>Ga0184612_10000968_pt1 | contig 13768 bp, 12 predicted proteins | sample PLM3_60_coex_FD_133163 | JGI IMG/M metagenome (GOLD analysis project Ga0184612, IMG submission 133163) | Groundwater sediment microbial communities from an aquifer in East River, Colorado, USA - PLM3_60_coex | ecosystem: Environmental > Terrestrial > Soil > Riparian zone | place: USA: East... | reverse complement strand
CGCCTGCGACGCCGCGAAGGCGGGGTAGAGCCGCGCGATGAAGTACATCCCGGCCGCGACCATCGTCGCGGCGTGGATGAGCGCGCTGATCGGGGTCGGACCGGCCATCGCGTCGGGCAGCCATGATTGCAGCGGGAACTGCGCGGACTTGCCCACCACCCCCCCGAGCAGGAGCAAGGTCGCGATCGTCACATGCTCGATCCGCCCATCGCCGACCGCCGCGAGCACGTTCCCGATCTTGAACGACCCGGCCTCCGCCCCGAGCACGAAGATCCCGAAGAGGAATGGCACGTCGCCGAGCTTGGTCATCACGAACGCTTTGACCGCGGCGGACTGGGCCCAGTCCCGTTCCCAGTAATGACCGATCAGGAAGTAGGAGCAGATGCCCATGACCTCCCAGCCGACGAGCAGCACGATGAGATCGGCGGACAGAACGACCAGCAGCATCGCCGCGGTGAACAGCGAGACGAACGCGGTGTACGAGGAGTAGCGCCGGTCGCCTTCCATGTACTTCGTCGAATAGACCTGGACGGCCAGAGCCACCAGGCAGACCATGATCGCAACGGTCGATGCCAGCCCATCGACGCGAGTACCGAGCACGATCGGGATCGATCCGGTCGGGGTTAGCTGTGTGGTGTGCTCCACGGGCGGTCCCCCGTGGGGGGTGCCGGCCGCGACCAGGATCGCCGCCAGCGTCGCGACGGCCGTACCACCCATGCCGATCGGTCCGATGCCGCGCGGCCACCGTCCCCCGGACAGCAGCCCTAGCGCGGCCGCGACGAATGGCGCCGCAGGAATCACCCACGCCAATGCCGTCACAACCGCCACCCCGCTCTGACGGCATGGGATCGGGCGACCTCGGGTCCGCGGTGTCGGCGCATCGGGCTACCTGGCCCCACCACGGTCGGGCTCCAGCATCGCCTCGTGCTGGCGTTCACCGAGATCGCGCAGCGTGTCGATATCGGCGGTCTCGCGCTGGCGGAAGACGAGCAGCACGATCGCGAGTCCAAGACCGATCTCGGCGGCCGCGATCGTGATCACATACAGGGTGAAGACCTGGCCGGCGTGCAGCCGATCTCCCAGCCACACGTCGAACGCAACGAAGTTGAGGTTGACCGCGTTGAGCATCAGCTCAACTGACATCAGCACGAGGATCGCGTTGCGCCGGGCGAGGACGCCATAGATGCCGACGCTGAACAACAGCGCGGACAGGACCAGCGGATAGAGCAGGTGCACGGGTCACCTCGCCCCACCCTGCGAGCCCGTGCTCTCGCTCACAGAGGCAGTCCGGTCGCCGTCTTGCGCGGGCACCGTCGGGGCCGCCGCCCCGGCTGGGCCCCTAGCGGTCCCGCTCCCGGCGTCGAGCCGGTCGCCGCCGCCCGGCCGGCCGGTTCCGTCGCTGCCACCGGCCAGGCCCGGCGCTCCCGCCGTCGCACCGGCCGCCGGCCGGGCCTCGTCCGGGTTGCGGCGTGACAGCACGACCGCGCCGACCAGCGCGGCGAGCAGAAGGACAGAAAGAATCTCGAACGGCAGCACCCAATAGCGGAAGATCGTCTCACCGATCCCGCGCGACGCCCCGGCGACGCCACCGTGCAGTTCGATGTACTCGCGCCGGAACGCCTCGATGATCACAGTGATGAGGGTGCCGCCGGTGGCGCCGGCGACGATGGCAGCCGCCCACCGGTTTCCACTGGTCAGCTCGGCGGAGTATCCGATCGGAGCACGGGTCAGCATCAGCCCGAAGAGGAGGAGTACGACGACCGCGCCAACATAGATGAGCACCTGCACCCAGGCCACGAACTCCGCGGTCAGCAAGAGGTAGCACCCAGCGAGGGCGCCGAGCGTCACCACCAGCCAGAGCGCGGCATGCACAAGGTTGGGCGAGCCAACGACAAGCAACGCCGCGGCTACAGCCACGGCGCCGAGCAGCGCGAACAGAATCTCGATTCCCGTCATCCGCCGCTCCGTGGCTCGCCCTCGCTGCCCTCGTCGCCGCGATCGCCGCGGACCGGCCTCTCTGCGCTCGCCGCGGCGGCTTTCTCCACAGCGGCGCGGGCCAGGGCGGCCTCCTTGGGCTCGTCGGCAGCGGGATCGGGGGCGGGCGGCGGCGGAACCGTCCACATCCACTCGCGCAGCCGGTCCTTCTCGTGGGTCAGATCACGAATGTCGAATTCGGAGTACTCGAACTCCGGTGACCAGAACAGCGCGTCGAACGGGCACACCTCGATACAGATCCCGCAGTACATGCACAAAGAGAAGTCGATCGCGAACCGGTCGAGCACATTACGGGTGCGGTCCCGGGCACCGGGCTCCTTGGCTGGAACGACCTCTTTGTGCGAGTCGATGTAAATGCACCAGTCAGGGCACTCGCGCGCGCACAGCATGCAGACCGTGCAGTTCTCCTCGAACAACGCGATGACGCCGCGGCTGCGCGGCGGCAACTCGGGCAGGACATCCGGGTATTGCTGGGTCACCGACCGGCGCGTCAGATGCTGCCAGGTGACCGCGAGTCCCTTCGCGAGTCCCTTACCGGGAACATCCACGGGAGCAATCATGCTCGATCCACCCCCGTGCGCGCACCGGACCCTAGGACCTCTCTGATTTATTCACCCTGCTGCGCGGCGCCCGGACGCCGACCGGTTGGGTTCTCGCTCCCCCAGGTAGCGCCGGTAGGAGGGCTCGCTGCGGCTTGCCGGACCACCGCCCGGACTGCCGCTCGCGACGGGCGAATAAATCATCGCGCTCCTAGGCGACTCGCCGGTTTAGAGGACCTTGACCACGCCGGTCAGCGCAAGCTGCAGCAGCGCGACCGGGATCAGACCGGCCCAGGAGAATTTCTGCAGCTGGTCTTCGCGCAGCCTCGGATAGCTCACCCGCAGCCAGATCACTACGAACGACACCGCCATCGTCTTGGTCAAGGTCCACAACCACCCGAGCTGGTCGTCGAACGGTCCCTTCCAGCCGCCGAGGAACAGCACCACGGTGAGCGCCGACAGCACGACGATCCCTGCGTACTCGGCGAGCAGAAAGAGCGCGAACCTGAGCCCGGTGTATTCGGTGTAAGGGCCGAAGATGATCTCGGAGTCGGCCACGGGCATGTCGAAGGGCGGACGCTGCAGCTCCGCCAGCCCTCCGATAAAGAAGACGAAACCGGCCGCCAGCTGCCAGATCAGCCACCAGGGCCGCCACTCCTCCACGATGCCGGTCAGCGACAAGGTGCCGGCGGCCATCGCCACGGACGCAGCTGCCAGCACCATCGGGAGCTCGTACGCCATCAGCTGGGCCGCGGTCCGCAGCCCGCCGAGCAGCGAGAACTTGTTGGCGCTCGCCCAGCCGGCCATGAGCGTCCCGAGGACCCCCACGCCGGTCACGGCGAGGACGAAGAAGATGCCGACGTCGAGCGCCTGGCCGACCGCGTCCCCCGGCCCGATTGGGATGACGATCAGGACGACCAGGTAGGGAACCAGGGCGACACCAGGTGCCAGCGCGAAGACCAGCCGGTCGGCGGCCTTGGGCGTCACCGCCTCCTTCTGGGCGAACTTGACCCCGTCCGCGATCAGCTGCGCCCACCCGTGGAACCCACCCGCGTACATCGGGCCGAGACGCGACTGCATGTGCGCCATGGCCTTGTGCTCGAGCTGGCCGACAATCAGCGGCAGCAGAAGGAACGCGCCGAGTACCAGCGCGAGACGCAAGATGATCTCCGGCCAGCTCATACCGCCGGCACTCCCATCATCCGGTCACCTCAGGCTCGGAGGTCGAGTCCGGCGAATCCGGCGCCGAGGGCGGGCGGGGGCCCCAGGTCTGCGGGTCGGGGACGCCCGGTGGGAGCATCCGGCGCCGCGCCGGTGCCGCGGCGGTGTCGCGGTCGGACTCGCCCGGCTCCTTGGCGCCCGGCCATGTCTTGGCGGCCCGGGCCGCCAGGACGAACTCCTTACGCAGCGGGTTGCCCTCGAAGCCATCAGGGAGGAGCAGCGGCACGAGATTCGGGTGGCCGCTGAACTGCACACCGAACATCTCGTACGTCTCCCGCTCGTGCCAGTTCGCGCCGCGGAAGACCGCGGCCGCCGACGGGACGACCGGCGCATCGCGCGTAACCCGGGTGCGCAGCAGCACATGGTGCCGCTCGGCCGGCGACCAGAGATGCACCACGATGGAGAAACCCTCGTCCAGTTCGTCGACACCGGTGAGCCAGTCGAAAAAGGAGCACCCAAGCTCGTCTTTGGCAAAGGTGAGCGCGTCGATCCACGCGCTGGCCGGGACGTCGACCGTGAGCTGGCCGTACGACAGCTCAGGCGCGGCATCGGCGCCGAAGCGCTCGTGGAACCTCGCGCTGAGCTCCTCGCCAGTCATCGCGAGTCCAGGTTGTCCCGGTCGGATGATCCGGGTTCAGGCAGCTCCCTCGCCGGCGCCGTACTGTCGACCGCGCCGGGCTGGTATCGATCCGCAAGCGACTCGGTCGCGATCTTCTCCTGCAGCTTGAGAATCCCTTGGAGCAGGGCCTCCGGCCGGGGTGGGCAGCCTGGCACGTACACGTCGACCGGGACGACATGGTCGACGCCCTTGGTGACGCAGTACGAGTCCCAGTAGGGGCCGCCCGAATTCGAACACGCGCCGAAGGAAATGACGTACTTGGGTTCGGGCATCTGCTCGTAGAGCCGCTTCACCGCGGGGGCCATCTTGTCGGTCACCGTGCCGGAGACGATCATCAAGTCGGCCTGGCGGGGTCCCGGCGCGAAGGGGATCACGCCGAGCCTGATGAAGTCGTGCCGCGACATCGAGGAGGCGATGAACTCGATGGCGCAGCAGGCCAGTCCGAAGTTGAAGACCCACAAGGAATAGCGGCGGCCCCAGTTAAGGATCAACCGGATCGGCTCAGGGGACAAGCGCTGCAACGGCCCGAGTGGCTGCAGCTGGAGTCGCTGCGTCACAGCCATGTCAACACGCCCTTCTTCCATGCGTACAGCAGGCCGATCGCGATGAAACCGAGGAAGACGAACAGCTCCACGAGAGTTGCGACCCCGAATCCTGGCAGCGAGAAAACCGTCGCCTAGGTGAAGAGGAAAACCGCGTCCACCGCGAAGACAACATAGAGGTAGGCGTAGACGTAGTACCTGACATGGGTGTGCGCCCAGCCCTCGCCGACGGGGTCGACGCCGCATTCGTAGGTCAGCAGCTTTTCTCGTGTCGGCCGGCTCGGCCGAAGCAGCCAGTTGGCGGTCATAGCGACCACGAAGAAGCCCACGCCGATCAGTGTGATCAGCCCGACGACCGCATAGCTTCCGAAGTACCCGGTCACGATCACAGAGTGTATGCGCGCAGCGGCGCGGGCGAGCCAACGGCGGACATCTGCCCCACGGCGCGTGCGGGTCGTGGGTCTGGGCCGTGATCGGGACGTACGATGGGGGCACCTGCGAAACGACGGTGTCCTCGGGGGTGTAGGTTCACCCCTTCAGAGGGTCCACCGAGCGGATCTAGGAGGCTTCACGGCAGCGCGACACGATTGCCGTGAAGCGGCAGACCGCAGGGGTCCGAGGGGGTCTCCCTGCGGGCACGGTGCACCGAGGAGGCGCGTAAACGTGCCGAAGCAAGTTCAACAGGTCGATCGCGTGATCATCAGATTCGCCGGTGACTCGGGCGACGGCATGCAGCTGACCGGGGACCGGTTCACCAACGAGACCGCGACCTTCGGCAACGACCTCGCTACCCTGCCCAACTTCCCGGCCGAGATCCGGGCACCGGCCGGCACCCTGCCCGGGGTGTCGAGCTTCCAGCTCCACTTCGCCGACCACGACATCATGACCCCGGGCGACGCGCCGAACGTGCTGGTCGCCATGAATCCGGCCGCCCTCAAGGCCAACATCGGCGATCTCCCCCGCGGCGCGGACGTGATCGTCAACACCGACGAGTTCACCCCACGTGCGCTGACAAAGGTCGGTTATGCGAGCAACCCCCTCGAGGACGGCTCGCTCGACGGCTACTCGGTGCACCCGGTCGGCTTGACCTCCATGACGGTCGGGGCGCTCAAGGACTTCGACATCTCCAAGAAGGACGCCGAGCGGGCGAAGAACATGTTCGCTCTCGGCCTCCTGTCCTGGCTCTATCACCGCCCGACGGACGGGACGATCTCCTTCCTGAAGACCAAGTTCGCCAGCAGACCCGAGATCATGAAGGCCAACATCGCGGCCTTCCGGGCGGGCTATAACTTCGGCGAGACCACCGAAGACTTCGCCGTCTCCTACGAGGTGATGCCGGCGCCAATGGCGGCCGGCCGCTATCGCAACATCTCCGGCAACCTCGCCCTGGCATACGGCCTGATCGCCGGTTCGCAACGCTCTGGGCTGCCGCTCTTCCTCGGGTCCTACCCGATCACGCCGGCGAGCGATGTTCTGCACGAGCTGGCCAAGCACAAGCGGTTCGGGGTCCGGACCTTCCAGGCCGAGGACGAAATCGCTGGCGTCGGTGCCGCACTTGGCGCATCCTTCGGCGGCTCGCTCGGTGTCACCACGACCAGCGGACCAGGACTCGCCCTCAAGGCAGAGACGATCGGTCTCGCGGTCTCCCTCGAGCTGCCGCTCATCGTCTGCGATATCCAGCGCTCCGGGCCCTCGACCGGAATGCCGACCAAGACCGAGCAGGCCGACCTGTTGCAGGCGATGTACGGCCGTAACGGCGAGGCGCCGGTCCCCATCGTGGCCCCGCGCTCACCCGCAGACTGCTTCGACATCGCGATCGAGGCGGTCCGGATCGCCACTACCTATCGCACACCGGTGCTGCTGCTCTCAGATGGCTACCTCGCCAACGGTTCCGAGCCGTGGCGGATACCCGCCGTCGACGACCTACCCAACCTCGGGGTGGAGTTCGCGACCGAGCCCAACCACCCGCGCGACGACGGCACCGCCGAGTTCTGGCCCTACCTGCGTGATCCGCGGACTCTCGCTCGACCATGGGCGATCCCAGGGACTCCGGGACTCGAGCACCGCATCGGCGGCATCGAAAAGGCGGACGGTCACGGCAACATCTCCTATGACCCGGTCAACCACGACTTTATGGTTCGTACCCGCCAGGCGAAGGTCGACGGAATCGCGGCGAGCATTCCGCCGCTGGAGGTCGACGATCCCTCTGGCGAGGCGCGCGTCCTCGTGCTCGGCTGGGGTTCGACCTACGGGCCCATCGGAGCCGCATGCCGCCGCGTCCGCTCCGAGGGCCTGCCGGTGGCCCACGCGCACCTGCGCCACCTCAACCCATTCCCGACAAATACGGGAGAGGTCGTACAGAAGTATGACAAGGTGGTCATCCCGGAAATGAATCTCGGTCAGCTCGCCCTGCTGATCCGCGGACGGTTCCTCGTCGACGCGATCAGCTACAACCGGGTGACCGGCTTGCCGTTCAAGGCCGAGGAGCTGGCCGGAGTGATCGAGGACGTGATCCACAGTGCCTGACACCGTGTCGCCCATCCCTGCGCCCCGCGACACGACCGGGCTCGAGCAGGTGACGAAGGGCCTCGAGCTCGTGCCGAAGACGGACGCCAAGCAGTCGGCCAAGGATTTCAAGAGCGACCAGGAGGTCCGTTGGTGCCCTGGCTGCGGTGACTATGCGATCCTCGCCGCCGTACAAGGCTTCCTGCCCGAGCTCGGGCTGCGCCGGGAGAACATCGTCTTCGTCTCTGGCATCGGCTGCTCGTCGCGGTTCCCCTATTACCTGAACACCTACGGCCTGCACTCGATCCACGGCCGGGCACCGGCGATCGCAACCGGGCTGGCGGCCTCGCGACCCGACCTGTCGGTGTGGGTCGTCACCGGCGACGGCGACGCGCTGTCGATCGGCGGCAACCACCTCATTCACGCGCTGCGCCGCAACGTCAACCTCAAGATCCTGCTGTTCAACAACCGGATCTACGGCCTGACCAAGGGCCAGTACTCACCGACGTCAGAGCTCGGCAAGATCACAAAATCCACCCCGATGGGCTCGCTCGACCACCCGTTCAACCCCATCTCGCTGGCGCTCGGTGCGGAGGCGACCTTCGTCGCGCGGACGATCGACTCCGACCGGAAGCACCTCACGTCGGTGCTGCGGGCGGCCGCCGCGCACCGCGGATCGGCGTTCGTCGAGATCTACCAGAACTGCAACATCTACAACGACGACGCCTTCGAGGTGCTCAAGGACAACGCGAGCCGCGATGCGTATCTCGTCCGGCTCGAGCACGGCGAGCCGATCAGGTACGGCGCGGACGGCGAGCTCGGCATCGGGCGCAACCCGGCGACCGGCGAACTCGAAACCATCACCATCGCCGATGCCGGCGAAGGCAACGTGCTCGTACACGACGCGCAGGCGCCCGACCCGTCGACGGCGTTCGGGCTGTCCCGACTCGCGGACGACACCCTCGCGAGGACCGCCATCGGCGTCTTCCGCTCGGTCATCAGGCGCTCCTACGACGACCTCATGAACACCCAGGTCGAGCGGGCCATCGAGCAGCAGGGCAAGGGTGACCTCGCGGCACTTCTCGTCTCCGGCGACCCCTGGGCCGTCAGCTGACGCCCACCCCCACCACTCCTGTCCCGCTCGTCTACTTCCAGACAATCGCCGGCCCAATGCTCGGGTGGCAGACCTTGACCGCACCGAGCACGAGGGAGCTTTATGTACACGTTGTCGACGCCGCCACCGGCCGGGTGCTCTACCGGCGCGACCTCGTCAACGACGACAACGGGCGGGTGTGGGACGACTACCCGGGCGCGCCGAGGGGTGGCACGCAGCAGAGCCGTAGGATCCCCGGGCTGCCGAATAACTCCCCCGGGCTTGCGGGGAATCCGGCACATGTCTACAGCGACGTGAACGACGACAACACAGCGCAGTCGTCTGAGGAAGTCGCCCCGACCGGCAAGCGGGAGTTCTTCTACCCATTCCAGACCTTCAACCAGCTCGGAGGCCTCTGCTCCGCGGCGTTCCCCTGCTCCTGGGACCCCGACACACCGCTGTCCTGGCAGGCCAACCGGCGGCAGAACGCGGTGCAGGTCGCATACTTCCTCGGTAAGTTCCACGATCACCTGGCCGCGAGCCCGATCGGCTTCACGAGGGCCGCCGGGAACTTCGAAGCCGTCGACGGCGACGCCGTCCAGGCCGAGACGATGGACGGTGCGAACGTCGACGCCGGGCTTCCAGACGGCAACCACATCGACAACGCGAACATGGCGACGCCGAGGGACGGCATCCCGCCACGCATGCAGATGTATCTCTTCCACCAGCCACCCATCGACTCGGGCGACCCGTTCCTGTTCGGCAACGGTGGTGACGAGGCGAACATCGTCTATCACGAGTACACGCACGGCCTGTCCAACCGGCTCGTCGTCGACGCGCTCGGCAACTCGACGCTCGGCGCCCTGCAAGCCGGCGCGATGGGTGAGGCCTGGAGCGACTGGTACGCGTACGACTTCCTGGTCAAGCAGGGATTCGAACGCGACACGGCCACCGAGGGCGAACTGATCGTCGGCAAGTACGTCGAGTTCGGCGGCCAGGGCCTGATCCGGTTCGAAGGGCTGGACTGCCCGGTCGGCTCGACCGCGCCGGCCTGCCCCGGCAGCCCGCTGACCGGCCCCGGCGGCTTCACCTACGGCGACTACGGCCATGTCGCCGGCATACCCGAGGTCCACGCCGATGGCGAGATCTGGGCCGAAACGCTGTGGGACCTGCGCAAGGCGCTCGGGTCCAGGCTCGCCGAGTCGCTGGTCACGCGGGCGATGGAACTCTCCCCGGCCAATCCGTCTATGCTCGACGAGCGGAATGCCATCCTGCAGGCCGACCAGGCCGGCAATGGAGGAACGGCGAACGGCAAGATCTGGCAGGTCTTCGCGCACCGCGGCATGGGCTACTTCGCCGGTTCAGTCGACGGTGACGACCTCAGACCGGCCGAGGACTTCTCCATGCCACCCGCCCCCGGCACCCCCACCGGCTCGATGGTGGGCACCGTCACGGACATCGCGACGGGCGAACCGCTGGCGGGCGCACTCGTCGGTTTCGGCGGGCACGCGTCCGGCTTCCCGGGAGACCTGGCGGCCACCACGGACTCGGCCGGACGCTACGAGATCACCGGAGTAGTCGCAGGCACGTACCCACGCGTGTTCGGCCGTAGCCCCGGCTACGACATACAGGCTGAAGTCGTGTCGATCTCGTCCGATCGGGCGACAGCGGTCGACTTCGCCCTCCGCCGGGACTGGGCGGCGCTCGGCGGCGGAGGCGAGGTCGTGGACTTCAACGGGCCGGACTTCAGCGCTTTCGGCTGCGGTCCTAGGCAGGTCATCGACCAGTCGCTGGGTGTGGGCTGGAACAGCACCAGCGACTTCGTGGCCGGCGTGGCCACCCCGAAGTTCGTTGTCATCAAGCTGCCGGTTCCCGTTGACGTCACCGAGATCGCCGTCGATCCCACCGCAAACTGCGGCGACGGCGGCAGCGCCTCGACCGGGCAGTTCCAGCTCGAGACGTCCGCCGACGGCACGACCTACACGGTCGCGGCGACCGGTACCTTCGGCCCGGCCAACAGACTGCAGCTAAATAGTGTCCCGCTGGCAGCGGGTACCACGCAGGGCGTTCAGTACATCCGATGGACGAGCATCACGCCGCAGATCCCGGGTGGATTCCCGTCCTGCCCAGGCTTCGCAGGCTGCACGTTCATGGACACCACAGAGATCGAGGTGTACGGACTAGCGGCGAACTAGCATCAGCGGGTCGGTGGGAAACGCCGACCCTGACCGCCACATTGCCCAGTGTTGGGCGATGGACCGCGGGCCGGCCCACCGCCCAACACTGGAATCGTCGGCTGCGAACCAGTGCTCGGGGATTGCCTAGGCCGCTACGGCTGCTCGACGAAGGCGCCGAGGGTCTGGAGTTTGTCGAGGAAGTTCTCGTAGCCGCGGTAGATCAAGTCGATGCCGTGGATGGTGGACTTGCCTTCGGCGGCGAGCGCAGCGATGAGGTAGGAGAAACCGCCACGCAGGTCAGGGATGGTGAGCTGCGCGGCCCGCAACTTGGCCGGACCGGAGATGACCGCGGAGTGGAGGAAATTCTGCTGTCCGAACCGGCACGGTGTCCCGCCTAGGCATTCGCGGTAGAGCTGGATCGTCGCGCCCATCGCTACCAGCGCTTCTGTGAAGCCGAGCCGGCTCTCGTAAACGGTCTCATGGATGATCGATAGGCCGTTCGCCTGCGTCAGCGCCACTGAAAGCGGCTGCTGCCAGTCGGTCATAAAGCCGGGGTGGACATCGGTCTCAAGCGGCAGCGCAGACAGCTCTCCGCCCGGGTGGAAGAACCTGATCCCGTTGTCGTCGACCTCGAACTCGCCGCCTACCTGACGGAAGACGTTGAGGAAGGTCATCATGTCGATCTGGAGCGCGCCCCGGACATAGATGTCGCCCTTGGTCGCGAGTGCAGTTGATGCCCATGAGGCCGCCTCGATCCGATCCGGAAGCGCCCGATGCGTGTATCCGCCAAGCTGGGCAACGCCGGTCACCCTGATCACCCGGTCGGTGTGAACGGAGATGATCGCGCCCATCTTCTGCAGGACGGCGATGAGGTCGATGATCTCGGGCTCGATAGCCGCGTTGCGAAGCTCAGTAACCCCCTCGGCGCAGACCGCTGTCAGCAGAACCTGCTCGGTGGCGCCAACGCTCGGGTAGGGCAGCGCGATCTGAGTGCCGCGAAGCCGCTGCGGCGCCTGGAGATAGATGCCCTCAGGACGCTTGTCGACGATCGCACCGAACCGGCGCAGCGCCTCGAGGTGGAAGTCGATCGGCCGGTCACCGATCCGGCAGCCGCCGAGATCGGGGATGAACGCATGGCCGAGCCGGTGAAGCAACGGCCCACAGAACAGAATCGGGATCCGGCTGGATCCCGCATGCGCTTCCACCTCTGCGACGGCGGCCTGTTCGACCTTCGACGGATCGAGCAACAGCTCCCCTGGCTCGTTGCCCGTGAGTACGGAGACTCCGTGCGCCTCGAGCAACCCGGTGGCAATGCGTACATCCACGATGTCTGGCACATTGCGCAACCGGCTCTGCTGGTGCCCGAGCAGGGCCGCCACCATCGCCTTGGAGACGAGATTCTTCGCCCCGCGGACGTTGACCTCGCCCTGGAGCGGATTGCCGCCGTGCACATAGAGGATGTGTTGAGTCATGAACCTGGCCCCGGATCGAGTTGGCGGACAGGGCAGCGAGACGCGGTCAGGCGCACGCTATCCATTTCTCGGTGACGCACGCGACAGGCGCGCCCGTTCACCACGCCGCCGGTGACGGACACCCGCGCTGGCCGACCGCGCCCGGACATGAACCGTGGCAGTGCTGGGCGGTCGAACCATCCGTAGAGCGCCCGGTGGAGCGGATCAGCCGAGGCAACCCTACTGGATTCGAGCGCTCCACTTGGTCCTTGCGCAGGAAGTCGCCGACCCCTGTGAGTCATCTCTCCCTGGTGCCCGCAATAGATCAAGCCACCCCTCGGCCGGACCGGCGTCCGGAGTATGCCCGATCTCACCAAAGGTGGCGGGCAATCACCCGGTACGGGAGACTACGGCGTCGCAAAGGGCGGTAAGCGCCGATTTGGCGGGGATGTCAGGGAGCGGGTCGAGCAAGGCCCGGGCTTGGGCTGCCCAGCGGCGGGCGTCCAAGCGGGCGAGTTCCATGGCGTGATGGGCTCGCAGGAGCGTCAGCGCTTCCGCGTGCAAGGCGTCATCGGTCAGCGGTTCGGACAGCAGCGCCCGCAGCCTTGCGTCCGCGGGATCCTTGCTCGCGAGGGCGTGTAGTACCGGGAGGGTCGGCACCCCCTCCCGCAGATCGGTGCCTGGCGTCTTGCCCGAGTCGGCCGAGTCGCTGGCGACGTCCAGCACGTCATCGGCGAGCTGGAATGCAACCCCGATCCGCTCGCCGAACTGCGTCAGCAGGTCGGCCACTCCCTCCGGCGCGCCGCTCAGCATCGCTCCGAAGCGGGCCGAGGTGGCTATCAGGGAGCCGGTCTTCTCGGCGACCACGGTGAGGTAGTGGGCGAGTGCATCCTCGCCCTCGGCCGGACCGAGCGTTTCCTTGATCTGCCCGGTGACAAGCCGTTCGAAGGTCCGCGCCTGGATCCGCACCACCTCAGGACCCAGGTCGGCGACGATGTCCGAGGCTCGAGCGAACAAGAAGTCGCCGGTGAGAATCGCCACGGTGTTGTCCCACCGCGAGTTTGCAGACGGCGCCCCCCGGCGCAGCGCTGCCTCGTCCATGACGTCGTCGTGGTAGAGGGTGCCGAGATGGGTGAGCTCCACCACGACCGCCGCCGGAACGACGCCTGGTGCGTCCGGATCACCGAACTGGGCGCCGAGCAGGACCAGCAGCGGCCTGAATCGCTTTCCCCCCGCGTCGACAAGGTGCCGGGATGCCTCGTGCAGCAGCGGGTTGTCGCTTTTGACGACGTCTCGCAGTGTCGTCTCGACGACGGCAACCCGTTCTCGGATCTCGGCCTCGAGGGCCGGATCGAGGAACGCCACGCCGATCGACTGGCTCACGAGCCTGGCTCCTGACGGTATGGGCGGCACAGACGGTTTTGTGCATCGGCGCCGAGCCTAACGGCCCAGGTAAACCGCGACCGCAGGGCCACCCTGACTCGGACCACGAGCCCATGAGGAAAACGCGCTCAGGAACCCAGGCGGTGAAGGGGCAGTTTCGCACGGACCTACGGCGGCAAGCCACGAGGGCGGGGTCCCCGCGAAATCTTCGCGCGAGCGGAGCGAGCGAAGATTTCGTGGGGT
>Ga0184612_10000967_pt1 | contig 13775 bp, 9 predicted proteins | sample PLM3_60_coex_FD_133163 | JGI IMG/M metagenome (GOLD analysis project Ga0184612, IMG submission 133163) | Groundwater sediment microbial communities from an aquifer in East River, Colorado, USA - PLM3_60_coex | ecosystem: Environmental > Terrestrial > Soil > Riparian zone | place: USA: East... | reverse complement strand
CGGGCCTCTTCGGCTTCAGCTCGAGCGGCGGGACCCTCCTCCAGCGCACCCAGTCGTTCGTCACGGGTATCCGGGACGGTGACACGAACACGGTCTCGCTGGCCATCGGCCTGGCCTGTCTGGTCATCATCCTGGTGATCCGCCGGCGGCGACCGAAGGTGCCGGGGATCTTCATCGCGGTCGTCGGCTCGACCGTGCTGAGCGCCATGCTCGGACTGGCCGCGCGGGCTGGCATCGACGTCGTCGGTCCGCTCCCGGCCGGGCTCCCGCCCGTCACGTTGCCGCCGCTCGCGCCCGGCGACATCCTCGCCATCCTCCCAGCCGCCCTCGGCATCGCCCTCGTGGCCGCGACGGACACAAGCGTCCTGTCGCGGACCTTCTCGCTGCGGCGTCGCGAGGAGGTCGACCAGGATCGCGAGCTCACCGCCCTCGGCGGCGCCAACCTGGCCACCGGCCTCCTGTCCGGGATGCCCATCAGCAGCAGCGCGTCCCGGACACCGGTCGCGGAGACCGCCGGCGCGCAGACGCAGCTGACGGGTGTCGTCGGGGCGCTTGCGATCGCCGTGATGCTGGTGGCGGCGCCCGGACTGCTCGCGGATCTCCCGACCGCGACGCTCGCCGCTGTCGTCATGGCCGCCGGGCTGTCGCTCGTGGACGTCGGCTCGATGACGCGGCTCTGGCGGATCGGCTCGTCCGAGTTCTGGCTGGCGCTTGCCAGCTTCCTCGGCGTCGCGCTCGTCGGGGTCATCGAAGGCGTCTTCTTCGCGGTCGCGCTGTCGCTTCTGGCGTTCATCCGCCGGGCCTGGTGGCCGCACGACGCGGTCCTCGGCCGAGCTGACGGTGTGAAGGGCTACCACGACCTCGCCTACTACCCGGAGGCGCGCCAGGTGCCTGGGCTGGTCATGTACCGCTTCGACGCGCCGCTGTTCTTCGCCAACGCCGATGTCTTCCGCGATCGTGTCCGCGAGCGGATCGCGAACGCCGACGGGCCGGTCCGCTGGGTCGTCATCGCCGCCGAACCGATCACCGACATCGACACGACGGCGGCGGAGATGCTCGACAGTCTGTTGGACGAACTCGCCGCCGCCGGTATCACGCTCGCCTTCGCCGAGCTCAAGGATCCGGTGCGGGAACGGCTGCGGCGCTACGGTGCCCTCAAGCGGCTGCCCGATGACCTGATCTTCCCGACGGTCGGCACCGCCGTGTCCGGGTACCTGCGATCGACCGGCGAGCCGTGGACCGATTGGGAGGAAGGCGATCCGGGCGGCGCCGGCGACCGGGCCTAGGCCCCCCGAGGAGGTGGCGTCAGCGCGCCGCCTTGACCGCCGAGATGACCGCCGGCAGGACCGTGTGCAGGTCGCCGATCACCGCGTAGGTCGCGCGGGTCACCATCGGGGCGTCGCGGTCGGTGTTGATGGCCAGGATCGCCTTCGCCGAGCGGCAGCCGACGATGTGCTGGATGGCCCCGCTGATCCCGCACGCGATGTACAGGTCCGGTGCGATCCGCGTCCCGGTCTGGCCGACCTGCTGGGCGTGCGGCCGCCAGCCGGCCGACGTCACGACGCGCGACACGCCGACCGTCCCGCCAAGGAGCGAGGCGAGCTCGTCGAGCTGGGCGAAGCCCTCGGCGCTCCCGACACCGCGACCGCCTCCGACGACGACACGCGCATCCGCGAGCGAGATCTTGCCGGCCTCGGCCGGGACCCGCGCGGTGATCCGAACGCGAAAGTCGCGGTCGTCCAGGTCCGGGACGAACGTTTCGGGCTCGACCCGACCGGTCCCGGCCGTCGCCGACACGGGCTCGAAGGCGTGTGGCGCCGCCGTGAGCAGGCGGGTCGGGCCGTCCAGGCGCGTCTCCTCGAGCAGGCTCCCGCCCCAACGCTGGCGCGTCGCCTCCCACGGTTCCGCGATCCGGACATCGGTGCAATTGGCCGCGAGCGGCAGGCGGACCCGAGCCGCGAGATGGGCCATGACCTCCGCGGCACGCTCACTGCCTGAGCCGACGACGGCGGTCGGTCGGTCGCGCTCGACGAGTTGCGCGAGCGCCTTGCCGATCGCCTCGGGAGCGTAGTCGGTCAGCCGCCGATCATCGATCGTGTGCAAGCGCGCCACCCCACCCGCGCCGCCGAGCCAACCGCCGATCCCCGCCGCGTCCGACCCCCATGCGACCACGTCGAGGGAGCTACCGGTCTCCTCGGCCAGACGCTTCCCCAGCATCAGCGCCTCGCTCGACAGGCGATCCGGGGCGCCCGCCTCGTGCTCGACGACGACAAGGATCATGCGATGAGCCCCAGGCGACGCAGGACCTCGACGACCCGCGTGGCGGCCTCCGGTCCCTCGCCGAGGATCTCGACGGCGCTCTCCTGCTCGACTGGGACGCGCAACCTGACCATCGCCGGCATGCCGCCCGCCACGGGGAGCTCGACGCGCTCGATCTCCTTCTTGCGGGCCCGAAGCCGACCGGGGACCGACGGGTAGCGCGGCAGATTGATGCCCTCCTTGACGGTGACGATCGCCGGTCGCGGCACCTCGTAGACCTCCCAGCCGCCGCCGGCCGCCTCGCGGCGGGCGACGACGGTCTCGTCGCGGACCTCGATGGCCTTCGCGCCCGACACGCACGGTCGGTCGAGCTCGACGGCGATCCGCACGCCGACCTGGTAGTCGCCGGTGTCGGCCGCCTCGTTGCCGAGCAGGATGAGATCGAACGGGCCCTCGGCCGCCTCGCGGGCGCGGATCGTGTCTGCGATGGCGGTCGCGGTCACGGTCGCGTTCCACTCGCCGCCGTCGGTCCGGAGGAGGATCGCCCGGTCGATGCCGACCGCCATGGCCTCGCGGAGCTGGTCGGTCGCCTCCTCCGGGCCGAGGGTCAGGACGGTGCTGGTGCCACCCTGCGCCTCGACGATCCGGACGGCCTCTTCGACCGCGCATTCCTCGTGCGGGCTGACCGTGAAGCCGAGGTAGCGGGTGTCGATCGCCCGTTCATCGGCGGTCAGCGTGATCTTCCCGGCCGTCGCCGGCACACGCTTGACGCAGACCAGGATGTTCACGTCAGGCCTTGGCCCGCGCGTTCTCGGGGTCGAACAGCGGCGTCGATCCGACGACGTCGACCGTGACGGGATACCGCTCACCGAAGTACTCGACGAGCAGCTTCGTGCCGGCCACGGCGTACGCCGGCGGCAGGTATGAGAGGAGGATGTGCCTGCCGACCGATGGCCCGGAGCCCGCGCTCGTCACGAACGAGCGACGGCCCTTCGCATCGGTGATCGGGTCGCCGTCGGGGGCCAGGATCGGCTCGCGCCCGAGCATGTATCGCTTGACCCCACTCGAAGACGTGTTGTCGCCGACGGTCAGCGTGCAGAGCGTCGCAACGGGCGGCCGGGAGCGCTGGTCGAGGTATGCGGCCCGGCCGATGAAGTCGGCGTCCTTGACCTTCGGGCGGAGCATGTCGGCCTCGACGAGATCGAACTCGAGCTCGAGCTCCGCGCCGTGCGCTCGGTAGCCCTTCTCGAGCCGGCCGGTCGTGCCGTATACGCCGATCCCGAACGGCACGATGCCGTGTGGCCGGCCGGCCTCCCAGAGCGTGTCCCACAATCGGGCGCCCCCCTCCATCGGGACGTACAGCTCCCAGCCGAGCTCCCCGACGTACGAGATCCGCGATGCGAGGACCGGGATGCCGCCGAGCTCGATGGTCCGGCAGGTGCCGAACGGGAAGCCGTCGTTCGTGACGTCATCGGAGGTCGCCGAGGCGACGACGTCGCGCGCCCGCGGTCCCCAGATCCCGGCCGTGCACCAGGTCGAGGTCGCGTCGTACAGCTGCGCGGACCCGTCGGCGGGCAGATGGTCGACGAACCACTTGCGATCGCCCATCCCGTGGGCCCCGCCGGTCACGACGCGGAAGCTGTCGCGCCCCAACCGCATGATGGTGAGGTCGGACTTGATGCCGCCCGCCTCGTTGAGCAGCGGCGTGTAGACGACGCGCCCGACGGGCACGTCCATCTGGGCGACCGCAATCCGCTGGACGTGGTCGCACGCGCCGGGCCCCGTGATATCGAAGATCGCGAACGCGGACAGGTCGACCATCCCCACGCGGTCGCGCATCGCGAGGTGTTCGGCGTTGATGATCGGCGACCACCAGCGTGATTCCCATTCGGCTGCCCGGGGCATGACCCGCTCGCCGTACTCCTCGAGGAGCGGCTCGTTCGAGGCGTACCAGAACGGGCGCTCCCAACCGGCGGTCTCGAAAAAGACCGCGCCGAGGTCGCGTTCGCGGGCGTTGAACGGGCTCAAGCGGACGTCTCGATTGCTCGCCCACTGCTCGGCCGGGTGGACGATGCCGTAGGTCTTGTTGAAACCCTCCGCTGAGCGCGCCTTGACGTGTTCGCGGGCCTTCTGATGGGCGTGGAAGCGGGCGATGTCCGAACCGTGGGGATCGATCTCGGGCTTGCCATCGGTCATCCACTCGGCGACCATCCTGGCGATCCCCGGGGCCTCCTTGATCCAGACAGCGGCCGTCACCCAGAGGCCCTTGACCTCCGGCGTCTCGCCGAGGATCGGCATCCCATCCGGGGTCAGCGACAGCAACCCGTTGATCGCGTGCCGGATCCCGACCCGCTCGTCGCCCAGGATGTCCGGCACGAGCTCGAGGGCCTGCTCCATCTGGAGCTCGAAGTCCTCCTGCGTGAACGGCAGCTCGGTCGGCGAGAGGGCGGATTCCGCGATCGAGGGGATCTCGTCGGCCTCCATCAGGATCGCGCGATGGGCGTACGAGCCGACCTCGAGGTCACCGCCGTGCTGGCGCTCGTAGCAGTTCGTATCCATGTCGCGGATGATCGGGTACTCGATCTCGCCGGCCGTGGTGGCAAAGAGCGGGACGGGCCCGACGCTGATCATCTGGTGGATCGCCGGCGTGAGTGGCACGGCGGCGCCGGCCATCGAGGCCAGGCGCGGACTCCAGACACCCGCGGCGATGACGACGACGTCGGCCTCGAAGTCGCCGCGGTCGGTCCGGACCCGGGAGACGCGGCCGTCGACGACGTCGATCCCGGTGACCTCGGTCATCGGCGCCAGGGTCAGGGCGCTCTGCGCCTGCGCGCGCTCGCGCATGATCGTCCCCGCCCGGAGCGAGTCGACGACGCCGATCCCCGGCGTGGAGAAGCCGCCCAGGATGACGTCGGTGTTGATGTACGGGACGAGCGCCTTCACTTCGGCCGGCGTGAGGAGTTCGGACTCGATCCCCCACGAACGCGACGACGCCATCCGGCGCTTGAGCTCCTCCATCCGCTCCGGTGTCCGGGCGACCTCGATCCCGCCGCTCTGGGTGAAGACGCCCATCTCCTTGTATTGCTGGACGCTGTCGGCGGTCAGCTTCGTCATCTCGCGTGAGTGGTCGGTCAGGAAGATGAAGTTGGAGGCGTGGCCGGTCGAGCCGCCCGGGTTCGGGAGCGGGCCCTTCTCGATCTGCACGATGTGCTTCCAGCCCAGTCGCGCCAGGTGGTAGACGAGGCTGTTGCCGACGATGCCGGCGCCGATGACGACGACACGCGCGGCACCTGGTGATGTGCTCAACTGATCCTCCTGGCCTCGTCCCGGCCGCCTGGTCGCGACGCCCGATGGGGACGGTCGCCCCGCGACGGGCACCCGGTGGGCGATGCTCGAACCACGGGCCCCACTCGGCTCGTCGCACGCCACCGCATTCTAGGCGACGGCGAGCCGGTGATGGACGGTGCGGGCCCCCGTCGGGCGCACGAACCCGTTGAAGATGCCGCATCGCGCAGCGTAGGCTTCCAGACGTCACGCGGCTATCGGGATGATCTGCCAGGTCGGGCAGATCGAGGGAGGAGGCCAACGCGCATGACCGAGCGACCCAGCACGCCGGACCAGGTCCCGCCGAACACGACCCCGGTCGATCCGGACGTCCTTGCCACGGCCGACGAGGGCCTCGAACCGCGGGCCGGCTCGCGCAAGCGAGTCGTCATCGTCGGGGCCGGCCTGGCCGGGCTGGTGGCCGCCTTCGAACTCAAGCGGCAGGGCCACGACGTGACGGTCCTCGAGGCGCAGAACCGCGTCGGCGGCCGGATCTACACGCTTCGCACGTTCGCCCCGGGACTCTATGCGGAGGCGGGCGGGATGCGAATCCCGCGTGCTCACGACCTGACGCTTCGGTATTGCGAGTTGTTCGGCCTCCGGATGCGACCGTTCGTGATGGGCAATCCCAAGGCACTCGTCCACATCGGGGGCGAACGGCTGACCAAGGAGGAGGCGGACCGCGAACCGGGCCGCCTGCCATTCGTGGTCGAGGATCACGAGCGCGGCCGGAACGCCGACGAGCTCTGGGAGTCGACCATCGGCGACCTGCGGCTGATGGTCGAGAACGACGGCGACGCCGCATGGGAGCACATCGTGCGCGAGTACGACCAGTACTCGTTGTATGAGTTCCTGCGCTACAAGGGCTGGTCTCGCGGCGCGATCGAGTACTACACCGTGATCAACTTCCTCGAAGCCGACATGCACAACTCGCTGGTCGAGATCCTGCGCGAGGACCTCGGTGGCGCGTACGTCGACATGCAGGAGATCGTGGGTGGCATGGACGGCCTCCCGAATGCGTTCTACGAGCAGGTCAAGGATGAGGTCCGGTTCGGTGCGAACGTGTTCGCCCTCGATCAGGATCCCGATGGGGTCACCGTCCATTTCAAGACGGAATCTGGTCGCTTCAGCGCTCGCGGCGACCACGTCATCGTGACGATCCCGTTCTCCGTCCTGCGGACGATCGAGGTCATCGAGCCGTTCTCCCGCGCCAAGCAGCGGGCGATCCGCCAGCTCAACTACCACGCCTCGACCAAGATCCTGTTCCAGGTCCGCAACCGGTTCTGGGAGGAGGACGATGGGATCTACGGCGGCGGCACCGTCACGGAGCTGCCGATCCGCCGGATGAACTACCCGACCCCGGATCCGTCGACGACGCGCGGCATGCTGCTCGCGAGCTACACGTGGGGCCAGGACGCGCTCCAGTGGGGCGCGATGGACGAGGAGACCCGTCTCGAGGAGGCGCTCGACGACGTCGCCCGCATCCACCCGCGCGTTCGGGAGGAATACGAAGGCGGCGCGTCGCATGCGTGGTATGCCGACCGCTGGGCGCGCGGCGCCTTCGCGATGTTCGCCCCGGAGCAGCAGACCGACCTGCAGGCCGATATCGTCCGTTCCGAGGGGCGCATCCACTTCGCCGGAGAGCACTGCTCGCTCTATCACGCCTGGATCCAGGGTGCCCTCGAATCGGGGATCCGCGCGGCCCAGACGATCCACGAGGCAGCGCCCGTCGGGGCCGGCTGACCGTCGGCCGTCGGGTGGGTCGAAGGTGTCTACTCCGCTGCCGGGACCGGCAGCTCGTTGCGCATCCCGGCGTTGATCGCGTAGGCGTTCTTGACGGCAGCCACGATCGCGCCCTCGATCCAGCGCCGGCCGCGCTGGTCGCAGGCGTCGTTCGCGAACCACACGCGCCCGACGGGGCGGACGATGTCGTCGTAGAACTGGCTGGTCAGCTCCATCGGACGGAAGAGCGGCCCGATCCCCCCGGCGTACGGATCGAGCGCCCAGTCGTACGACACCCCGAACTCGAACGTCGAGCGCGCCTCGGGATGGATCTTGCACAGGTCCTCGAGCGCCTGGGAGATCCGCTCGGCCTCGGACAGCATGCTGTAGGCCATGCTGTCCTGCTCCCACGCGTACGACGCGATGAGGACCCCCCGGTCGAGCCCCTCCACCTGGCCGGCCGGCGTGTAGACGACGTTCCGGATGGCGAGGTCGGTGACCGTCACGCCGTGGGTGATCTGATAGTCGTCGACCCACCACTTCCGGGTGAACTGCATGAAGATCTTGTGCGCGCGGCCGTAGTAGACATTCCGGATCGTGAACCACTTGTCGATGTCGAGGCCGCTGATCTCCATGTGGCGGAGCAGGATCAACGGGACGGTCAGGATGCACTCATCGGCCGTCACCGAAGCGGACGTGCCGACCCCATCGCGGAAGTGGACCGTGACCTCGTCGGGACCCTGGTCGACCGCGTGGACGACCGCCCCGAACCGGGTATCGCCGAGGAGGATCGGCGCGAATGCGTTGGGGAGCGAGTCGGCGCCGTCATGGATGAACGAGAGGTTGCCGAAGACGTCCTCGTGATAGTGGGCGAACCACTCGACGAGCGAGAAGTGATAGCGCCCCTCGAGGTTGAGCAACGGGCCCATGAGCCAGAGGGCCTGCTCGCTGACCCCGCGCTCCACGAGATAGCTGAGCAGCGAGTACCCGTCGTAGCGCTCGATGATCCGCTCCCAGCCACCCGGTTCGACGATCAGGTCGCGGAGCGGCTGCATCGCGTCCTTGAGGATGTCCGACGGTGCCTTGCCCCGCTCGCCTTCGGGCAGGCTGTAGTCGAACGACTCCGCGTCGAATTCCTCGCGCCGGACGAGCTTGCCGTTCAGGTGGATGAACGTGTCCTCGTCGTACATCGGGAAGGGCGTCGTCTTGAGCTTGAAGCGCTCGTTGATGAGGTGCTGGCCGAGGCGATGCTGCTGGGGGAAGCGCATCGCACCGAACTCGCCATACATCCCGCCGGCGAACCCTCGGTACGTGTAGACCCGCCCGCCCAGGCGATTGCGCGCCTCGAGGATCGTCACCCGATGGCCGGCCTCCTTGAGCAGCATCCCTGCCGTCAGGCCGGACATCCCGGCCCCGACGATGACGACGTGGCGGCGTGGTCCGTCGAGCTTCGGGAGCCCGCCGCGCAGCGTGTCCAGCAGGTCGAGTCGTTCGCTCACGGGTGACTCCTCAGCGATCGCCGGGCACCAAGGGGCCGGTGCAGGAGCCGATGTTCCGGTCGGGGAAGGGACCGCGTCAAGACCGAGGCGGTCGCACCTAATACGGCTGGCGGAAGTCCACGTTCGGGGCGCGCCACATCCGCGTCCCGGCCTCGAACCTGACGCGAAGCGTGTACGTGCCGGCGGGCAGGCTGCTGGCGTACCCGAGACGGACGACGAGGTTGTGCCAGTAGACGCCGCCCGGATAGACGGTCTGTGCCGGCCAGCCCCCGGACTTGATGAGCCGGCCCCGCGCATCGCGGATGGTCCAGCGGAACGCGCCTCGTTCCGGGACGGTGCCGGCGTTGCGGGCCTCGGCGCGGAACCTGACGTAGACGGAACCGGATTCGCGACGCACGTAGCCGATCGAGCCCTTCAGCCTGACCAGGTGCACCGGCGCGTAGAACTTCGCGCGCAGGACGTTCCACAGCTCCGAGTAGCCGCGATCGTTGTCGAGGGTCCAGATACCGATCCCGGCGAGCTTGGTCACGATCGCGAAGTCGTACTTCGCGGCAAGGCTGCGTTCCTCCTCGAAGTAGACCTGCCGATAGGTGGCCTTGGCGGCATCCCAGTAGGTGTAGAACCCGCTCCCTTCGAGCGCGTCGTATCTGCGCACGACCCCGGGGTGGGCGGCGAGGAAGTTGCGAGCGCTCGCGTAGGTGACCGACCTGACGGGGCCGTACGTCGCCTTGTCCGACTGGACCGTCGCGTGCGGGACGGCACTCGTCACCGGCCAGTCGTAGCCGTAGTAGGGGACGCCGAGGAGCACGGAGGAGGCCGGCGCCCACTGGAGCATCCGGGCGACGTGGATCTTCACGGTGCGCGTCGTGTTGTCGAGGGGCGCGATCGCGCCGGTGATGGTCGAGCCGCTCCAGCGGTAGTTGTAGGCCATCAGCATCTGGCGGTCGACGACCGGCACCAGGCCGGAGATGACCGTCTGGTTCGCCCCGGCCGAGGTCGCGTTGACAAGCGTGGCGTCGGGGAATCGGGCCTTCATGGCGGCGCGGAAGCGGCCCACGAACTTGACGAACGCCGCCGCGCGTTCGTTCACAGCCCGCACCGGCTCGAAGTCGAGTCCGGCGCCATCGGCCTTCCGGGCGGCCATCAGGGCAAGGGCCTCGGCGATGAACCGATCCTGTGCCGCCGCGCTCCCGAGGAAGGCGCTCATCTTCGGGGCCCCAGTCGCGGAATCGAAGAGCTGGAACGTGGGGACCACCCGGACACCGCGGTCGTGTGCGGCATTGGTGACCGCGGCCGCGCTGTCACCGACATATTCCTTGTAGCCGACCCAGTCCGTGTCGATCGCGCCCGTCCCTTTGATGCCAAGCCCGAAGAAGGCGATCGTGGTAACCAGGTCGTAGCGGAGCCGATCGACGGTCTCGGAGTCGAGACGCCAGTACGGCAGGTAGCCGTAGACCTCGTGACTGAGCGGTTTGATGCCAATGACGCGTGGCCGGATCTCGGTCGCGGCGGACGCGCCCGGGATCGATCCGGCGGGGCCGCCGGCGGGCAGGACGGCTGCGGCAAGGACAAGCGCCAGCCAGACCGGCGCGAAACGACGGATGCGGTGATCGGGGGTCATCACCCATCAATGAAACGCCAGCGCGGGCCCTCGCGTCCACCCTACGTAGGTCCCGCATGGACGCACGACCGTTCGGCCAGCGCCGAGGGGGACCCGTGAGCGAGGTCCGAGGATGGCGACCCGGCCTCACCAGTGGCGATGGTCAGCCGCGCGCGGGCCGCGCGAGATCCGTCGGATCAGGCCCCCGACGCGCAGATGCCAGGTGGCTCACCGGACGGCAGCCGGCCATCCCGGGGCCCCCACGCCCACGCGTGGAGCGCCGCGAGGTTCTCGTCCCGCCCGACGATGCCGATGTAGGTCGACCCGCAGGTCAGCCTGATATTGGCCGTGCCGTCCTCGTCGAGAAAGCAGCCGCTCCGGCCGACGACCCACCGATCGCTGCCGCCGAAGGCGACCCGATCCGCTGCGCTGCCGGCCGTCCCGTCGCCGGGCATCCACGGCGCGTCACCGCTCGTTCCAGCGGCGCAGTCGCCGGTCGCGGGGTCGACGTCATATGAGGCCAGCCGCTCGAGATACGTCAGAGCCGCGTCGCGTGCGTCGCGAAACCGGTACACACCGAAGCGCCCGACGGGGTCGCTGTTGACGCGACACTCGACGGCGGCCGTCGCTCGGACCGGCAGGTCCTTCCGCCTTGGGGCGCAGCGCACGGCCGCGTCGGGACGAATCCCCGCAAGGAGAGCCGCTTCGTCGGCCGTATAGGTCGGTGCGGCCGAAGACGCGATCGCGCTGTCCTCGACCCACGGTGAGCCGTCGTGGTCCGCCGCCGCCACCCAGCCGCGATGCGGCAGGCCGATCGCCTGCACCAGATACCAGTCATAGTCATCCGCCGTGACCGGACCCTCGATGATCTCGAGCCGCGTTCCGAGCCCGAGCAGCGGATCGAGCTTCACCGACTTGGAGTTGTCGACCGTCGGAAGGGTCCGGACGCGGAGGCCGCTCACGACCACATCGACGACGGTGCCCGCCGCCAGGACGCCCGGTCCGGGCGTCACGTTCAGCCCGGGCGATGAGGACGGACTCTCGATGGGGCCCGACGGTGGCACCACCGAAAGGTCTCGGTCGCGATCGCGGCGAAGCAGCTCCGCCCCGACCGTGAAGGCGGCGACCGCGAGCAGGGCGAGCATGGCGGCGATGGCGAGGAGACGGAGCGGCGGCCGTGCCGGGCGGCCGGTCCGATGGATGCGACCCCGGACCTGGTCCACGGAGGCCGATGCGAGGACGAATGACGGCAGTTGCGCCACGGCACGCTGGTCGGCCTCGAGGCCCGTGACCCGCCGGCGACACGGGATGCAACCGGCCAGGTGGGCGGCCAGGGCCGCGCGCTCGGCCTCGCTCAACTCGAAATCGATCGACGCCGCGGCCAGCTCGAGGAATTCGTCGTGGACGGTCGTCATCGTACGTCCCCCCGCTGCTCGAGCTCGAGACGGACCCGCACCCGGGTCCGCGACAGCAGCGTCCGCGTGGCCCCGTGGCTGCGCCCGATGGCCTCGGCGATCTCCTCCCCGCTGAAGCCATCGGCCGACAGCAGGAGTGCGGTTCGTGCCTCGGTCGGAAGCGTCGCGAGGACGGCGTCGATGGTGGACGTCCGCTCCCGCGCGAGCATCCCGGCCTCGGGTGATTCGATGTCGTCACCGAGGGACTGCCGGCCGTAGCGACCCAGCCACTCGAACGCCGTCGTCCGCCGCCGACCACGGCTGATCGCGAGATTGGACGCGACGCGATAGAGCCAGCCCCGGACGTGCTCCGGCGTACGTCCGGCGTCGACCTCCCTGGTCAGTCGAAGAAACGCCTCCTGCAAGAGATCCTCCGCGGCGGCTTCGTCGCGCGTCGAACGACGAAGGAAGTTGTAGAGCTCGGCGTGGTACGACTCGAAGGCCGTGCTGACAACGCCATAGAGGCCGAGCGGTGCCGACGTGGCGGCCGCCTCGACCTCGACGAGTCTGGGCCTCATCGGATCCGACATCTACAACCGTGTGAACGTGTGGGGCGGACTAATGTTTCACGGTCGCCAATATCGCACAGCGCGATTCCCACGGATCACGTGGCGGCCCCGGTGTCGGGGCCGCCATTCCGCGTCCCTCACAGGCCGAGCTTGGCGGCGAAGGCTCCCGCGATCGCCCCGTACCCGGCCGCGTTGGCATGATTGTCCGGTCCCAGCGGTGGGGGCGAACACACCCAGGTCCAGGTACAGATCTGGGCGACGTTGATGGGCACGCTACCGATCCCCGGCAGCTCGACGAGCGTCGCGAAGTCGTTCGACGAAAAGACGCCTTCGACATCGGCGACGGGATCCCCCGCGGCCGCGTAGATGCCGCGGAGCAGGGCGTTGAGCGGAGCCATGAACGCCACTGCGCTGAGCTGGGCGAGCGCCTGACCTTCGGGGCCTTGGAACCAGGCGGCGAGGAACGGGTTGTAGATCGTCATCCCGACGATCGGGACGTCGGGTCCGGCCGCTTCCCGCAGCGCGGCGAGGATGCGAGGCAGGTTCGACTGGATGCTGGCGACCCCGGCCGGCACGCAGGCGGGTTCCTGACACGGGAAGTCGTTGGCGCCGATGTCGATGGTGACGAACGCCACGAGCGCGCGGTGTGCCCAGAGGAACGCGAGTGCCTCATCGAGCTGGGATCCATGCGGGTACGAGCAGATCCCGCCGTCGATCATGGTGCTCGTGGTCTCGCCGGGACAACCAAGCTTGACGAGCGAGAGTTTGGGGGAATCGACGCGGGCGATCGCGAGCAGCTGCTCGGCGTAGCCGTCGTCGGTCCGATAGAGATCGTCCGCATCGCCGATCGGTTGGACGCCGGCGGCCAACGAGTCGCCAACGGAAACGTAGTACCGCTTGGCGTGTTCCGTACTCGACCCCGGGGCGGCGACAACCGTGCCCGCCGTCACGAGGATGAGCATGCATGAGGCCAGTGGGGCCCAGATCCGTCGCATCGCAGTCTCCTTGGGCGGCCCCGCGCTGTCACGTAGGGGCGACAGTCCGGTGCGCTGCTTCTTGACGCACGACTTCCGAGACTGTTACCGGCACGCAGACCGAAACATTCGCCTCGGCCAAGCGTCCATCGTGCGAGCTCGGATCCACCGAGCCGATGTTCGCTTCGCGGTCCGGAGACGAGGCATGGGTGGGTCACGCACGATGATCGATCGCTCGATGGGGAACCCGGCTGCCGTCGCGCTCACGCGAGGCATGTGATGACCGGGAACTCGACCCCGCGGCGTCCCACCCGGCCGCAGGCCGCTGCCGTTGGCGTCGTCATCGTCGCGATCGCCGCGCTCGGCACGGGACTGCTCCTGCAGGCCGATCTGCGAGCCCGGCCTGCCTCGTCTCCGGGCGCCATCGCGTCCGG
>Ga0184612_10000966_pt1 | contig 13777 bp, 13 predicted proteins | sample PLM3_60_coex_FD_133163 | JGI IMG/M metagenome (GOLD analysis project Ga0184612, IMG submission 133163) | Groundwater sediment microbial communities from an aquifer in East River, Colorado, USA - PLM3_60_coex | ecosystem: Environmental > Terrestrial > Soil > Riparian zone | place: USA: East... | reverse complement strand
CAATAACTGCCTTCCGCATACTCTTCCTTCAGGATAATACCTTTCGCACCCGGCGCATTGCTGTCTGCCCCGAGTGCATTACTACTCGCTCCCCACCAGCTGATGAAAAGCAGGACCGCTAAAAACGATTCGCCGATTGTTATAATTCTCATCATGACTCTTACCTCCTGTTTCTAAAAGGCAAACGATGAGTCGACGACGCATGCGGCGCGTAACTTTGTGAAATATTCCAATAAAGATATTGAGCAATTCTCAGACCACGCAAACGGATGCGGCTTTTGTATTTCAAACTAAGGTCGGTATTGACAAATCAGACGGTCGGCGATCGCATGAGCCGTCTTCTGAGCAATGGGTGGGGCGCAAATGTGTAGCGAGTGAGGCTTTATTGCTTGACGAATCTCCACCGTGTTGGGGGAGAATCAAATAATGAAATGCATCTTTAGGTCTTGCCTCCAACTTGGTATTATTGCGATCGCCCTCCGGGCTATTATCCTTATGTTCCTGAATGCAGTAGCGGTTGGAAGGCTGTCCCGGCAACTCCTCCTCCCGGCGCCGCATCGACTCCACCACCTCCACCCCGGTGAATAAATGTAGAGTAGGCAGCAACATGCGCCCCAATGCCATTTTGATCTCGGTCTTAGTTCTTCTCACGGGTTGTGCTGAGTTGCCCTTAGGCCCGAGTGTTGCGGTGATGCCCGCGCCCGGCAAGCCCTTCGATCTATTCGTGAGCGAGGAAGCCATATGCCGGCACTACGCGGAGCAACAGGTTGGGATTTCCCCACAACAAGCGACGAAGAACAGCACGGTAACCGGGGCTGTTGCCGGCACCGCTCTCGGAGCCGCGGCAGGCGGAGCGATCGGCGCGGCCGTAGGCCATCCAGGGCCAGGCGCGGCTGTAGGTGCCGGGACCGGCCTGCTTACAGGCAGTGCGGTTGGTGCCAACGCCGGCTATGGAGCTTCGTGGACCATCCAACGACGCTACGATATTGCCTATCAGCAGTGCATGTACGCCAAGGGTAACCAGATTCCCGGCTTTCCCGCGGCCTACACGTTAGCACCGCCTCTCCCCTCTCGTCCCTCGCCACCGCCACCACCTTGATCGTGTCTCTCGTGAAAAGAAGCACACCGCGAGCACAGTGTTTTCTACGCTCACCCTGCCTTGGGCAGAGAAGCGCTTTCGCTCTGTGGTGATGAATTGTTTTCAGTTAGCCCGGCCTAGAGCGCTGATCCAGATTTTCTTTTCTCTGGTCTTGAACTTGGTCCTGCCCAAGAGGGTTCTCGGACGACATCATCGACTTCTATGGGCCATGTAACGAAGCAGTCGCGGATTGTGTTGATTGCTCCCACGCAATCAATGCCTTCGGAGGCTCGTTTAGCACAACATGATGGTAAGTGGATCTCAGCCTGATACGCGTCGTGGCGGTGATCCTCAAATCCATAGCTTACGAACCAGCCACATCTTCGCCACCTGCGTGAGCACGACATATAGTAGGAGGGTGATCAGTAACAGAGGCCAGTAGAGGATTGGGAGGGGAACAAACCCCAGCCACACTCCGATCGGTGAAAACGGCAACCACATCCCGACTAACATGATCGCCCCTGAGGTCACGATGAGCGGCCAGCTGGCGCGGCTTTGGATGAAAGGCACTTTGTTTGTCCGGATCACGTGGATAATCAGAGTTTGCGTGAGCAATGATTCGACGAACCAGCCGGTTTGAAACAACGCGGCAGCATATGTCGAATCTGGGTTGCTTAAACTGGCACGGGCAAAATGTTCGGCAAGTTCCGGTGGCGGCATGAGCCCTAGGTTATTGCACTTGAAGACGAACCACATCATTGCGTACGTCGTGTAATCAAAGACCGAGCTGCAAGGCCCAATAAAAAGAATGAACCGCGCGATCTCTCCCATCGACCATGGCCGCGGCTTGGCCACTTGTTCTGGATCCACCTCGTCCGTTGGAATAGGCACTTGGGAAAAATCGTAAAGCAAGTTGTTGGTTAGGATCTTGATCGGGGCCATCGGCAGGTAGGGCAACCAAAGGCTTGCCCCCAGCACGCTGAACATGTTCCCAAAATTCGAGCTGGCGCCCATGCGGATGTATTTAAGAATGTTGGCGAAAACCTTGCGGCCCTCGATCACCCCTTCCTCCAGCACCATGAGGCTCTTTTCCAGCAGAATCACATCGGCGGCTTCTTTGGCGATATCTACGGCGGTATCGACTGATACACCCACATCTGCTGCACGCAGCCCAGGAGAGTCGTTGATACCATCCCCCATAAACCCGACTACATGTTTTCTGTTCTGCAAAGCCTTGATGATGCGTTGCTTGTGAGCAGGCGAGAGGCGTACAAACAGAGTTGTGAATTCGGCGTTCTTGGCCAGCTCGGCGTCGCTCATGTTCTCGACCTCCGGTCCAGTTAGCACATGTTCCAGCGGCAGGCCGACTTCTTTACAGATCTTACGCGAAACCAGCTCGTTATCACCGGTGAGCACTTTGACCGCGATGCCGTGTTGCTGGAGAGCGGTGATAGCCGGCGCGGCTGTTTCTTTCGGCGGGTCGAGGAACGCAACGTAGCCCTTCAGGATAAGGTTGTGCTCGTCGTCCTTGCTATACGTGGGCTTGGGATCGCTGTCGCAGTAGGCAAGGGCTAGGACGCGGAAGCCGTCGGCGGATAGCCGGTCGTACTCCTCCTTGAGATCGTCAAGCAGTAGTGGGTCCATTGGGTAAAGCTCGCCATCGAGCTCGAACTGCGTGCAGCGGTTGAAGACCGACTCCGGCGCCCCCTTGCAGATCAAGCGGTGCCTATCCATCGGCGTGGAGACCACCACGGACATCATCTTGCGACTAAAGTCGAAGGGGATCTCATCCACCTTGGAATAGTCGACGATGGAGAGGTCGCGATGAATCTCTTGATGCTGCAGAACGGCGCGGTCGAGAACGTTCTTTAGGCCCGTCTGAAAGTGACTGTTAAGGAAGGCGAATTGCAATACACTGAGGCTTGGTTGCCGAACGACATCACAGTGCTTTTCAAGGAAGACGCGGTCCATCGTCAGCGTGCCGGTCTTGTCAGTGCAGAGAATATCCATCGCGCCGAGATTTTGGATGGAGTTAAGCCGCTTGACGATCACTTTCTTGCGTGACATCAGCAGGGCGCCTTTGGAGAGGCAGACACTTACGATCATGGGGAGCATTTCCGGCGTGAGACCCACCGCAACCGCGAGCGCGAACAAGAATGCTTCGCCCCAGTTATGCTTGCTGAAGCCATTGATGAGGAAGACCAGCGGCACCATTACGGCCATGAACCGAAGCATGAGCCAAGTAAAACCGGATATACCCTTGTCGAAGCTGGTTGGGGGTGGCCCTTCTGTGATGGCGCTGGCCATGGTTCCGAGGTAAGTCCTCAGACCGGTCTCGACAACCACGGCGGTTGCAGAACCGCTTTCAACACTTGTACCCAAGAAACAGATGCTCTTGAGTTCCAGCGGTATCTTGCCGGAAAGCGGCTCGGGGGTATCAAACTTCTCCACCGGGAACGACTCACCGGTGAGGCTGGCTTGGGTCAAGAACAAGTCTTTACAGGACAAGATGCGGATGTCGGCGGGAATCATGTCGCCGGCAGCAAGCTTGACGACGTCTCCCGGGACCAGTTCGGCCAATGGAACTTCCCGTTCCTTGCTCTCGCGGATGACAGTGGCCGTGACATGGATCATCGCCTTGAGCTTGGCGACCGCCGCATCGGCGCGGGCTTCCTGGACAAACCGCAGGGAAACGCCCAGGACCACCATAATAATCATCAACACCCCGGAGACGACATCGGACTCGCTTTCGGCCGTGGCGAACGAAATGATTGCAAGAACCAAAAGCAGGATCACAAGCGGATTGAGGCACGCCCTAACGAAGAGCCGCAGGCGTGTAAAGCGATGTTCATGGGCCACCACATTGGGGCCGCATTCCTCCAAACGTCCCTGAGCCTCCTCTTCGGTAAGGCCCTCCGCTCCGGTTTTCAACTCAGAAAGAACCTCGGGGGGCAGGACAGAAGCGGCATGGATGAGCCTGGACGACACCTGAATGGCGCCATTCGCTCGCCTGGACGTGAGAATGTTTCTCGGAAGAATCGAAGTAGGAATCAACACCATGTTAACCCGCCGGGTTTCCAGCACGAGAGGCGTTGGCGCGCGGTCTTAGCTGTGGGTTTTAGCTTGGCGAGGTCCGAGTCGCCGGTCAAGCCCTCTAGGCTGAAGAGATCTGCAGCTGTTCCAATAGTTCAATGACTGGGACACTCCAAAAGATAATCCTTATTTGAATCACGTCGCCACCCTCGGATACAACTTCCCGCCGATGATGACCATGATTGCTGTTGCGGCACATAACCGATGACCTGCCGCACATCGGCTGCCTGATGAACGATATCGAAGCCCGCAATGCGCGCCTTTCCCGAGGTGGGCGGCAGTAGTGTCGTCAGCATTTTCAGAGTCGTCGTCTTGCCCGCGCCGCAGGTCCGAGCAAGCCGAAAACTTCGCCTCGCTTCACCGAAACCGTAAGCGAATCTACGGCAGTACGTTCGCCGAAGCGGCGCGTTAAAGACAGAGTTTCTAAAACCGGAGGATTGACCGCTGCCCGACTGCCTTCCACGATCATGGGTCCCTCCCCACTATCTTCTTTTGGTAGCGATTCCATGACTTCCATAATCCGGCCGCGTCAATAGATCATTCAAGACATAGGCCACGCCCAGCTTCCTCTCATTCCGTTTGAATTCAAATAGATTTTCGGTTCCTTCCCATAAAACCGAGACCAGCTCGCCTAAAGTTGTTTGTATTCGGATTGTTTTAGAACTCTTCATCGCTCCCCCTTAAAATAACCACGACCCACATTTGTCTGGGCATAATGATTTTTTCGACGGGCAATCTTTGTGCCATACTTGGGAAAAAACAAATGAGAGTTCGATTCCTCATCAGTTCGGTTATCATTTGGGCCACGCGATGCGGGACGAGATATGAATAGAATTCGTCTAGTTTTCATCCACAAAGACCTGAAGATTCCGAGGCATGAGAAAATTTTTTTTGGCCGCCGCGGTTGAGACAAGAATGAGCGCCCATTTACCCGGGTGAGGCAGAAATGCGTGGTGAGTGTGGCATTATTGCAGCGGCTAATTAATTGAAGTAGACGTTGAGCATGCTCAGAATACCGAGATTAGTGCCATTGCTACCGATTGGAATGAAATTTGTGAAGGTGAAAGAAGCTATATCGAGTCACCCTGCGGCGGGGAGATCGTACCGAAACACACGTCCAAACCGGTCTGACGATCTCGCACCGTGCCCATGTGATTTACAATGCCTCTTTCAGCTACAAGCGAGCGAAGCTTTTCCAACTGGTGCAGTCGTATGCTGATTGACAGGCGCCCACCCGCAGTGCGGTATGCAATTTCTATTGCAAGCGTGGGGCTGGCGCTTGCTCTAGCATCGCTATTACCGTATCGCGCCGATCCGAGTCACTTCACACTGTTCTTCGCCGCTGTAATGGTAAGCGCCTGGTACGGCGGTCTTGGAACAGGCCTAGTGGCCACCATCCTTTCTGCCTTGTCTCTCGATTATTTTTTTATCGCGCCGACTCACTCTATCACCCTGGATTGGCAGGCATTCTTGCGCCTGGGGGTATTCTTAGTTGTGGCCCTCGTGACCAGCTATCTGACTACGGCGCGAAAGCGCGCGGAAGAGGCGCTGCGCAAGGCGCACGCGGAGCTAGAAGAACGGGTCCAAGAACGGACCTCGGAGCTGGCTGAAGCCAACGCATCGTTGCGGGCTGAGATCGTCGAGCGCAAGCGAGCGGAGAACGAACTCTGGCGCCTCCAACAGGAGATGGGGCGGGTGGAAAGGCTTGCCGCCCTGGGCCGCATGACGGGCACCATTGCCCACGAGTTGGGAACGCCCTTGAACTCCGTGCTCGGCTACACCCAGCTGCTAGCTCAGGAGCCGTTGTCGGAGAGCGCGCGGCGCCGCCTCAACATTATTGAGACCCAGGTTCAACGCATGGAAGGCATCATTCAACACTACCTCTCTCACACGCGCCGCTCTCCGCGTAAGCACCAAATCAATATCAAGGAGCTGGTGGGAGAGACCCTACTGTTGCTCAATCCGATTTTCCAACAGAACCGAGTGCTTGTGACGACGGACTTGGCCGAGCCGCTGCCTATGCTTTGGGGCGACGACGCTTCGCTGCAGCGGGTGCTCATCAATCTGCTCGACAACGCAATTAACGCGAGCCAGGAAGACGGCCGCTTGAAGATTGCCGCCCGCGCCAGCAATGCCTGCGAGGCTAAACGTCCAGGGGTCCATATAGAGATCACCGACAATGGCGCGGGCATACCGGCGGAGTTGTTGCCGAGAATTTTCGACCTTTTCGTAACCACCAAACCGTCCGGGAAAGGGACGGGTCTGGGACTGGTGGTCTGCCAGGAAATAGTCAAGGCTCACGGCGGCACCATCGATATTAAAAGTGAAGTAGGAACGGGCACGTCCGTGCGGATCTATCTGCCAATCGATGAGAGATCCGCGGAGTCCGACCCAAGCGAGGAAACCGAATGAGCGCGCATATTTTGATTGCCGACGATGATGAAGTAAGTTGCCAGCTTTTTGCCGAAACATTGGAATCGGAAGGATTCCAGGTGGAACAGACAACCTCGGGGGAGGCGGCGCTTTCACGCCTGGGTGAAGAGACCCCCGACTTGCTGATCATCGACGTGCGGATGCCGGGGACCTCGGGCTTGGAAGTAACCCGCATCGTTCATGAAAAATATCCCTCCTTGCCGGTCATCGTGATGACCGCGTTTGGATCTATTGAAACCGCCGTCGAGGCGATTCATGAAGGCGCATTTGACTTCATCTCGAAGCCGATGAACCTGGCAGAGCTAAAAAAGACTGTGTCGCGCGCATTAGCCCAGCGAGCGCTGCAGCGCCGCGCGGAAACCAGCAACGGCGGGGATGATGAGAACCCGCAGCAACTTGGCAAGATCATCGGCAAGAGTCCGGCCATGCTGGAAGTTTATAAGACCGTCGCGCGGGTGGCCCCGACGAGAAGCACCGTGCTCATCCTCGGCGAGAGCGGCACCGGTAAAGAATTAATAGCTCAAGCGATTCACCAACACAGTCCGCGAGCCAACCGTCCCTTTGTCGCCGTGGATTGTGGGGCATTGACCGAGACGATTCTTGAAAGCGAGCTCTTCGGCCATGTGCGGGGCGCCTTCACCGGAGCGCTGGCAGACAAAAAGGGAGTTTTTGAAGAAGCTCAAGGCGGCACTTGCTTTCTTGACGAAATCGGTGGCATCAGCACAAACATGCAGGCGCGCCTCCTGCGCGTCCTCCAAGAGCACGAGATCCGACGGGTCGGCGGCAAAGACTGGGTCAAGGTAGACGTTCGCGTCGTTGCCGCCACGAATCACAACTTGAGTGAAGCGGTGAGCAAAGGGGATTTTCGCCAAGACCTGTACTACCGTTTGAATGTGGTCACCATCCATCTCCCGCCCCTGCGGGAGCGAGTGGAAGATATCCCGCTCCTGGCGCGTTATTTTCTCCAGCGCTACACCCAGGAGAGCGGCAAATCCATAACGGCTATCTCTGACAAGGCGATGGAACTGCTATCCGCCTATAGCTGGCCAGGGAATATTCGCGAACTGGAAAATGCCATCGAGCAGGCCGTCGCGCTCTCTTATCAATCGGTACTGACCCCGGACGATTTACCGGAAGCGGTACGCGATCATGCGATTGCAAAATCGTTTCAAATCGACTCGCCCAATGAACAATTCCTTTTTCACGATACGCCGACCTTGGAGGAGGTCAAAAAACGCTACGTGCTTCACGTCCTGAGCCACAATCAGGGCAATGTCTCCCGCACCGCAAGAGTTCTCAATATCGACCGGCGCTCTCTATACCGCATGCTCGCCCGCTTTAAAATCGAACCCTTTTTCAAGCAAGACTGAAAGTACCTTCTCTTTCTGCAGCCTCGCCTCAGCTGTAAAAACCCGCAGAAAAGCTTCTCGCCAAATTGCTTTTATAGCGGCATTCTTTTTGCTCAGAAAAAAGAAAGGAGGCAGACCGTGCGTGTCATGATCATAGACGATGACGAGACCTTCTGCCAGCTTTTGGCCGAGGTACTAGAGAATAAAGGGATGCAAGTGGTATGGACCACCGACGGACTCTCTGGTTACGAGAAGTCTGTTTACGAATCCTATGACCTCTTTATTCTCGACGAGCGAATGCCGCTGGTGTTGGGAACAGAACTTGTTGAAGGTCTCAAAAAAGATAATCCGCAAGCGAAAATCATTTTGATTTCTGCGTTTGCCGACGAAGCGCTCCAAAAGAGATCCCGAAACCTCGGTGTGCCACTCCTATCCAAACCGTTCGCTGCGGAGCGTCTGCTCGAGATGGTCGAGGGAGCTGTGAACAGCTCCAAAGGGAAAAGTGGAATCCGCCGCAATGGTACGAGCTGACAACAAACGCTCCCTTATCCAAATAGCGATGAGCTTTGTCTCTCTCCGTCCGCATCACCACAAGCACTGCAGGATAAGCGCGGCGTGGCAGAGAAGTGTGGCAGAAGAACCACTTTGCCTCAGGCTTGCGTGGAGAATCGCTCAATGACTGGCGAACCATCTCGAGACGAAGGTCGTTCCCCGGGGCAGGTGTGCGATGACGGCATGGCATGAGATCTTGGGAAAGCTGAGCAAAACGATAAGCGTTAAAGCTAAAGAAGATGTCACGGTCACATTTGAGCTAGCCACCAAGCAGTCATGAGACGGAAGAGTCGACGATCTATTCACACCAATTGTCGCCGCCTTGCCGCAAGCTACCGCGTCTATCGGCATCGATTTTGCGCAGAACAATAGAAAAAGATCGGAGGAAAGGAAAGTGCGGGTTCTAATCATCGACGACGATACGACCTTCTGCCAGCTGCTGGCTGAGACCCTGCAGGGAAAGGGAATTGAGGTGGAGTGGACAACGGACGGTTTTGGCGGTTACGAGATGTCGCTGGACCAACCATATGATCTCTTCATTCTCGACCAGCGCATGCCGTTGGTGTTGGGAAGCGAACTTGCTGAATATCTGAGAGAGGACAATCCAAAAGCGAAGATCATTTTGACTTCTGCCTTTGCCGACGAGGCACTAGGCGATATCGCTAGGAGCATCGATTCCCCGCTCCTCTCCAAGCCCTTTGGTGCGGACCGATTGCTTGAGTTGATAAAGCGGCTTCTGAGCCGCTCGAGAAAGCACAGTAAACTCGCAAAGCCGTAGTCAGGCAACGCTTTGCGAATTCCTTGGCTTCGCCCCGTGGCGGCTCTTCTCGTTCTGGCCATAACCGGAACGCAATTACCTGGTTGTAAAAAAATGCAGGGGCCGGAGATTTCTCCGGCCCCTGCTCGAGAAAATTCGGACACTAATTCTTTTCTTCCTTTATCTGTTTCGTGTTTACCTGTGTAGGCTTTTGGACACCGAGCTTCTCCGCGGTTGGCTCATCCAGCTTGCCGCTAGCCTTGAGGCCGTTAGCCTTTTGAAAAGCCTTCAGGGCAGCTCGCGTCTTTCTTATCATAAAACCATCGGTGGAGCCGGGAGCTTCGCCCTCCGCTTTCAGCGCTTCCTGAAGTTTTCTTATTTCGTCTCTCGCATTAGGCACATCTTGCTTTTCCATCTCTTCTTTTGATCCCGAGATCCGGTCTCTGCTTCTACAGCTCATTCAGTAACCGCAGAGCAACTGTCAGAATATTGCTGAACAACGTGAGATCTCGGGATTGCCTCCTTTCATGTTTGCTTTTTGATAAAAACTCCCATGATCACGCCGTGAAAAATGCAGGCCGGATATCAATCACTTTTTGCCAGCGTATGGCTTGCGATCGAATCTTTCCAAGCGAAGTAAAGGTGCGCCTGCCCCTTGGACGGCACATGGACCACCCGCTCGAGAGTTTTCCCCATCGCTGTTGCCTCGACGGTGTAAATTCCTTCCGGCAGCTTGGCAAAAAACAATGGTCCCTCGGAAACCGCTTCGAGGATCTCTTTACCGCTTCTGTCCTTGATGAGAACCTCGGCGCCACCTAGATAATCTTTATTTTGCAACGCAAAGCTGAGCTTTAAGTTATCGGTTTTGCTCATGGCCCCTAGACTCGCACGTTCTTCCACTCCAATCCCTCCGCTTACATAAGGAATGCCTTCGTAAGTTTTCACCTCAGGTTGCGAATCTGAATCAGTCAAAGAACTCGCGAAAATAGGGCTCGCGGCAAAAAGAACTAAACCAACCGTTCCAATCATCATCTTGTTCATGGATTCTCCCTCCTCGTGTTAAGTGTGCTTGTGAACTTCAGGATGTCAGATACCTCCCCCACTCAAAAGATTAGCCAAACGGTATTGAGGAGAGGGATCGCCTCTCCTCTGACACCATCGTCGACTTGGCGTCATGTGTTACTAAGCGGCTTAGCTTTGTCAATCAAAGCGATCACTTTCTCCCGCTGTAGACCCTTCCATCCGGTGTTGCTGTTCGAGCTTCTGAGTCGCGATCTGATCTTTTCCAGTAGGATTCTCGTCGCACGGACCGTAGTAGTCGACGATGTCTCCCGTGGTTGACTGTTTCAACTCTGGCTGATTATCGCCCAGGCTACGCTTGTTCATCGCCGGAAACTTCTCGTGACAATAACTGCCAGGGGCTAACTGCCCTTCGACCTCCACGCCATCAGCGGCTAGAGCGGCGCCACTTGTTCCAAGCACACCGACTACAAGCAGCATCGACAAGTTTGCTTTTAAGCTCTTCATGATTGTTTCACCTCCTTTCTTTCTTTTCTGTTTTCGCAGTTGAGCAAGAGCGATGCCATTGGCAAAAACTCTAGGCTGCCGCTGGGTAGAGATCCCGGCTTCCACAAGACTGAGGCATTTTGCCGTGTCATCCTGCCGTTTGGCCACATGTCTACGCCGCGTCCTTGCGATAGGAATGATTTTCGACGTGGAGAACAATCCGATGGCGTACGTTTTGCTCATGCGTTGTTAGACGCGAAGGGTTCGTATCAGCCACCGTGTATTCGGAGTAGGGAAAAAATGATCGCAGGCGACAAAGGGAAAATCGGATTCAAAGGAGAAAACAACAAATGAAGTTCTTGATCGATAAACAAAACAGACCTTGGATTTATGCACTCATCGCAGTGGGTTTCGTTTGCTTCCTTGCAGGTCTGGGAATAGGCGTTGGGGCGAGCCACGGTGGACTTTCCCGTATCGAGGCTCTCTACCCGTTTGGCGACGCTACGGCACAGGAGCCTAATCCGATGACGACAAAGCAAGGACTCCCGAACTTTGTCCCCGTGGCAAAAAGACTCAAGCCCGAGGTTGTGAATATCTCGACGACCCAAACGACAAAGGAGCTGGACGCCCCGAATTCGTTTGAGCAGAACGATCCGCTTGATGAATTCTGGAAAAGATTCTTTGGAACTCCTTTCCGTCGAGGACAATTAGAGCAGAGGAGTCTTGGGTCCGGCTTTATTATACAGCCGTATGGCCTCATCCTTACCAACTATCATGTAGTGGATAACGCCCAGAAGATCACCGTGAGATTATTCGATGGAAGGCAATTTGTCGGAGAAGTCGTTGGGAAAGACCAAAAAACGGATATTGCCCTCGTCAAGATTAGCGCTCAAAATCTTCCCGTGGCTCAACTAGGAGATTCTGATCGGCTTGAAGTAGGCGAATGGGTGATGGCCATTGGTAATCCCTTTGGTCTCGACAACACCGTGACCTCAGGCATCATCAGCGCCAAAGACCGACAAATCGGAGCGGGTCCTTATGACCATCTCATCCAAACCGACGCCTCGATTAATCCCGGCAATTCAGGCGGACCTTTAGTCAATTTGCAAGGCGAGGTAGTCGGCATCGAGAGCGCTATCTTCAGTCAGTCGGGAGGGAATATCGGTATCGGCTTCGCTATCCCGATCAACCTGGTGAAGGAACTGCTGCCCCAGCTCGAGAGCGAGGGAAAGGTCACGCGTGGCTGGGTTGGGGTGTCTATCCAAGGTCTGACCCCGGATCTTGCTGCTTCCCTCGGACTGGATAAAACGACGGGCGCGTTGGTTAGCAGCGTCGTTCACGATGGCCCCGCGGATCGCGCCGGGATCAAGGCAGGCGATGTTATCGTCGGATACGAGGGCAAAGAGATCCACAATGCTAATGACCTTCCCTTTTTAGTGGCCGGCACGCCCGTGGGTAAGACCGTCTCCCTCCACGTCTTCCGCGACAAAAAGGAAAAGACGCTCGCCGTTACCGTCGAAAAAATGAACGAAGAGGAACTAGTAGTTGCTTCAACTACTGAGAAAGGAGACCTGGGACTTACAGTGGAGCAAATTACCCCTGACGTTGCCGAAAGCCTCGGCCGAGAACACGCGCGCGGGGTGGTGATCACTGCTGTAGCACCGGATAGCCTCGGGGACGAAGCCGGCTTGCAACCCGGCGATGTCATCCGCGAGATCAATCGCAAGCCGATACAAGACCTGTCTGACTATAGAAAAACCATCGAAAGCGCCGCACATAGCAAGAGTGTTCTCTTCATGATTCAGCGCGAAGACAATGCGATCTTCCTGGCACTGCGGAAAGAAGAGTAACGATGCTGGGCGATATCGGCCTTCCGGAACTGCTCGTCATCTTCATTATCGTCCTTGTCCTATTCGGCCCGGGAAAGCTTCCAGATGTAGGAAAAGCGGTTGGAGAAGCGCTCCGCGGTTTTAAAAACGCCTTTAAGGAGCCGATAGAGCCATGACGGAACGATCCAATGACAAAGACGAGAATGGACTATCGAGCTAGTCATCCTGAAGTAAAAAAATCTTCTTCTCTCTGTCAGCTCTAAACCAAGCTGGCACAATCCTTGCCCTTCGCATATTGCGAAAGGAGAAAATGGTTATGAGCTACTGGCAGCTTATTTTTCTTCAAAGCAAAGTAAACAGCGGCGCGTATGGCGGAGATAGGCTCTCGCGACAAAATTGGGACTGGCCCCAGCAAACTTGGTTCCAAGAGCGGCTGCGTTATATCCGAAAGACGCAACAAGTACTCCAGCGCAAAGACCGACCACATCTTGAACTGGTTGCGCCGCGTCATTGCGAATACGAACGAAGGAAAGTCGCACAGGCGAACAGCCTTAGCTGTGGATGATCCGGCCCCTGAGCGCGGAAGACACCATCGCTAAAATCAACCGCGTCGACTTACCTATCCTTTGTCTGCTTTGTTGAGCCAAACCAGCCGGTGTGTTTGTCAACCGACGGTATTTCGACAACTGCCGATAGGTCGACAGACTTCTTTCGACAAAATCGTGAAATTCGAAGCTGAGCAGTCGTCGAATACCTCAACATCTGCGACCTCAACCGTGGACAAATCCGTGGAGACTCTCGTTGCCCAAAGTGTCTCCGCTGTTAGCGACGCCGCTTAAAATTTAGGTGTTGGGTTCGTAGCAATCGGCTACACAAATCACAGATTCCTGGCACATACGTACTTTCCGGGCGCCGATGTGGTTTGGCACAGCGCTTGCCAAGACTCTCTTTAGGAAGAACAGAAAGGAAAAGAGGTGAGAATCATGAAAATCGCAATATCATTCTTGGCAGCTCTGCTTTTATTGGGCAGTCTAGTTTTGGGATGCACCCCTGTAGCTGCTCATCTATGAAAGCTTTGTCAAGTCGGTTATTCACGAATTGATTTTTGTTAAATGTTTTTCGACACACACTTTCACTGGTCGTCCGTAATTCTCACCCGATGTTATCGGACTCATCTATT
>Ga0184612_10000965_pt1 | contig 13778 bp, 9 predicted proteins | sample PLM3_60_coex_FD_133163 | JGI IMG/M metagenome (GOLD analysis project Ga0184612, IMG submission 133163) | Groundwater sediment microbial communities from an aquifer in East River, Colorado, USA - PLM3_60_coex | ecosystem: Environmental > Terrestrial > Soil > Riparian zone | place: USA: East... | reverse complement strand
TTCGATCGGCTGGGCCACCGTGGTCAGCGGCGGCTGGGCGATCTGCGCCTCCAGGCTGTCGTCGAAGCCGACGATCGAGAGATTGCCGGGCACCGACCGGCCCGCCGCGACCGCCGCCTTGATGGCGCCCACGGCCATAGGATCGTTGGTGCAGAAGATGGCGGTAAGATCGGGCCGCGCCGCCAGGAGTCGCCCCGCCGCTGCCATGCCGCCCTCGACCCGGAAGTCGGCATAGGCGATGGCATCGGCCGGCAAAGCCACGCCCCGCCGCTTCAGCTCATCGGCGAAGCCCTGGACCCGCTGATCGACGCTTTCGGCGAGGCCGGGATGATTGCTGATGCAGCCGATCCGGCGATGGCCGAGCTGGTGAAGATGCTCCGCGGCCAGAGCCGCCGCCGCGCCGTTGTCGATGCCCACATTCGGCAGCGTGCTCTGCTCGGAGACGCGATCGATCAGCACCACGGGAAGGCCGGTTTCGCCGACGGCGGCCTCGAACTCCGCATCCGGCACGATCGGGGCGACGATGATGCCGTCGACCCGGCGGCGCACCAGATCGTCCACGTAGGCGCGCTCGCGCTCGCGCTCATAGTCGGAGTTGCAGGTGACCAGACGCGCGCCCCGGTCGTAGGCAAGCATTTCCAAAGAATGAGCCAGCCCGGCAAAAAAGGTGTTGGAGATGTCCGGCACCACCAGCCCGATCAGCTTGGCCCGCCCTTCCCGCAGCATGCGGGCGGCGTCGTTGGGTCGGTAGCCCAGTTCCTTGACCGCAGCCTCGACCCGTCGGCGGGTTTCGTCAGAAACCTTCCGGGTGCTGTTCAGGACATGGGAGACGGTGGACGGGGAGACTCCCGCCAGCCGCGCCACGTCATAGATTGTCGCCGAGTCCGATCCTCCCATAGCAACCCTTTGCGCAATCGATTTTCCTTAGGAAAACCGATTGCGCAATTGCTGTCAAACGGATTCTCCGAGATCCGGTCCTCCGGCGAACCGCCGATCACAGTCCCTTGATCTCTCATGTTTCTTCGTCGACCCCGGGGCTGTTTTCCGAATTCAACCCACCGCGCAGCCGGGTGAACGCAACTGCTGGGGCCCGCCCCAAGACCTTGCGGCTAGGATAGATTTCCGCACCAGGATTATGCCGAAACGCGCAGGCCCCTGCGCGGCTCCTTGCGGCCGCGCTGCTTCGATATAGGATCATTTTCCGGGAATACCAGAGGCGGCAGGTTGTCCATGGAGGTCGCCCATGGACAAGCACCGCAGCAGCCGCGCCGATGTCCAGCCGGGCTTCCTTTACAGGCGCTCTGACAGGAGTATGATTGTCCGGCACAACCATCCATAATGAATCTTCAAGGCCGTTCGGGGGAGGCTGTTCGATGACAATGTGCATGAGGGTCGCCATCGCTGCCGCGATGCTCGCCGTCGCTGCGCCGACTTTCGCGGCGGAACCCGCGCCCGAAGGGGCAAAGGTCTACATCATTTGGCCGGGAGACGGGACCGTCATCAAAGGCGGCAAGTTCTGGCTTCGCATGGGCCTCATCAAAATGGGCATCGCGCCGGCGGGCGTCGAGAAGGCGGAAACCGGGCATCACCACCTGATCATCGATGCGGAGCTGCCGCCGATGGATGAGCCGATCCCGAATGACAGCAATCATCTGCATTTCGGCAAGGGGCAGACGGAAGCTCGCATCGAGCTGCCGCCCGGCTCCCACACGCTGCAGTTGCTGCTGGGGGATGCCAATCACATTCCGCACAATCCGCCCGTCGAGTCCGAAAAGATTACCGTCGTCGTGCCCTAAATGGGGCTGCCGCGGCCGCCGGGGGCAGGCCCAAAGACGGCGACAGCAGGGAGAAACATCATGCGCCTTTTGATCTCAGCAATTGCCGTGACGCTCCTTGTCGCGGGCGCGGTTACGGTGTCGGCGGGGCCAACCAAACGGGATCCGGCCGCCGAGCTCTATGTTGGCTGGCCGAACAATGGCGAGGTCATCAAGAAGCGCACGATCCGGGTCTGGTTCGGCCTGCGCAACATGGGCGTGGCGCCGGCGGGAGTCGATACGGCGAACACCGGCCATCATCATCTGATCATCGACGCCGAGCTGCCGGCCTTCGACGAACCGATCCCCAGCGACGAGCATCATCTCCATTTCGGCAAGGGGCAGACCGAAACAGTCATCGAGCTGCCGCCAGGAAAGCATACGTTGCAGCTGATCATGGGCGACAAGGATCACGTGCCGCTGGATCCGCCGCTCTACTCCAAGAAGATCACGATAACGGTGAAGTAGTCTGGCGAACCCTGTCGCCGTATCAGTGCAACTGCGGCTCCGGCAATGCGTCGCGTCCGGCGGCTCTTATTCGATGTCCAAGGCGACCCTAAAACCATTGTAGAGATAGCGGACGTCGTGGTCATAGAAGCCGCGGCCGAACGCGGTGATGTGTTTATGATCATCGCGCCAGGATCCGCCGCGCAATACCCGGCGGCCGCAATTTTCGCCGTTGCGGGCGCTGCCATCGCCGGGAGCGCCTTCATAGTTGGCATGCCAACAGTCTATGACCCACTCGGAGACGCCGCCGTTCATACCGACAAGACCGAACGGATTCGCCTTTAGCGTCATCGCGCTGGGCGGCGTCAGCTTCGAGTATTCGCCGCCGCAATCCCGGCAGCTTGCATATTCGGCGCTGACCTTGTCGCCCCACCAATAGGGCGTTTCCGTACCCGCCCGCGCGGCATATTCCCATTCGGACTCGCTCGGCAGGCGATACTTCTTGCTGGTCTTTTCGCTGAGCCACTTTGCAAAGGCCGCTGCGTCATCCCAGGAGACATTCAGCATCGGCAAGGTCGCGTCAGCCGTATTCATCTGCGAAATAGCCTCGCATCCCGCCGCCTCCACACAGGCCCGCCATTGCGCCACCGTGACTTCATATTTGCCCATGGCGAAGGCGCCGATGTTGGCGCGGTGCCGCGGTCGCTCGCTGGCATCGCCTTTATCACTGCCCATGACGAATTCGCCCGCCGGTAAGGCGACCATTACCGGGCAATCCGCGCAATCGGAGAACTCATTGGCGGAAGCCGGCGCTTCGGGTGCCGACGGCAGCATGGCGACCTCCGCCGGCGCTTCGGCGGGCGCAACTTGTTGCTGTTCCGCTGCCGCAGGGACTGCTTCGCCGGTATCGGCCGTTGTAATGGGGGCCTCCGGCGCGACGGGCTGCAACAGCTCGCTGGCCACAAATCCTACATCGCCGCCGGCTGTCGTGATGGAAAACCAGTTCGCGCCCTCCGCCTTGCCGAGGACCTGAACCTCCGTGCCCTTGGCGATGCGGTCGATGCGCTTCGCCGACGGGTTGGGCGCTTCTCGTACATTGGCATCGCTTCGCGCGACGTAACGTCCTGATACCGGCTCCAGCGCAATGCCCCGCACCACGTCCGGCACGGGCGGCGCGGCGGCCGCCGCGACCTGGTCCACGGCCGCTCCGGCACCCTCGATCACCTCGATCCGCACCGATGCCATGACGGCTCCGCCGCGGCCATCATCGACGCTGTAGCTGAACGTGCCGGCGGCACCCGGCGCACCGTCCTCGGGATCATAGGTCAGTTTCGCGAGCGCGCCCGCATCGATCCGGTCGCCTTTGGCAAGGATCGTCGGCCCATCGTGAATGGCGCCCTTTGACGGCACCGACGTCACGGTGATCGTCATGGTGTCGCCGTCGGGATCGGTCGGCGGTTGAATGCCCAGGGGATTGCGTACCGCTTGAACCGTTGTCTGCGCCACCACCACGGGCGGTTTGTTGGATTGCTGGATATAGACGGCCACGCTGCCGAAATCCGAGCCGCCGCGGTCATCGCTGACCTGGTACTCCAGCGCGCCGACGTCGCCGACGGTGACGCCATCGGGAGCAAAGGTCGCCATCTTCAGTTGCTCGGCTGTCAGCAGGTCGCCGATCAGCACGACCCGATCGAACAGCTTCACTTGGCCGCCTGCGGGCAATGCCGTAATCCGCACCACCAGCCGGTCGGCTTTGTCGGGATCGACCGGTGCGGGAATGCCGAGCGGAGTCGGGCCGGCGGAATCGAGCACTTTGACCAGCAGGCCGCGGGACGCCACCGGCATCTGGTTCGGCGGCAGCGGATTGAGATAGACCGCCGTGCCACCGAGTGTTCCGGCGACATAGGGTTCCTGCCGGTTCTTGGTCATTTGCTTTACGCGGTCGGCGACCTTGCCGAAGAACAGGCGAAGTTCCACGCCCGGCTCTTTCAGCTCCTCCAGCAGCGCCGTTGTATAGGGGCTGTGCTCACCGGCGCCATCCTCGGCAACGCCGTTCGCGCGGGTCGCCATGGCGATGAGCGCACCGCTCGGCACATCGTCAACGCGGCTCAAGCCGGCCTTCACCTCGGTCGACGCATCGGCACGGGCCGCCAACCGATCGACGAAGGGATTGTCGCGGCATGCATCGATGATGGTGATGCCCGCCAGCTTCGCCTCGGAGATCGCGCCCAGGAACAGCTCCAGCGGCACGGCGTCGTAGGGAAGATCGCGGGGGTCCTCGAGCTTGGCGTCGATCGGTACCAGGTAATTCCGGCCGTTCACCTGAACGCCATGGCCGGCGAAAAAGATGATCACCAGATCGGCTTCAGCGGCCTTTCGGCCGAAGTCGCGCAGCGTCGTCTCCAGATTGCGCTTATCGGGATCGAGAACGCTATAGACCTCGAAGCCGAGATCGACGAGAGAGTCGCCGATGGCGCGAGCATCGTGCGGCGGATTCGGCAATGCCGTCGCAAACTCATAGGCGCCGATTCCGACAACCAGCGCTAGGCGTTTTTCGGTCGTCTCCGAACGGGCGCTGACTGCAGACAGCAGCGCAAGAAAAATCGCGCACGCGACAGCGCAAATTCTCACGGGGCACCGTCCTTTGGCAGATGTAGGACCGGATTTTAATCGAATTATGGCACCTTTACTAGGGTGTTGATTTCCTTTGGATTCATAGGGGTAGCCCCACAGCCTTGGGGGCTTCGGCGTCGTCTTTGCCATCCTACTTCTGCTCCAGATCATGAATGCCGTTCCAGTCCGCCGGCGGTGGGTACGCGGCCAGTTCCGCCGACCGGCGGGCAAAGGTTGCGGCGGCGGGGACCAGGGCGGACAGGCCCTGGAATGCCGCCGTGGCGGCGGCGAAGTTCCGGTTGCGAAACTCGCGCAAGGCGGCCGCAAATTTGTTTTCAAGAGTTTCGTGCTCTGCCGTCAGTTCCTCGCGCATCTCCAGCGGCTCGAAGATCCGCACCGGTGCATGACGCCCGAATACCCGGACGTGATCGGTTTCGCGGAATACGACGGACGGGCCGCAGGCCGCCATCGTCGCCTCGCTGACGAGGATCGATGTTCCATACAATTTGTTGACGCTTTCAAGACGCGCCGCGAGGTTCACGGCATCGCCCATCACCGTATAATTCATTCTCTGCTTGGACCCGATATGACCGACGAGCATCTCGCCTGTATTGATGCCAATTCGCGTCCGCAGATTCCGCTCGCCGACGATTTCGACAATGGATCGGGAGCGGAATAGGCGCCGCTGGCAGGCCAAGGCCGTCTTTACCGCCTGAAGCGCATGGTCGGGATCCTCGATCGGCGCGCCGAACATGGCGACGATTCCGTCGCCCATATATTTGTCGACATACCCGCCATGGGCCTCGACGATCTCCGTCACTTCCTCCAGATAGGCATTCAGCAGCTTGACCAGATCGGTCGGCGAAAGCCCTTCGGCGATTTCCGTGAAGCCCTTGATGTCCGTGAACAGGACCGTCAGCTTGCGCAACTCGCCGCCGAGAGTCGGATGAATGCCTTCGGTGACCATGCGATCGATGATCGAGGCGGGCATATAGTATCCGAAGGTCTGGCGAATATGGCGGCTGCGGCGGTCGGTGATCACGAACCGGTAGCCCAGCAACCATGCGAAGGCGAGTCCGCTGCCGAACATCGGGCCGAAGAGCGGCAATGTGATCCCGTACTGGAAGAACAGCGTGCAGACGAAGGCCCACGCTAGAGCCCCAGCGAACAGCAGGAGTCCGGCGCGAAACGGCGCCTGGCGGAGCGTCAGCCAGCCGGCGCCGAAGATCAACAGGAACTGCAGGAGCAGCCGCGGGATCGAGTCCAACTCCGTCAGCACCTCGCGCCGCAACAGGTCATTGACAGCCTGAGCGTGAATGAACACGCCGGGGATCGTGTCGCGAAAATGAGCGGGATCGTAGAAGCCATCGGGAACCGGCACCATGCAGCGCTCGGCCAGGCCGCCGCCGTCCGGCGCGGGGATCAGCCGCTTCGACGTGAGCCGGCGATCCTCGACATCGAGCGCGGCGCCGATGAGCACCGCTTTGCCCGAGAAGTGTCGGCGAAAATACTCCGCGTTATCAGCCAATGCGCAGGCATACAGATCGGCTAGCGAATAAATGGGGATTTGCTGCCCGCCATCGAAATTGACGTACATCCCCGCAGCCTCCGAACCCGGCACGGCATAGTCTCCCAGCCTGATCGTTCCGTCAGCCGAAACCGATGGGCGGATATCCAATGTCCGTGCGGCGATCTCCAGCGCCAGGGACGGGTCTATGCGGCCGCCGGCCTGCAGGTCGTCACTGCGGAAAACGAGCGGCGCGCGCCGGATCACGCCGTCGGAGTCTTCGCTGAGATTGGCGGCCCGGATGTTTTGCTGATGTCCGACGGCATAGCTGTAGGCCGGAAAAGGGCTGATCGGCTTCTGCCGGTGCTGCACCTTGCTCAAGATCACCTTGCTCTGGGCAGCGGCGCGGTTGAGCGCGACGAGGAACCCCCGGTCGAAGCCCGGCACGTGCTTCTCCAGCGAGATCGGCATGATCACATCGAAGGCAACGATGCGGGCGTCGCCGGCAATGGTCGCATCCAGCACCGTCGCCAGTTGCGGCGTCCACATGGCGCTCGGCAAATCCCTGAAGGCCGGCTGCCGGAAGGTTTCCTCATCCAGCGCAATGATGACGGCCGGCGAGGAATCAATATCGTGCCGAACGCCGAAGACGGCGTCGCGCATCCAGAACAGCATGTCGAGGGACAGGCCGTTCAAGCGCTCGACCATGGGCACCGTCAGCCAGCCGACTGCGATCAGCGTCGCGAACGCCGTAACGACGAGATCGCGAAGCCACATCCCGCTAGAGGTAGAGCAGCCGGCCGACGATCGGACCGCCGCCCGGCGATGCCCCGGCATCAATGCGGAATACGATAGCGTGGCCGACGGCTTCCGCGCGGTACAGCCCGCCGGCGGTCAGTTTGCTGTCCGTTGTTGCAAGATCCAGGAAACGCTCCTCGATCCTGATCTCGAGGCGCGGCTCGCTCGCATCCAGCCGGTCGATCCGCAGCAGGGAGCCGGGCTTGCTGATGCCGATGATCGGCTGAGTGCGACTCAGCACGAGCTGCGCCTCGGGCAAGGTTCCCGTATCGCCCGATGCGGTGCTGGCGGCATCGATCTTCCGCAGGATGAGCACGCCGCTGGAATCGCTGGCGTTCGCATCGAGCTGCAGACGTCCGCCATCGCATTCGACCTGCTCGCGCGACACTTCGCCGCCTTCGACGCTGCTCTGGTCGATGCCGACCTGCACCGAACCGCCGACGATGCTCTCCTGAATGCAGGAACCGAAATAGCCGAGCGTCAGCGACTCCCCGGCTCGCAACTTGATGAGCCGGCCGACCTCGACAAAGTCCATGAATTGCAGCCCCGTGCTTGGGGCCTCGACCTTTTCGATGACGGCGACAGGCTCGCCGGCCAAGGCAGTAGTTGGCGGCAGTGCGGTCACGAACAGGGCGGCGATGGCAATCGTGCGTCCCGAAAACAAATAGCTACGGCTCAGCGCAGCAAAAAGCTGTGCCTGCATGTCCCACCTCTTCTCCCGTAGTCGCGTGGGGCCTTCGGCGCGGTCCACGCTTTCTTGGTTACCGGCCAGTCTACCCCAAATGGGGCGGACTGCTAACCCGGAAGGAGATGTACAGCTTTCCGGCCCAGGTCTGTGCGGAATCGCACATGAGGCGGCGATCCGAATGGTCCGGCGCCATCCGCGATAGGAATTTGCTCGGAAAATCAGGTGGCGATGTCATTGATTTCGCCCGATTTTCGACTTTAGGGACGACGCCCTCACGCTCTCTCGCCTGGCATCCATTCGGCGATGGAGAGGCCTGGTGTCTCAGGCCTTCCGCCGGTACCTCCGGGCAAAGACGGCCACCTGCCGCCGGGTCGGCTCCCGGCCGGTGAAGGCCCGCAGATAGTCGGCGATATAGGCCAGACGGGTCGCCAAGGGCTCCTCCAGATCCAGGGAATAATAGCCGATCTGCATGAAATACAGCACGCGGGCGCGGATGAAGGCGTCCTGATCCCGGTAGCCATGGCGGATAAACATGCGCTTGATGGCTTCGACTCGCGCATCGTCGGCCTGGTCGACCGCCCGGCGCACATGGCCCGACCGGCGGGCCCATTCCCGTACGGTGAAATCCAGGCGCGGATCGAACAGATCTTCGTTCAGCCAGCAGGCGAAGATATTCAGCACCCCCTCGATGACCGTTTCCGAGGGCGCGCTGGCCTGTTCGACGAGGACGCGGGTATTGCCGTCCCGCCAATGCTGCAACAGCAAATCCAGCAGATGCTCGCGGCTGCGGAAGAACCAGTAGAAGCTGGAGCGCGACACCCCCAGCCGCTCGGCGAGCGTCAGCACTTTTACATTCTCGACGCCGTCGCTGACGAGCACGTCGAGCGCCGCCTTCAGCCAATCCGCGCGCGTCAGGCGGCTTTCCGCAGCACCCACTGCCGTGCGCGCCGCAGGCCGTCTGCGGCTGACCTTGTTCTTTGTCCCCCCTGCCATAGCCGACGGTAGTCACGCCCGGCCCCGGCTGTCCAGAGGCGCGGCGCTTCTGGACACATGTGTCTAGACTTGCCCCGGCCGCTGTTCTATGGATTTCTGAAGCGGCGAATTCGGCCGCTGGGGGAGGCAAGAAATCATGAAATCGCAGTACCGTGTGGTGATCATCGGCGGCGGCGTGGTCGGCGCCAGCGTGCTCTATCATCTGGCCAAGCTGGGCTGGAGCGACATCGCGCTGATCGAGCGCAAGGAACTGACCGCCGGCTCCACCTGGCATGCCGCCGCCAGCTTCCACGCCATCAACGCCGATCCCAACATCGCGGCACTGCAGAGCTACACCATCGGCCTCTACAAGACGCTGCAGGAGGAAAGCGGCCAGAATGTCGGCCTGCATATGACCGGCGGCATTAACATGGCGGGCACGCCGGAACGCTGGGAATGGCTGCAGTCCGCCTGGGCGATCTTCCAGACCATGGGCATGGAAGAAGCGCGGCTGATGGCGCCAGAAGAAGTCAAGAAGGTCTGCCCGATCGCCGACGTCTCCGGCATCTATGGCGGCCTGTACGATCCCAACGAAGGACATCTAGACGCTTACGGCACGACCCATGCCTATACCGGCGCTGCCAAGAAGCGCGGCGCCGAAGTGATCCTGCGCAACCGCGTGCTGGAGCTGCAGCCGCGGCGCGACGGCGGCTGGGATGTGGTGACCGAGCAGGGAACGATCACCGCGGAGCATGTCGTCAACGCCGCCGGGCTTTGGGCCAAGCGCGTCGGCTTGATGGCCGGTGTCGATCTGCCGGTGACGCCGATGGAGCATCACTATCTGGTCACCGAAAGCATCCCGGAGGTGGCGGCGCTGGAGCGCGAACTGGCGCTGACCGTCGATCTCGAGGGCTTCACCTATATGCGGCAGGAGGGCAAGGGCGTCCTGCTGGGCATCTACGAACTCAATCCCAAACATTGGAACATCGACGGCGCACCCTGGGACTACGGCACGGAGCTGATCCCCGAGGACATCGACCGAATCGCCCCGGAGCTGGCCAAAGGCTTCGAGCGCTTTCCCTGCGTGAACAATGCGGGCATCAAGCGCTGGGTCAACGGCGCCTTCACCTTCACGCCCGACGGCAATCCGCTGGTGGGGCCGGTGCCGGGTTTGCGCAACTACTGGACCGCCTGCGGCGTCATGGCCGGCTTCAGCCAAGGCGGCGGCGTCGGCCTGTCCTTGGCGCAATGGATGATCGAGGGCGAGCCGGGTGCGGACATCTACGGCATGGATGTGGCGCGCTATGGCCGCTGGGCCAGCAATCGCGAATATCTCAAGGCAATGACCGGCCAGTTCTACAAGCGGCGCTTCGTGCTGACCTATCCCAACGAGCAATTGCCGGCCGGCCGGCCGCTGCGCCGGGCGCCTGCCTATGAGGCGATGACGGCCGACAACGCCAATTGGGGCGCGAGCTGGGGTCTGGAAGTCCCGATCTATTTCGCACCGAAGAATTTCGTGGAGACGCCGACCCAGAAGCGCTCCAACGCCCATGGCATTGTCGGCGCGGAATGCAAGGCGACCCGCACCGGTATCGGGCTGTTGGATACCACCGCCTTCTCCCGCTACGAGGTGACGGGGAGCGGCGCCCGCGAATGGCTCGACGGGTTGCTGGCCTGCAAGCTGCCGGCGCTGGGCAAGGCGCGGCTGGCGCCGATGCTGAGTCCCTCCGGCCGGCTGATGGGCGATCTCACGGTGTTCAACTGGGACGATAGGACCTGGTGGCTGATGGGCTCCTACTATCTGCGGCAATGGCATATGCGCTGGTTCGAAAGTCATCTGCCGGACAATGGCGTCGCCGCGCGGGACATCTCCGATGCGGTGACCGGTTTCAGCCTGTCAGGGCCGAAATCGCGGGAATTGCTGGCGCGGCTGACCGACTCCGACATCTCCAACAAGGCGTTCGGTTTCATGAATTGCCGCGAGATGGATGTGGGGCTGATGCGCACGAGGGCGGCGCGCCTCTCGGTTTCCGGCGAACTGGGCTACGAGATCAATGTGCCCGCCAGCGAACATCTCACGCTCTACCGCACGCTTCTGGAGGCGGGGCGCGATCTTGGTCTGGTGCAGACCGGCTATTTCGCCCTGAACAGCCTGCGCATGGAAAAGAGCTTCGGCATCTGGTCGAAGGAATTCACCTGGGCCTACACGCCGGGCATGAGCAGGCTGGACCGCTTCGTCGCCTTCGACAAGCCGGGCTTCATCGGCCGGGATGCCGCGCTGAAGGAGAAGGAAACGGATTCGCCAAAGCGCATGCTGGTGACTCTGGAGGTGGAGGCCACCGACGCCGATGCCGCCGGCTTCGAGCCGATTTGGGCCGGCAACCGCCGCGTCGGATTTGTGACGTCGGGCGCCTACGGCCACACTCTCGGCAGAAGCCTGGCCATGGCCTATGTCGACCGCGATGCCGTTGGCGGGCCGCTCGAGGTGCATATCGTCGGCGTGAAGCGCAAATGCCGGGTGATTCCGCCCTCGCCCCATGATCCCCAGGGGAAACTGCTCAGGAGTTGACGCATTGAGGGCGCCGGCTATGGAGACAACGTTCCGTTAACCATTCCTGAACATTCAGCGGTTATTCCTCTCCGGCATCATGATCAGCCGCCGCAAAGCCCTGTTGCAAACCGCCGCCCATGCCGCCCTGCTTGGCGGAATGGCGGCATTCGGAGTCGTCACGCGCGCCCTCGCCGCCGAGCGAGTGGGCAGCGCCAAGGACGTCGTCAATCAGGCCTGGGGCACGCCGCCCGATGCGGGCCGAACTGAACTGGCGGCGACGTCGCCGGTGCATCGCAATGAGCTATTGGAAACCGACAACGAGAGTGCCGTCGAGGTCGTCTTCGCCGATGAATCGAAGCTCACCATGGGCCAGAACGCGAGGGTGACGGTGGATGAATTCGTCTATGCCGACCCGGCCAACAGCCGTTCGGTGATCAACTTGACCAAGGGCGCCTTCCGCTTCGTCTCCGGCAAGATGGCCGAGGACAAGGTCACGCTGAAGACGCCGACCGCCACCATGGTCATCCGCGGCACGGAACTGAAGATCGATGTCGCCGACGACGGTCAGACGGAAGTCAGCGTGCTCGAGGGTGCCATCGAACTCACCTCGCTGATCGCCGGCACGGCGCTGTCCATCGCCACCGGCCAGTCGGGACTGCTCGACGGCACCGGCGCCTTCCAGGGCGGGGTGCGGAACTTCATCCATGAGTCGCCGGACAGCGCGGTCGAAATGGGACTCAGCGAACTCCGCTCGCGCCTGCCGATCCCGGGCCTCCCGGTACCGGACCTGCCGTTCCCGTAAGAACCGATCAAGTAGCCAAGCAAGGTTGAGCCGCCGGCGCGTTCGTCGTTGACGCAGAGATCGTTTGCCTGGCAACCGCTCGCCGTTAGCGCGGCGCGGAGATTTGCCGACAATCAAGTGGCAGGCTAGGCTGAACTCCAACAATCGGGCCGGAACAACAACCGATCGATCCATGGGGGGCTTCCATGCGCGGCAACAGGCTTTCGTTGGCAATCCTGTTCGTTCTGCCGGTGCTGTTGGGCAACGGGACGCCGGAACCTAACAAGCTGAAGGCGATCATCGACGAGATGGGCGGCGAGCCGTGCGAGACCGGCGAGCTTACCTGCGTGTCGCTGGAGGTGCCGGTGGATCACCGCGCCAACACCGGCCCGACGATCAAGATCGAACATGCCGTCAGCTTCGCCAGCGTAGCGAGCAAGGGCATACTGATCTATGTGGTCGGCGGCCCCGGCGCCAGCGGCCTCGCCGTCGCCGACGACTATCTTTCCGCGTTCGACGCGAAGCTGACCGAGAACATGGATATCGTGTTCTTCGATCAGCGGGGCATCGGGACCGATCACGGCCTGACCTGCCCGAAGGCGCAGGCGGCGTTCGACATGGCCGAGACGTCGATCGCCAGGCCGGACGAGGCGATTGCCATCGCCAAGAGTTACGCCACCGATTGCCCCACCGAGTGGAACTCTCGCGACCTTCTTAGTTATCTCGATACCGACCAGGCGATCCGCGATCTCGAGCTGTTTCGCCAGGCGATCGGCAGCCCGCAGATCTGGGTCTATGGCGAAAGCTACGGCACCCAGTTCGCCCAGCAATATGCGACGATCTTTCCCACCTCGGTCAAAGGCGTGATCGTCGACGGCGTGGTGGATCTTACGCTGGATTTCGACGGCTACTATACGTCCTATGTGCTGGGCGCCGAGCGCATCCTGGCGCGCGTGCTTGTCGCCTGCGCCGAGACTCCGGGCTGCCGGGAAGACATGAACGGCGATGCCGCCACTGTCTATGACGGGTTGGCCGCGAGAGCGGCCCAGGCGCCGATCCAGGTCGATTTTCCGCTGGCGGACGGCACGATTGCCAAGCGGCCGCTCACTGCCGGCATGCTGGAGGCCGATGCGTTCTACGCGCTCTACGGCCCCGACGACCGCGCCACGTTCCTGCGGGCGCTGGCTGCGGCATCTCGCGGGCAACTCGTGCCGCTGCTGCGCTTGAGCTATTCGAATCTCGAGATCGATCCGCAAGCCCTGGTCGGCGCGCCCGATCCCAGCTGGTACGGCGCCGCCTATTACGCCATCACCTGCTCCGACTATGGCGAGGGCACTGCCGATAGCGACGAGACCGCGCGGATGGTGATCGAGAAAGCGAAGGCCTTCGCGCCACGGGCGCCGCGGCTGCTGAATTCCTACTATGTCGAGCGGCTGGCCTGTGCCTATTGGCCGAAGCGCGGGCCGAACGAACGGCCGAAACCTTATGCCGGCGGCGAGTTTCCCACTCTGGTCCTCAACGCCGACACCGACCCGATCACGCCGATCACCATGGCTCACGCAGTGTTCGATCATGCCGAGAACGCCTATCTCGTCACCATGAAAGGC
>Ga0184612_10000964_pt1 | contig 13779 bp, 13 predicted proteins | sample PLM3_60_coex_FD_133163 | JGI IMG/M metagenome (GOLD analysis project Ga0184612, IMG submission 133163) | Groundwater sediment microbial communities from an aquifer in East River, Colorado, USA - PLM3_60_coex | ecosystem: Environmental > Terrestrial > Soil > Riparian zone | place: USA: East... | reverse complement strand
TCAATGCGGAGGCGGCTCGAGGAGCTCTTCCATGGCGCGCTCTCGCTCCGCATCGGCGTGAACAGCGGGGAGGTGGTGGTGGGACAGCCACGCGAGGGCAGCTCGTTCGTCACGGGCGATGCGGTCAACGTCGCGGCGCGGCTCGAGCAGGCCGCTGAGCCAGGCGAGATCCTCGTCGGCGAGCGAACGGCGGCGGCCGTTCAGGGTGCCTTCGAGCTCGAGGAGCCGAGGACCCTGGAGGCCAAGGGGAAGCCGAGTGGAGTCACCGCCCGCAGGCTCGTCCGCGCTCTATCGCTCATGCGCCCACGAGGCGTCGGTGGACTACATCACGCCTTCGTCGGCCGCGGGCAGGAGCTCGACGCGCTGCAGCGGGCGTACGCCCGGGTTGTCGAAGACGCCCATCCGCGGCTCGTGACCATCATGGGCGATGCGGGGATTGGAAAGACGACGTTGCTCAGGGAGCTCTGGTCTTGGCTCGGCTCCAGGTCGCCCGAGCCGCTGCGGCGGGTCGGACGCTGTCTCTCGTACGGCCGGGGGATCACGTACATGCCGTTGGGCGAGATCGTTCGCGAGCATCTGGGCCTGCTCGAAAGCGATCCGCCGGACACCGTCCGCGACCGGCTCGGCCAACGGTCGATTCTCGGCATGACGCTCGGGCTCGAAGCGCCCGCCGACCTTCATCCGCTAGCCGCCCGTGATCAGCTTCGCCAGACGTGGGTCGCCTTCCTGGAAGAGCTCGTCATGCACCAGCCCGCCGTCGTGGCGATCGAAGACCTGCACTGGGCGGAGGGGCCTCTGCTCGACCTGCTCGAAGCCGTTTTCCACGACGTCCGCGGCCCGCTCTTGCTCCTCGGAACCGCGCGGCCGGAGTTCGTCCACGGCAGGGCCAACTGGGGCGGACGCGCACGCAATGCCGAAGTAGTCTGGCTGGAGGCGTTGTCCGCCGCGGATGCCGACCTCATGCTCGAGGAGCTCATCCCAGCCGTGCTGCCGGCCCCCATTCGTCAGGTCATCCTCCGTCATGCCGAGGGCAATCCGTTCTTCGTCGAAGAACTCGCTAGGACGCTGATCGACCAGGGCGTGCTCGCACGGCGGAACGGTGAGTGGATCGCAACCGACCTACCCGACGGTCTCGTCGTTTCGGACACGGTCCAGGCGGTTCTCGCCGCCCGCATCGACCTCCTGGAACCGGCCGAGAAAGCAGCGCTCCAGGCGGGCCGCCGTCATCGGCCGCACGTTCTGGTCGGGTCCTGTCTACGCGTTGCTCGAGGGCGCCGAGCCGGACCTCCGCCTCCTCGAGGATCGCGACTTCGTACGCCACGTCTCCGGGTCGTCGATCATCGGGGAGCGCGAGTTCGTGATAAAGCACGCACTCACCCGCGAGGTCGCGTACGAAAGCTTGCCAAGGGCCAAGCGCGCCCGACTGCACGCCGGCTTCGCAGACTGGCTCGAGCGGGTGGGAGGAGGGCGCGACGAGCATGCTTCCTTGCTTGCCCACCACTACGCCGAAGCGGCTCGCCCGGAGGACGTCGATCTCGCATGGCAAGACGACGCCGAACTCGCGCGCATCCGTGGCCGTGCCGTAACCTGGCTTCGGCGCGCCGCCGAGCTCGCCGTCGGACGGTACGAGATGCAGGACGGCCTGTCGCTTCTCCACCGGGCCCTCGCGCTCGAGGAGGGCGTGCCGGGAAGAATGGAGCTGTGGCGGGCGATCGCGCGTGCCAACGCTCTCTACTGGGACGCGGAAGAGTTCTGGTCGGCGATGCACCACGCGATCGAGCTCGCCGACAGCGACGATGCCACCGGCGACCTCTACGCCGAGCTGGCGTTCCAGACGCTCGTCCGGTCCGGGATGTGGCGGACCCTGCCGGATCGCTTGCTCATCGACGGTTGGATCGATCGAGCGCTCGAGCTGTCGCCGGCCGGCACCCAGCGGCGGGCGAAAGCCCTGATCGCGCGCTGCTACCACGACCGGGAGAAGTCGCTCGAGCTTGCGCGGGAGGCATCCGACCTCGCAGCAGGCATCGGTGACACGGCGCTTGTGTCCTACGCGTTCGACGTCCTGGGGCTGACGGCGTTCGCAGCCGGCGACTACGAGGAGGCGCTCGTCTGGCAGCAACGGCGCGTCGCGCTGGCGGATGAGATCGACGACCCCGACCATCAGGCGGACATCTACTTCAACGCGATCTCTCCGGCGGCCGCCTGCGGGGAGTTCGAGGACGCGCGGCGCTACGCCCAGGCGCAGCTCGGGATCACGCGCGCACTCTCTCCTCACCACCGCCTCCACGGCATGCTGGGTGTTCTCTTGGTCGACGAACTTGCCGGCACCTGGCCGCGCATCCGCCAGCTACAGGCCGAGACCGAGCGCATGGTCGAGGAGAACGCCGCCACGCCGTGCATCGGGAACGAGCGCTTACTCCTCGTGTGCGCGCTCGCAGAGATGCTCGAGGGCGACGAGGACGAGGCGCGGCGTCTCGAGCGCCAGTCCGAGCGGCATCATATGGAGGGCTACGGCATGGTGACCGGCGGCCCCCGTCTGCAGCTCGCCCTCCAGCGCGGCGATCTCGACCGGGTGCGGGCCTTGCTCGAGGAGGCCTGGGTCAGGCGAACGACATGGTTCCACGTCAGCTCCCTCGCGACGCGACTCGATGCGCTCGCGGCGATACGCGATCGCGACCGCCTCGAGTCCGAAGCGACTCGAATTGCAACTGGGAGCAGGTACCTCGAGCCCTTTGCGTTGCGGGCACTTGGCCTCGTGCGCGGAGACGAGCAGCTCGTGGAACGGGCAGCCGAGCGCTTCGCCGCGCTCGGCCTCGACTGGCACTCCGCTCGAACAAGAGACCTGCTCTAGTCGGTCCAGAAGTCCTGGATGAACTCGACATCTTCGAGGCCGGCCTGAGGCGCTGCGATCGTTACGAAGACAGCGTCTTCTTTTCCGGCGGCGCGGAGCGCCCTCGCGGTCCGAGCCGGAACGCGGACGGCCGTCCATGGTTCGAGATCGATCACCTCGCCGTCGAGCTTCGCCTGGGCACGTCCCGAGACGAGGACGTAGACCTCCTCCTGAACGGTGTGCCTATGACCTCGCGTCGGCTTCCATCCCGCTCCGAAGCGCTCGAAGGTCACTGCGAAGTTCTGGAGGCCAAGGTGCTCGCGCATGAACCGTATCTCGAAGTGATCGGGGTCCATCCCGACATCGGCGGCCCGATCGGGGACGTCACTCACGGACACGACGGTGTACTCGGCCATGGTTACCTCCTCTCGGTCGGTCAACTCGTCCTGGCCCGCACGGTCGCCACGAGGCGGCCCGCGGTGTTGCCGTAGCACCCGGGAGCACCCAACCCACATGCTGGAAGGCGCGGCGAACCCGAGGAAAAGTGGGAGTGCTCGGAGCGTTACACATCTCACAAGGCGACGTGAGAACGCCGAGAATCGACGTGGCTACCCGAGGCCTGCCTCGGCGAGCGGGCGCCTCCCCCAGGCAAAGCTCGATTCGTACCAGCCCGTCATGGGCGTGAGTGTCGTCCCGAAGCGCGAGGAGTGGACGATCCAGCTGTTGCCGAGATAGATGCCCATGTGCCCGACTTCGTTCGGTTTCGAGCGCGGGCCGCGCGGGCCGAAGAAGACGACGTCGCCGGGCTTCAGCAGCTCACGCGTGAGCCGAGCCGTCCGGAGGACCTCTCCGCTCATTTCGTAGCTCGACCTCCCCTTCAGCACGTCCATGAGCGCCGGCGCACCTGCGAACGGCTCGAGCTTGTAGACCCGCCACACGAAGCCCGAGCAGTCGAAGCCACCTGGCAATAGCTTCCCGAAGAGCTGCTGAGGATGATCCGACGTTCCGGCCCAGACGTACGGCGAACCGACGAACCGCACCGAGCGCGCGAGCACTTCACGCTGCCATTCCGTGAGGATCGGGAGCGAGAATCCCGCGACTTCTTTGCGCACGGCGTCGATGTCAGAGGGGTCGAGTTCGAGCACGCGCGCGACGGAGAATGCGGCCTCCGCGCGGGTGGCCGGCTGCAACACCTGCCGTTCGAGCTCTTCGACGTCGCGTAGGTGGTTCAGGCGAAGCTCCAGCATCCGCGCCAACGTCTCGGTTCCGAGCCACGGTCTCGGAGTCAGGTCGGCATCGAGAGCGGCCAAGCGGATCCGGCGAGCGAGGGGACGAAGACCGACCAGGGTCACGAGCTCGGCGTCGAGCTCGCGCATCGTCACCAGCCGATCGGGATCATCGACCGTCGCCGACCCACCGAGGCTCGTCAGCACCATTGCGAAGTCGGCGGCCGTCAGCGGATCGGCAGGCCTGAACTCGGCGGCCGAAGGCGCCATCAGACCCGCCTCCACGACCGCCGCGATCTGCGGAGCCGCCCACGAGCGAGCGGACGGGCGCGCACTCGCAGTGCCGACGATAGTCGCCAACACGAGCGCTGCGAGCGGTACGGCGGCGGACCGGCGCATGGAGTACGTATCGGCGCATGCGCCGGCAAGCCACACCTTTCGAAAGGATGAAATCCAGCCAGGTCCGCGGGCAACGTGATTACAGTGGCCGCGTGCGTCCGCTCGCGCAGGTGCTTATGGCTGTGCTGTGTGCGCTTGCCGCCGCCGGCTGCGGCGGGGGCGGCTCGGGAGGGCAAGCGGCAAGCCAGGATCCGGCGGCGACCCGAGCCGAGCCGCCGTCAGCCACGTCGGGGCGCGAGCGAGCGCCGACGATCGCAGGCACGTCTCTCGACGACCAGCCCATCTCGCTCGCCGACTACCGGGGTCGACCGGTGCTCGTCAACATCTGGTCTTCGTGGTGAAGAACCTGCCAGAGCGAGGCGGTCGCCTACGCAGCGTTCCAGCAGGAGCACTCGGAGGTCGGGTACCTCGGCGTCGACGTAGCCGACACTCCTGACGAGGGGAAGGCGTTCGTCGAGCGCTACGACTGGAGCTGGCCTTCGATTCAGGATCCCCAACGAGACCGCGCCCGCTCGCTGGGAGCCGACTACCAGCCGCACTTCATCCTCGTCGACGCAACCGGCGACATCGTGGACGCGTCGGAGGGTGGGGGCGACGAGCAGGTCTGGAACGCAATGCTCGCCCAGCTCCCGTAAGTTCGTCTTCGGGCCGATAGGCTGCCGACGCGTGACGACGACGACCGGCACTAGCTATCCGGACAGCATCCCCGCGACCTGGCTCGCGGACCGCCTCGCCGTCGACCCCGTGAAGATCGACGTGATGCGCCGCAGCGGCGAGCTGATCGCGGTGCGCGAGCCGGGCTCGATCGAGTGGCGCTATCCCGCCTGGCAGTTCGACAACGGAAAGCCACGCCGCGGAGTTGCCCGCGTCGTCGCGGCCGCCCGCGAGGCCGGGATCGACGAGGCGCGCCTGTACGACGTGCTCACGGCCCCTCTCGGACTACGGGAGAGCGGCCGCAGGCGGCTCGCCGACCTATTGCTCGAGGGCCGCGAGGACGAGGTCGTCGCAGCCGTCAGAGCCGCCTAGCGGATCACCGCCTCACTCGACCGGACGATCGAGACATCGCCGCTCACCGTCTTGACGTGGAGCGGCACCAACGGGCCGAGCCCATGTTCGTCTTCGTCCGGCTCCCGGTCGTCGATTCCGAGCTCCGAGCCGAGATCGCCGGAGACGGAGGCAGCATCGATCCACACGCGCGTCCCGCGGCTCACGCCAACACGAACGTCGCCCGAGACCGTCTCCACGCGAACCTCGCCAGCCTCGACCGATCGCACGTCGACGTCACCCGACGTGGTGGAGAGTGTGAGAGATCCCCTGAGAGAGCCGATCCTGACGTCTCCGGAGACGGCACGCGCGACGAGTGGGCCGTCGGCGCGGCCAACCGTGAGATCGCCCGAGACCGTCATCAGAGACGACTCGGACTCCAATCCGGCGACGGAGATGTCGCCGCTCGCCGTCTTGACCTGAAGCTTGCCCTGCACCGTCTCGAGCCTCGCGTCGCCAGAGGCAGTTCTCACCGATACCTCACCGAGCGCGCCCTCGACATGAAGATCCGTGGAGCCGCCGGAGAGCTCGAGGTCGGCTCCCGGCGGATAAGTGATGCGAGCTTCGACGTCGCCGCCCCGGGCGACCTGAATCGGGCCCCAGCTGATCCTGTCCTTCTGCTCGATGCGAATGATGTGGCGGCCCTGATGCTCGTCGGCGCTGATCGATACGTGGTCTACCGCGTCCGAGCCGCGACGGTCGATCGGCATGAGCTCGACGCTCGTGCGTGGCTCGTCGACCGTCGCGATCACGACGCGTCCACTCGGCAGCTTGATCTGGAGGGAGACGCTCCCGGGCGTTTCGAACACGGGCATCGCGGTACCTAGGCCTCGCTGCGCGGGCTCGTCCTGCGAACCCGGCTCTCGGAGGTGCGCCCGCGGATCACGCGAACGCGATCGCCGCGATCGATGAGCTTGGCGTAGCCGAACATGAGCGGGGTGGGAAACATGGTGCTCTCCTTTCAGCCTTGGGCGTAGCCCTGAAGTCGGTTCCGGCCGCGCCTGGACGAGCGCTGATCGAGCATGCGCGCGATCCCGCGCACGAGCCAGGCATTGGTCGAGATGCCTTCACGGGCCGCAGCGGCCTCGACGCTCAGCTTCAGCGACTCGGGAAGGCGGAGCGTGATGCGGCCCGTGAGCTCCTCCCCGCTCGCCACCTGGACGGTGTCCGAAGCCTCATCCACCACGACCACGAGCTCTGGCTCACGGCCGGCGAGACGCACCTCGATCCGACCGGCTTCGAGCTGAGCGCCGATCTCGAGGGCGGCCTCGCCGAGAAGGTCGAGGAGCCGGAGATGAAGCGTGGAGCCGAGAGACTCGCTCAGGCGGCGAGCGGCCTCGGCGGTCGCCTCGTCTCCGAGGCCTGCAGTTGTCGCGAGGTCGTGCTGAATCGCCTGAATGTGACTCTCGAGCTGCACGATGACATCAATATGACATCGTAAATGCAGTCTGTCAAGGTCAGAATTGACATCGACCTGCCAACACTAGGCAGTGTCTGACACTCCAGTGGCGGAAACCCGCATGGTTCCGTGGCCCGGTGTCAGACACCGTGTCTACCCCGCCTCTCCTTCGCGGCCGCGCGAATCCGTTACGACAGCTGCCACACGTCCGAGCGGATGATCGGCATGGCGCGGCCGCTCTCGTCGAGGCCGTCCACCTCGACGCTCTCTCCGCCGATCATGAAATCCGTGTGCACTCCTGAGACGTTGACCCCGCGCGCAAGAAGCTCGTCGGAGCTCGCTCCGTCGGCGGAGATCGCTGTCCGGATTCCGTCGCCGTAGGCGACGTGGCAGGTCGCGTTCTCGTCGAAGAGCGTTTCGAAGAACACAAGTCCCGTCCGCTTGACTGTCGACGAGCCGTCGACGAGAGCAACCTCGCCCAGATATCCGGCTTGCGTGTCGGTGGCGAGCTGCTCCCGGATGATCTCGGCACCCGCGGACGCGCTTACCTCGACGATCCTGCCCCCTGCGAATCGGACCTCGAGATCGGAGACATGCGTTCCGGCGGCAATGAGCGGTGCGGTCGACCTGACATGGCCTTCGGTGCGCCGCCAGTCGGGCGTCGTGAAGATCTCTTCGGTCGGCATGTTGGGGATGTGCTCGATCCCGGCCGCCGTGCGGAACGTCGCACACTGCCAGCGGGCTTCCGGTATCAGCCCGACGGTCAGATCGGTTCCCGGCCCCCGAAAGCGAACCGCATCGAAGCCGCGGCTCGTGAGATCCGCTGCCCGCGCTTCGAGCTGGTCGCTGTGAGCACGCCAGGCCTGGACCGGGTCCGAGGCATCGAGTCGCATGGCGGTAGAGACGACGCCCCACAATCGCTCGACGTCGGGCTCACCGAAGACTTGCGTTGCCCAGCCCTCGTTGGGCGCCGAGACGATCACCCAGTTCACGTGTCGGGCCCCAACCTGTTCGAGGTAGGCAGCTCGGAGCTCCCGCTGCTCGGACCGGCCGACGAGGGACGGGTCGAGGTCGGCCAGAAGATTGGGATCGGGAGTTCCGGTCAGCAGGATCACCGCGGGTCGCTCGTCTCCCCAACGTCGGATCCAGTCGAGAAGGTACGGAGGCGACCAGCCGAGCTCTGCCTCGGGACCGAGCTCGATCGCGGCCCGCCTGAGATGGAGGTCCGAATACAGGACGACGACGTGACGCGCGCCCGCTCTGTAGGCCTCCCGGGTGACGGCTCGCGCGATCTCGACGTGCTCGACGAGGCACATCACCACGACGTCCTGCCCGGGCTGGACGTTGGCGCCGACCCTGACCGCGAGCTCCGCGTACCGCCGCAGACGTTCCTCGGGGGTCACATGCGTGACCGTGTCGGCGGGAAGGTCAGTCCCCCCAGTCGAAGTCGCGCGGGCGCCCCGTCCAAAGGGCTTCGTCCAACGCAGCGCCCTCGACGTCCTCGGCAGTCTCCTCGCCGGGCCACGGCAGTCGCTCGGAGCTCAGCTCGGCCGCAGGCTCACCGTCCATCGTCTCCTCGATGCGAGCCTGCTCCTCGCTCTTGAAGAGCGGATGATTCTCGAGCTGGTCGCCGTCGAGGTAGCGATCGAGCGGCATCTCGGCCCCGAGGCTGGCGTTGCGCCCCTTCAGCTCCAGATGCTCGCGAATCGCTTGCGCGAACGCGGACTCCGTATCGACAGCAGAGAGTTCTTCGTGATCCGACATGGCTTTCCGAGGCGTCAGAGTCTACCGCAACACCATCTGGCAAAGACCCTGCCAGATGACCACCGAATCGAGTGCTCGCCACGCTTGTGCGAGGATTGCGGCATGCCGCTGCTCGTCTCTTCCCTCGTCCTCTACCTCCTCAAGCGCGTACGGCCGATGACCGTCGCCGTTGCCGTGTTCGAGGCATGGCGACGACTCCCGCCCGAGCAACGACAACGGCTTCTCGAGGCCGCCAGACGCAACGCTCCACGCGTCGCGTCGTCGCTGGCGCGCCGCGGCCGCCCGCGAATCTAGCCCGCCCGAAAGCCGAGCGCCTCGCGCACGATCCTGTCCTGCTCGCGGAGATGCAGGCCCGGATAGCCCTCGCTCGGACTCGCACGCCATGGTCGACCGACGTACTCGACCGTGGCCGCATAGGGCGCGTGCGCCGCAGCCTCCTCGAGCCGGTGGCGCAGCGAGCGCCAGGCCCCCATGTTCTGGGGCTCCTCCTGCGCCCACACGATCTCGCGCAGCTCCGGGTAGGACGTGACGAGCGCCGACACCGCCTCGAGCGGGAACGGATAGAGCTGCTCGATCCGGGCAACCGCCACTGTCTGGGCGCGGCTGCGGAGCTCGTGAGCCAGGATGTCGTAGTACACCTTGCCGCTGCACAGAACGAGACGGCTCACTGTCGCGTGATCGGCGTCAGGATCGTCCAGCACCGGCTGGAACGATTTCGACGTCAGGTCCTCGAGGGTCGACGTCGCCTGCCGCAGTCGGAGAAGCCCCTTCGGGGTCATCGCGACGAGCGGACGTGCCGTCGCGTCCAGCGCCTGCCTGCGCATCAGGTGGAAGTGCTGTCCGGCGGTCGTGCAGTTGACGACGCGGACATTGTCCTGGGCGGCTTGTTGCAGGAACCGCTCCAGGCGGGCGCTCGAGTGCTCGGGGCCGCTCCCCTCGTAGCCATGCGGTAGGAGCAGCGTCAAGCGCGATGTCTGACCCCATTTCGAACGCCCGGAGACGACGAACTGGTCGACGACGATCTGCGCGCCGTTGACGAAGTCCCCGAACTGCGCCTCCCAGAGGACGAGCGCGTCAGGCGCCGCGATCGAGTAGCCGTGCTCGAAGGCGAGCGCCGCGAATTCCGAAAGAGGCGAGTTGTAGATCTCGAACGATGCGCCTGCCGTCGGCAGTTGCTGGAGCGGAGTCGACGTCTCGCCGGTCCGCGGGTCGTGGAGAACGGCGTGGCGGTGCGAGAACGTCCCTCGCTCCGTGTCCTGGCCGGACAGGCGGATCGGGATTCCCTCTTCGAGCAGGGACGCGAATGCGAGCGCCTCCGCGTGCCCCCAGTCGATCCCTCCTTCCCGCATCGCCTCGCGACGACGCTCGAGCTGGCGGGCGAGCTTCGGGTTGACCTCGAAGCCCTCCGGCACGCGCAGGAGCTGCTCGTTGAGCTCGAGCAAGCGCTCGGCCGCTACCGCGGTGACGACCTGAGCGCCCGTATCGGTGCGCGTGCGAGGTTCCGCCTGCGGCTCGGAGTCCGAAAACGACGCGCGCAGCGCGTCGTGAATATCGCGCAGCTCCCCGAGCGTCCGATCGAAGAGTGCGCTTGCCTCGCTCTCGCGGAGAACGCCGTCTGCAACGAGACGGGCCGCATAGGACTCGCGGACCGGAACGTGCTGCTCGATGCGCTCTGTCTGGAGAGGCTGCGTGTAGGCGGCCTCGTCCTGTTCGTTGTGGCCGAACCGCCGGTAACCGACGAGGTCGATCACGACGTCGTGGCCGAACTCGGCGCGATAGGCGAGGGCGAGCCTGATCGCCGCGAGCGCCGCCTCGGGATCATCGGCGTTCACGTGGATGATCGGGACGTCGAAGCCCTTCGCGAGGTCGCTCGAATAGCGCGTCGATCGCCCCTCCGCCGGGTCGGTCGTGAATCCGACCTGGTTGTTGACGATCACGTGCAGCGTCCCTCCCGTCGAGTAGCCGTCGAGGGAGTGCAGGTTGAACGTCTCCGCGACGACTCCCTGCCCGGCGAACGAAGCGTCGCCGTGGATGAGGATCGGCAGCGCAACGGTCGGGTCGTGAACACCCGCGCCGTGCGACCGATCGGTCTGCTCGGCGCGCGCGAGCCCCTCCACGACCGGGTCGACGGCTTCGAGATGGCTGGGGTTCGCGGCAAGCGTCACCTGGACCTCACCCGCACGTGTGGTGCGGGACTCGGAGGCCGCGAGGTGGTACTTCACGTCGCCGGTACCGCCCTCGGGATCCGACACGAGTGCGTCGACGCTCCGCTCGCCCTCGAATTCCCGCAGAATCGACTCGTACGGGCGGCCGACCGTGTGCGCAAGCACGTTGAGGCGGCCCCGGTGCGCGATTCCGACGAGCACCTCGTGGGCGCCACCTTCGGCGGCGATCTCGATCGCCTCGTCGAGCATCGGCACGAGAGCGTCCAGACCCTCGATCGAGAACTGCTTCTGACCGATGAACGCCCGACGCAGGTACGTCTCGAACGCCTCCACCTGCGCAAGGCGCTCGAGCAACGCTCGGCGCACGGAGGGTTCGAGCGGCCTACGAAAGCGGCCGGTCTCGATCGCCTGACGCAGCCACACGCGCTCGGCATGGTCGGAGATGTGTTCGATCTCGTAGGCGATCGTGCCCGTATAGACCTCCTTGAGCCTCGGAAGCGCCTCGAGCAACGTGTCGCCGGGAACCGAGAGCCGCAGGAGCCGAGAGGGGATGCGAGCCTGGAGCTCGGGGGTGAGCGGTGGCTGGAGCCGGGTCTCGTCGAGCGCGGGGTCCCCCATGGGCTCCGAGCCGAGCGGATCCAGCCGAGCGTTCAGGTGGCCATGCATGCGATAGGCCTTCACGAGCGACATCGCCGCTGCCACCCCGGCCACGAGCTCGGTGTCGCCGGCTGCCGCTCCGGCACGAGACTCACGTGGCTCGTCGGCGACGATGGCGTCGGCTGGAGGAGCCAGCTCGGCGCTGGGTGCGGAAGGTTCGACGGACGTACTCGTGTCCTCGATCGACAATGCGGGCGCCGGCGCACCGTTTCCACCGTCCCTGGAGCGGAGTCCGACGAGGCGCGTCAGGCCCGGGAGGGCACGCAGGACGTGCTCGTCCGCACGCTCGAAGTACTCCCTCCATACGGGATCGACGGCCTCGGGGTTGTCGAGGTACTGCTCGAGGAGCTGACCGACGTATCCGGTGTTCAGGCCGGAGGGCTCGGGAGTAGGCGCCATGTCCGTGTTCCTCAGTACAGCGGGGTTTCGGTCGTGATCGCGATCACCATGCCGAAGAAGAACGCCAGGCCGGAGACCGCGACAGCCGCGGCGGCGAGCGTGCGGTGCTCCGTCGTCATCCGCACGGCGACGAGCGCGACGAGAATCGCGGCGGGGCCGAGCAGACCCGGAGTCCGGGCGAGAGCGATTCCCGAGAGAACGAACGAGAACGCGCAGAGGAACCCTGCGACGCGGTCGGCGCTCCGATGGGCGGCCGCTTCCATCAGGTGACGCGAGCCGCCCGTGCAGACCGCACTGCGCGCCCGGAGGGGCGGATCGGACGGATGCCAGGCCGCGTGGGCCGACGGCGGCGCCACTCGTTCCAGCCGCAAGGCGTGAGCGGAACGAACGCTCGGACCGGCTCACCCCCATCGCCTGGCACGGGTTCGGCCCGGATCGCCCACCAGACGACGATCGCGAGGTAAACGAGCGGGATCTTCAGGACGACCAGCATGAAGATCGCTTCCCAGACGGTGACTGACACGTCGTCGGCAGTGTAGCTTCGGTCCGGCGCATCGCCTTGGACTTTTCTCGGACGGGTCCTTACACAAGCCTCATACGGGAGTCGCTAGGGTGCGGAGGCTCTTTCAGCCGCCTCCGGTCGATCCCGCCGCCTTCAAGGAGACCTCGTTGAGACGCACCGTCCGCCTCGTCCTCGCTCTGTTCGCACTGGCCGGCCTCGCGACGCCCGCAGCGTTCGCCGCCGAACGCATGTGGATCGGGTTCCACGACGACCCGAGCTTCCGCTGGGTCGGCGATCGCGCCAACCGCATCCGCACTGAGGGACAGACGAACTCGACGATCATGCGGCTACTCGTCCAGTGGAACCTCGTTGCAAAGACGCGGCCTGCAAATGCGGCGGATCCGTTCGATCTCGCCTACAGCTTCGACGACATCGACGAAGCCGTCCGCGCGGCGCAGGAGATCGACCAAGAGGTGATCCTCTCGATCTCCGGCACGCCGTCTTGGGCCAACGGGGGAAAGAACCCGAACATCATGCCGACGAATGTCGCCGATTTCACCGCGTTTGCGAGGGCGATAGCGTCGCGGTACTCGGGACGCTACATGGGGTATCCGTTCGTTCGTTTCTGGTCGATCTGGAACGAGCCGAATCTCCAGAGATTCCTCAGTCCGCAGTTCAACGCCGCCGGGAAGTCGGTCGCGCCCGCGAACTACGCGAAGCTTGCCGCCGCCGGCTACGCGGGGGTCAAGGCCGGAAGCCCGCAGGCGCAAATCGCCATCGGTGAGACCTCGGCGCGGGGGACCGACAAGCCAGCGGGAGCACGCCCGACGCACTCGCCGGGCAAGTTCGCGGAGCTCGTGGCGAAGGCTAATCCGAGGCTCAAGTTCCAGGCCTGGTCGCACCACCCGTACCCCTCCGTACCGAGCTCGCCGCCGTCGCAGATCGTGAGGTGGCCGAACGTCTCGTTGGCGTCCCTTCCCCGCTTCGATGCGAGCCTCAAGACGTGGTTCAAGCGCAAGTCGGTACCGATTTGGGTCACCGAGTACGGGCATCAGACGAAGCCGCCCGACGCACTGGGTATCTCCTACGCGAGACAGGCGGCATACATCCAGCAGTCGATCTCGATGGCGTCCAGCCTGCCGTTCGTCACGATGTTCATCTGGTTCGTCTACCAGGACGACCCGGGCCAGCCGTGGGAGTCCGGTGTATACACGCAGGGCGGCGCTGCGAAAGGCACGTCCGCGGCGAGGTTCACCGCCAGCGCCCGGCCTCTGGACGCGAGAAACGGCGTCCTGAAGCTCCGTGGGGGCACGGTCACTCCGCTCGTGAACGTCTACACGCGCCGCTACTGCGCGACCGATACCCCCGGAACGTCCATCGGGATGACGTGGCGT
>Ga0184612_10000963_pt1 | contig 13787 bp, 13 predicted proteins | sample PLM3_60_coex_FD_133163 | JGI IMG/M metagenome (GOLD analysis project Ga0184612, IMG submission 133163) | Groundwater sediment microbial communities from an aquifer in East River, Colorado, USA - PLM3_60_coex | ecosystem: Environmental > Terrestrial > Soil > Riparian zone | place: USA: East... | reverse complement strand
TGCGGCCAAGGCGGCGGGCGTGGACATCGACTACGTCACGCTGCTCAAGGCCGCCACCGCGGGCCGCGATCTCGTGCGCGCCTACGCATACACGGGCCTCGACCCCGACAACGAGAACCAGCGCAACTTCCACGACTTCCTGCGCCGGAGCAACTACAAGGTCGTCAGCAAGGACATCCGCAAGTACGGCGACGGCAAGGTCAAGGCCAACCTCGACATCGAGTTGGTCGTCGACATGATGAAGACGGCCCGCAACCTCGATATCGCGATCGTCGTATCCGGCGATGGCGATTTCGCGCCGGCCATCCGGGCCGTCCAGGAGCAGGGCGTCCGCGTCGAGGTCATCAGCTTCCGGGGCAACACCAGCTCCGACCTCATCGAGGTCGCCGACCAGTTCACGGACATCGTCCAGCTGGCGCGAGTCGAGAAGGGGACCAGGTCGGGTCGGCGTGTCGCCGACGACGACGCGGATCTGTCGATGACCGAGGTCCCGGACAAGCAGACCGAGGGCACCGGCATCGGGCGTGGCCGTGGCCGCGGGCGGGGACGGGGCCGTGAGGCCGAACCGGTCGCCGCGACGAGCCGCGTCCGGGGACGCGTCCGGACGACTGCCGCGGCGCCCGTGGCGGCCGCAGCCGCCGGCGCGACCGGCGACGCCGCCGGGCTCGTCGCGCTCCCCGGCGAGCGCCTGTCGCGTGCGGTCGGGTCGTTGACGGAAGCCGATCTCGCCAAGGCCGAGGTCTTCACCCTCGACGACCTCGGGGAGACCGGGTCGGACGCCGCCGAGACCGAGCGCGACTCCGGAGGGCCCGAGGACGGCGAGGAACCGCGCCGCCGGCGCCGCCGCGGCGGTCGTGGGCGCGGACGTGGCCGCGGGCGCACCGACGAGGGCCAGAGCGAGGGTGCCTCCGAGGCCCCGGCGCGAGCGCACGGCCCGTCGGGGTCAGGAGTCGCCGCCGCCGGCGACGATCCACTGGCGTCCGCGGACGAGGAGGACGACGTCGACATGGCGCCGCCGCCGCGTGCTCCGCGGGCGACACCGTTCGGATCGGTCTGGGACTCGCAGCTCGGGGCGCCCCCGACGTCGAGCACGGCGCCGCGGGCGCCGCTCGTCGACGAGGAGGACTTCGACGAACCGGAGATCCCCGAGTACCTCATCGCGGAGCAGCGACGCAGCGGGCGCGGCGGTTCCGGGGGAGGGCGCGGTGCCAGGGGCGGCCGATCGGCCTACCAGTCGGCGATGGAGCGCGAGCGATACGGCCGTGGCGGCGGGGGTGGCGGCATCAACCGCTATCCCGATGTGAGTGGCCGGCCGCGACAGAGTCCGCCGCCACGAGAGGATCGTGGCCGCGGACGCAGCGACCGACCGGCGGCCGCACCGGTCCCGCGGAGCTCGAACGAGCCGTGGAGCGATGTGCCGCCCGAGCTCGAGGCCATGCTTCGAGCGCAGGTCGCCCAGAAGCCGGCGCCGAGCCGGCCCACCGCGGCGCCCGCGCCGGTCGACGACGTGGTTGCCGGGACTGTCGCGACCGATGTCGCCGAGACGGCCGCGTCCGTCCCGGCGTCCGGAGCCTCGACCCGCAAGTCCGCGACCCGCAAGCCGGCGGCCGCCAAAGCTCCGGCCAAGCCGCGAGCGACGCGCAAGTCGGCCGCCGCAGCGAGCGAGGCTGCCGACGCGGTGGCGTCCGCCGACGGTCAGACGGCCACGGAAGGAGCCGCGAAGCCCGCGCCGAAGCCGAGGGCGGCCCGCAAGCCGGCCGCGGTCAAGGCCGACGCGGCATCCGACCCGGTCGCCGCCACGGATGCGACGCCGAAGCGTCGGAGCCGCAAGACCGCCACGGCGGAGCCCGTCTGAGCGTCGCCGTGGACGGCGCGCGGACTCGAGGACAGGCGGTCGCTCTCACGGCGGTCGCCATGATGGTCCGGGGTCCCACGCCGCACGCGGTCCTCTTCGTCGGCCCCGACGGCGTCGGCAAGACGACGCTCGCGCTCGACCTCGCGGCCGGGCTGCTGTGCACCGCGGACGCCTCCGATCGACCCTGTCGAAGGTGCCGCGCGTGCCGGCTGGTGGACGGTGGCGGTCATCCCGACCTCCACAGGCTCGGGCCCGAGGGGCCGGGGCGCCAGGTCGTGATCGGCGGGCCCGACGCTCGGTACCGAGGCGTGCGAGACCTCATCTCCGATCTGGCCCTGATGCCGGCCGAGGGCGGTGCCAGGGTGGCCATCATCGAGGGTGCCGATCGGATGAACGAGGACGCTCAGGCTGCGCTGCTCAAGACGCTCGAGGAGCCACCGGCCGGCGTGACGATCGTGCTCTGCGCAGATCAGGAGGACCGGCTCCTGCCGACGGTCCGATCGCGCTGTTCCCGCGTCCGTCTCGGGTTGGTGGGACCACGCGACATCGAGGCGATCGTCGCGGACCACGGACTCGCCGACCCGCCGACCGCGGCGCGACTCGGACGCCTCGCCGGCGGGCGACCCGGCCTCGCCCTCGCCTATGCCCGCGCACCCGACGCCGTCCTCATCCGGGCGGAGCTGACGCGGGTCCTCCTCGACCTGACCGACGCCCGCCCGTCGATGCGTCTGGCGGCGGCGCGAGCGGCGATCCCGAGGGCGGTCGCCCTGACCGCCGCGCTGGCCGAGGCCGACCCCGCCACGGCCGCGCCGCGCCCGGCCCGACGACGGGGAGCGGCGGCACCGGCCGTCACGGCCCCGCCGTTCGAGGCAGTCGATGACGACGCACCAGAAGGCGCGGATGAGGGCGCGCCCGCTCGATCGCTTCCGGCCTCCGAGCGCCGTCGCGCCGTGGAGCTGTTGCTCGGCTTGTGGTCGGGCGTCGCGCGGGATGTCGTGCTCGTCGGGGTTGGCGGGTCGCGGTCCGTCCACGACACGGTGCTGCTCGAGGAGCTGGCCACGATCGCCGCAGCCATCGAGCCCGGCGCCGCCACGAGCTTCCTCGCGCGCTCGGCCCGCTCCGTCGAGCTGCTCGCCGCCAACGTCTCACCGGAGCTCCTGCTGGACGCGCTGGTGCTGGCCTGGCCCCATCGCGCCAGGGCGGCGTGACCGGCGGCCGCTGACCGATGGAGTCCGAGGGTCAGCCGGGCCACCTCCGTCTCGACGCCACGGTCGTCGGTCGCGTCCAGGGCGTCGGATTTCGCTTCTTCGTGCTCCGCGAAGCCATCGACCTCGGGCTGGACGGTTGGGTCGCGAATGCGCCCGACGGGTCGGTGCATTGCGTCGCGGAGGGTTCACGAGGGCGCCTCGAGGCGTTGCTGGCGCGCTTGCGCGAGGGTCCGCCGGCGGCCATCGTCGAGCGTGTCAGCGAGGCCTGGATGCCGGCGACGGGCACGCTCGGACCGTTCGGGTTGCGCAGCGGGGCGCATCGCGGCGACTGAGCGGTGCACCGAACGGACCGGTCTCGACCGGACCGGTGGGCTATTCCAACGTTCGGCATCCGAGGGGCATGCTGGAGACCATGGAGCCCAAGACCGCCGCCGAGGAGCTGCCCACGCTCTATCGCGCCGTCCTGGACCGCGTCGCCGAGCTCGAGTCGAGTGGGCGGCGGCCCCTCGCCAACCGGGTCCGGGCCGAGGCGACCCGGATCTACTCCCGCTCGTGGGACGACCGCGCGCGCCGGAGCCTCGAGGCGCTGCTGCGCCGCCATTCGGACTCGCCGTTGAGCCCTGAGCCCTCGGGCCGCGGCTTCCGCCGCCGGAGCGTCCGCGCCGTCTGACGACCGGACCGGGGCACCGGCGGGTAGTCTAGGTCGGTGCCTGCCGAGACCATCCGCGACGCCATCGACCGCGCCGGCGACGCCTACGCCGCGCTGGGCGAGATCGGCGAGACCGTCGAGGACGAGTGGTCGTACGTGACCGACCTGACCGAGGCGTGGCGCGCCCGGTTCGACGAGGTCGTCGGTGTTCGCGGCGACGAGACGCTCACGCCCGAGGCGACCGTAGCCATCGATCGGGCGATCGTCGAGATCGCGGTGATCGTGGATCCGCACCGCGCCATCGACTGGCTGTCCACCTTCCCGCAGGTGGTGCTCCTCGCCATCGAGGCCCGGCCGTGAGGTTCCAGGATGCGGCGCGCGATGCGCGCGCGGTCGTCTACGCCGGCATCCAGGCCGATCCACTCGTCGCTCGAACGGCTGCGTTGCTCCTCGACGCGACCCCGGCTCAACGGATCCTGGCGCGCGCCGTGATGAACGGCGAATCGACCGACGCAGACGACTGGCGGACGATGTTCCCGACCCTGTTCGGTCCGTCGGCCGGCGCGGACGCCGACGCGCTTGCTCGCTCCGAAGCGATCCTCGCCGCGTCACTCGCGGTCGCCGACCGCGGCGAGCAGGTCCGCAGTCAGGTCCGCGGAGCGCTCGTCGAGGAGCTGACCGTACAGCTCCTTGCCAGACGGGTCGGGACGGGCGCGGTCCATCGCGAGCGGCGGATCCTGTTCGACGGCGTTCGCGCGGAGATCCATCCGTACGACGTCACCGTCGAGCGCGAGGCAGCGCCGGAGGCGTACGACTGCAAGTGGGGCGCGCGCGGTATCAACGCCGACGTCCTCCACCAGCTCGACGATGCCCGGAGCCATGCCGCCGACGAGGACGAGCGGCTGACCGTCGCGCTCGTCGTGTTCGACGCACGTCGATCCTGCGACGTCCGGCTCGCTCGACAGACGGCGCCGCACGAGCGGACCGGTCTGCTGACGATCGAGACGCTCGACGAGCTGGCCGGGGGTGCGCGATGACCACTCGCGAGCCCGATGCGTGTTCCGCGCCCTACCGCGTCCGGTTCGACGAAGCCGGACCCGACGGCCTGCTGCGAACCTCGGTCCTGTTGCGTTACGCGCAGGACCTCGCCTCGTACCACTCGGCGGCGCGGGGGTTCGGCCGAGCGTGGTATGCGGAGCAGGGCATCACCTGGCTCGTCCGGGCGGCCGAGGTCGCGGTCGTTGCGCCGGTGCCGGTCGGCTCGGAGCTGGTTGGGACTACGAGGGTCGTCGGGTGGCGGCGCGTCTGGGCGCGTCGGCGGACGGAATTCCGGCGCGCCGACGGAGCCCTCGTGGCGGACGTCCAGATCGACTGGGTGCTGCTCGACGCACGCGGCACGCCGACGCGGATCCCGACCGAATTCGACGCGGTCTTCGGGGCGCCCGCGACGACGCTCACGCTTGGCCGCGTGGTTCTTGCCGAGGCCCCGAACGAGGCGCTGACGACGACCCTGACCGTCCGACCGCAGGAGCTCGACCCGATGGACCACGTCAACAACGCGGTCTACGCGGACTGGCTCGAGGAGGCGGTCATCGCGGCCGGCGGCTACGACGACGTCAAATCGATCCCGCGCGTCGTGCGCCTGGACTACGCGCGCGCTGCCGAGTCGGGCGCGACGGTCGAGGTCGTCACCTGGCGCGAGCCGGACGGTTCGTGGTCGTGCCGGATCGCCGATGTCGCCGGGGCGGACCTGCTCCGAGCGCGATCGGAGCCGATGTCGGACGGGCCACCACCGTCGCCGACGCCCTAGGCTCGCGGGTGTCCCGAGGCTGACTCGACCCGCGATGCTCGTGCACCGCCGGCCAATGATGCTGCCTGTCCGATGCGGAAGAGGGTCCAGCCGCCCTCCTGGGCGACCGGTGTGAGGCCGTACGTCGTTCGCATCGCCGCGACCGTCAACGCCGGCCCGCGGCCCGCCCACTGACCGTCGATGGCGAGCGGATCGATGACGAGGTAGCCCGGACGGCCGTCACCCAGCAGCACGAGCGCGCGCTCGGGTGTCAGGCCGAACAACTCCACGACATCGTCCACGCCGTCGTACACGAAGACACCGGTCGGGCCCATGGAGATGAGTCTGGCCTTGCTCGGGACCTGGCGCTCGATCGCCCGGATCGCGGCGAGATCGCGCGACTGGCGCTCGATGAACCCATCGGTGAAACGCGCGGCCAAGGCGACGGCGACCACGATCCAGACCGTGACGGCCGCGGCGACCAGCGCTGGCCGCGACCGCTTCGCTCGAGCGGGCAGGCGCGCGTCGGCCGCGACCGCCAGCCGCCACAGCCCCACGGCGACGAGGATGGCCAGTGGTGGCATGGCCGCGAGGAGGAAGCGCGTGTTCTGATACGACGACCCCGCGAGGAACACGACGACGATCGCCGGCCAGCCGAGGAGGATCGTCGCCGCCACGACTCCGGCCCGTCGCGCCACCCAGACCCCGCCCCACACGGCGAAGAGGCCGAGCGGCCCGAACCAGTACGGCTGGATCGGCTGCAGGGCGTAGAAGAGGCCGGATGCCTGGGCGTAGGTCAGCCGCCCGTCGGTCGTTTCGAAGGTGTTCCGCAGGGCATTGGACGGGTCCCAGCGGTAGGCGCCGAAGTCGGCCGAGAAGGGGATGACCGTGCCCTGCAGCGCGGCAGCACCCATCGGCCCGAGCACGGGGGCCAGGACGACGGCGCCGAGCAGGGTCGCCGCCACGACGTGCCCGAGCGCGCGCCGCCGGTCCACGCGCCAGATCCGGGCGATCGCGATCAGCGCCACGATGGTCACGGGGACCGCCACGAGCCCGTAGACCCAGCGCGTGTCGATCGCGAATGCGAGCGCCGCGGTCGCACCCAGGAGCCAGCCCAGCCCGCCGCTTCTCACGTAGCGGCAGGCGGCCCACGCGCCGGCCGTCGCCAGCGCGATCGAGAGCGTGTCGGACATGGCGACCGCGCTCGACTGCCAGAGCTGGCCCGGTAGCGCGGCGACCAGACCGGCAACGAGCGGGAAGGCGACCGACGCCCGATCGCCGAACCGCTGCCCACGCGCGATGGCTTCGGCAGCGAGGAGGGCCGTGAACACCGGCACGCTCGCGCCGGCCAACAGGCTGACCACCAGCCCGATCCGGCCGTCGGTGCCGATGATCAGCGACATCGTCGCCAGCACGAGCGGATACCCGGGTGGCTGCGGCCACCCAGGCGGCGGTTCCAGGCGGAGGAGGGCCTCGCGCAGCGGACCGAAGGCATAGTTGACGTACCCGAACGAGTCCTGGCCGTACAGCCCGGCGAAGTCGCGCGTCAGGACAAGGGCGGTGGTGGGCAGCAGGACCAGGGCGACGAGTGCGGCCAGCCCGAGCGCGAAGGGCCAGGGACGCGCCGCGAGCCGCATCGCGGCATCGTGGCAGGCAGGATCGGGGCCGTCCACCCGAGGGCTTGGATCAGCAACTATCCTTCGAACCCCGGGGCAACCAGCTCACGGGCCGGAGACACGATGCCCAGCAACCGCGTTCGCAGGATCGGGGGTCGTCGCCTCGTCGTCGCCGCCATGGCCGGCGCCCTGGCGTTGGCCGCCTGTTCGACCGCGAGCCCGTCGAAGGCGCCGGTCGCGCTGCGACTCCAGGTCAGCCTGACCCCCGAGGAGCTCGCGACGTTTCGGCCCGCGATCGCGCAGGTCGATGCCGCCCACCCGGAGTTCACCGTCGCCCTCGAGGAGGTCCCCCAGGGGTCGGAGGTCGAGAAGGTCACCAGCCAGCTGGCCGCCGACGACCTGCCCGACCTCCTCCGCGTCCAGGGCGCGAACGTCCAGGTCTGGATCCGCCGACGCGCCTTCCAGGACCTGACCGCACGGACCGCCGGCGGCGGGCTGAACCTCACGGACTTCTACTCTGGTCCCCTCGACCAGTTCCGCTGGCGAGACGGACTGTGGGGTCTGCCCGACAGTGCCTCGCCAGAGGTGGTGTTCTTCGACCGAAAGGCGTTCGCGGCGGCCGGGATCGGCCCGCCGACCGATGCGTGGACGTACGACGACATGCGGGCCGCAGCGATCAAGCTCACGGTCGACACCGCGGGTCGGCATTCGGGCGACGCGGGGTTCGATCCGGCCACGATCGAGCGCTGGGGCTGGAATGGCGGCGTGACCTACTTCTGGCAGGACTCGTTCATCCAGGGCCGCGGCGGCGAGCTGTGTGCCACCGCTGACTGCACCACGATGTCGTTCACCGGCGCCGCGAACGTCGCCGCGTTCGAGTGGTGGGTGGGTCTCCTCCACGACGACCACGCCGCCCTGTATGACCCCTACGGCGGCTCGCAGACGGGCGTCCCCGGCGATCCGTTCCTGGCCGGCAAGGCCGCGATGGGCTCCAACGGCACGTTCGCCATCGGCCAGCTGAACGCGGCCGGGACCATCGACTACGACATCGTCCCGCCGCTCCTCGGCGTCGATGGAAAGCGACATACACCGCTCAGCACGAACGGCTACGCCATCTCGTCGCGCACCCAGCACCCCGACGAGGCGTGGGCCCTGCTCCAGGCACTCGTCGCGCCCGAGTTCCTGTCCTCGACGTGGGGCAAGCCGGGCCACGCGGTCCCCGCCCGCCGGTCGGTCGCCTCCTCGGTCGTCGACGTGTCGCACGCGCCCGCCAACCAGGCCGCGATCCTCGCGGCGATGGAGGTCGGTGAGGTCTTCCGGCCGTACACGGCGGGCGCGAGGGCCGCCTACGACCGGACCGTCGGTCTGTTCACCAAGATGAACACCGGGACCCTCGCGATCCACGACGCGCTGGGACAGATCGAGGCGGCTGCGAACGACGCGCTGGCCGCGGATCGTTCGCCTTGATCCTCGGGCGGGGCCGGCCAGATCCGATCGCCCAGAGCGGCTCCGTCGCTCGAAGCGACGGGATCGCGAGCCCACGGCTTCGGTCGCGCGAGCGCTGGTTCTACCTCCTCATCTCCCCGTGGCTGATCGGTCTGATCGCGCTCCAGGTCGTCCCGATCGCCGGCGCAGTCATGCTCGGGTTCACCACATGGGAACCGCCGCTCGCCCCCCGCTGGGTCGGCCTTGACAACCTCAGCGCGCTGATCGGGGATCCCCGCTTCGGGCGGGCGGTGCTCAACACGATCGTGTACGGGCTGGGGACGGTCGTCCCGGGTCTCGCGATCGGGCTCGGTCTGGCGCTGCTCCTCGGCGGGGTCCGTCGTGGTGGGGCGGTCCTGCGGACGACGGTCTTCATGCCCGCCGTCATCGCCGGCGTGGCGACCGCGCTGATGTGGGGCTGGATCCTGAACCCGCGCTACGGACTCCTCGATGGGATCCTCGGGCTGGCCGGGATCGACGGCCCCGCCTGGCTGCGCGATCCGGCGTGGGCGCTGCCGTCGATGATGCTCATCGGGCTGTGGAATGTCGGGATCAACGTCGTCGTCTACCTGGCGGCGCTCGGGACGGTGCCACGCGAGCTCCACGATGCCGCGGCGCTCGATGGCGCAGGTGCGGTCGCGCGGTTCCGGCACGTCACGTGGCCCGTCCTCCTGCCGATCACCTTCTACCTGGCGATCGTGAACGCCATCGGGGCGTCCCAGGTCTTCACGCCGACCTACGTCCTCACCGGCGGCGGGCCCGACGACGCGACGTTGACGACCGCGCTGTACATCTACCAGACCGCGTTCGCCTATGGCGAGCTCGGCTATGCCTCCGCGATGGCGATCGTCGTGTTCGTCGCCGTCCTCGCCCTGACCGCGGTCGGGTTCCGGTTCGGTGGCCGTCGCGTCCCGTACCTGGGCGCGGAGTCGTGATCGGCGATCGGGCCGGCGCCCGCTGGCGGCTCCTGCTCGCGATCGCCATCGCGATCCCGTTCGCGCTGCCGGTCGTCTGGCTCATCGCGAGTGCGCTCAAGCCAGTCGACCAGTTCTACGCGTCGCCACCGACGCTCCTCCCGAACCCGCCGAGCCTGGCCAACATCGTCGGGGTGCTCGAGCTCGTCGACGTTCCCCGCCTGATCGCGAATTCGACGCTCATCGCGACGCTGTGCGTCATCGCCTCGGTGGTCTCGTCGGCAGTCGTCGGCTACGCGTTCGCGACGCTGCCGGCGCGCGGTCGACGCCCCCTCTTCGCGATCCTCATCGCGACGATCATCATCCCGCCGACGGTCGCGATCGTGCCGCAGTTCATCCTGTTCAGCCGGTTGGGCTGGGTGGGCACCTGGCTGCCACTGGTCGTTCCGGCCATGTTCGGCAATGCGTTTTACATCTTCCTGTTCCGGCAGTGGTTCCGGAACCTCCCAGCGCACCTGTTCGAGAGCGCCGAGCTCGACGGCGCCACGCCGCTCCAATCGTTCCGTCACATCGCGCTCCCGCTCGCCGGCCCCGCGGTCGCCGCGGTCGGGGTGTTCGCATTCATCGCGTCGTGGAACGACTTCCTCGGCCCACTCGTCTACCTGCGTTCGCCCGACACGTTCACGATCTCGCTCGGGATGGCGACGTTCCAGGGGGTCCACGTCAACGACGTCCACTACACGCTCGCGATGGCGTTGATCGCGCTCATCCCACCGATCCTCATCTTCGTCGTCGCCGAGCGCTTCCTGGTCCGGGGCGTGGCGACCGGTGGCTGGCGAGCCTGAGATGCGGATCCGACTCGAGCACCGAGTGCCCACCGCCCACCCGACCCTCGAACGGCGCTTCGGCCTGATGGCGGAGAGCCTCCTCTTCCGGACGAACGATGCCGCGCTGCTGGCGGCCGCCGAGGCCTCGTTCGGCCGGTTTCCCGTGCCCGGGGACGACAGCGGGCCGCTCACCATCGAGTTGTACAGCGAGGACGCCGCCGGCGACACCGGGATGGGCGTCGACAGCATCACTCACCGTCTCCACGACGACCTGTACCTGATCACCGGCGGATCGCACGACACCGCGGTGGTTGACGTGGTCAGGGGGACCGCGGTCGGGTTCGTGAGTCGCGGGACGGTCGCCGACGAACCGACGGTGCGCTACGCGTACATCGAGGCGATGGGCCTCGCGATGCTGGCGCGCGCGCGGGGCTATCTGACGATCCATGCCGCGGGCGTCGTTCGCGACGGCATCGGCGTCGTGATCGGTGGTCCGGCGGGTGCCGGCAAGTCGACCCTCGCGATGGCCTGTGCCCGACGCGGCTTCGGCGTGTTCGCGGAGGACGCGGTGTTCGTCCGTGTCCGTCCGTCGGGCCTCGAACTGTGGGGGATGCCCTGGACCCAGCGCCTGTTGCCGGATGCCCGAGCGCTCTTCCCCGAACTGGCCGACTTCGACGTCGGTCTGCGTCCGAACGGCGAGCTCAAGATCGAAGTCGACCTCGACGTGGTCCATCCGGGTCTCGCGGTACCGTGCGCCATGCCCGGGCCGCTCGTGTTCCTCGAGCGCGGGTCCGGTGGCCCGACTCGCGTCGATGCGCTCGACGCGACCGACGCGGCCGTGGCCGTCGAGGTCCATTGGCCGTGGAGTCGTGGCTGGACCGAGGACCACGAACGCGGGGCCCAGCGCCTCGCCTCGGCCGGGCTCTATCGGCTGCACATGAACGGCACGCCGGACGAGGCGGTGGATACGCTCGAGGCGATGCTCGACGGGCTGGAACGACCGACCGGCGGCCGATGAGCCGCTCGCGCGCGGCTCAGCCGATGGCCACCGGTCCCGTCGGCGAGGTGTCGAGCGTCGCCCGCCCGCCCGCGCGCCTCGCGAACGCCCTGACCCGGACGCTCGCGACATGGCTCGAGATGCCGGACCCGGCGCGGGTCCGGATCACGATCGCCGGCTGGGGTCCGGACACCTGGACCGCGTTCCGACGCGTCGTCGTCATGCACGGTCTCGCCCCGCACCTGGCTCACGGTCGGCCGTCGTCGGTGCTGGCCGGATCGCTCCCGGACGACGTCGCGGGATGGCTCGCCACCGAGGACGACCGAAACGCGCAGCGAGTCCGGCGAATGCATGCGGAACTTGGCGGGATCCTCGCCGCGGCGGCCGACGCCGGGATCGAGGTCATGCCGCTCAAAGGGGCACTTCTGACGACGGCGCCGGGCGCGGATCCATATCGCCGGCCGATGGCCGATCTCGACCTGCTCGTCCACCCGCCGGATCGGACGGCGATGAGCGGCATCCTCGAGGTGCTCGGCTACCGGCGCGAGCCCGACCGGGCGCCTCGGCCGACCCACGATGTCTACCTGGACCGCGGTGGCGGCCGGATCGTCTCCACGGCCGGCGAGCATCCCGACAACCCGCGCCGCGTCGAGGTCCACACCGAGGTCAAGCGCCACCTCTGGGCGTGGGTCGACGACGACGACCTGACCGCGGCCATGTGGTCGGGGGCGGAACAAGGCGAGGTGCTGGGCGAACCGGTCACCCTCCCCCGCCCCACGAGCCTGTTCGCGCACCTGTCGATCCACGCCGCGAGCGATCTGCTCGTCGGTCGCGGCCGGCTGGTCCAGTGGGTCGACCTGGCGTCGGCCGTCGACCATGCCGGCGATCCGGCCCGCATGCCGCACGCTCGACTCGCCTACCCGGCGCTGCGGCTCGCCAAGCGGACGCAACCGGACGCGCTGGCCGCCCTCGATCTCGAGGAGCTGGAGGCGCGGATCCCACCGGCGCTCACGGACTGGGCTGCCACCGTCCGGCTCGACGCGCGGTGCGGTCTGTCGCAGGGACGGCCACCGGCCGACCCGTCGGGCCTCGGAGCCCGCTGGGAGCGCTGGCGACCCGATCGATGGCGGCTCGCCGCCGCCTACGGCGATCTGCCGCTGCCGGTCGCGCTGGCTAGGCACGGGCTCACGATCGCCCGTCGCGCGCGCCACCGCGGGTGACAAGAGCGTCGTAGGTCGAGAGCACCTCGGCGGCGGTCCGATCGAGGTCGAACCGGGCGACCGCGGTGGCCCGCGCCGCCGCGGCCATCCGCGCCGCGAGCCCCGCGTCATCGAGCACGCGGGCCACGGCCATGCCCAGCCCATCCGAGTCGCCGATCCCGACCGTCAACGCCGCGTCCCCGAGATCGGGCAGGATCCCGACTCGCGTCCCGACGACGGGGAGTCCCGTCGCCGCCGCCTCGACGGCCACCATCGACTGGCCCTCGTGACGCGAGGTCACCAACAGGAGCGAGGCCGATCGGTAGATCTCCGGCATCTGCGCGCGAGGCAGCCCGCCGAGGAATGCGACCCGACCCGCGAAGTCGAGCGCAGCCGACAGGTCCTCGAGCGATCGGCGAAGCCCTCCGTCACCGACGACGGTCAGGTGAAGGTCCGGGCGCTGGCGGGCGACGGCCGCGAACGTGCGCAGCGCCGTGGCGGGGTCCTTGACGGGCTCGAGGCTCCCGACGAATAGGACCGTCGGTGGGTCTGGGCGTGGCACGTCCGCCGGTCGGAACACCGTCACGTCCACGCCCAGGGGGAGGAGCGCCACCGTCCCGTGCGGCCGGCGTTCGGCAACCGAGTCACGGAGCATGCCGGATCCCGCCGTGACCACGTCGCCAAGGCGGAGCGCCGTCGCCACCGTCCACCGCCCGCCGACGCCGAGTGCTGCCCCGTAGCCGATGGCGGGGATGCGAGCCAACTCGCCACCGAGGAAGGAGACCATCGACGGACGGCGGACCAGCCGAGCAGAGACGGTCGCCACGGCTCCCGCCTCGTCCGCCCACAGCGCATGGACGAGGTCGACGGGTCGTCGGCGATGGAGTCGGAGCACGGCGCGAACGCCACGGGCCAGCACAGCCGATCGCCCGATTGGGCCCGCCGACGAACCGGCGCCGATCGTCCTGACCGTCGCGCCAGCCACCGTGTATGGCGGACGTGCCGACGGGTGGCGCAACGCCACCACCTGGCAGTCGTGGACCGTCGCCAGGCGCTCCACGAGATCGACCACCGCCGCCAGGCCCTGTTCCTCCCGGCCGATGACGAACCCCGGCGTGACGATCGCGATCCGAAGCCGCCTCATCGATGCAGGACTGGCTCCCCGTCGCGTCGCGTCGCGAGTGCGCTCCGGACCGTCTGGCTGATGGTCAGCGAGTCCACGAACAACAGCCCTGCGGCGAACAGCCC
>Ga0184612_10000962_pt1 | contig 13795 bp, 10 predicted proteins | sample PLM3_60_coex_FD_133163 | JGI IMG/M metagenome (GOLD analysis project Ga0184612, IMG submission 133163) | Groundwater sediment microbial communities from an aquifer in East River, Colorado, USA - PLM3_60_coex | ecosystem: Environmental > Terrestrial > Soil > Riparian zone | place: USA: East... | reverse complement strand
CTGCGTCTTCGGCGAGGCACGGTTGATCTCGTCCCCGACGACGATATTGGCGAAGATCCCCCCAGGCTTGAATTCGAAATCGCGCGTCTCCTGATTGAACACCGAGACGCCGGTGATGTCCGATGGCAACAGGTCGGGGGTGAACTGAACTCGGCGTACTGAGCAGGCGATTGATCGGCCCAGTGCCTTGGCGAGCATGGTCTTGCCGACACCGGGGACATCCTCGACAAGGAGGTGACCCTCGGCCAGCAGCACGACCAACGCGAGGTCGACCGAGCTCCGCTTTCCCTCGATCACGCTCTCCATCGCCTGCCGGACCTGGCCCATCACCTGGACCACGTCGCCAAGAGAGTAGGCGCGGTCGGGATTTCGCCCGATCCCGGCTGCCTTCTCATAGCCCAGGGACATGTGCAAACCCTACGTGTTATCTGCCCCCGCCCGGAAAAGGGCAACACGCCGAAGTGGAACAGAGAAGCGGGCAAATGGTGCCCTGTGGAGAGAAGTGGGGTATGGTGGGGGAAAGTGGAGAACGGTGGACGATAAGTGGGGTTGAGGAGGGTGGCCCATGTTTCTTGGCACCCACACTCCGAAGCTCGACGACAAAGGCCGCTTGATCCTTCCGGCGAAGTACCGCAACGAGCTAGCTGACGGCCTGGTGATCACGCGATTCCAGGAGCGCTGCCTGGCCATCTGGCCGACCGACAAGTTCGTTGAGGTGACCAAAACCGCGAGGAGCGCCTCCACTAGCCAACAGCAGGTCCGGGACTACCAGCGGATGCTCGCCTCGGGAGCTTCGGATGAGACACCAGATAAGCAGGGCCGCATCACCATCCCGCCGCACTTGCGGGCGTACGCGGGCCTCGACAAGGACTGTGTCGTGGTGGGGGCGATCGATCGTGTGGAGGTATGGGACGCCGCCGCATGGGAGGAGTACTCCGCCGCGAAGGAGGCGGCGTTTGCCGAACTGAACGAAGCCGTGTTCCCCGGGGGATGAGGAGCGCGGCAGCAAAGAAAGACGAAATACGGCTCGTGTAGAGAGGCTTCAACCCGCAGGTTCGACTCCCTGACACAACTTCCCCGGTGCCAGGTAGGACTCCCCGCGGATCTCGGGTTGAAACCCCTCTACACGAGACAACGAGCTGCGAGCGTCCTCCTTAATTGCGCGAGCAGCTCAAAGATCAGAAGGGTCGAGATGTCGGATGAGTGGCCTGGCCGAGCTGCACCTACCCGTCATGTTGACGGAAGTCGTTGCGTTGTTGGCTCCGGCCCTGGAACCACCGCCGATTGATCCGGAAGGGGAGCGCGGCAGTGGTTTTGGGAGCCGCTCGCGTAATGCCGACGCTCGCAGCTCGCCGTACCTTGTTGATTGCACGCTCGGCCTGGGCGGACATGCTCACGCCTTGCTGGCTGCCTGTCCCGAGGCCCACCTGATCGGACTTGATCGCGATCCGCAGGCGCTGGCTCTCGCGCGTGAGCGACTTGCCGAGTTTGCCGACCGGATCACACTCGTCGAGGCCCGCTATGACGAGCTGCCGGCAGTGCTCGCCGGGCTCGGCCGCCCCAAGGTGCAAGGGATTCTGCTTGACCTCGGCGTCTCCTCACTTCAGATCGACGATCCCGACCGCGGATTCGCGTACGCGTACGATGCCCCGCTCGACATGCGGATGGGACGCCAGGAATTGACTGCCGCTCAGATCCTCAATACCTATTCGAGAGCAGAACTGTCCCGAATCCTGCGAACCTACGGCGAGGAGCGGTACGCCGACCGGATTGCTGGACGGATAGTCGCCGAGCGAGAGCGCGAACCTTTCGTCACCTCGAGCCGACTCGTCCAGCTGCTGTACGACACCGTCCCGACAGCTTCCCGCAAAACCGGCCGCCATCCTGCGAAACGGACGTTTCAGGCTCTCCGGATCGAAGTCAACGCCGAGCTCGATTCGCTCGAATCCGTGCTGCCGAGTGCTATCGCGGCGCTCGCGCTTCACGGCCGGATCGCGGTGCTGGCCTACCACTCGCTGGAGGACAGGTTGGTCAAGCAAATCCTCGGCCTTGCCGCCCGGGATCGCGCGCCACGCGACCTCCCAGTTGTCCCGCCCGACCTCCGACCAGAGCTGCGGCTGTTGACCCGCGGCGCAATGCGGCCCAGTCCTGCCGAAGTCGCCCGCAACCCGCGCGCTGCCTCGGCGCGACTCCGGGCCGCGGTGCGCATCTCTGAGATGGCGGTGGCCGGATGAGCGCGCTGTCGGCACCCATCGCAGCCAGGGGTGACGAGGTCCGGGCGCCAGGTCGGCAACTGCGGGCGGTGGCGCAACCGACGGCCCGCTTGGCTCGATTCCCTTTTCTCCTGGTGCTCATTGGGGTCTTCGGGCTCGGCATGGCAGGCCTGCTCTTGCTCAACACCACGCTGCAGAGCCAGGCGTTCCAGTCACGCACGCTCAATCGGCAGGCAGGGGAACTCGCGTACGCCCAAGCCGACCTGGAGAATCAGCTTGACGCTCTCGCTGCTCCCCAGGAGCTTGCCCGTCGGGCTTCTGCGCTCGGGATGCGCCCCAACCCGTTTCCAGCGTTTCTGGTGTTGCCCAGCGGCAAGGTAGTGGGCAAGCCCACGCCGGTGAGCGGTCATGAGGTGCCCGGGCTGATCGTGAAGACACCCGCACAACTGGCGGCCGAGCAGGCGGCCGAGCGTGCCCAGGCCGAAGCGAAGGCTGCCGCGAAGGCCGCAAAGAAGGAGGCGGCCGCAGCAGAGGCCAAGCGCAAGGCTGCCGAGCAGGCAACGGCGAAGCAGAAGGCTGCCGAACGGGCGGCGAAACAGAAGAAGGCCACGTCGGCCGCCGGCACGACAACCGGGAGGGGCACGCACGGGGGACAGCCCTGATGGATGAGGTGCATCGGCGCCAGCCGCTACGCAAGGTCTCATCGCGCCCGCTCCGGGCTCCGGTTGCTGCCGACCACTCACGGCCGACCGCTACCGACCGATCGTCCACGCTGCACGCCCGTGGGGTACGCATTCTCCGCGACGGCACGGTGATGACTCCCAGGCCGCGGGTACGTCAGCGACCGCCGATTCGGCTCGTTCGCCGCAGGCCTCCGATCCGGGTGCCGCTGGCCTCGGCTCCTCGGCGGTTGCACGTGCTGCTTATCGCGGTCGCGATGGCTCTTTCACTCTGCGCGGGCCGGCTGCTGCAACTCCAGGGCTTCGACTCGTCTTCCTACACTGCCGACGCTCTGACCCGGACCCTGCCGCTGCTGCCGGCGCGTGGCGAGATCACAGATCGCAACGGTTTGGTCCTTGCCTCCACACAGCCGGCCGTCGCGGTGACAGCCGATCCGACGCTGACAGCTCCCCGTGCGGCGGAGTTCGCCAGCGTGCTTGCCGGCCACCTCGCCATGTCGCCCGCGGCACTGATGCCGCTGCTCACCAAGAGCGGCACCCGCTTTGTTTATCTCAAAAAGAAGGTGCCCGCTCTCACCTACAGCGCGCTCGCGGCCGATCTGTCCAAGCGAGATTTGCATGGGGTTTTCCGGGAGAGCGATCCCATCCGCACCTACCCCAATGGTTCGGTCGGCGCCTCGGTGGTCGGTTTCGTCGGCGCGGATGGCGAGGGCCTGGCGGGGCTGGAGCGAACCCTCAATGCCCAGCTGGCCGGCATTGAAGGAAAGGAAACGTATGAGAGCGCCCCGAATGGCAGCAAGATCCCGCTCGGCCAGAGTTCCATCACACCGGCGCGCAATGGCCTGAGCTTCCAGCTCACCCTTGACTCCGAGGTGCAGTGGGTCGCTGAGCGGCGGCTTGCCGAGCAAGTTGCCAAGACCCGCGCCGATTCAGGCTTCGCCATCGTCATGGACATCAAGACAGGTCAGCTGATCGCACTGGCCAATGCGCCTACCTACGACTCGTCCAGGCCACAGGCTGCAAAATCAGAAGACCGCGGCAACCGTGCTGTCTCCGCCCCATACGAGCCCGGAAGTGTGCAGAAGATCTTGACTTCGGCAGCATTGATCAACTCCGGCAATGTGACACCGTCGACTCGCGTTGTCATTCCCGGCCGTCTGGCCTCGGGTGGCGGCTCGATCAAGGATCACTTCTCCCACGGGGTGCTGCACTACACCATGCGCGGGGTGATCGCGGATTCGTCCAACATCGGCACCGCATTGTTGACCCGGCAACTCGACAAGCAGCAGCTGCACGATTACCTGGTGAGCTTTGGCCTAGGGTCTAAGACCAACATCCAACTGCCTGGCGAATCCGCAGGCATCATCCCCAAGCCAGATATGACCGACGGCCAACGCGATCAGATCGCGTTCGGGCAGGCGATCGCGGTGACGGGAGTCCAGCAAGCCGCCGCCATCGCAGGCATCGTGAACGGCGGAATCTACAATCCGCCAACAGTGATCAAGAAGGCGACAGACGGCGAGGGCAGAGAAGTGGCGTTGCCGCGAGCGCCGCAGCGGCGGGTCATCTCGGCGAAGAGTTCGGCTCAGGTACGCGAGCTGATGCAGGCCGTGATCGACAGCACCAATGGTCAGCGGAACCTGAGGCTTGACAGGTACACCACCGGCGGCAAGACCGGCACCGCACAGCGTGCGGACACGAAATGTGGCTGTTACCGGGGCTACGTAACCTCATTCGTGGGATTCGCGCCGCTCGACGATCCGCAGATCCTGACCTACGTCGTGATCAGCAACCCGAGAATTGGCGATACCGCAACGGTCACAACGGTGCCGGCGTACCGCGACATCATGAACATCGCACTGCCGCGCTACTCGGTCGCTCCGGATGCCAGACCGCACCGGCCGCTGCCCACTAAGTGGTGAGCCGCACAGAGCGAAGCGAGCGATCAAACAGCGGATCGCGCGCCGCCGTGCTGAGGAGAAGCGAGGGGACACGCTTTTCGTCCCCGAGTGACGACGAAGTAGGCGGATTCCAAAGCGCGATCCGCGCGAGCGGAGCGAGCAATCAACAGAGCGCGATCCGCAGCGAGCGGCAGCGAGCAATCAAAACATGGAGGGTATTGGTCCGGACGGGCCGACGAGTCGATAACGTCACCAGCGTGTCTTTTGCTCCACGGGGGGCCGTGCTCCGGCCGCGCACCAGACACCAGATCGGTCTGGCCGAGCTGTTCGGGGACCGCGCCGCGGTAAGCGACCCGGTTGTCAGTGGCATCAGCATCGACTCCCGGCTGGTACGTCCCGGCGACCTCTACGTCGCCCTGTCCGGTGCGCATCATCACGGCGCGGAATTCATTCAACAAGCTGCTCAGGCAGGTGCGGTCGCGATCCTCACCGATCAGACGGGCGGCCGGATCGCCAACGGCGTCCAGCTTCCGGTGATCGTGGTCGACCAGCCCAGGCAGGCAATGGCAGGCGTCGCCGCCATCATCTACGGCCGGCCAGCTGACGCGCTCACCATGTGTGCCGTCACCGGCACGAACGGGAAGACCACTACCACGTTCCTGCTCGAGGCCGCCCTGCGGGCGGGAGGAGTGAGCACCGGGTCGGTCGGTACCGTCGGGTTCCGGCTGAACGGCGTAGCCCTGGACTGTATCCCGACGACGGTGACGACGCCGGAGTCGACCGATCTTCAAGGTCTGCTGGCCTTCCTGCTCGAAGAGGGAGCTGAGGCGGTGATGATGGAGGTCTCCTCCCACGCCTTGGTGCTCGGTCGCGCCGATGCGATCACCTTCGATGTCGCAGCTTTCACCAATCTCGGGAGAGATCATCTGGACTTCCACGGCGACATGGAGTCCTACTTCGAGGCGAAGGCATCGTTGTTCACTCCGGAGCGGACCAGACACGCGGTGATCAATGTCGATGATCCGCGAGGCCGCGAACTGGTGCAGCGCATCGGTCATGAGGCTGAAATCCGCCTCACCACGGTCAGTCTCGACGGCGATGCAGCATGCCGCGCCTTGGCGTACCAGACGCTATCCGATGGACGGACAGCCGTTCGCGCCGACCTGCGCGGTCGTACCCTCGACTTCAACCTCAGACTCCCGGGTGACTTCAACATTCGCAACGCATTGACGGCGCTGGCAATGGTGGACGCGATCGGCGGGGATCTGGAACGCGCTGCCGTCGGTTTGGGCCAGGCCGATGTGTCCGGCCGGATGCAGCGGGTCGAGCTAGGGCCCACCGCGCCGCTGGTCTACGTCGACTTCGCGCATACGCCCCAGGCGATCGCCGCAGCGCTAGCGGCGGTCGGAAGCCGGCGCCGCATTGTGGTCGTTGGCTGTGGTGGAGATCGCGATCCACAGAAACGGGAGCCGATGGGCGAGTCGGCGGCACGCCACGCGGACGTGGTCATTGCCACCGACGACAATCCACGGTCCGAGGACCCCGCTGCGATCCGGACACAGCTGATCATTGGGGCCCGCACGGCGGTGCGCCGAGAGGGTCTGGCCACCGAGGTGATCGACGGCGGCGACAGGCGCTCGGCCATCAACCTCGCGCTCCGCCTGGCGGCTCCAGACGATGTGGTCGCGATTCTCGGCAAGGGCCACGAGGTCGGTCAAGAGATCGCGGGGACGGTCTTGCCGTTCAGCGATCCTGTGGTGGCGGCCGAGGAGTGGGCCGTGCTGCATCCAGATCTGGTCCGGCAGACCGGTCCGCAGGATCCGATGCCGTGATTGCAGTGACGGTCGACGAGATCGCCACGCTGCTGGGTGCGCAGCTGTCTGGTCCCGGCGACACGACAGCCACGGTGACTGCCTTGACGGCCGATTCCCGGGCTGTCTCGACTGGTGCCCTGTTCGTGGCGCTACGTGGAGAGCACGTCGACGGTCATGACTACGTTGCGGCGGCCGCAGCCGCCGGCGCGGCAGCCTCGCTGACCAGGCATCCGGTGCCGGGCGCACTGTGCGTGGTGGTGGTTGATCCGCTGGTCGCGCTCGGCCGGATCTCTCGATACCTCATCGACCGGGCGAGTGCTGGAGGTCTCCAAGTCGTCGGCATTACCGGCTCGGTCGGTAAGACCTCGACCAAGGATTTGCTCGGGCAAGTGCTCGAGCGTGCCGGTCCGACCGTGGCGGCAGTCGGCAATCTCAACAACGAACTCGGTGTGCCACTCACGGTCGGAGACGTCGACGAGCTGACCAGGTACCTCGTCGTGGAGATGGGGGCCCGTGGGATTGGCCACATCGCCTACCTCTGTGACATCGCGCCACCACGGGTCGGAGTGGTGCTGAACGTGGGCCAGGCACACGTGGGGGAGTTCGGCGGGCGGGCTGCAATCGCCCGCGCCAAGGGTGAGTTAGTGGAGGCCCTCCCGCCTGATGGTTGGGCGGTACTGAACGTTGACGATCCGTTGGTCTGGTCGATGCGGTGGCGTGCTCGGGCCCACGTGCTGCCCTGGTCAACGATCCAGCCACTTGACGATGGCGTTTGGGCATCCGACTTAGTCGGTGACGCTCAAGGACGGTATTCCTTCGCTCTCCATGACGGTCGAGACGATCGATCTGAATCCCAGGTGCAACTTCAGCTAACAGGCCGGCACCAGGTCGCGAACGCAGTCGCCGCGGCTGCTGCCGCAGTCGCGGCGGGTCTTAGGCTCGAGCAGGTCGCCACGGCGCTGGCTGCGGCCGGTCCGCGATCGCGGTGGCGGATGGAGCTGCATGATCGATCAGACGGCGTCACTGTGATGAACGACGCCTACAACGCCAACCCTGATTCGATGCGTGCCGCGCTGACCACCTTGGCCGAGCTGGGCCGAGCGGGTCGGCACACCTGGGCTGTGCTTGGAGACATGCTCGAGTTGGGCGAGACCGCAGCCGACGAGCATGCCGCGCTCGGCCGGTTCGCGGCACAGAGCGGAGTCGATCATCTGGTGGCGATCGGTGAGTACGCAGCCCAGATCACCAGCGCCGCGGTCACCGCTGGTTTGCCGTCCACACGAGCCGTGTCTGTGGCGGATAAGGCTGCTGCGGTTGCTGTCGTCACGAGTGATCTTGGTCCTGGTGACGTTGTCTTGGTGAAGGCATCCCGTGGCTTAGCCTTGGACACCGTGGCCGACGAGATCCTTGCTGCCGTCGGACCACCCCATCACCAGGATGCCGTGTGAAGGCCATTGTCTTCGCCGGCTGCCTCGCACTGCTCAGCACGCTGCTCGGCACCAAGCTGGCAATCCTTGTCCTGGTCAGGAAGGGCTACGGGCAGCTGATCCGCGACGACGGCCCCACCTCACACCACGTAAAGCGCGGAACTCCCACCATGGGTGGACTGGTCATCATTGCCGCCGTTTTGATCGCCTACTTCGGCAGCCATCTGATCACCTTCTCAGCACCTTCCGCGTCGGCATTGCTCGTGCTCTTCCTTTTCACCGGCCTCGGTGTGGTCGGGTTTCTCGATGACTACATCAAGATCAGCAAACAGCGCTCCCTCGGCCTGCGCAGCAAGGCCAAGATTGCCGGCCAGTCGATCGTCGCCATCCTGTTCGCGGTCGGGTCGCTGCAGTTCCCCGACGAGCGGGGCATTACCCCGGCTTCACCTGCCATCTCGTTCCTGCGAGACATCGAATGGCTGCAACTGCCACTCATCCTCGTGATCATCTGGGTCATGCTGCTGATCGCCGCCGCCAGTAACGGGGTCAATCTCACCGATGGCCTCGACGGCCTCGCGTCCGGTGCCTGCGTGATGATCTTCGGCGCTTATACCCTGGTCAATATCTGGCAGTACAACCAGTCCTGTGCCTACACCGCATCCGCCGGGCCGAAGTGCTATGAGGTACGCGACCCTTACGACCTCGCGGTGGTCGCGGTTGCGCTCGCGGGCGCCTGCTTCGGCTTCCTGTGGTGGAACGCCGAACCTGCAAAGATCTTCATGGGGGACACCGGCTCGCTGTCTCTCGGTGGCGCGCTTGCCGGAATGGCGATCTTCACTCGAACCGAGCTGCTCCTAGTGATCTTGGGCGGGCTGCTGGTCATTGAGGTGATGTCGGTGATCCTCCAGGTCGGCTTCTTCAAGCTGACTCGTGGCCGACGGTTGTTCAAGATGTCGCCGATCCACCATCACTTCGAGCTGCTCAACTGGGCCCAGGTGACGATCGTGATGCGCTTCTGGATCATTGCCGGTCTGTGCGTTGCCGCGGGCCTCGGCATCTTCTACGCAGAGTGGGTTGCCGGCACATGAGCCCGGCATGGCTGCCGAACGCCGATAGCCGATCGCCGTGGCCGGAGGCGCACGTTACGGTCGCAGGCATCGGCGTTTCTGGTTTCGCGGCTGCCGATGGGCTACTCCATTTCGGCGCCCGCGTCACAGCTCTGGACGACGTGCTCGACGACCTCACCTCCGACAGGGGCAAGCTGCTGGAGGTGCTCGGCGGCTCGATCCGGCTTGGGCCGGGTTCCACCGCGACCCTTCCCGAAGATGCCGACCTCGTCATTGTGACCGGATGGCCGGCCAGCTCACCTCTGCTGGCGCAGGCCGCTGCGCGTGGCGTGGCCACCTGGAGCGAGGTTGAGCTGGCCTGGCGGCTCAGCCGGCCCGACAAGATCGTGCCGTGGCTCGGCATCACCGGAACGAACGGCAAGACCACAACCACGCAGATGCTTGAGTCGATCTTGACCGCTGCAGGGCTGAGGACGGCCGCGGTGGGCAACATCGGCCGCCCCATCATGGAGATCGTGCTGGACCCGCAACCGTACGACGTGCTCGCAGTGGAGCTCTCCAGTCACCAGCTGCACTGGTCCAACTCGCTGGCCATGCACTCGGCCGCGGTCCTCAATGTGCAGCCCGATCACGCGGACTGGCACGGCTCGTACGCGGCCTATCGCGACGCCAAGGCCAGGATCTACGCTGGCGTGCACGCCAGCTGCGTCTACAACGTCGCTGACCCGGCCACCGAGCAGATGGTCGAGCAGGCCGAGGTGGTCGAGGGTGCCCGAGCGATCGGCTTCACGCTGGGAACACCTGGACTGTCGATGCTGGGCGTGGTCGATGACTTGCTGGTTGATCGGGCGTTCATCGAGCAGCGTCGGGACTCGGCACTGGAGCTCGCAAAGGTCAGTGACGTCAGTCCAGCCGCGCCGCACAATGTGGCCAACGCGCTGGCAGCTGCAGCGCTGGCTCGCTCGTACGGTGTGCCCGCGACGGCGGTCCGTACAGGATTGCAAACGGTCACGGTTGGCCCGCACAAGATCCAGACCGTGCTGGAACGCCATGGGGTCTCCTGGGTGGATGACTCGAAGGCAACCAACCCCCACGCCGCCGATGCCGCGCTGCGCGCCTTCAGCTCCGTGGTGTGGATTGCCGGAGGTCAGGCCAAGGGCACCACTTTCGACGAGCTGGTCGCTGCCCATCGTGAAAGGCTGCGCGGTGCGGTACTGCTCGGGACAGACCGGGAGATCATCGCGCAAGCCCTCGCTCGACACGCGCCGGAAGTCCCCACAGAAATCATCGAGGGAGCTGACACTAGAGCAATGGCACAAGCCGTTGCGGCGGCCGCTTCCCTGGCCAGACCTGGTGATGCTGTCCTGCTCGCGCCGGGGTGCGCCAGCAAGGACATGTTCACCGATTACGCCGCACGCGGGGATGCCTTCGCCGCCGCGGTGCGCGCGCTCGCAGAGGAGTGACGGTCAGTGGCGACCCTGACCCCGCAGGGTGAGATCGCGTCCAGCCACCGAGCTGGGTCGGTTCGCGATCCCCGCGCCGCCCACACCCGCCGCCCCAGGTCGGCCCTGGCGCTACTGCACTGGCTCCGCTCAGTGTTGGACCGGCCGCTGACCAGCTATCACTTGGTGCTCGGCTCCGTCGCACTGCTGGTCATCGTTGGATTGATGATGGTGCTATCGGCATCCAGCGTGAATGCCTATCTCACGGTCGGCGACTCCTATTTCTATGTGAAGCGCCAACTGATCTTCCTCACTGCTGGCGTGCTGGGCGCATTCGCGATCATGAAGCTGCCGCCGTCGACACTGCGGATGCTGAGCTGGTTCGGGGTGGCTCTCGCCGCCATTTTGTTGATCTTGACTTATACACCGCTCGGCATCTCGGTGAACGGTAACCGCAACTGGCTCTACCTCGGCTCCTCGCTGTTCTCCATACAGCCGGCGGAGTTCGCGAAACTGGCGATGATCGTTTGGGGAGCTGACGTGCTGGCCCGCAAGTATCACTTGCTCGACCAGCCGAAGCACCTGCTGGTGCCCTTCCTGCCGGTGAGCGCCGTACTGATCTTGCTGGTGCTCTTCCAAGGCGACGCGGGGACGGCCGTGGTCATGGCAGTCATCGCTGCGGGCATGCTCTGGGTCGTCGGTGCTCCAGCGCGAGTGCTCATGGCTTTGGCGTCGGTCGGTTTAGCAGGTGTGATCGCGATCTTCGTCACCTCGCCGGTGCGCATGCGCCGTCTCGCTGCCTTTCTGGACCCGACCCTTGATCTCAACGGGGCCAATGATCAGGCTAACGCCGGCATGTTCGCGATTGCGTCTGGCGGCTGGTGGGGGGTCGGTCTTGGGGCCAGCCGGCAGAAGTGGGGCAGCCTCCCGGAGGCGCACACCGACTTCATCTTCGCTGTGCTCGGCGAGGAGTTCGGCCTGTTCGGCAGCCTTGTCATCATCGCCATGATCGGCGTCCTGGGATATGCCGGCATCCGGATCGCGACGCACGCCGACGATCTCTTCATGCGCTATGCCGCGGGTGGTATCACTGTGTGGTTCATGGTGCAAGCGTTGATCAATCTCGCAGTCGTACTGCGGCTGCTCCCGATCGCCGGGGTTCCGCTGCCGCTGGTGTCGTACGGGGGCTCAGCGTTGATTGCCAACTTTCTGGCGGTCGGCGTCCTGCTCGCGTGCGCTCGCCGGGAGCCCGAGGCCCGCAAGCTGCTGGCTAAGAAGGCAGTCCGGCCCCAGCCCCGGATGACGACAGTCGTCGGCTCGCGGACGCGCTCATGAACGAATCGGCTGCGGCTTCCGGCTCCGTGGTGCTCGCGGGTGGCGGGACAGCCGGGCATACCTCGCCGTTGATCGCGACTGGCCTTGAGCTACGCCGGCTCAGCCCTCGGGTGACGCTCACTGCACTGGGCACCGCCCGCGGCCTGGAGACAACCGTCGTTCCAGCAGCCGGACTGGAACTCGAGCTGATTCCTCCGGTACCGATGCCGCGGCGTTTGGGGAAGGATCTGGCGTTGCTGGGTCCGCGGCTGTTTGAGGCAGTGACCGCGACCGCACGCTTGCTGCGGCGCACCCAGGCTGATGTGGTGCTCGGCTTCGGCGGGTATGTGTCCACCCCGGCCTACCTGGCGGCCCGGCGGCTGGGGTTACCGATCGTGATCCATGAACAGAATGTGCTGCCGGGCCTTGCCAACAGGCTCGCGGCCCGACTTACCAGCCATGTCTATACCTCGTTCCCGCAGACCTCCCTGCCGCACGCACTCTGCATTGGGCTGCCCATGCGGCGAGCCATCACCGCTCTTGACAGAGCGGCTCTGGAGCGTGAGGCCCGCATTGGCTTCGAATTGCACCCCGAGTTCCCGACGCTGCTCGTCAGCGGAGGCTCACAAGGTGCGATGCGTATCAATACCGCCGTGGCTGGTGCCTGGCCGGACTTGCTGGCCCGCGGGATCCAGGTGCTTCATGTCCTGGGTCCGAAGAACCTCACTCCGGGCATCGTGCGAAGCCTCGACGAGCGGACGGGAGCTGTCTACCAGCCGGTGGCTTATGTGGACCAGATGGAGCGGGCATACGCGGCCGCAAACCTGATGTTGGCTCGTAGCGGCGCCAGCACAGTGCTGGAGACGGCCGCAGTAGGGCTCCCGGCCGTGTTTGTGCCGTATCCGCACGGAAACGGCGAACAGGCCCGCAACGCAGAGCTCATTGTCAAAGCCGGTGGCTGCATCATGCTGGCCGACAGCGACTGTACGTCCGCCTGGGTCGCCGACGAGATCCCAGCTCTGTTTGCGCACCCGGACAGGCTGGCCGGAATGAGAAACGCGCTTGCCGGCGTTGCTCGCCTCGATGCAGCTACCGTGTTGGCGTCGCGAGTTCTGGAGGTGATCCGCTGATGGGTCTGATCACTCCCGTCGAGCTGCCGAGTCCAGACGAGCTTGGAGGGGTGCATTTCATTGCCATCGGCGGCTCCGGCATGAACGGAATCGCGGCAATGATGTTGGCCCAGGGCATCCGGGTGAGCGGCAGCGATCGGCAGGACTCGAAGTACCTGAGGTCACTGGAAGCCCAAGGCGCCCGTGTTTACGTCGGGCACAGCGCGGAGCAGCTCGGCGATGCGACCACGGTCGTGGTGTCTTCGGCCATCCGGGAGGACAACCCGGAGCTGGCTGAGGCTCGGCGCCGGGGCCTGGGGGTACTCCATCGCAGTGCGGCGCTGGGTTCGCTGATGCTCGGCCGCCGTGGCATTGCCGTCGCGGGAACGCATGGCAAGACCACGACGACGGCGATGATCGCGCATGTGCTGAGCGGCTGCGGATTCGATCCCTCCTTCGTGATCGGTGGTGCGCTCACCGGCACGGCCACGGGCGGGCACCTCGGCGGTGGCGACGTCATGATCGTCGAGGCCGATGAGAGCGATGGCTCCTTCCTGCAATATCCGCGCGAGGTGGCCGTGGTGACCAACATCGATCCTGATCACCTCAGTAACTGGGGGAGTGCGGAAAACTACGCCGACGGTTTCCTGCGATTCGCAACCGCCGCTTCGGTGCGGCTGCTGGTAACCAGCGCCGACGATCCAGGAGCTGTTGCGTTGACCGAGCGGGTGCAGCAGCAGATCGCAGCCGGCTCGCCGGGGCCGGAGATCATGACGTTCGGCGCATCCGACGAGGCCGACGTGCGGATCATGGGCAGCCTGCTCGCCG
>Ga0184612_10000961_pt1 | contig 13800 bp, 13 predicted proteins | sample PLM3_60_coex_FD_133163 | JGI IMG/M metagenome (GOLD analysis project Ga0184612, IMG submission 133163) | Groundwater sediment microbial communities from an aquifer in East River, Colorado, USA - PLM3_60_coex | ecosystem: Environmental > Terrestrial > Soil > Riparian zone | place: USA: East... | reverse complement strand
TCTACACCTACGGCCTGCTGCTCGCGGCGGCCTACCTGCTGGGGCTCCAATTCGCCCTGGTGAGGGGGCGGAGACGCGGCCTCGACCCGAACCAGATCATGGACCTCGGGATCTGGATCATCGTCAGCGCCCTGGTCGGCGCGAAACTGATGCTGCTCGTCGTCGAGCGCGACAAGTTCGGGTGGAACTGGTCGGACCTTCTCAACCTGTTTCGCTCGGCGGGCGTGTTCTACGGCGGCCTCATCGCGGCCGTCGCCGTCGCCTTGTGGTACCTGCGGCGTCACCGCATGCCGATGTGGACGGTCACCGACGTTTTTGCGCCCGGCATCGCGCTCGGCCACATCGTCGGCAGGCTCGGGTGCCTCTTCGCCGGCTGCTGCTTCGGGAAACCGACGACGATGCCCTGGGGGATTACGTTCCACGACAAGTTCGCCGAGCTGAACTCGGGGACCACCCTCGGCATTCCGCTGCACCCCACGCAGCTGTACGAGGCTGGTGCCGAGCTGCTGATCCTGGCGGTGCTGCTCCTGACCGAAAAAAGGGGCCGGCCCTATCCCGGTCGCACGTTCTGGAGCTACATGCTCCTCTACGGCGTCTCACGCTTCATCATCGAGTTCTATCGTGGGGACTCCCGCGGGGCGATCAACTTTCTGTCGATGCCGCTCTCGACGTCGCAGTTCGTTTCGCTTCTGATCGTCCCGTTGAGCCTCGTCATGCTGGCCATTTTGCGCCGCCGCACCGGTCCGGCGCCGGCCGATGCGGCCACGAGACGCGCCCGGGCAGCGTAACCGTGCCTACCGTCCGCACCGTCGAGGTCGATCCTGAACACGACGGCGCCCGTCTCGACAATTTTCTGACCGCGGTGCTCCCGGATCAATCCCGCTCGCAGCTTCAACGATTGATCAAGGACGGCCGGGTGAAGGGCACGTCCAAAGGACTGCGGCCGAGCATGGCGGTGCGTGCGGGGCAGCATTACTCGATCGAGATTCCAGCGCCGACGCCGGCCACGCCAGAGCCCGAAGCCCTGCCGCTGCGCATTCTCTTCGAGGACCCCGATGTCGTGGTGCTCGACAAGCCCGCCGGGATGGTCGTTCACCCGGCGGCCGGCCACACGAGCGGAACCCTGGTCAACGCGCTGCTGCATCACATCACCGACTTGAGCGGCATCGGGGGTGAACTGCGCCCCGGGATCGTGCATCGGCTCGACCGCGGCACGTCCGGGCTGATGGTGGTGGCGAAGCACGATCGCGCGCACCAGGAGCTGTCGCGGCAGTTTCGCGACCGTGAGGTCGAGAAAGAGTACATCGCGCTCGTCTGGGGCGTCGTCCATGCGGGGCGACGCATCGACGCGCCGATCGGGCGGGACGAGAAGGATCGACAGAAGATGTCGACGCGGGCCCGCCGGGCCCGCAGCGCCGTGACGCGCGTCACGTGGTCCCGTCACTACAAGGGCGTCTCGCTGCTGAAAGTCGCGATCGCGACGGGCAGGACGCACCAGATCCGCGTGCACCTGCACGCGATCGGCCATCCCATCGTGGGCGATTCGGTCTACGGCGGAATTCATCGCCGGGTCCCTCCGGACCTTCGCGCCGTGATGCGGCTCGAGCGGCCGTTCCTGCACGCAGGCCGGCTCTGCTTCACCCACCCCACCGACGGACGGCGCGTTGAGTTCGACTCGCCCCTTCCGCCCGACCTCGAATCAGTGATTGACGAGATTACGGAAGTGCAGGAAGGGGAACCGCAATGAGTGACGTCGTCGTGCTGTCGAGCGAACGCGTGTTCGACGGGAAAGTCTTCGAGATCGATCGCGATCAGGTGCGGATGCCGAACGGGCGCGAGGTGACGGTGGACGTCGTCCGGCACTCGCGTTCGGTCGTCCTCCTGCCGGTGCCGGAGCCGGGACACATCGTGCTCATCCGACAGTACCGCTATGCGGTGAACCGCTGGCTCTGGGAGTTGCCGGCCGGAAGCGTCGACGCCGGAGAGGAGCCTGAACAGGCGGCCAGGCGCGAGTGTCACGAGGAGATTGGACAAGTCCCCGAGACAGTCGTCCGGCTCGCGGCGTTCCTGCCGACGCCGGGGTACTGCAACGAGGAGATGGTGTTCTTCCGGCTGTCGGGCCTCTCGGTTCCAGACGAACCGGCCGAGCCGGACGAAGACGAGGACATCGAACCCCGGACGTTCGCGCTCGCCGAGGCACGCGAGATGGTCCGGCGCGGAGAGATCGTCGATATGAAGACGGTCGTCGGGCTCGGGCTGCTGTAGGGGCGGTTCGCCAACCGCCCCTACTGAACCGTCTGCCTGAGCTCGTCGTCGAGCGGAAGCCCCGTGTGCGTCTGCGCGGACGAGGGCAGCAGCGCCAGCGCGACGACTTCCTCGATGTGAATGACGTAGTGAATCGTCAGCTCGCGCCGCAGCTCGTCAGTCAGATCCTCGTTGATGTGCTTCTCGTTCTGGCGCGGCAGAATTACTGCGGTGATGCCGTGCCGGCGCGCTGCCAGGACCTTTTCCTTGATGCCGCCGACCGGCAGCACCCTGCCCGAGAGCGTGATCTCGCCCGTCATCGCGATGTCGCCGCGGACCGGACGCCCGGTGAGCTCCGAGGCGAGCGCGGTCACCATCGTGACGCCCGCCGACGGGCCATCCTTGGGGATCGCGCCCGACGGCACGTGCAGGTGAATCTCCGAGTCCTTGTAGAACGCGGGATCGACGCCGTAACGGTTCGCATGCGATCGGAACCACGACAGGGCCGTCCGGCCGGACTCCTTCATCACGTCACCCAACTGACCCGTCAAGGTGAGGCTGCCGCCGCCCTGCATCCGCGAGGCTTCCACGAAGAGGACTTCGCCGCCGGCGGGCGTCCACGCGAGGCCCACCGCCACGCCCGGATCCTTCGTGCGATTCTCGATTTCCTCGTCGAGAAACGTCGGTGCTCCGAGCATCTCCACCACGACCTCAGGCGTAATCGTGACCTTCGGGACGTCTGCCCCCTCGGGTTCCTCGGCACGACGACGGGCGACCTTGCGGCAGAGCGCCCCGATCTCCCGCTCGAGATTTCTCACGCCAGCCTCACGCGTGTATCCACGGATGACGGCACGGATCGCCGTGTCGCTGAACTCCATCTGTTCGGCCGTCAGCCCGTGATTGACGATCTGCTTGCCTACGAGGTGTTCGAGCGCAATCTTGAGCTTTTCTTCCTCGGTGTAGCCCGCCAGCTCGAGGACCTCCATACGATCCCGCAGCGCCGGGGGCACGGGGTCGAGTACGTTGGCGGTCGTCAGAAAGAGGACCTCGGAGAGATCGAACGGCACATCGAGGTAGTGATCGCGAAACGTGTTGTTCTGCTCGGGGTCGAGCACTTCGAGTAACGCCGACGCCGGGTCGCCGCGGAAATCCGAGCCGAGCTTGTCAATCTCGTCGAGGATGAAGACGGGGTTCTTCGATTCCGCGCGGCGCAGCCCCTGAATGACCTGACCCGGCAGCGCGCCGATGTACGTCCGGCGATGACCTCGGATCTCGGCTTCGTCGCGCATGCCGCCGAGCGAGACTCGCACGAACTTGCGGCCGAGGGAGTTGGCGATGGATCTGGCGAGCGACGTCTTTCCCACGCCCGGAGGGCCCAGGAAGCACAAGATCGGTCCCTTGACGTCCGGATTCAGCTTGCGCACGGCCAGGTATTCGAGCACGCGGTCCTTGACCTTCTCCAGGCCTGAGTGGTCCGCGTCGAGCACGGTCTTCGTGCGCTTGAGGTCGATCGCATCCTCCGTGCGCTTCGACCACGGAAGCGCGATGATCCAGTCGAGATAGGTGCGAGAGACGGTGTACTCCGCCGCCGCCACCGGCATCTTGGACAATCGATCGAGCTCTCGAAGCGCTTCCTTCCTGACCGGGTCGGGCAGGCCAGCCGCGTCGAGCTTCGCACGCAGTTCGTCGATCTCCTTGGCCTGTTCGTCGCCCTCGCCGAGCTCCTTCTGGATGGCTTTCATCTGCTCGCGGAGGAAATACTCGCGCTGGTTCTTGCCCACCTCCGACTGCACCTGCGACTGAATCTTCGAGCCGAGCTCGAGGACCTCGAGCTCTTTGATGAGCAGCCGGTTGAGCGAGTCCATCCGCGCGCGGATGTCCAGCGTCTCGAGCACCTCCTGCTTGACCGCCGTCCCGATGGTCGTCAGGCTCGACGCGATGAAATCGGCGAGCTTTCCAGGATCGGTGATGTTGACGGCGAGCGCCTGGAGATCATCGGACAGGAGCGGCGACAGCGACACGACCTGCTGGAAATTACTCTTGATATTGCGCTGCAGCGCGTCGATTTCCAGGTGATCTTCGTCGCGGAGGACCTCGTCGGCCAGCGTTACGGCGGCGCGGAGGTACGGACGGGTCTGCAGCATCTTGTCCAGCCGCACACGCGTCAATCCCTGCACGATCAACCGCAGGCTGCCGTCGGGCAGCTTGAACATCTTGTGGATGTGGGTCGCCGTGCCGATCGGATACAGGTCCTCCTGGAGAGGCTCCTCGACGGTCGCTTCACGCTGCGTGAACACGCCGATCATCCGCCCCGATGTGCTCGCCTCGTCGATCAGACGGACGGACGCCTCGCGCGCGACCGCCAGGGGCATGAAGGAATTGGGAAACAGCACCGTGTCGCGGAGCGGCAGCACGGGCATGTCGTCAGGAATCGTCAGTCGTTCCGCGCTCGGCGCCTCTTCGACGACGATGGGTTCGTCACGGTCGCTCATCGGTGATCCTCCACCACCGGAGATCACTCCACGGATGGCACGGGCGCTGTCGCGACGGACAACGCCGAAGTCCTGGGTCGTCTGGCGTGCGGTGGCGTAGTTCGAAGAAGGGCGCAGGCCCTTCTCCAGAGCCTGCGAGACTGTAGCACGATCTCTCAAACGCGCGCCCGGGCGCTGGGCTCTCAAACGCGCGCCCTCGCGCGCTGGGCTCTCAAACGCGCGCCCTCGCGCGCTGGGCTCTCAAACGCGCGCCCTCGCGCGCTGGGCCTCTCCAAACGCGCGCCCTGGCGCGCTCGGCCTCTCGAACGCGCGCCCCGGGCCGGGCTAGGCTTCCTCAGCGCGCCGCTTTGGCCGCTGAAACGCGCTCACCGGTGCGCACCTGTGCGCACCGGTGAGCGAATATTAGCCCTGCACGTCGAGGAACAACGCGGAGGTGCCGCGGCGGGACTGGAGACGCTCACGCTGCTGAGCCAGCTCGCGCGCTTCCTCGCAGTCCTTGCAACGCAGCGCGAAAGGTAACGCGCGGAGACGCCGCTCGGAGATCTCGTCGGCACACTCGAAGCAGTAGCCGAACGTGCCCTCCTCCAGCCGGCGAAGCGCCTCTTCGATCTTGTTGAGGGTCTCCGCCTTCATCTGGATGAGCGCGAATTCGATGTCGTCCTGGATGTCGGACTCCGACGTTTCCGCCGCATCGAACACGCCGTGCGAGGGGCTGTTGGCGCCCTCGGTCCGGACGTCGCGAATCTTCTCGTGGACCTCGCTCATGATCTCGCGCCGGCGCTCCTCGAGAATCCGCTTCAGCTCCGCATAACGGTCACGGGCCATCTGCCCGCCCGGTGTGGTATCAACCTTCGTATGAACGCTCATATAAATTCCGCTCCTTTCCCCTGCCTGCTCCCTTCGAAAAGTTGCAGGCCCTTATGCAAATGATCTGCCAGTATGAAAGCCCAGTAGTCTACACCAAGAAGAACGTGCGGAGGGAGTCTTTTGAACGGAACTGCAGGAAGGAGGTCGCCAAAAGTGGACGGTCTTTCCCCCGTTCAGGTCCCCCGGCGCATCCCGGCCGGCTTGGGCTTCTGTTTGATATGCAAAGACTTACACTCCACTGTGCTCGCTTTCCTGGCGGCTGGCGCCCGCTATTTCCCATTTAGACGCCGCACGCACCCCTTCTGGTTCGTACAGAAATGCTGTGCCACAGGAAAGTCACGGTTGATCGCGGAGGTGTCGCGACATCGCGGGAGGAATGACTCGAAGCTGAACAGTTTGCCGACGGTTTTCGGAGTCCGACGTCCGTCGGCTACTGGTCGGTCGACTCTACTGAACGAAGCGGCGGCCGATGGAATGATTGGGAAGGATGCCACGCTCGACGAGCCGCTGTCCGTCCCGTTCGCTGCCCGTCCGGAGCCACTTCTCGTAGATGCGCATGACCTCGGTGGCCGACGCCAGCGTCGTGCGATCGCTGATGTCGGCGAGCACGTCCATGAAGCCGACGAACTTGAGCGACAACTCCGCGAAGACTTCGGCAAACGCCTCGTCTTCCGATCGGCTCAGCGAGGCGTAGGCGCTCTCGCCGAGGGCTCGGTAGTAGTCGATGTCGACGGAACGGCGGGCGAGGCTGTCAGAGAAAAAGCCGGACATGAAGAGGGAGAAGTCTCCAACGCCGCGCAGGCGCATGCGCTGCTCGAATCCGCCGCTGTCGAGCGCTCGCGCCATTCGAAGCGCCAGCGGTTGGCCGTCGTCGGTCTGGTGCGGAGACGCGTCGAGGCGCACGTACTGACAAAGGAGATTCACGAGGTAGAACTCGGTGAGATCTCCCGCGCGCACGCGCTGGCGCGACAGGGACGACTCGACCAGCTCCTTGAAGTACTCGACCGCGGTCTGTTCGTGGACAAGCGGATGATCAGTCATCGATCCTCCTCGCGCCCGTACTACCGCTAATGCAACTCGTATTCCTTCCGGCACACGGCAAATAACGGCCGGCCCCGAGAGAGACTACTCGGATTGTCCACTTTTCCGAAGTCTTTTCACCAACTTGCAGCAACACCGCCGCCCGAACCGGCGACGAGTACAATGGCCGTGAAGTCCTGTGCATCGCACAATCCGGGAATGGGCGTAGCCTCCCACTCACAATCTTGGTAGGTGTCGAAGGTTTTTGTAACGGCCGCGCGCGGGCGTGAAAGATGGGACAGCAGAAATGTCCGGCCTGTCGGGACCGCAAGCCAAAACGGTCATGTCCTGCCCTCGGCGCGCGCATCTGTACGGTGTGCTGCGCAACGAAGCGGCAGGTCGAGATCGACTGTCCTTCGGACTGCGTCTACCTGTCCTCGGCGCGGGCGCATCCACCGGCTGTCGTGCAGCGCCGGCAGGAGAGGGACGTCTCCTTCATTCTCCCGATCGCCTCCGAGCTCACCGACACACAGTACCGGCTTCTGCTGCTCTTCCAGTCCGCGACGGTAAAGCATGCAGAAGCGGCCCTGCCGAAGCTTCGTGATAAGGACATCGCCGAGGCGGCAGCCACGGCAGCGTCCACTCTTGAGACGGCCCGAAAGGGGATCATCTATGAGCACCAGGCCGTTTCGGTGCCCGCGCAGCGGCTGACGTCGGAGCTCGGGCGGGTCGTCGCTGCCCTCAGCGCGCAGGCCGGCTCGCAGCTGGCGAGGCTCGAGCGCGACGCGGCGCTCGCGCTGCGGCGTCTGGAGCAGGGGGCGCGAACAGCAGCCAAGGTCCTTGACGGCGACGAACCGCCGGTCTACCTCAACCTGCTGACCCGGATGCTCAAAGACCCCGGAGGATCGACAGAACCGGATGCCTCCGACGCGCCGGAAGAGCGTGGGCGCATTATCATCCCCTGAACCGCCTGATCCTCCGGACCCCACTGGACCGCCGGAAGCCTTTGAACGCCTGAACCTTCTGGTGCGTGCTATAATTCGTTGTTTGTCCCGGCCTCTTCCGGCCGTATCTACGAGTATCAGTATGGCTAAACGCTGTGAGCTTTGCGGAAAGGGCCCCGTCGTGGGCCGCAACGTCAGTCACGCGCACAACGTGACCCCGCGCCGCTTCGAGCCCAACCTGCAGAAGGTGCGCGCGCTCGTCAATGGCGGCATCCGTCGCCTGCGCGTCTGCACGCGGTGCCTGAGGTCGAACAAGGTCGTCAAGGCGGCCTGAACGTCGTGCGGCAGGCTGTTTCGACTCCATCCGCCCCAGCGGCGATCGGACCCTACTCGCAGGCCATCCTCGCCGGCTCGCTGCTGTTCGTGTCGGGTCAGATTCCGCTCGATCCCCAGACCGGGACGCTCGTCGAGGGTGACCTCGCGGCGCAGACCCACCGCGTCTTCCAGAACCTCGGAGAGATCCTCAAGGCTGCCGGCGTGACGTTCGACAACGTGGTGCGCACGACCGTCTACCTGGCGGACATGAACGACTTCCCGGCGATGAACGAGGTCTACGCGACCTACTTCAAAGCGCGCCCGCCCCCGCGCGGGCGACCGTTCAGGCTGCCCGCCTTCCGAAAGACGCGCGGGTCGAAATCGATCTGATCGCTGCGCTCTAAGAAGGGCTCAAGGCTCTGCCCTGAGCCTACCTAGCGGCACGCTCCACATCCACCACACCCGCGACGCTCTTGAGCGACTTGATCACCTTCTGCAGGTGCTTCACGTCGCTGATCTCCACCGTCATGTCGATGCGGCCCATCTGCGAGTCGACCGTCGCTTCGACGTTCCTGATGTTGGTGTTGATCCCGGCGATCTTCGAGCTGACGTCGGCCAGAATCCCTTTACGATCCTCCACTTGAATGCTCAGCCGCACGGTGTACGGCGCCGCGTCGGTCCCCTTGTCCCACTCGACGTCGATGCGCCGCTCCGGATCGTAGAGGAGGTTGATCACGTTCGGACAGGACGAGGAGTGCACCGACACGCCTTTCCCGCGCGTGATGTATCCGACGATCTTCTCGCCCCGGATGGGATTGCAGCAGCGCGCGCGAAACACCATCAGGTCGTCGAAACCGCGCACCTTGATCTTTTCGTCGCCGGTCCCGAGGACTCGGCGCACGACTGACGCGATGCCGGTCTCGGGCGTCTCCTTCAGCTCTTCCTGGGGCACGAGCTTCGCGAGCAGGGCCTTGGCGGAGAGTTTTCCGTAGCCGATCGCGGCAAACAGCTCGTCCGGCTTCGACATCCCGAGCTCTGCGGCCGCGCGGCCGAACCCGTCGTTCTCACCGAGCGTCTTCATGTTCAGCCCGAAGCGGCGCGCGTCCTTCTCGAACAGCTTCCGCCCGAGCTCGATGCTCTTGACCTTCTCCTCGGTGTGGATGAAGTGTTTGATCTTGCTGCGCGCGCGCGATGTACCGGCGATGCTCAGCCAGTCGCGACTCGGCTTGTGGCCGGCGGCGGTGATGATCTCGACGATATCGCCGTTGCGAAGGCGCGTGCGGAGCGGCACCATCTTGCCGTTGACGCGCGCGCCCACGCACTGATGGCCGACGTCGGTGTGAATCGAGTACGCAAAATCGATCGGCGTCGCGTCGCGTGGAAGCGCCTTGACCTCCCCCTTCGGCGTGAAAATGTAGACTTCCTCGGCGTACAGCTCGATCTTCAGGTTCTGCAGGAACTCCTGCGGATCGCGGACCTCCTGCTGCCACTCCAGCAGCTGACGCAGCCAGAGAAAGTGCTGCTCGTCTCTGTCCGCGCCGACACGGCCTTCCTTGTACTTCCAGTGGGCGGCGATGCCTTCCTCGGCGATCTTGTGCATCTCGGCCGTGCGGATCTGCACTTCGAAGGGGAACCCGCGCTCGCTCACGACCGAGGTGTGCAGCGATTGATAGGCGTTCGGCCGCGGCATCGCGATGAAATCCTTGATCCGACCCGGCACCGGCGACCACGTCTGATGGATGATGCCGAGTGCGGCGTAGCAGTCCCTGACCGATTCGGTCACGATGCGCAGCGCGACAAGGTCGTAGACCTGGTCGAGGTCGATCTTCTGCCGTTTGAGCTTCTGATGGATGCTGAAGAGGCGCTTGATGCGGCCGTCGATCGCGATGACCGGCACCTGCGCTTCGGCAAGCTTCGCCGACACGTTCTTCTTCAGATCGTCGATCATGCCCTCGTTGGTGCGGCGCCGGCTCTCGACCCGCGCGCGCAGCGCTTCGAACGCCCGGGGCTCGAGGTGCTTGAACGCCAGCTCCTCGAGCTCGTTCTTGATCTTGCTCATCCCGAGCCGGTTGGCGATCGGCCCGTAGATGTCGCGCGTCTCCTGCGCGATCTTCAGCCGCCGGTCCTCGGGCAGGTGGTGCAGCGTCCGCATGTTGTGGAGCCGGTCGGCCAGCTTCACGAGAATCACGCGGATGTCGTCGACCATCGCGAGCAGCATCTTCCGGAAGTTCTCGGCCTGGCGTTCCTCGCTCGACGAGAACTGGATCGCACCGAGTTTGGTCACACCCTCCACCACATGGGCCACGTCGGGACCGAAGAGCTCCTGGATGCGTTCGATGGGGGTCTGCGTGTCTTCGACGATGTCGTGGAGCAGGCCCGCGGCGATGGCCACGACGTCGAGATGCATGTCGGCGAGGAGATCCGCCACCTCGAGCGGGTGGACGAGGTACGGCTCCCCCGAGTGGCGGACCTGTCCCTTGTGCTCGAAGGCGGAAAAGACGTACGCCCGCCTCAGCAGCTCAATATCAGCCTCGGGGTTGGTCGCCCGGACCTTTTCGACGAGGTCCTCGAACCGAATCATGATCCCGGTGTCTAACCTTTCAGGTCAGTGCGTTTGTGGCTCAGAGGTCCCGTCAGGGCTCTGAGAGAGGTGCCGCCCGAGTTCGTCTGCCACGATGCCCGTCAGAGTTGACGGGCTGTTTTTGGGTTCACTATACTGACCCGGTTCGGGCGCCGGCAATCCTTTCGGCTTGGGCCGAGAACCCCGGATACTGGTTAGACGCACTCGGATCCATTTTAATACCTGGGTTTTCCGCGCGATGGGGGCATTGCCGTCTTTGCGCACGATTCTGAGGGGATGCATGAGGACGCGATTTCGCTCCGTTTCGGCAGGGTCTCTGGCCGGCGTGTTGGGACTCTCGCTCGTAGTGGCTGGGTGCGGTCAGTATTCCTGGAGCGCCCTGAGCGCCAGAAAATCCATCAAGGAAGCGCACGAGGCGTACAAGGGATCCAGGTGGCTGGAGGCGGCCGAGAAATATGAGGCAGCCATCAAGGGTGACCCCACGCTCCGTGGCGCGCACTTCTTCCTGGCGAACAGCTACGATAACCTCTACAAGCCCACCCGGGCCGGAGAACAGGAAAACGACGGCTACATGACGAAGGCGATCGAGTGGTACAAGGTGGCCGCCGAAAAGGAACCCGATGCGATCTATCGCCAGCGCGCGATGCAGTATCTGGTAGCTGCCTACGGGCCGGAAAAGCTCAACAATCCAGCCGAAGCCGAGCCGATCGTCAAGCGCATGATCGAAGTCGACCCTAGCGATTACCTCAACTACCTCGAGCTCTCCAAGATCTACGAGAACGCGGGGCGGTACGACGAGGCCGAGGCGATCCTGCTCAAAGCGCGAGAGGTCAAGCCCAAGGAACCGGCGGTCTACGCCGCGCTTTCGGCCTTCTACAACCGCCAGGGCGAGTTCGAGAAGACGGTCGAGGCGCTCAACACGGCCGCCGACCTCCAGCCGGACAATCCGCAGGGCTTTCAGCTCGTGGCAGTGTTCTTCTGGGAGAAGGCGTTCAAGGACAAGCGGCTGACCCCCGCCCAGCAGCGCGACTACATCATGAAGGGCATCGAGGCCACAGACAGGGCGCTCAAGCTGAACCCGGACTACATCGACGCGCTCACTTACAAGAACATCCTCCTCCGGATGCAGGCCAACCTCGAGACCGACCTCAAGAAACGCCAGCCGCTCATCGACGAGGCCGACCGGCTCCGGAACAAGGCGCAGGAGCTGAACAAGAAGAAGGCCTCCGGCAGCCTGCCCTAGCGCCGAGGGCCTCGCGCGTGGGAGGCCGACGGGAAAGACAAAAGGCCGTCCACGGGCAACCGTGGGCGGCCTTTCTTGTTGTCTGGTCCGGGCCGCTCGGCTACTCGCCGCGACGCATGCCTTCGGTCACAATCCCGACCTTCTCGACGCCGGCGCCCCTGGCCGCGTCAATCACCGCGATGATTTCACCGTAGCGGAGCGTCGGGTCGCCCACGATGAACATCGTCTTCTCGCGCCGGGTCTCGAAGACGTCGCGCAGCTTCTCCTGAAGGTTCGCCATCGTGACGGGCTGCTTGTTGACGGCAATTGATCGGTCGGCGTTGTATTCGACGACGATCTGCTCGGACGCTGTCTGCTGCGCCGGCTTGTTGACCTCGAGCGGGAGGTTGACGTCAACACCCTTCTGGCTGAGCGGGAGCGCAGCCATGAAGATGATGAGGAGCACCAGCAGCACGTCGATGAGCGGCGTGACGTTCATCTCCGAGCTGGCGTGCGGGACCTCACCCGTGACGACCCGCTCCGCGCCGAAATGCTTGTGCGCGTGTTTCATGGCCTATTTCCCTCCCACCGGCTGCGGCGGTGCGTTCGGGTCCACCTTGGGGTCGGTGATGAGGCCGATGTCCTCGATGCCGGCCTTCCGGAGGTCGTCCATGGCCGCCATGATTGCCCGGTACGAGGCGTCGGTATCGCCCTTGATGAGCACGACGCGTTCGGTCTTCTCCTCGAGGGCGAGCTTGACGCGGTCGGCCATCTCCGCCCGCGGCACCTCGATCGAGTTGACGTAGAACTTGTCGCGAGCATCGACAGCCAGAACGGTCTGCTGCTCGTTCTCCGGCTTGTCCGACGTGTTGGCCGCCAGCGGCAGCTTGACGTCGACGCCCCTCTGCAGCATCGGCGCCACGAGCATCATGATGATGAGGAGGACCAGCATGACGTCGACGAGCGGCGTCACGTTGATCTGGGACTTTGGGCCGCTGTTAGAGCCGCCAGTATCCATTGCCATGGAATTGCTCCAGTTCCTGAGTCTTCCGAGTCGTCGAATGCCGCCCTACGCCGTCTGCTTGATGAAGTAATCGACCAGCTCAGACGACGAGTTGTCCATTTCGACGTTGAAGTACTCGATGCGGCCGGTCAGGTAGTTGTAGAACCACACCGCCGGAATCGCGACGACCAGGCCCAGCGCCGTTTCGACGAGCGCTTCCGAGATACCGGCCGAGACCGCGGCCAACCCGGCCGAGCCCTGCGACGAGATGCCCTGGAACGCCGTGATGATGCCGACGACCGTGCCGAGCAGTCCGACGAACGGCGCCGTCGACCCGATGGTCGCAAGCGACGAGATGCCCTTCTTCAGGTCGTTGGCGGTCAGCGCCGAGGCGCGCTGAATGGCGCGGCGGACGGTGTCGACCATGTCCTCGCGGCCCAGATTCCCTCCGCTGTCTTTCTGGAACTGATACTCCTGCAAGCCCGCCAGGACGACTTTGGCCAGGTGACTGTACCGGTAGCTCTTGGAGGAGGAAATCGCGATAGCGTCCTTCAGACGGCCTTCTTTGAGGTGCTTGGCCACCTGGGGTGCGTACAGCTTCGACTGCTTGCGGGCCTGCGAGAACGTATAGATACGTTCAATGGCCACGCCGAACGAAATCATGGACATGATGATCAGGATCACGCCGATGCCCTGCGCGACCCAGCCCATCTCTCCCCACATCTTAATCAGATCCATGCGCCCATCCTCCGATATTGGAAAACGCCAGGTTCAAGAAAACCAGCCTACGGTCCGAACTACTCAGAACGAACGCCGTCCGAACGAACTCGCCTTACTGCAGGGTGAAGTTGACCGTGACTGTCATGATGACCGGCACGGGCACGTTGTTGAGCAGTGTCGGGGTGAACACCCACTGCTTGACCGCGTCGAGCGCGGCCTGGTCGAGGAGCGGCTGCCCGCGCAGCACTTTCGCTTCCTTGACGCGACCATCCGCGCCAATCGTCGCCTCGATGATCACGACGCCCTGAACCCGGGCCGACTGCGCGATGGGGGGATAAATCGGCTTGACGTCGCGTGTCTTGGTCGGGGGCTTGATGTTGCCGCCGACGCGA
>Ga0184612_10000960_pt1 | contig 13803 bp, 12 predicted proteins | sample PLM3_60_coex_FD_133163 | JGI IMG/M metagenome (GOLD analysis project Ga0184612, IMG submission 133163) | Groundwater sediment microbial communities from an aquifer in East River, Colorado, USA - PLM3_60_coex | ecosystem: Environmental > Terrestrial > Soil > Riparian zone | place: USA: East... | reverse complement strand
CCATGCGGCTGATCGGTCCCAGAAAGGTGACCGTTGGCCTGGGCGAGGGAACACACAACTGGGAGCGTTACCGGGAGCGCGTTGAGGCTACTGGAGAAGGTCTTCCAGCCGTCGCCTGGATCGGCCACCATCCGGCTGCTTGCATGGGTGCCCTGACGCGTGTGGCCATCGACGTTGACGAATATTCGGTGATCGGCGGCGCGCTGAGGGAGCCCCTTAGACTTACGCCCTCGGAGACTTGGGGGGAAAAATTTCTCGTTCCCGCGGACGCAGAAATCGTCATTGAAGGAATCATTCCTCCCAAGGAACGCGGACGCCATGGACTGCGGGCGGATTTCGCGCGCTATTATTCGCCCGAAACCCTCAGGCCGGTCATGAACGTCCAGGCGATCACCTATCGTCGCGACGCGATTTATCACGATATCCACCTGGGGGGACGGGATCAGGATCATCTCGGCGGCATCCCGCTCGAAGGGTCGCTTTACCGCGCCGTTAAACAATCGGTGCCCACGGTCAAAAACGTCCACCTGCCGTCTTCAGGCTGTAGCCGCTTTCACGCCTACATCCAGATCAAGAAAACCGCCGCGGGGCAGGGAAGAGAAGCGATCGTCGCCGCTCTCGGGGTAGACCGCAGGGTCAAGCACGTCGTCGTGGTAGACGAGGATATTAATATCTTCGACGATGCCGAGGTTCTTTGGGCGATTGCCACCCGCAGTCGATGGGATCGTGACCTCGTCGTCATTCCCAACATGATCTGCACCACGCGGGACCCGACCGCCTACGCCGGTAGTCCGGGAGACTTGAGCTATCACGCCTATACGGTGGCCAAGGGCGGCATCGACGCAACGATGCCTGCGCCGCCGGAGCCCTTCGAAATCAGAATCAAGGTGCCCGACGAAGTGATGCGCAAAGTTCAGCTCGAGGACTTCGTCGCTAAAGATCTTTTGTCAAAGATTCCACCGGATGCGTGAGAGGAGGAGTTATGGCCAGTTCTATGAAAGTCGTGTGCCCTGGATGCGATGAGGAATTTCTCGTCTCGCCCCAGTTCGAGAGGATGAAAATTCCGGCCAAATGCCCATTTTGCGAGAAAGAATTTCCCATTGAAGAGGCCAAAAAAGTGGTCCGACCGAGCCCGATGCTACTGGTCAAGTGAGGCGCAAAGGATAAGAAATGGGCCACCGACTGCTCAAACCAAAGCCCAAACCCTATTTCCGCGATCTCAGGGACTTTATTTCTCTTCTGGAAGAGACCGGAAATCTTCATCGGATCACTGCCAGAATCGAGAAAAACAGCGAGCTGATGCCGTTGGTCAGGTGGCAATATCAGGGACTGCCGGACAACCAGAGAAAAGCATTCCTCTTTGACAATGTAACCGATCCCCAAGGGAAGAACTACGACTGCAGCGTTGCGGTTGGAGTGCTTGGCGCTTCGCGTTCGATCTACAAGATGGCCCTCGGCTTGGAAGAAAAAAGCGCGCCGGGCGAAGTGGCGGAGCGCTGGAATCGAGCCCTGAGCCATCCCATCGCGTCGCGCATCGTGAAGACCGGACCGGTCAAAGAGGTCATTCTCAAGGGACGGGAAGTGTCTCGTCCCGAAGGCGGACTGCTCCGATTTCCCGTGCCTATCAGCAACCCCGGTTTCGATGGCGGTCCTTTTCTCACGGCGCCCTATGTAGTGACCAAAGATCCTGACACCGGCATTCCGAATGTCGGCACCTACCGCTGCATGATCAAGGGGCCAAATAAAACCGGAGTCAGTGTTCCGCCGGCGCAGCATATCGGCATTCACTTTCACAAATGCAAAGAGAGAAAAGTCCCGTTGCAGGCGGCTATTGTGCTCGGCTGCAGCCCCGCTATCGGCTTAGCGAGTGTGGCCAAAGTCGGGTATGACCGCGACGAATATGCCGTCGCTGGAGCCATCGCAGGAACGCCGATCCCGCTGGTGCGCTGCGAAAGCGTGGATCTTGAGGTGCCCGCGACTGCGGAAATCGTCATCGAAGGGGAGATCCCTACCGATTACCTGGAGCCGGAGGGACCCTTCGGCGAATTCACCGGTTATATGGGCGGCCAGATGATGAACGGCGTGTTCATTGTGAAATGCATCACCCACAGAAAACATCCCATCTTGCAGATGTTCACCGAAGGGGTACCGAGCGAGAGTGGAGTCATGCGCAAGATCGGCTTTGAGTCGACCCTTTATAAGCTTCTGAAATACGACTGCAACATCCCCGCGGTGATGGACGTAACACTGCACGAGTCGAGCGGGAGTAGAAAATATGTGGTGATACGGATGAAAAAGACAAATCCCGCGCAGCCCTGGCAGGCGCTTCAGGCCGCGGTAGCGCTCGACCCGAGCCACGGCAAAATTCTGATTGCCGTGGATGAAGATATCGATCCCGAAGATGCCGACTCGGTCAACTGGGCGATCAGTTTTCGCATGCAGCCGCACCGTGACGTCAAGATCACCACCCACAAGTTCGCAGGTCTGGATCCGTCGGCGGCACCGCCGGGCTCACCTGTCACAGAGGCGCGCTTTCCTTCGCCCTCCGGCTGCTCCGCGATCATGATGGATGCCACGCGTAAATGGCCCTATCCTCCAGTGGCTCTTCCGGCAAAAAAATATATGGAAGCGGCAAAGCAGAAATGGGAAAAGCTCGGCTTGCCTCCGCTTCAACCCAAGATGCCCTGGTATGGTTACAGCTTGGGATATTGGGGCGAAGAAGACGAAGAAAACGCTGAATTGGCGGTTCAAGGCGACTACGAAAAAATTGCCGCGCGTTTGCAGAAAAAGGCGGTGAAACTTTGATCCATACCCATGAACCCAAGGGGCGATGGCAATCGTTGTCTGCCGGCGATGGCGGCTTTTGGAGACAAAATGGCTGAGATGGACAGAAGGAGATAAGAAAATGGATTCTAATCTGAGGCGTGTCGGGATCGCGGTCGCCAGGGCTAAGACCTATTACGAGCGCTGGATGGAGAAGGAAGGCGTTCCGATCGTCGAGGGGTTTGGCGTGACAGACGTTCGACGGATCTCGTTACAGCCGTGGAACCGGCTCGGCTGTGACGGGGCTTATCTTCAGCTTCGAGGTCTGGAGGGGATCACCGGAGTTTACATCGGCAGAATAGCGCCCGGAACGATGACGGAGCCGGAAAAGCATCTGTATGAAAAAGTCATTTATATCATTCAAGGTGAAGGAGTTGCGGAATTTCAGCAACGTGGACGCGTACCGCAGTCGATTACGTGGAAGACCGGGAGTCTTTTTTCTCCACCTTTGAACAGCACGCATCGCCTCATCAATTACGCCAAAAGCCCCGCTCTTTTTGTCGCGGTCACGACGGCGCCGATGGTCTTGGACCATTTTCACAACGAACAATTTGTCTTCAATAGCGATTTCACATTCAGCGATCGCTATGATGGGGAAGGCGATTACTTCAACGTTGGGGATCACCGTTATCTTGCGGCCAACAACCGGCAATGGATATGGGAGACAAACTTCATTCCCGACGCTCGCAAAGCCGCTATTGACGCGCAGGAACAAAAGGGGGCTGGGGTTAATCTTACACAATTCGAGATTGCGGATAATACCCTGATCGGCCATTTAGCCGAATGGCCGGTGGGGCGCTATCACAAAGCGCATTACCACGGTGGCGGAGCGGTCCTCGTTATCCTTCGTTCCGAAGGCTACTCGCTCATGTGGCCCAACGAATGGGGAACGCGACCCTACGAAAGCGGCTACGGCGATCGCGTCGTGAGAATCGACTGGGCGGCCGGGAGCGTCTTCAGTCCGCCAACGAGTTGGTTTCACCAACATTTTAATACGGGTTCTGAACCGGCGCTGCAGTTGGCACTCCGCTGCGGCAGTCAGAAGTTTCCGTTAGGAATCAGAGTTGCGGCTATTCGAGCAGGCGTATATACCTCAGTCAAACAAGGCGGAACCCTCATCGAGTACACGGACGAGGACCCGGAAATTCGCCGCGCCTATCAAGCCGAACTCGCAAACAAAGGCATCGAACCGGACATGAATTATGCAGCGGCGGCGAACGACGATTGAAGGGATCGTCTTTGCCGTTTACCGCTACAGTTGAGGTCGAGAAATGAGCGAAAAGTCGGAAGTCATGGATCAGACAGTAACATTCGATAGGAGCGTGCTGCCGCCGGTGCGGTATTTTCGCTTGCCGTCGCTGCCGATGAGTATCCTGCTCCTCGTCGTCGGGTTTCTTGTGCTGACGCCGCTAGCCTTGATGATCCTAAACAGTTTTCAAATCGCCCGCCCCGGACAGCCCATCGTTTGGGGTTTGGAGGGATGGGTCAAGGCCTTTAGCACACCCGGCATCATAAAAGCGATAACTAATACCTTCACATTGGCGATTACGCGGCAGGCAATTGCGCTTTTCATCGGCGCCTTCTTCGCCTGGTTAATCGCTCGGACGGACTTGCCGATGAAGGGATTGTTAGAGTTTTTCTTTTGGCTGTCTTTCTTTCTGCCCGCCTTGCCGGAAACTATGGGGTGGATCCTCTTGCTCGACCCAAAATATGGTCTGCTCAACCAAGGGCTGATCGGGCTTGGCCTAGTGAATCAATCTTTGTTTAACATCTACTCATTTTGGGGCATTGTCTGGGCTCATATGGGCGGCACGGTGAGTGTCAAAGTCATGCTGCTTGCTCCGGCTTTTCGTAATCTCGACGCAGCTCTGGAAGAATCCTCCCGTATCTCAGGTGCGAGTGGCTGGCATACTTTTTTTCATATCATCATTCCGGTGATGATGCCGGCGATACTCGTGACTACGATTCTCGGTATCATCCGTTCTCTGGAGGCTTTCGAGATCGAGCTTTTGCTTGGCACGCCCATCGGTCTCCAGGTCTATTCAACGAAGATCCATGAACTGGTCACCTGGGAACCACCGCAATTTGCGCCAGCCATGGCCTTGAGTACGGTTTTCCTCGGGCTCCTATTGCTAATGGTCGCGTTTCAGCGCCGCTATATTGCCAATAGAATCTACACGACGGTGACCGGCCGAGGCTTTAGCACCCGTCGGACGCAGTTGGGCCGGTGGCGCTATCCGGCATTTGCCTTGGTCTTATCGTTTGCCCTGGTGATCACGGTGCTCCCAACCATTCTGCTTGTGACCGGCACGTTCATGAAACTATTTGGCTTCTTCAATATTGCCGAACCTTGGACCCTCGAAAACTGGCGGGCGACGCTTAATGATCCCGTATTGTTTCGCTCGCTATGGAACACCTTGGCCATCGGTCTTGGCGCGGGATTCGTCGGCATATTGTTCTATTCCCTTATTGCCTACGTTATCGTGAAGACTCGCTATCGCGGGCGCTGGCTGCTGGATTTTCTGTCGTGGCTGCCGTGGTCGATCCCCGGCATTCTCTTGGGAGTCGCGTTGCTGTGGACTTTTTTGCAGACGAAAATCTTTTTGCCGATCTACGGAACCATCTATCTTTTGATGGTTGCAATGGTCATCAAAAGCATGCCCTTCGGCACCCAGATGATAAAGAGTGTCTTATTGCAACTCGGTAATGATCTCGAGGAAGCTTCAAAGGTCTGCGGCGGAACTTGGGTTGATACCTTTCGGCGCGTCATTGTTCCATTGACCATGCCGGCGCTCATCACCGTCGGTTTGGTCGGTTTTATTTCGGCGGCGAGGGATATCAGCACGGTCGTACTGCTTGGTTCGGGAAAATCGCGGACGTTGTCTCTATTAATGCTCGACTTCGCCGCGGGCGCCGAGTTTGAAAAAGCTACCGTAGTCGCTGTTATCATCGTGGGTTTAGTCGTCGGGGCGGCGCTATTTGCGCGCGTGCTCGGCGGGCAAGTGGGCGTGAGAGAGTAGTGGTAGGGGCGGGTTTAAAACCCGCCCCTACGCTTACAATGAACTAGTCTTCTGAGAGTTTGAAACATAAGGTCAGTCAATGCCATTGGATGATGCTTCGGCAAAAAGATACGCGCGCAAGTCGGCTTTTCTGGAATTCTGCGAGAAAGACGGACTTTCGGTTATCACGGGATACGCTGTCGACGATCTAAAGACGGCGCCGCTGAAGCATTGGGAGCGCTGGGGCGGCCCTGCGGCTTACTGCCATCTCGAAGGATCGCAGGGATTTGTCGGTGTGATCGTCGCGGAAATCCCGGCCGGCAAGAGCCTTAAACCGATTCGGCACATGTATGAGGAGCAGGTGTTGATTTTATTAGGCGGCGGCGCGACCCAGTTCTGGAGCGATTCGACCAAGGATCCGATGACACTCGAGTGGCAAGCCGGCAGCCTCTTCTCACCTCCGCTTAACGTCAAGCATCAGCACCACAACGGTTCCGCCACGGAGCCGGTGCGCTTCGCCACAGCGAACAATCTGCCGCTGGTAATGAACCTATATAACTCGCCGGATTTTGTTTTTAACGTGCCCTATGAGTTCAAGGAACGTTTTGCCGGGCAAAAGGACTTCTTCTGCAGCGAACTGAAGCCGGGACAAGAGGAAGACCGTGTGGTCAATTTTATTCCTGATCTAACTGCGGTTACCCTTGATCCCCATCCGGAGCGGGGCATTGGCTTTAGCCGCTTGGGCATTCACCTTTCCAGCAACTCCATGGTAGGCCACATCATGGCCGTCGAATCCGGCACTTACAAGAAAGCCCATCGCCATGGGCCGGGGGCCCAAGTGATCGTCATTGCCGGTAAGGGTTATTCTTTAATGTGGCCTCTCGGGGGCAAATCTGTTCGCGTCGATTGGAAGCCCGGAAGCCTGCTCGTGCCACCGGAAGGTTGGTATCATCATCATTTCACCACCAGCAAAGAGCCCGCCCGCCATCTCGCGTTACGTCGCGGTCTCCGCCAAGTAGGCCATCCGTGGCGCCCGAATTTAAGCGAGCACGAAGGTGGACATCTCCTAGAGCACGAGGACGAACCGCCTGAGATTCGTGCCATGTACGAAGCCGAGTTAAAGAAGGAAGGCGTCTCGTTTCGCATGAAGCCGATCGAGCGGCCCGAGAAATCCTAGCCAAAGATATTTCGAATTTTCGGTTGGCGTACGGAATTAGAAAAAAGATCAATCGCGCCAAGACGCAAAGCATGTCCTGAGCAAAGTCGAAGGGGACGCCAAGGATAAATAGAATTGGAAATCCGAAATTCGAAACAAATCCAAATGCTCAAAAAGCACAAAATTCTAAACAAGCTCGTTTCGGATTTCGATTTTTGGATTTCGGATTTGAGTGTTTCGGTTTGTTTCGGATTTCGAGCTTCGGATTTTAATCTCTTGGGGGTCAATTCCCCCGCAGCTTGCTGCGTAGTGGTGGTCGGTAGCACTGCCAGTGTCCGTCATTCCCGCATGCTTTTAGCGGGAATCCAGGCGAATTTCGGACTGGACCCCCGATTAAAACATTCGGGGGTGACAACTTTGGGAAAAATCATCCGAGGTCCTCTTGATACACCGCAGCTTGCTGCGGGGTGATTCATTTCGGGAGCGTCTTGGCGCGATAAACTTTGTTGAAGTGGTTCTGTCGAACATTTAAACGTAAGCCTTCAAGCATTTCGTTAGATCCAATCGACGGTGGTTCTATTCCTCATACCTAACAGGCTGACGTGGCACGGAAAGCCCCAAGGAAGGATGATCACATGCTCGAGAGAGACGAATATGGTTATGTGTTAAAGATAGTCTCTAATTTTCCGTACCACCCGTGGTGGCGCTTGACGTCGCAGTTGGTGGAGGGATTTCGCGACAAAAAGAAGACCGGTCTGGTCTCTTCCGTGGGAGTTTACTCACCCAAATTCGGCCTCGGTTCGTTTGAGAATCCCAAAATGATCGGCAGTGGACAGGTGGACGCAGGAATCATCAACCCGCCGGTCACCGCCAAGTTGGCGATGGAAGGAATAGGGCCTTACAAAGAACCCGTTGGCGAGCTCAGAGCCATCGCCCGGTTTCCGGAACCCGATTATATATTTTGGCTTGTTGCGGAAGAGCTTGGCGTCAACTCTTTCGAAGATCTTGCGAAGCGAAAGCCGTCGTTGACTCTGGTTTCTGGCAGGAGCGGCCCCACCGGCCCTGATACGCTCACGTGGACGGTGGAGCAAGTAATGAAGCAGTACGGCTTCGGTTACAAGGATATCGAATCGTGGGGAGGAAAAGTCTTGTTTCCCGGTCCTGCCGTCGTAGGAGTTCCGCTGGTTCGCAATGGTCAAGCAAACGCCATTTTTCAAGAAGGTCAACATCATCCGATGTGGGAGCAATTGGCGGAGGCGCGGCCACTCCGCTGTTTGGCGGTGAGCCGGACAGTCGTCGACACCATGAAAGAAGCTTATGGTTTTAGTGAGGCAATCATTCCCAAGGGCCGGCTCAAGGGAATTGAGGAAGATCTGCTTACCCTTGACTATGGAGGTTGGCTGCTCGCTTGCCGGGAAGATCTTCCCGAAGAAGTTGCGTATTTATTGGCCAGGGTGTGCGCCGATCAGAGAGATGCCGTCGCCGCGCCGTATAAGGATCAACCCAAACATTTACAGAGCTTTGAGATTCCCATCACGACTCAGCACCTGTGCACGAAATGTGTGATCCCTCTGCACAAAGGGGCTGAAGAATACTATCGGGAGATCGGCTGCTTATAAATTGTGGATGTGCAAGGTGCTGTCATGACTACCAAGAGATACAACTCGGGCGTCCAGCGCGCCAAAGGCTTCTTAGAATTGGCCGCTGCTCTATACGACACTTCACTCTCGTCAGAGTCGTGGAAAGCGGCAGAAGGTGTTCTCCAAACCGATTCGCGCTTGGGTAACGCGCTCAAGCTCTCGCTCACCGCCAAGTCAAACGATAGAAAAGGACTTTCGCTCTCTTTCTCCACCGGTAGCTTCCGGGAGATCAGAGCGGTGGCCGAGGGCAAGTTTTCCCTCGCCTGGGTCAATCCGTCGGTGTTGCTGACGATGGCGTACCGCGGCAAAGGTCCGTTTCGTAAGCGGTTTCCCTTGCGAACGCTGGCGGTATTTCCCTCTTACGACGTTATGGGCTTTGCCGTCCATGAATCCACTGGGATCACTTCCTTGTCACAGATAAAAAAAGAGCGGTTTCCACTTAAGCTCTCCACTAGGCTGGTGACTCCAAGCGCGCTTCGGGAAAACTCAACGATGTTTACCGTGGCCGCTGTGATGCGAGCCGCCGGATTTAGTTTTGCGGAACTTCGCAAGTGGGGCGGAAAAATTCATTTGGCGTCGAGGCCCAGCGATCCCGCCCGACGGGCAAGCATCGAAAACGGCACGGTCAACGCGATCTTCGACGAGGGAATCAAGAGCTGGGCCCGGAGCGCGCTGGAAAACGGTTTTCGTTTCCTGCCGGTGGAGGGAGCAGTTCTCAAGAGCATGGTTGCGATGGGCTATCGTCCGACCGTCATGTCCAAGTCCCGATTCCCCGGGATGGCCGAGGATATCACCACCATCGACTTCAGCGGCTGGCCCATGATCGTGCACGCCGACATGGGGGATGACGCGGCTTATGCGATTTGCGAAGCGATCGAGAAGCGGAAAGAAGTAATCCCCACGGACAACTATAAGCCGCTTGAAATGGCGCAACTGTGCGCGAACGGTGAAGAGGCGCCTTACGATGTACCGCTCCACCCAGGCGCAGAGCGCTTTTACCGCGAGAGAGGCTATCTCAAGTAAAAAATCGATAATGAATCAATTGGTGATCATACTCTCGGCGATGTTATCTGTGAAGGCATTCGGGTGCGGACGAAAGGAGAATTCCGTCGAGCGCGGCAAATACTTGGTGACGCTCGGCGGATGCAACGATTGTCACACGGTCAAAAATCAGGTGCCGTTCCCGATACTCCCGCCAGCTCAAGCAAATCCCCGTCAAAAATAGAAACGGCCAATTGAAATTGAAACGGTCTACGGCAAGGCGTACATCATAGAGATCGGGTATTTCGACTTCAGGAACGTGGCAAGTCTCTACTCCAACTCCTTTTTCCACTTCTCTTCGATTTTCTTCTTTAGCTCCGCACTGAGCGCATTCACCGGCGGGAAGCGGTCTCGCCAGGCATAAGGCCGGCAGGCATTTAGAATCGCGCGGCTGTTAACAAAGTTGCCGGCGTCCCGTTGGTCCGGGTGCATGGCGGGATCGAGGGGTGTGCTCCAACAGCCGTCGATGATGCTAATAGCGGTTTTGGGATCGCAGCGAGTGGATACCGCCCAGATGACCTCTTTCATGTCTGATGGATCGATATCATCATCAACGACGATGACAAACCGGCCATGGTAGTTCCCCGCGCGCGAACCGAGGGCAGCGATTGCCGCTTGCTGCGCGTGGCCGTGGTAGCGTTGTTTCACTGATACGATGATAAACGGCGCGCCACCGGCTGCGGCTGATCCACCTACGTAACACCAGACGCCCTTGATGTCGGGAACGTCGGCCTTTTCTAAGTAGTTCCAAATGGCCGAGGCGCCGATAGGAACGCCAAACGTGATAAAAGGCGGTTTCAGCGGCGGTGCACCCGCGAGGATGGGATCATTTCGATAATAAAGTTTTTTGACGCGAATGACCGGTTCTTTCGCTGCGCCGTGAGCGTAATAGCCTGGCCATTCACCGAAAGGACCCTCCATCTGAACTTGCTCAGCGGGTGGAGGAACTTCGCCTTCAATGGCGATCTCGGCCGTGGCGGGGATGGGAAGCCCGGTGACGTCACCACGAATAATGTCGACCGGTGCCCCGCGCAGTCCACCGCAGTAATCGAATTCGGACATGCCATAGGGAATCGATTGGCCGGCCACTAAAAAGAGCAGGGGATCTTGCCCGAAGGTAACGACTACGGGGCAACTCTTACCTTTCTCCCAATATTTCTCGCGCATGATGCGCGCATGGTGGCCCGGCGAGACATACAGGCCCAGTGTATTTCCATCATGAATTTGCACGCGATAGATGCCGATGTTAACCCAACCGCCTTCTTCCGGCTCGCCGGTAATGACGCAATCGGCGGTACCGATATAACGGCCGCCGTCCAGCTCATGCCAGTGCGGCGTCGGGAAAATAGTCATGTCGATGTCGGCACCGCTCTTTACGTTTTCCAGGATCGGCCCAGTGGAAACCACCCGCGGCGGAATTGGTTTGACGCTTTTTAACAGTTCTTTCCATCGGGCGACTAGATTTATGGGTGTCGCATCTGCGGGCATGCCAACCGTGAGACCCGAACGCACTGCGTTATTTATTAGATTTGAAGCGACGCGAAATTTGGGCGGATGGTCGGGGATCTGATCGAAGAGCACCAGCGGAGACGGCTCCTTAAAGGCAAACATTTCCGTGAGGGCGCCGATCTCGAGATTCCAGTGAGCACCATGAATTTCTTTGACCTGTCCCAGTTCCCGCGCTGCATTGATAAATTCACGTAGATCGTTGAAAGGCATATTGTGTCCTGTCCCATTTCTGTCATTCCTGCGGAATCTGGTAGGGCGGGTTTGAAACCCGCCCCTACAATTGGATTCCGGCTCACGCTGGCTATCGCCCGGTCGGACGGAATGACATTAGACGAATTTCTGGAACACGCTGGTAGAGAATCCGATCCTTCCTAGAAGTGGCCCAATTCTTTGGAATGTTTATAGATCCCATCATGGAACATGGCTACGTAATCCGCGTTGGTCAAGCAGCAATACTCCGGACTCCAACCCGGGCGGTACCAGGTCAAGCCGTCCTGTAAAAGCGTTTCAAAAACCTTGCGGGCGACTTCCCCGTGTGCCATCAACCCGTCTTCATGTTCATGAAGATCCGCTTCTTCATGGACTTGAAAGTAGTGAAGATCCGAATCCTTAAACTTATATTTTTCAAGTAATGCTTGACGCCATCGCTTCGCCCAATGGCCGAACATTTCTTCGTTCAACGATCGCGCCCACCACTCGATCATGCTCCCTTCGTATACCAAGCCGCGGCCAAATTCGGTGAGCGCGCGGCACTCTGGGAAAACTTCACAGTTCACCATCTCGTCCAGTGTGACACCGAAAGCCTCACCCTGTTTGATCAACACCTGAATATGGCCGGGAATGCTCGGGTTCACAAGCTCATCGCTGATTTTGCCGACGTAGGGCGCCAGCAGTTCGCGGTGGCGCGCAAACAAGCCCTGGTGGCGCTGGTAGATGATCAGGTGAAAATTATTGATCTCCACCGGATAGCTGTACCAATGCTTCCAGAACAGACGAATGGCGTCCATTGGGACCTTGCCGGTTTCGAGATCGCGCATGAAAGGGCCGCCGAAAATCCTTTGATTCCAGCGCGCGTACATGCGGTGCTTGATCTCGTCGGTGAAGGCTTTTGCCTCGCTGGGCGAAAGCCTTTTGCCGATTTCCAGCACTAAAGGGGCGGTTGTCATAACGCTCCGAGCGCCGTTATAAACTCTCTCTTGGCGCCCTTTGCGCCTTTGCGCGAGATTGACCGATCTTTATTTTTGCATTGCGCCAAGACGCCAAGAGCAAACCGCACTAAAGAGCCGCGCCGGTTTTCGCTATGCCTTCCTTTAACTCCGCTCGGTCTTTCTCAGTAAATGGTGCGCACTCCCAGCGCGGGAAGCGTTCGACCGGCAAGCCGCGCATGCGCATCAATTCGCCGAATACGCCCCGTCCATGCGTCCGCAAAAACCGTCCTACGACCTGCATGAGCCTGGTCAGTAGATCATGCTCTTTCTGCGCTGCTTGGAGGTTGCCCGCTTTCAGGGCCTCGTACATCTTCACACAGGTCTCCGGAAACGGAGTTGACGGCGGGTGAATGGCGCCGCGAACGCCGATTGAGTAACCGGTGTACAAAGAGAAGATACCTCCGGGGAAAACGCCGACGGTTTTGGGCAACTGATACACGTAGCCCAAGAGCTTGTCGTAAGCGATGAACGACACCTTGATGCCCGCTAAAGGGTTGGGGGCGATGGCTTCGATGATCTTGTTTGCCTTAGGGGGTGTGATCTCCACATGAGTCGTTTCGGTATTGTCGTAAATGAATAGAGGCACGCCAGGAACGGAATTGGCGATGGCTTTGTAATGAGCGTAAACCTCATAATCGTCATGGGGATAATAATAGGGCGGGACGACGCCGATGGCGTCCACCCCAAGACCCGCGGCATGCTTGGCAAGATCGATGGACGAATAAGTATTGGCCGTGCCGATGTGCATGACAACCGGAACTCGCCCGCGGACGCGGGTTACAATCTGCTCGGCGACCTTCTTCCGCTCGTCAATTTCCATCACCATCCCCTGGCCATGGGTGCCCAAGGGAAAAAAACCATGGACTCCCGCCGCCAAGTAGAAGTCGATGATCGCATCCGTTCCTGCAGAATCGATGGCACCGTCATTTTTGAAGGCCACCGGCATGGGCATCAAAATTCCTTCAAGTTTTCTGTCGCTTGGCATAAACCCTCCCTTCGAAGATTAAAAATCGATTTATTGTTCGTACCCATATCGCAACCCCGAGAATAATTCCACCCTATAAGCTAGATCAGGGATGGTTTTCATGCCAAGGTAAAAATTCAGTCAACTACAAGGCTTGCAGGAGGCTACAATGGCGGAAACCGAAAAGAATCCGGTGGTCACTATGTCAACGAATATGGGAGATATACGTATTGAGCTCAATGCCGACAAAGCACCTCTCAGTACGAAAAATTTTTTAGACTATGTAAACGAAGGCTATTACGACGGTCTCATCTTTCATCGGGTCATTCCTGGTTTCATGATCCAGGGTGGCGGCTTCGATTCAGGGATGAGTGAGAAGAATACGAAGTCGCCGATCAAAAACGAAGCCGGAAACGGGCTGAAAAACGTAACCGGCAGCATCGCCATGGCGCGGACCAATGTG
>Ga0184612_10000959_pt1 | contig 13808 bp, 8 predicted proteins | sample PLM3_60_coex_FD_133163 | JGI IMG/M metagenome (GOLD analysis project Ga0184612, IMG submission 133163) | Groundwater sediment microbial communities from an aquifer in East River, Colorado, USA - PLM3_60_coex | ecosystem: Environmental > Terrestrial > Soil > Riparian zone | place: USA: East... | reverse complement strand
CTTCGACGTATCCATGCCAATGCGGATAATCTCGTTCACGGACGGCTCCCTCTGTTTGAGATCTTCAACGACCTCATTCTGGCACATCGATGCCGCTTGGGGGCCGTCCACTCCAACAGGGTTAGCAGCGCAATTGCGTAGCAATTGTCGCGAGAGCCCATGCCTGGACATCGGCCAACGCCGCACGCTAAACCCTGGATCCTCACTTTCGCGAGGGCGACAATCGAGGTGTGATGCGATGAGCAGAATAGCGACTACTGGGAGATTTCGATGATCGGCAAGGACCATGTGCGCGTCATGGCGCGCTACAACAAATGGATGAATGACAAGATCTATGCCTGCGCCGCGCAGCTTTCAGAGGAAGAGCTCAAGCGCGACCGCGGTGCCTTCTTCAAATCGATCCACGGGACGCTGAATCACATCCTCTGGGGCGACCAGATCTGGCTGCACCGTCTTGCCGGCACGCCCAAGCCGCAAGCCGGCAGCATCGGCGAATCCGTGGCGCAATTCGGCGACTTCGCGGAGATTACGCACGAGCGCCGGGCGTTCGACCAAGTAATCCTGGATTGGGCGGCCGCGCTCGATCCTGCCTGGCTCGAGGGCGATTTCACCTACTTCTCCGCTGCCGCCAACCGCCAGATCACCAAGCCGAAATGGCTGCTGGTGAATCACATGTTCAACCACCAGACCCACCACCGCGGCCAGGTCCATTGCCTGCTGACCCAATGCGGGCTGAAACCCGGCGACACCGACCTGCCGTTCATGGAGGGGTAGGAATTCGAAGAAGGTTCACCACAAAGTCACAAAGATCACAAAGGGCGATGGCGCTTAATCTTCATTGCGCGCCGCAGGCGCGCGACCGACCCGTCTTTGAATCTTCAGTCTGCCTTCCGAATAGCCGGCCTCTTCGTGTCCTTTGTGACTTTGTGGTGAAATCCTGCTTTGCTCGGGATATTACTCGTTTGAGACAATATTCCTTTCATTTCCGGACAACCCTGCTATAATGATACTTTGGACATTGAGTATCGGAAGACCGTGGACCTGCACCCGATTCGGCGGAGGAATTGTCGCGCGCTAGCTCCGGGAAAGGCCGGACTTCCTTTGCATAGCATCGTTCCACGAAAATCACTTTTCCCGGAATCGTCGGAAACCTCAATTTTTGCTTGTCAGATCAGAGCGATACCCTGCGCGGAAAATGCGGAAAAATGTCGCAGGAAGCGCGGGCGAATTGCAGAGCAAGAACTGGATAGCAAGCCGGACGCCCCTCCGGCACTCTCCACCCCGACATCAACAAGGAACACGAATGCGTCAGCAAACCACCATCGGCGGCGGCCTGGTCATGGGACACCTGGAGTGGATTCTCCTGATCCTGCTTTCCATCTTGTGGGGCGGCGGCTTCTTCTTTGCCGCCGTCGCGCTGCAGGAGGTTCGTCCGTTCACCGTGGTGCTGAGCCGTGTCGCCCTCGCGGCGATCCTGCTCTATGTCTTCATCCGCCTCGCGGGTTTGCGGATGCCGTCCGACGGGCGAACCTGGGCGGCCTTCTTCGCCATGGGGATGCTGAACAACGCTATCCCGTTCAGCCTGATCTTCTGGGGCCAGACTCACATCGGCAGCGGCTTAGCTTCCATCCTCAACGCAACGATGCCCCTCTTCACCGTGATCGTCGCCCATGTCCTGACGCAGAACGAACGGCTGACCGTTGGCCGCGCCCTCGGCGTCGTCATCGGCTTCGGCGGTGTCGTCATCATGATCGGCACAGATCTGCTTGATGGCCTCGGCGACAACATGCTCGCGCAGCTGGCGATCCTCGCCGCGGCGGTCTCCTATGCGTTTGCCAGCATCTTCGGCCGCCGCTTCAGGAATCTGCCGCCGATCTGCACGGCGGCGGGGCAGGTGACCGCGAGCGCCGTCATGATGCTGCCGGTGATGCTGATCGTCGATCGCCCGTGGGACCTGGCGATGCCGGGCTGGCGCACCTTGGCGGCATTGGCCGCGCTCGGCGCTCTCTGCACCGCGCTGGCCTACGGCCTCTATTTCCGCATCTTGCGCAGCGCCGGCGCGACCAACATATCACTCGTGACGTTCCTGGTTCCCGTCAGCGCGCTGCTGCTGGGCATGCTGATCCTCGGCGAACGGCTGGAGCCGAAACACTTCATCGGCATGGCCCTGATCGGCGCCGGCCTTGCCGCCATCGATGGCCGTCCCTGGCGCTTGCTGACGAATTCCCTGGCCCCATCCCGGAGTTGACGATGCAGACCGCAGTTGAAACGACGACAAACAAGATCGCCACCACCGGCCGGGCCTTTGAATCCGACGAGCGCCGCTGGGCCGCCGTGCAGGCGCGGGATGCGGCAGCCGACGGGCATTTCTTCCTCGCGGTCAAGACCACGGGCATCTATTGCCGGCCCTCTTGCCGCTCGCGGGCGCCGCTGCGCAAGAATGTGGAATTCTTCGCCACGACCGCGGATGCGCGCCGCGCCGGCTATCGCGCCTGCAAACGCTGCCGGCCCGATAGCATCGACGCACCGAGCCCGCAGGTTGAAGCGATCAAGCGCGCCTGCCGCCTGATCGAGGAAGCGGAGACGCCGCCGCGCCTCGCCGAGCTGGCCCGTGCCGCCGGCCTCAGCCCCTATCACTTCCACCGCCTGTTCAAGAAGACCCTCGGCGTGACGCCCAAGGCCTACATCGCGACGCAGCGCACCGGAAGACTGCAAGATCGCTTGGCGCGCGGCACCGCCGTGACCAACGCGATCTACGATGCCGGCTTCAACAGCAGCAGCCGCTTCTACGAGCAATCCGCCGGAACCCTGGGCATGAACGCCAGCGCCTATCGCCGCGGCGGCGAAGGCGTGGAGATCGCCTATGCCGCCGTGCGCTGCTATCTCGGCCATGTGCTGGTGGCGGGCACGGCGCGCGGCATCTGCATGATCGCCTTCGGCGACGATCCGGCCGGGCTGGTGCGCGATCTGAAGCGGCGCTTCCCGCGTGCCGCCTGGCGTGAGAACGCCAAGGATTTCGCCGCCCAGGTGAAGCGCGTCGTCGCCTTCATCCAGGCGCCTGCCGCCGGCCTCGACCTGCCGCTGGATATCCAGGGCACGGCCTTCCAGCGCCGGGTCTGGCAGGTGCTGCGCCAGGTGCCCGCCGGCGCGACCGCCAGCTACGCCGACATCGCCCGCAAGATCGGCCAGCCCGCGGCGGTGCGCGCGGTGGCGCAGGCCTGCGGCGCCAATCCCGTCGCGGTCGCCGTGCCCTGCCATCGCATCCTGCGCAGCGATGGCGGCCTCGGCGGCTATCACTGGGGCGTGGAACGCAAGAAGAAGATTCTCGCCCGCGAAGCCGCTGTTGCAAAACGCGCCCGCTAGCCTGGCCGACGATTCGTGAGGAGACCCGACCGATGTCCACCGTCAAATTCGTATCGCTGCCAACCGAGGTTGCCCGCGCCTATCAATCGGGAGCGCTGGATGCCAATGGCCAGAAGCCGGAGCACCATATCTCCGACGGCAAGGGCGTACCCTGCCGCCACTGCCAGCGCGATGTGGAGGCGGGCCGGCCCTATCTGATCCTCGCCTACCGGCCGTTTCCGGAGGCGCAGCCTTATGCCGAGGTCGGGCCGATCTTCCTCCATGCCGAACCTTGCGAGCGCTATCCCGTGAGCAGCGAAACGCCCGAGATGTTCCTGAAGCGCGAGCGCTTCCTGATCAAGGGCTATCACCCCAACGACCGCATCTACTATGGGACCGGAGAGATCGTCGCATCCGCTGACATGGCATCGGCGGCCGCGCGCATCCTGGAGCGGGAAGACGTCGCCTATGTTCATGTCCGCTCGGCGCTGAACAACTGCTACCAATGCCGTATCGATCGCGCGTAATGAAGGATAAGTCTGTGACATAGACCGCCCGCCGCTGGCCAAAAAGCGGCGACCATGTTGTATACTGAGCCCGGTTGCAGCGGGAAAATTGCGACGGGGCCACAGATGATGACAACGGGGCGGATCGCGTGACGACACCCGCCATGCCGCTCTGGTCTGCGGATGAACTCGCGGCGATCACCGGCGGTCGCTGGCTGGATGCGCGCCCGCCGGCGCGGCTGCCCACGGGCATCACCTACGATTTCAGCTACCAGCGGCCCGGCGATCTGTTTGTGACGATGAATTCGCAGACCTACGACCGTGGCGAGACGGATGCCGTCGGGCCGCTGACCTGGGATTCGGCGAACCGCCTGCGGGAACTGCAGGCCCTGGGCTGCGCCGGCGCCATCGTCGAACGGGACGTCGCGGATGCTCCGCCGGGCTTCCCGCTGCTGCGCGTCGCCGACTCCGCCAACGCCGTCGGGGATCTGGCCGCCGCCGGCCGTGCCCGCTTCCGCGGCGCGCTGATCGCGGTGACAGGAACCGTCGGCAAATCGACGACTCGGGAAATGATTCGCCATGCGCTGTCGCACCAGGCCGAGACATTCGGCTATGCCGGAAACTTCAATACCTATTTCGGCATGGCGCTGTGCATGAGCCAGCTCAATCCGAAATCCGCCTACGCGGTCTTCGAAGTGGCCATGAGCGCCCTGCATCGGAAAGACAAACCGATTGCCAAACAATTGCGCCCCGCTGTCGCGATCATCACAGCCATCGCCCGCGAACAGACCGATCTGGCGCCCACGCTCGACCACACCGTTCGCTTCAAGGCGCGGCTGTTCAAGGGGCTGACGCCGGACGGCACGGCGATCATCAACCGCGATATGGACATGTTCGATGCGGTCCTGGAACGGGCCCAGAGATTTCGCGCGCCGCGCATCGTGACCTATGGCCGCCATCCGGAGGCGGATATCCGCCTGCTCGACTGCCAGCTCCACAGCGAATACAGCGACGTCCGCGCGGCCGTGCATGGCGACGCGATCGCCTATGAGGTTCCGGTTCCCGGTAGCTCGATGATCGCTAACTCCCTGGCGATGCTGGCGGCAGTGGAGGCCATCGGCGCCGATTGGCGGCAGGCGGCGCGCGATCTGGCGTCCTATAAGACCCGGCACGGACGGCTGCAGCGTTTTCGCGTGCCGATCGGCAACGGCCATTTCGATCTGATCGACGACACCTGGAACAACACGGAAGCGGCGATGCTCGCCAGTTTCGAGGTGTTGCGGCTGTCCGAGCCGTCGCCCGGCGGCCGTCGCATCGCGGTGCTGCAGCAGATCGGCTGGATCGACGGCATCTCCCGCGAAGTCCATGCCGGCTTGGCCGGGCCGCTCAGGGAATCGCGCGCCGATCGCGTGTTCACGATGGGCGATGAGATGCTGCATCTGCGCGAGCATCTGCCGCCGGAGATGCTGGGACGTCACGCGGCGTCCGCCGATGAACTCGTCGCGGCGGTGTTGGACGAGCTGCGCCCCGGCGATGTCGTCTCGGCCAAGGGATCCAGCATTACCGCCGGTTTCGATGACGTCATGCGCCGGCTCCGGCGCGGCCGTCCGTCAATTCCGACATCGAGCGCAACCCCGGAGGGCCGGATCGAGCGCGGACCCGTGCAATTGCGCGACCGGCGCGAGGTCAGCATCAACCTGCTCGGCGACTTCTATCTCGGCGACTCCTATCAGCGGCTTCGCGAAAGGCGCGGCGGCGTCAATTATCTCCGCCAGCACGGCTATTCCTATTCGCTGCGCAATATCGGCGATTTCCTCCGCAGCGCCGATTTCTCCGTGGTGAACTTCGATGGCGTGCTCACGCGCCCGGTCAAATCGCCGATCGCCGGACAGAAGAAATGGCTTTTCGATGCCGATCCGGAGCGGACATTGAAGACGCTGCGATCCCATAAGATCGGCGCGGTGGCGCTGGGCAACAATCACAGCTTCGACTTCGGCCTCGATGCGCTTTGGGCCATGCTCGCGCAGTTCGCCAGGGCCGGCATCCATTATTTCGGCGCGGACCGGCGCGTCGGCGCCGCCGCTCAGCCGCTGCGCATCCAGGCCAATGTTAATGGCCGGCAGTTGGGCGTGCAGATTTTCTCCGCGCTGCAATATAGCCGAAAAATCGACGAGGAGCTGAAAGTTCTGGCGGGCCCGGGGCAGGGCGGTGTCGCCTGCCTGTCCGAGGAAGTCATCGCCGCCATTGCCACCGCGCGCCAGGCCGCCCCTCAGGACCTGATAATCGCCTTTCCCCATTGGGGCGCGGGCTATTCCTGGCGGGTTCCGGCGCAGAAGGAGATGGCGGCCTGGCTGATCGGCGCCGGCGCCGATCTCGTGATCGGCCATGGCGCCCATATGCTGCAGGAGATCGAGCGAGTCGAGGGAGGCTGGGCCATCAATGGCCTCGGCAACTCGATCTTCAACAACGAAGGCGAGTATGCGGACCGCAAAGTGCCGCCCTACAGCCTCGCGGCGCGATTGGAGCTGTCGAACGTCGACGGGAATCTTGTCCGCGGTCTGAAGCTGTATCCATTGCTCTCCGACAATCAGCGAACGGACTTCCGCCCCCGTTTCGTCGATGCGCCCGAGTTCGATGCCGTGAAAGCGCTGCTGATGGGTCGGAGCGCCGAACTCGCCAAGGAGATCGAGGCGTTTTCCACGGGATACGACCGGTTTGGCTGGTACCTCCGGATACTGTTCGACAAGCCGTCGCCGGCGAAACTGCGCGCTGCCGCACCGCAACGAGAACAAGTGGAAACCAGGACCTTAACCGAAGCGATCACGCAGCCATTGCCGGCGTCCCGTGGCGATCCGCTGGCGCTTTGGGATGCCCAGGAGTTGATGGCGGCGACCGACGGATTCTGGGTCGCGGAACCGCCGGCCGGCTGGCGTGCGACCGGCGTGAGCATGACCCGCAGGTGGAGCAGGCCGGGTGACGTATTCATTTGCATGGATGCCGCGACCTGGCACCGTGCTGAGGCGACGGCCGGGCCGGAAGCCATGAAGGAGACCTGGGACACGGCGCAAGATATTGCCGGCCTGCAGGCGTTGGGCGCCGCCGCGGCCATCGTGCAGCGGGAGGTCGCCAACCTGCCGGGAAACTTTCCGGTCTTGCGCGTCGAAGATTCCGCTCAGGCGATCATCAATCTGGCTGCGGCCGCGCGGGCGCGGTTCACGGGCAAGGCCATCGGCGTGACGGGAACGGTCGGGAAGACGACCACGCGGGAGATGCTCAAGCATGTTCTGGGCCTTCAAGGCACGACATCGGGCACGACGGCAAACTTCAACACGCGGCTGGGCGTGCCCTACAGCGTCGCGCAGACTCCGGCGGACGCCGACTACGCCGTTTTCGAAATCGCGGTCAGCGCGCTCTATGCCAATACCGGGCCGGCATCGCTGTTCGTTCTGCCGCATGCGGCGATTTTCACCAATGTTGGGATGGCGCACCTCACTCATACGAAGAATGTCGGAAACACGGCCCGCTACAAATCGCGCATCTTCCAAGGGCTGGTCGCCGGCGGCGTTGCCATCATCTATCGGGATATGGAGATGTTCCCCCTGGTGTCCCAGCTTGCCAAGGAATACGGCGCCGGGGAGATCATTACCTTCGGTGAATCGGACGAGGCGAATATCAGGCTGTGCGAGGCCGACATGGCGCCGGATCACAGCCGCGTCACGGTCGATGTCTTCGGTGAGCCGGTCAGCTATGAAGTGCCGATCGCCGGCAAGGGCATGATCATGAATTCGCTGGCCTGTTTGGCGACGGCGAAAGCCGTTGGGGCGGACTGGCGCCAGGCCGCCGCTGACCTTGCCTTCTATCGCACGAAGACCGGCCGTCTTCGCCGCTGGCGGCTGCCGGTGGACGGCGGATTCTGGGAGTTGATCGATGACGCCGCCAATGCCGCGCCGATGTCGATGAAGCAGGGGATCGAGGCGCTGGGATTGGCGCAGCCCACGCCGGGCGGCCGGCGTATCGCGGTTCTCGGACGCATGGCGGAATTGGGCGACAGAACGCTTGAGATGCACGCCCGGTTGGCGCCCGTTCTTCTAGGCGCCAGGATCGACAAGCTGTTCACGGTTCATGACGAGCTCAAGGTTCTCCGCGACGGGCTGCCGCCGGGCATGCTGGCGCCGCACGCCGACAGCACGAGCGACCTGATGCGAGAGGTGTTGGCCGATGTCCGGCCCGGGGACGTGGTTCTCGTCAAGGGTTCTCACAGCGGCTCCGATTTCTACAGACTGCCGGAATACATACGAAATGGCCCGCCGGCCAATGGCGACGGCGCCACCGATGGCGCTCCTCTGGCACGGAAGGTCGATGCAGAGGCGACCGCGAAAACCGTCCATCTCACCGCCCGACACAACCTGGATGTATGTCTGATCGGCGATACCTATTTCGGCGAATTCTACCAGGAACTCCGCAAGACGCGGGATTTGCCGAACTATCTGGCGATCAGAGGCTATAATTATTCTCTTGAACGTTTTGCCCCCTTCCTGCAGTCGGCGGATTATGCCGTCGTCAATCTGGAAGCCACGCTGACCGAGCGGGGTGCCTCGCCCTTCAGCGGCATCAAGGACTGGATCTTGAAGGGCGATCCGGCCAAGACCCTGGCCACATTGAAAACCGCCAGCATCGGCGCCGTGGCCCTCGGCAACAACCACACGATCGACTATGGCCGGGAAGCGCTCGACGATACGTTGAGCGCCGTTCGGTCGGCCGGAATGATCAGCTTTGGCGCCGGCCGGAATGCGGGCGAAGCCGCCGCTCCGCTTGAGATCAACCTGTCGCTCGCGAGTGGAAGACGGCAACTCGCCGTGTTCTCCGCCTACCAGCACAGCCGGGAGTATGAGGAGCATTTCAAGGGGTACGCCCGCGGTCTCGAAGGCGGCGTTGCCTGTATCGACGAGACATACTTCGCCTCGATCAGGAGGTGGAAGGAAAAAAATCCAAACGGAGTCGCAATCGCCTTTCCCCATTGGGGAAGAAACTATATGTGGCGCACCGCCGACCAGCAGCGGATCGCCGACAAGCTGATCGATACCGGCGTCGATCTCATCATCGGCCATGGGGCGCATATGATGCAGGAAATCGAAATGCGGCGCGATCGCTTGATCGTCTACAGCATCGGCAACGGCTATTTCGGCAGCGAAGGTGAATATGCGCGGCGCGACATGCCGCCTTACAGCCTCCTGGCGCGCCTCAATCTCGGCGATCGCGGCGGCAAGCCGGCGCTGTCGCTTCGGCTGTACCCGATTGTGTCGGACAATCAGAAGACGCGCTTTCAGCCCCGCTTGGTGACCGTCGAGGAGTTCATGAATGTGAATACTGTCCTGGAAATGCGGAACCCCGACTTGTTCAAGGCATCGTCTCCCTTGCGCCGCGAACGGGATGAATTCGGCTGGTACATCGAGCTGGCGGTCAACTAGGCGCGGGCCGCTTTCGCTGGCGCCCGGACGAAGGCCTGCCTATAAATGCCGTCGATCCGTCTTCCCGCTGAAGTCTGACCGCTCTTTTCATGGCTCCGGATAAATCTCTTATGCAACTTCCCGCGGGCAAAGTGACTGCAAGCGGCCTTTCCGCCGCTCTGCAGGAACTCGTGCAAGAGGAGCCCTCACCGGGAGCGCTCGATGCCGTGCGGGTCGCGATTGTCGTGGGGCGCCGGCACGGACAGCGCCTGTTTCGGCACTGGGCTGCGGGGCGGGACGGATGGCCGGTGGTGCAGCGGCTTGTCGATCGGGCGATGGCGAGCGCTGCCAAGGCCGAACACTATCCGGATTGCTTTCAAATTGAGATCGGATGGCCGCCGGTAAAGACTCCGCCCGCGGCGCTCAAGACGATGGGTCGATCCAGCGTCGGGCGCAAAGGGCTTGCCGTTTTTCGGGGAACACGGCTGCTCGGCGTTACCGGCGCCAGCGAAATGATCGCTGCGAACCGCGGTCAGGAGCGGGCGCTGCAGAAACTGCTCCAGGCTCTGAATCTGCCGCCCGATTCCGCCGACCGGGGCATTGTCGAGCCGGCCTCATTCGATTCAGTTCAGTTGCTGCTGCAGCTTGACGCCGCCCCGCGCCTGCATCGGCGGTGGCGCGGCAATCGGGTCATCGAGCCGGCCGAGGTCGATGCCGATGCCGCCCGGGGTCTCGCGGAGAAGATGATCGTGTGGATGCACAATCAGGTCGATGGCGATGGACGCATTGTGTACAAATACAACCCCAGCTCGGGCGGCGAAGCGGCGGGCAACAACAGCATTCGCCAGGCGATGGCGACAGTCTGCTTGAATCGCATTGCCTTGCACTCCGGTCGTCCTGCCGATCGCGCTCTCGCGACGCGCAATCTCGATTATCTGCTGCGCCGGTACTGCCGAAGCGACGGCGCTTTGGGATATATCGCCGAAGGAGAGAAGGCCAAGCTGGGCGCCGCCGCGCTCGCCGCCCTCGCCATCATCGAGACGCCGGAGGGCGTCCGCTATCGGGAACCGCTCGATGCCCTGTCGAACACGGTCGATTTTCTGTGGCGGGATACCGGTGAATTCCGCACCTTCCTGAAACCCGATGGGCGCAACGACAATCAGAATTTCTATCCCGGCGAGGCATTGTTGTTCTGGGCGACGCGTCTGGCGCAAGGCAGCAGCGATCCGGCCCGCTTCCTCCAGAGCTTTGCTTTCTACCGGGAGTGGCACCACGCTAATCGCAACCCGGCTTTCGTGCCCTGGCACACCCAGGCCTACTACACCGCTTTGACCCTCGTCGGGGCAGCCGCGGCGGCGCTGGAGGATTTCATTTTCGAGATGAACGATTGGTTGCTGGAGATGCAGCAATGGGACACCGCACCCCATCCCGACCTGAAGGGCCGATTCTACAACCCGCAGCATCCTGAATATGGCCCGCCTCATGCTTCTTCCACCGGCGTCTATCTGGAAGGTTTGATCGATGCCTTCGACCTCGCCCGCCGCAAAGGCGATGTCGCCCGCGCCGGTCGCTATCGCCTGGCGATTCTGCGCGGGCTTCGCAGCCTGATGCAGTTGCAATTCCGCGACGATGCCGACATGTATTACATCACCAAGCGCGAGCGCGTGTTCGGGGGAATTCGCACGGAGGCCTATGACAACACCATCCGCGTCGACAATGTGCAGCATGGCCTCATGGCGCTGCTCAAGATACTGGCCCGCATGAGTCCCGATGAAATGCGGCTGTCAGCCGGCTGACGGGCTGGTATAGAGCATCTTTCCGGCCGGCGAAGGCAGTTTGCATGCAAGACCCTCTGAGGATCGCGATCGAAGGCGCCCAATGCCTGGCGCGTCTCGTCGACCGGCGCGGCAAGTTCCACTACCGCTACGATGCGGACAATCCGGGGCCATCTACCGGCTACAACATCCTGCGCCATTGCGGCGCGATCTGGGCCATGGTCGAGGTGGCCAACAGCGCCGGCCCGCTGCCGGAGGTGTTGGAAGCGGCCCGCCGCGCTGCCGACTGGCTGATCGCGAAGCACATCCGCGCCTATGGCGCGACCGGCACGCAATGCGTCGTCGCCGGCGACAATGTGAAGATCGGCGGCAATGGCCTGGCGATCCTGGCGCTGCTGGAGATCGCGGCCGCGACGGGGGAGAAGGATCACATCGCACTGGCGGGGGATCTCGCCGGCTACATTCTGCTGCAGCAGCGGCCGGATGGCGATTTTGTTCATAAGCGGCGCTTCTCGACGGACCAGGTGCTGCCGTTCCGCTCTGACTACTATACCGGCGAGGCGCTGTTCGGCCTGCTGCGTCTTTCGGCGGTCACCGGCGACGCCCGTTGGCTCGAGGCAAGCGAAGCCAGCGAACGGATGCTGGCGCCTCTGGACTATGGCGTTTCCGAGCAGAGCCACTGGATGCTCTATGCATTGGAGCAGTTGCATGCCCTTCGGCCCCATCCGCTCTATCGGGCCCATGCCAGGGCGATCGCAGACGCCATCCTGCAATCGCCGGTCTATCGGACCTACCGCCGCAGCACGCCGATCGCCTGCCGTTCCGAAGCGCTGCTCGCTTTCATGCGCCTCTGCGCCGGCATCGCCGGCGATGTCGCCGACCGGCCCGCTTTCGATCGGGTCGCATCGGCGAGCCGCGAGGCCGTCCACGATAATCTTGAGCTGCAACTGGCCTATCGCCGTTCCGACGGAAGCTTCGTCCATGGCCTCGAGAGCAGCCAAGTTCAGATCGACTATATCCAGCACAATATCTCGTCGTTCCTCGGCTACAGCCAGTTGACGGGCGCGCAGCCGCTTCGCATCGGTCAGCTGGTTTAGGCCGGACCGGCATCGGCGGCGAATAGGACGATACTCCCGATGCCCTGCCGGTGCTGCCACTCGCCCTTCTGCGCTGCCGCGCAACCCGGACAACGGGATCAGAACGGGAACACCGGCCGGAGGCTTAACCGTCAATCGACAGCGGAAGCCGCGCACCGGCAGAGTCCGCGAGCGCTTATCGGCTGGGGATTTGCCCGTATTTGTGGTAGTTTAGTTGCCGAAAATCTGTAGCGGGACCGGCGGTCCCGAGCTGCAAAGACAATCTCCGGAGTCTGCTATGAATATCGCGCTGCCGCAGCAATCCGAGACGGCATCCATTCTCTACGGCAAGGTCGCCGGGTTTCATGCGGACGTGGAAAAGCTGCGGAGCTTTTTCACCGACGTCATCGCCAAGCAGCCCTCCACGCCCTATTTCGATCACAGCGTGGAGTACGAGGGCTGGTCCATCACCAGCCGCGACGGAACCATTGCCGACGGGGTCAAGTTCATTGCCGGCAAGAAGAAAGCTCCCGGAGAGAAGAAAAGCCCAGCCATCGTGCCGACGCCGCTATGTCATGGCGCCATTGCCGAGGCGCTGGAGCAGCTCAAGACCCTCGGCCTGAGATACAGCCGGGTGCGGGTCATGCGTCTGTCGAGCGTCAATTTTGACATGCGGTTTCATAGCGACGGCACGGACGGCCGCGAACAGTGGCGGTTGCACGTGCCGATCACCACGAACCCCTACAGCTTTTTCGAATGGAAATTGAGCGATGGCCATATCGTGCGGACGCATTTCCCCGCCGACGGATCGGCGTGGCTTGTGCGCGTCGACACGCTGCACCGGGCAGTAAACCAGGACCCGTCGCCGAGCAAACGCGTGCATCTGCTGATGGGCGTGAAAACGCCGCGGATTCAGGCGATGGCCGATCCCTACGTGATGCCGTTTGCGCCGGTGGCGCCGCAGTCGCCGGCTGCCGAAGCGAAAAGGCCGGAGCCCGCCGGCCGAGAATGATCCTCGTGTAGGGCGGACAGCCCGAACGGCGGATGCGGCGGAACCAAATGATTCTCCGATAGCCGGTTGTGTGCCGCGGGGCCTGTTGCGCCGGCCGGCGGGTACGAGCAAGTGGATGATTTTTCAGAATTAGGGGCAGGCAGCGTGGACGACAATTCGGCAGTATCGGTTCAACTCGCACCCGGCGCGAGCGTGGACAGCTTGTTGGACGCCGTGCGCGGCGCGGTCGAGAACAGCCGGCCCTCGGAAGATTCGGCGCCGGTTCGCCTCGCCGTGATTTCCGGCTGGCGCCAGGGAAGCCGGCTGTTCCGGCGCTGGGCCGGCGGCCGTGATAGCTGGCTGGTGCTGCGCCGCGCTCTGGAAAAGGCGATGGCCGCGGCCGCGAAGGCCGAACACTATCCGGATTCGCTGCTCATCGATCTCGGCTTCAAGCCTGCGCGCGTAGATCCCGCGGATTTCCGCACCTTGGGCCGCGCGCAAGTCGGCATCGACGGCGTCGCCGTCATGCAGGGGACGAAATTGCTGGGGGTGATGGCGCCGTCGGAGATGATCGCCCGCAACCTGGATTTTCCCAGCGGCCTGAAGAAGCTCTTGAAGGGGCTCAAGATGCCTCCGGATGCTGTCGAGAAAGGGGAAGTCGACATCGCGCT
>Ga0184612_10000958_pt1 | contig 13809 bp, 13 predicted proteins | sample PLM3_60_coex_FD_133163 | JGI IMG/M metagenome (GOLD analysis project Ga0184612, IMG submission 133163) | Groundwater sediment microbial communities from an aquifer in East River, Colorado, USA - PLM3_60_coex | ecosystem: Environmental > Terrestrial > Soil > Riparian zone | place: USA: East... | reverse complement strand
CATCCAGATACTTCGCGGACGCGTACTTCGCGGTCTTCAGCGCGTACTCCGCCGAGGTCCCGCCGATGACAATGGCTAGGTGATACGGCGGGCACGCCGACGTGCCGATCAGCCGGAGCTTCTCCTCGAGGAACTGCATCATCCGGGTCGGGTTCAGCAGTGCCTTGGTCTCCTGATACAGGTAGGACTTGTTGGCGGAGCCGCCGCCCTTGGCCATGAACAGGAACTTGTACGCGTCGGGATGCCCCTCTGGATCGTCAGCGTAGATCTCGACCTGGGCCGGCAGGTTGCTCCCGGTGTTCCTCTCGTCCCACATGGACAGTGGCGCGAGCTGGGAGTATCGAAGGTTGAGCCGGGTATAAGCGTCGAAGACGCCACGCGCGATCGCGGCCTCGTCGGCACCGTCGGTCAACACGTGCCGGCCGCGCTTGCCCATGACGATCGCGGTGCCCGTGTCCTGGCACATGGGCAGCACACCTCCGGCCGCTATGTTCGCGTTACGCAGGAGGTCGAGCGCGACGAAGCGATCGTTCGGCGACGCCGCCGGATCATCGATAATCGAGCGCAGCTGGCCCAGATGTGCGGGCCGGAGGAAGTGGGCGATGTCGTGCATCGCCTCGTGGGTGAGCAGGCGCAGTACCGACGGCTCGACCGTTAGGAAACGCCGTCCGCCCGGCCCTTCGGCCGCGCCGACGCCGTCCGTGGTGACCAGCCGATACGCGGTCGTGTCCGGGCCGGTCGGTAGCAGGGACGAGTACGCGAACTCCATGGCTAGTCAGCGTATGCATTGATTGAGGTCACCCGCCAATGGGGATGTAGCCGATCCGGCGCCCGCTGGCGATGATGAGGCCGCGGACGCCATACCCCACAACAGTCGCCTTCGTCTGCCGATCGACCAGTTTGGCCACACCGCCGTTCTGCGCCGGGAAGTGGTTGATCACGATGAGGCGCCCGGCATCCCCGGCCCGGATGACGACGTAATCGCGCGTCACCGCGGCCTCCGACTTGAGTCCCACCTCCTCGGACCACACGGCGCGCCGGTCCGGATCGAGGAGGTCGATGACCCGTACCGTCCTGCGGTCCGCGCCCTCAACCACGGCGAGCTCGCCGTCGGTGGCGAGCACCCGCTCACCGGGTACACCGGTCCACGTCGGCTCGCCAGTTGCGGCGGCGAGCAGCGTCGGGAGATTGTCGTCGCGCAGCGCGACGAGATGGTTGCCGGCACCGAGCGGATCGCGCCGCTGCTCGCAACCCGCGCCACTGGCGGTGTCGAGGTCGAATCCGTCCTTGCGCCACACCGACGTGTCGGACCGGTAGTCGAATGCCTCGATCCGAAAGCGGCAGCCCGAGTCGTCGCGCTCGGAGTGTGAAAAGAGGAGCCGCTCGCCGGAGAGTGCGACCCTGGTCTCGCGGTTGGGCGGCGTGACCTCCCGCACCCGCACGCCATCCACCGTGTCGATCACCTGCACGCGACCCTCGACGGTCAAGCCGATGACGGGCGGAAGGCGCCCTGGAGTGCCCGCGGCGGCGGTGGCGAACCACTCGGCCGGGTCACGGGTGCCGACCAGCGATGGGTTGGGGCCAGAGATCGTACGGGCTCCGCCCGGCACGGGAGCCGACCAGAGCACCGTGCCGTTGTCACGATGGGAGCGGGCCCTTACGTGGCAGTCGCCGTTCTCGGGGCAGATGAGATCCACGATCTTGTCGCTGAAGGCCCACACTGCGATGGCGTCCCGGTCGCCCCAGAGGACCGCCCCGCTCGCCGGCTCCACGACCGAGTAGCCCGCGTAGCGCGCCCTTTCCTCGTCGGGGTTCTGCGGACGCTGGCGGAGGACGACCACGTCCCCGGCCGGGAGCGCAAAATGCGTCTCGTAATGCCACATGAGCTGTCCGTTGTCTTCGCGGTACGCCTCCACGAAGCCTCGGGTGGACACCACCACCTGACCCGTGGCCATGACCGCGACCAGGTCGGGTACGCCGCCCAGCCGGGCATTCCACTTCGGCTCGGGATCGGATCGGACCAGGAACTTGGCCCACCACGAGGCCAGTTGAGGCCTCAGGTCCCAGGTGTTCGTGGTGATGAGGAGCGTCGCGGTCAGGGCAAGCGTCATGACGGCCAGCAGCACGCGGCAGTACCGGCAGTTCCGTAGGCGCCCCGCCACGCGATCACCGTAGCGGCGTCACGCCCTAATCCAGCACATCGCCCGATCCGCCCGTGTCAATGCCCTAAACGAGGATCTTGGATGATTTGTCAGCCGGCGGTCTCACGCTTCGATAACGCCCGCGCTACTGCGGCGGCTCCGTCCCGGCCGCGCGGACCAGCGGCAGCGTGCGATAGGGAATCTGCTCGGCGAGGGCGATGATCGTCGATGCGCGGACAATACCCTCGTACGCGACGATGCCGTCGATCACACGCTGCAGGTCTGCGTTCGATCTCGCCACGATGCGGCACAGCAGGTCGCCCGACCCGGTGATCGTGTGCGCCTCGAGCACCTCAGGGATCTCGGCCAGGTGCGACGCTACCGGATCATGGCCGAACCGCTGGCGGATCTCGAGCGTGACGAATGCCATCACCCCGAAACCCAACGCCCGCGGGGAGATCTCCGGCCCGAACCCTTGGATCACCCCACGTGCGACGAGCTTGTCCAGCCTGGCCTGCACCGTGCCGCGGGCCACTCTGAGCCGACGAGAGCACTCCAGCACGCCGATGCGCGGCTCGTCAGCGAGCAGAGTGAGGAGCCCGGCGTCCAGCGCATCAATAGAATCGTTCATCACCGGAGCATACAATCTGTACAGAACATCTCGGACATCGCCGGGCGGTATGTGCAGGTTGCCCACTAACCGAGCCAGTGGTTGCTCAGGATCGCGCCGTTGGCCGACGATCGCCGCAGCGGCCCGAAGGGAGTCCGAGATGACCCAGGCGATCCACGCTGAGTCCATGACTGACGATGACGTGAATGTCGACGAGTTGGTCGGAGCGGTTGAGCACGACATTTCGCACGATCCATTCCCGGTCAAGGGAATCGACCACATCACCTTCATGGTCGGCAACGCCAAGCAGGCGGCCCATTACTACTCGACCGCCTTCGGCATGATCTGTGTCGCCTACCGTGGCCCCGAGACGGGCTTCCCGGACTACGCGGAGTACGTCCTCACCTCCGGCGGCGCGCGGTTCTGCCTCTCCGGGACGGTCCACGCGGCCACCCGCGGGGCCCAGCGCCACGCCCTACATGGCGACGGGGTCGCCGATATCGCCCTCGAGGTGCCCGACGTCGACGCCGCCTATGCCCACGCCATGAAGCAGGGCGCCAGCGGGCACGCGGAGCCGCAGGACATCGCCGACGAGCATGGCACCGTCCGCTTCGCCAGCATCGCCACCTATGGCGACACCCGGCACACCCTCGTCGACCGTTCCGGCTACAAGGGACCGTTCCTGCCCGGCTTCGTCGCCCGCGCCCCGATCGTCGACCGATCACCCGCGATCGAGGCCGGGACCCAGCCCAAACGCTTCTTCCAGGCGGTCGACCACGTCGTCGGCAACGTGGAACTGGGCAAGATGGACGAGTGGGTGGCCTTTTACCAGCGCGTCATGGGCTTCACGAACATGGCCGAGTTCGTCGGTGACGACATCGCCACCGAGTACTCAGCACTCATGAGCAAAGTGGTGGCCAGCGGCACCCGCAAGGTCAAGTTTCCGCTCAACGAGCCGGCCGTCAGCAAGAAGAAGTCACAGATCGACGAGTTTCTGCAGTTCTACGGTGGCCCGGGTGCGCAGCACATCGCGCTCGCTACGAACGACATCCTCCGGACCGTCGACGCGATGCGAGCGGCCGGCGTGGAGTTCCTCGACACACCCGACTCGTACTACTCCGACCCGGAACTTCGGGCGCGCATCGGTCAGGTTCGGGCACCAATCGAGGAGCTGCGCGGGCGCAAGATCCTCGTGGATCGCGACGAGGACGGTTACCTGCTGCAGATCTTCACCAAGCCCGTACAGGACCGTCCGACGTTCTTCTTCGAGCTCATCGAGCGACACGGCTCGCTGGGCTTCGGCAAGGGCAACTTCAAGGCGCTCTTCGAAGCTATCGAACGCGAGCAGGAGCGCCGGGGCAACCTGTAGCACTATTACCGCGTGACGACTCCCCCGACTCCGCTGCCGTCCGGACCGCCCAGGCCCAGCCTGCCACCACCGCCGGGCCTCAGCTATCCGCCGCCCCCACAGCCGGGGTACGGCCACCCGCCGCCGCCTCCGGTCGCACCGGGTGGGCAGCGGCTGGCGGAGTTCACCGACCGTCTCGTCGCGTACATCATCGACGGCGCGATTCTCGGCGGTGTCACGGCGGTCGTGGTCATCCCGATCTACCTGTGCGCGGTCTTCGCGATCTTCGACGACCTCCGCGCCACCGTGGTGGTCAACCAGGACCCCTACGGCGGTGGCGCCACGGCGGAAATGACGAATCCGTTCGCCTACTTCCTGCCGCTGCTAGGCGTCATGGCAGTGCTCATCCTGCTCTCGCTGCTCTTCGCCTACCTCTACACGGTCGAGATGATGTTCCGGTCCGGGCAGACCGTCGGAAAGCGGGTCATGAAGATCCAGGTGATACCGATCGACCCGGCCGTGACACTGACCCGATGGCTGGCATTCAAACGGTTCCTGGTCCAGCACGTCGCCGCCGCATTCGTGCCGGCTGGCGGCTTGATCGACGGGCTGTGGCAGCTGTGGGACAAGCCGTACCGGCAATGCCTCCACGACAAGTTCGCCATGACCGTAGTCATTAAGCTCGACCCGTGAGCGATATCGCGCCGGGGTGGTTCAAGGACCCAGCCGACCCGACAACCCAGCGGTACTGGGACGGCGGCGGGTGGATCGGTGAGCCGATCCCCGCCGACGCGACGCCACCGGCAGGTCCGCTGCCCGTGGCCACCTCCGCGCCCGCCCCACCGCCCGCCAAGACAGCCGCCCCGCCGGCCGCCCGGCCGGTGGAGCCGACAGTGCCGGGTGCGCCGATGCCCGTACCAGGTGTCGCACGGCCGCCCGAGCCCGCGGGGGCACAACGCCCGCCGCCACCGGGTTGGCCCCCTGGGTACCCGTATCCGTACCCCCGGACCGGGCCAGCCCCTCGGCCGCACGGTCTCGTGCTGGCCGGCGTCGGCACCCGGTTCGCCGCCCGACTGGTCGACGTCGTCGCCGTGCTGCTGCTCTGCGCCGTCGCGAACGGATGGTTCGCCTACCGGTGGTGGCAGTCGTTCCTGCCGTTCCTGCGGGAGGTGCGGGATTACCAGCTCAACGGCGGACCGGTGCCACAGTCATCGGCGGTGAACAACCTGCTCCTCATGATGTGCCTCGTGGCGACCGCGGTGTGGTTCGCCTATGAGGTGCCGGGCAGCGCCAACTCCGGCCAGACGCTCGGCAAGCGGCTCCTCGGCATCAAGGTGGTCCGGTTGGAGAGCGACGAGCGGTTGGGCTTCGGACGAGCCTTCCGTCGATGGGGACGACTCGGCCTGCCGACGCTGCTCTGGTCCTGCTGCGGCATCGGGTTCGTGCTGCAGTTCCTCGACTGCATCTTCGTGGCGATCGACCGTCCGATGCACCAGGCGCTACACGACAAGGCCGCCGCGACCGTGGTCGTCCAGGTGGCCCGATCCCGGCCGACGGATCCGGCCCACCTATCGCAGTCCGCACGTGGAGGAGGAAGCCATGCTGACCCGCGCTGACCTGGACGCGTTGCCGACCTATGTTCCCGGACGGACCGTGCCGGGCGCCGTCAAGTTGGCCTCGAACGAGGTGCCGTACGGTCCCCTGCCGGGCGTCGTGGAGGCGATCACCGAGGCGGCCGCGAATGCCCACCGCTACCCCGACATGGCCGCGGTGGCGCTACGCGCGGCGCTGGCCGACCGGCTCGAGGTCGACCCCGAGCGGATCGCCACCGGCTGCGGCTCCGTCGCCCTGGCGGAGCACCTAGCGACCGCCACCTGCCGCGACGGCGACGAGATCCTGTACTCGTGGCGCTCCTTCGAGGCGTACCCCATTATCGCGGCGGCCGTCGGCGCGACCAGTGTGCGCGTCCCCAATACGGCCGACCACGGCCACGACCTGGCGGCGATGGCGGCCGCGATCACCCCCCGGACCCGCCTGGTGCTCGTCTGTAACCCGAACAACCCGACCGGTACCTCCGTGCGACGCTCGGAGCTCGATGCGTTCCTCGACGCGGTGCCGAGCGACGTCGTGGTGGTGCTCGACGAGGCGTACCGCGAATTCGTCACCGATGCCGGCGTGCCTGACGGAGTCCTCGCCTACGGGGATCGACCCAATGTGGTCGTCCTGCGCACGCTATCGAAGGCGTGGGGTCTCGCCGGTCTGCGGGTGGGATACCTCGTGGCGCAGCCGGCGGTGGCCACGACCGTACGCAAGGTGATCACTCCGTTCTCGACCTCGGGCCTGGCTCAGGCCGCCGCGCTGGCGGCTCTTCGGGCCGGCGCTGAGATGGCCGAGCGGGCCGCCCTCGTTGTCGCCGAGCGGGAGCGGATGGAGGTAGCGCTCAGCAAGGCGCTGCCCGACGTTCCGGAGACCCAGGCCAACTTCGTCTGGCTGCCGCTGAAGGATCGGTCAGCCGCGTTCGCCTCGGCCTGCGAGGCCGCGGGCGTCATCGTGCGGGCGTTCGCGGGCGAGGGCGTACGGGTCACGATCGGCACACCGGCGGAGAACGACATACTCCTCGCAGCTGCCGACGCCTTCCTGTCCGCCTAGGTATTCGTACGATCGGCTCGAGGCCCGGTCGGGGCGGCTAGAGGGGCCGGCAGGCGGCGAATTTCCCCGGCCACACCGGCAGTTTGGTCGGCGTGTAGAGCTCCACCAGCGCGACCGGTCGAGGGCCGTAGAAGTACTGCTGGTCCTGGGCGTCCGGCGGTTCGTTGGTGATCCGCTCCAGGGCGAGGTAGCCGCTGCCGGTCGGATAGACGTGCCCGATCTGCCACTCCTCATTCGGCCTGGACGACGCGCAACCGAGCACAACCAGATGTCCGGTCGCCGGACTGAGTCCGAGCACCGTGCGGTCGTCGGTGAGGACATAGACTCCGGCGCTATCGGCGCTGATGAGGCTGCCCCGACCCGTCCATGTCCACAGAGGAGCTTTCTCGGCCAGACGGCGCGCCGCCACACCGGTGCGCGTCGGATAGATCACCCGCTCTCTGGCGAGCATCGCACCCGGCTCCAGAGCCGGCACAGCGGTTAGTTTGGCGTCGGCACCGAGCAGCCAGGTCTCCCTGTCGACAGTGACCAGGCGGCACTCGGATCGGCTCAGCTCGCACAGCGTTGGCCTCGGCGCGACCGCCTTGTCAGGGGACGTCCACCGGCCACGTACCCGCCCGTCGGCGGCGGCGACGAGGGTGACGCCGGGCCCCGCACAGTCGGGCAGGGCGAGCAGCGTGGCGCCGGTCCAGGCCGAGGGTTCGCACCCGGCCTGGACCTCGCGCTGCCACAGCCGGGTACCGGTTGCCGGGTCGAATGCGTGCACCGCACCGGGGCCGGTGACGAGCAGCACGAGCCTGTCCACGACCCGGGCGGTGAGGAGGGACCGAGGCTCGTAGACCACCGACGCCCCGGTCCGACGACCGTCATAACGCCGCTCCGCGATTGGCACCACCGCGCGCCAGGCGATAGCGCCGCGACGGGCATCCAGCGCGATGATTTCGCCGTCAGACCATTGGGTCACCACCACTGGCCCGGCCGCCGTCTCAGCGGCGATGACGCCAACGACCTGCGCGGGCCAACGCCGGAACGCCCAGTAGGGCGTCGACTCGTAGCGCTCCCCGACGGGGGCGTCGGACCAGACTCGCCACTTCTCGGCGTAGACCCGCAGCCGACCCTCCACGACCAGGGGTGCGGCGCGCAGCTCGCTGTATGGGCGTTCGTCTGTGATCAGGACCACGTCCGGATACGGCACGGTGGGACGGGTGAGCGACTCGTGTGGCGCGAAGACGCGATAGCCGACCACCGCGACACCGGCCAGCACCATCAGAATCCCGACCACCGCGGCCGAGATCCGGGCCAGTCTGCTGCCTCGCATCCGCACCTCCCAGCCAGGCAGACTACCTGGGCAAGGGTGGCCGGACCGGCGCAGGCTGCCCTGAAACCCCCTGCCTCAGGCCGCCGCGGGGCCGGCCGAGCCGCGTGCACGGGAGGCCGCCGCCAGCGCGTCGAGCTCGTCGCGTAACGCCCCCTCGGCGGTACGTGCGGCGAAGCCACCGAGGACGAAGGCCAGGAACCGGTTCGCCAGGCCCTGGGTGTGCGCTTCGGCCTCCGCCGTCACCGCAGTGCCACCGCGGTGCGGGCCGACATCAATCGACGCAAAGACATACGTCAGGTGGTTGGCTGTGCCGGAGCCCACCAGCGTCATGGTGCACGACCGACCCGGCTCGACTGCGGTGATGACTAGCTCCTCCGTCACCGATGAGCCGCCACCCGTACGGCGGGTCTCCCGCCAACGCGTACCCAGCGCGAACGGACCGGGCGTCAGCAGCTCCACGCTCTCCACTTCGGACAGCCAGGATGCACGAGCCCGGAGATCGGCAAACGTCTCCCACACCACGCTCGCCGGGGCGGACACCACCCTCGTCACGATCACACTGGACATCGCTCCCCCTGAACGTCCTACGTCCCGGTCTACGGTAGCTCAGCGATGCCAGTTCGCCCCCCGATTTTACTAAGGCGCGGCACGGATGGTGCCGGTTACTTCGCCAAGCCCCAGCACGGAGCCGTCCGGACCGGGTGCGGTCCCCGTGATCGTCACAGTGTCGCCGTCCAGCAGGAAGGTCCTGATCGACCCATCCTCCAGCGTGATCGGCTCGGTGCCGCCCCAAGTCAGTTCGAGGAAGGAACCCGTCTGGCTCCGTATCGGGCCGGACACCGTACCGGAGGCGAAAAGATCGCCCGGCCGCAGCCGAGCGCCGTTGACGGTCATATGGGCGAGCTGCTGAGCCGGGCTCCAGTAGTGCGTTCGGAACGGCGGTCGGCTTACCACCGTGCCGTTCCAGCTAACCTCCAGGGTCAGGTCATAGCTGTAGCGGTCGGCCTCGGTCAGGTACCCGACAACCGGCGGGTCCTGCGCCGGAGCCGGCACACGTGCCGGTTCCAAAGCCTCCAGCGGCACCACCCACGGTGAGATTGACGTCGAGAAGGACTTACCGAGGAACGGGCCAAGAGGTTGATACTCCCAGGCCTGGATGTCGCGGGCCGACCAGTCGTTGAGCAGCACGGCACCGAACACGTGATTCCGGAAGTCGTCTGTGGACACTGCCGTGCCCGGTCGGCTGCCGGTGCCGACGACGAAACCGACCTCCGCCTCGATGTCGAGCCGGGCGGATGGACCGAACACGGGGGCCGGGGCGTCGGAGGGCTTGTGCTGGCCGGCTGGACGGATCACGTCGGTGCCCGACACCACGACGGTGCCGGCCCGGCCGTGGTACCCAATCGGCAAGTGTTTCCAGTTGGGCGGTAGTGGCGGCTGGCCCGGCCGGAAGATCTGCCCGACGTTGCTGGCGTGATGCTCGGAGGAGTAGAAGTCGACATAGTCGGCGACGGCGAACGGCATCTCGAGCCGCATCTCGTCGCTCGAGAGCGGTGACAACAGCCGCTGCGTCGCCGGGCGGCGATGCTCGTCGGTGAGCAGCGCGATGATCTGCTCTCGAACCCGGGTCCAGGTCGGGCGCCCGGCGACCAGGAATCGATCGACCGTGCTGGACCCCGCGAGCGCACCCCCCGCGTCGAGGAGGCTTCTCTCCTCGGCGCCGCTGAGGTTGAGCACCTGGTCCGCGATTCGCACGCCCACCGCGCCTATGCCGCGAGAGCTGAACGAGCAATACGGCAGGTTGTGGATGCCGAATGGCTCGTCCGGAGCGAGGTCGAGCCAGGTCATGCCGACACCTCCGCGGCGAGCAGCCCGAGCGCCCGGAGGTCGCCGAGTGGCTCGACCACACTGCATGAGCCGAAACCCGTCCAGAGCGGTCGCTTCGCCAAGCGGCGCGGCCGAACGGCTTCGATCAACGGCCCCGGATCCGTGGTGCCCAGCCGCTCCGCGACCGTGACCACCTCTGCGCCGTCGGCCGCGGCCATTGCCGCGGCGAGGATGTTCAGGAAACCGTGATGGGTGAAGCCTGTCTCCGGGTCGTTGTGCCGGATGGCGCGATGCAGCCCCGCGGTGAGTTTGAACGGCAAGCTCCGATCGCGGCAGGCACAGATGACGGCCGCCAGCTCGACTGGAGTGGGGAACAGCTCGGCCGCCAGGCCACCGGTACGGAATTTGACCGCGACCCGGACGCCGCCGGCACGCGCCTCTGCCATCGCGTCAAGGGCGCTGAGCAGACCCCACGTGAGTGGAACCTCGGCGTACAGGTCGAGCGTTGGGAAAGCCGTCGCGATCGCTAACAGGCTGGTCAGTCCGGGCAGTGGATCCTCGCCGCGCTTGGCTACCGGAGCCTCGAGCTGCCGCACGTCGAGGAAGTCCACCGGAAGCACGGACGTGACCCGCCGCACCTCGCCGATGATACCGACGCCGAGCCGCTCGCCTGGATCAAGCAACGGCCGGAGCTCATCGATGTCGTCGACAGGCACCAGCAGAGGTCCCACAAGAGGGGAGTACCAAGCCTGGCGATGTTGCCGGTGGGCCACGACCGCGGCCGGAACCGGCGCGCTGCCGGGTGGGAAGACCGCGGCATCGTCGACGAGGCCTACGAAGAGCGCCGGCACCGAACTGGTTGACACGGACAATCAACCTAGCGGACGCTACATCTAGCGGACAACACTGTCCGATTATCGGACGTGTGCGGCCGTTTCACAGAACGGAGAGCGCGATGCCGTACTACCGGAGTATCGGCGAGATCCCCCGAAAGCGACACACGCAGTTCCGCCAGCCCGACGGTGGCCTCTACGCCGAGGAGCTGATGGGGCAGGAGGGATTCTCGTCCGACTCGTCGCTGCTCTACCACCGCCACCTGCCGACGGCGATCGTGGCGGCCGACGAGTTCGAACCAGCGGCGTGGTCGCGGGTGGCGAACCGGCCGCTCAAGCCCCGGCACTTCCGCACGCACAAGCTCGACGCCGGCGGCGCCGACCCCGTGCTCGGGCGCCAGCATCTGCTCGCCAACGACGACTGCCGGATCTCCTATGCGGTCGCCGACCGACCGTCGCCGCTCTACCGCAACGCGATCGGGGACGAGTGCCTCTACGTTGAGTCGGGCACGGCGCGGATCGAGTCGACCTTCGGCGTCCTGGAGGCGGTGGCCGGCGACTACGCCATCATCCCGACCTCCGTGATCCACCGGATCGTGCCGGTGGGTGACGCACCACTCCGGACGCTGGTCATCGAGGCGACCGGGCACATCGGACCACCGAAGAGGTACTTGTCGGTGCGAGGACAGTTTCTCGAGCACGCGCCGTACTGCGAGCGCGACCTGCGCGGCCCCACCGAGCCTTACCTGGGCGAGGGAGACGACGTCGATGTCTATGTGCAGCACCGCCGGGGATGGACGAAGTTCACCTACGCACACCACCCGTTCGACGTGGTCGGCTGGGACGGCTGCCTCTATCCGTGGGCGTTCTCCATCCACGACTTCGAGCCCATCACCGGACGGGTGCACCAACCGCCGCCGGTTCATCAGACCTTCCAGGGCCCGAACTTCGTGATCTGTTCGTTCGTTCCGCGCAAGGTCGACTACCACCCAGACGCGATCCCGGTGCCCTACAACCATCACAACGTCGACTCCGACGAGATGCTCTTCTACACCGGCGGAAACTATGAGGCTCGACGCGGCTCCGGCATTGAGCAGGGCTCCATCTCGCTGCATCCGTCCGGCTTCACACACGGACCCCAGCCGGGCGCACCCGAACGTGCGATCGGCGTCGACTTCTTTGACGAGCTTGCCGTCATGGTCGACACGTTCCGGCCGCTGGACCTGTGCGAGCCGGCACTTGCCTGCGAGGACCCCGGGTACGCCTGGACCTGGGCCCGCCGGTCTGCGGACAGCTCCGACGTGGACACCGCAACCGGCTAGGGCGGAGGTGGAGAACCCGCTGACGGCACTGACCGAGGAAGAGCTACGCCGACGTCGCAGCATGAAGTGGCGCAGGTATGGCCCCGACGTCCTGCCGCTCTGGATAGCCGAGATGGATACCCCGCTCGCGGAGCCGATCGCCGGCGCGCTCGGGCAGGCGCTCGACCGGGGAGACACCGGCTATGCGCACCCTGGGCACCTACCCGAAGCGTTCGCCGAGTTCGCGCGGCGCCACTACGACTGGGCGCCCGACCCGGAGCACATGATCGTGGTGCCCGACGTCATGCGCGGGATAGAGGTGGTACTCAAGCTCGTCAGTGAGCCTGGCGACGGTGTGTTGATCAACACGCCCGTGTATCCGCCGTTCTTCTCCTTCGTGGCCGCGGCGGATCGCCGCGTGGTGGAGTCGCCGCTCGCCCGCGCAGCCGGCGGTGCGTACTCGATCGATTTCGAGGCATTGGACCGCGACCTCGGGCGACCCGACGTGGCCGTCTATCTGCTGTGCAACCCGCACAACCCGACCGGTCTGACGCTCTCGCCGGACGAGCTTGCCGAGATCTCGCGTCGCGCGGCACGCCACGGCGTCCGAATTCTGGCCGACGAGGTCCACGCGCCCCTGACCTTTCCGGGCAACGTGCACACTCCACTCGCGACGGTGCCCGGTGAGGGGGCGCAAGCATCGATCATCTTCGTCTCCGCCTCGAAGGCGTGGAACCTGGCCGGCCTCAAGGCGGCGATAGCGGTCGCGGGCGGCGACGCCGGTTGGGCGGCGCTGTCCACGCTGCCGGTAGAGGTCACTTACGGCACCGGCCTGCTGGGCGTAGTGGCAGGCGAGGCGGCGTTCACCGGCGGCGACGAATGGCTGGCCGCGCTCGTGGCGGGTCTCGACGGCAACCGACACCTGCTGGCCGAGCTGCTCGCCGAGCACCTCGCCGGGGTCGACTACGTCATGCCGGACGCGACCTACCTGGCCTGGCTCGACTTCCGAGCGCTGGACCTCGGCGACGACCCCGCCGCCATGTTGCTCGATCGGGGGCGCGTCGCACTGTCCAATGGACCCGCGTTCGGCGAACTCGGCCGGGGCCACGCCCGGCTCAACCTGGCCACCTCGCCGGACCTCCTGGCGGAGGCGGTCCGGCGGATGGCCGCCGCTATCGAACGATGACCTTGGTGGCCCGCACCCGGCACACGACGCGTACATTATCGGGCTTGCCCTCGCGGAATGGCACGCCGTCGTAGCGCTGTGACAACTCCTCGATCAGCTCCCTGCCGCCGTCCTGGGTCATCGAGACGCTCCCTCGTACCTCGACGTAGCGCTCTGGATCGGCGGGATCGTAGGCGATCAGGCTCACCCGTGGGTCACGCTGCATATTCTTGGTCTTGCGGCGGCCGAGGATGGTCGAGAAGGCGATCTCCTCACCGTCGCCTTTGGCCCAGATCACGCTCGACTGTGGACTACCGTCCGGGTTAATTGTGCTGAGCACCCAGTAGGAATTGGCGTCCAGGAGCCGCTTCGCAGCCTCCGGCAGGATTTCGCCCATCTCGACCTCCACTAGCTCACTCACCCTTGCTCGTGCGACCGCTGAATCAGGGCCACCGCGATCGCCGCGAGGCCCTCGCCCCGGCCGGTGAGACCAAGTCCATCAGTAGTCGTGCCGGACACCGTCACCACCGCGCCCGAGGCGGTGGAGAGCGCCGCCTGCGCCTCGTCCCGGCGCCGGCTGATCTTGGGGGCGACGCCGATCACCTGGATCGAGATGT
>Ga0184612_10000957_pt1 | contig 13816 bp, 17 predicted proteins | sample PLM3_60_coex_FD_133163 | JGI IMG/M metagenome (GOLD analysis project Ga0184612, IMG submission 133163) | Groundwater sediment microbial communities from an aquifer in East River, Colorado, USA - PLM3_60_coex | ecosystem: Environmental > Terrestrial > Soil > Riparian zone | place: USA: East... | reverse complement strand
TCGTCGATAGTGATAGCCCGGGCGGCCTTCCTGATACTGCCGTGGCACCGTGCCCGTCGGGTAGCAGAGCCCGTCGCGAATATCGCGGTCTGCGCCGTGACCGCATGGTACCGGCCGCCGGCCGCCGCCGTACTCCAGGGGATAATACCGGCCCGATTGAAACCGCGGCGGCACCGTCCCGTTCGGGTAGCACTTGCCGTCCCGCTCATCGAGATCGTAGCCGTGGCCGCACGGCGGCGGATGGCCGTGACGGCGGTACCGGATTTCCTGGGCCAAGACTTCCTGGCCCAAGATTTCCTGAGTCAAGATTTCCTGGACCGAGGGGATGCTTTCGTTCAGCGGGTGGGCAGGTACTCCCAATTGTAGCGCGAGGGCTACGCCGGCAATGCTGGCGAACATCTTTCGGTCCCTCCGGTGAACACTGAATCTTCCCTGCGGCCGACCTTCGCTTGCGGAAATGGCTACGGCGGATTGTACGTCTCCATATCGATGCTGTGTGTGCTCTCGGGAAGGCCGGCTTGCGAAATTAGAACGTCCTTTTAGAGAGATGTTCCTGCGGCAGCCGGTATGCGACTCCGTGTGGAGACCATCACGCAATGGCGGCTGAACGGGCAATCGCCACGCATTCAGCGTAGCTGAGGTTGGCCAGCCTCGGGGCGTGAAAACAAAAGGCCGCCCGGAGGCGGCCTTTAATACCGATGCCGGTTGAGGATCAGGCCTATTGAGGATCAGGCTTGTTGAGGATCAGGCTCGGCGAAGCGCGGCCGCCTGGTTGCGGCGGCGATAGGCCAGAAAGCCGACGCCGGCGAAGCCCAGGCCCGTGGCCAAGAGAACGCCGGTCAATCCGTCAGCGTTCGACCATCGCGGCAGGGCGCCGGCGTTCCAAAGATCGTTGGGATTGACGTCAACGGTGAAGATCTGACCCACCGTCAAGAAGACGCCGGTTGAACTGCCGGTGCCGCCCGAACTGCTGTTCGTAAAGGCGTCGACGACGACGGCTTGGGCGGAGGTGGCGGAAACGCCGGCAAGCCCCGCAACGAGTGCGCACGCAAACAAAGCTCGCTTGAATTTGAGATTAATCATGCCACCACCTAATTTAATTATTTAAATCGCGCCCTCATGGACGGAATCGCACGGATCGGTTGCATTCATTGCATTTAATTAATAATGCGTAACGCTCTCGATCCGGCTGTCCCCAACGACGGGCTTGCTGCCGGCCGGATGGCAGGCGACCGCATCAGGGCGGGGTACGGTTCGAGCCCAGGTCGTGAGCGCGCGAATAGCCGGCGATCTCGGGCCAACGTTTCTGCATCCCAACGGCAATCTGCTGGGCCAGGCGGTCTTCACTCTGGAACGGCTTCACTGACGTTCGAAGTTGCGCCCGCAACCGTGCGCGGTGACGGCGGAGATATCGTTTGGATCGCGTATGCATGAGGCATCGCTCCAAGATTTGGAAGCCACCGCCAAAAAGGACCCTCCGGAAAGGCGATGGTCTCCTGATCGGGGCTTACGATAAGGCGATGTTATATTTGACAAACCTGAGGCACCGGCCTGTTACCGATCATTCGCAGCGATCGACGATCCACTGCCTTCCTGAGCCGGGGCCGACGAACCACTTTTGGCCCTGCTTACAGCGAGCAATGCAGCGACTTATCTCGGCAATGCATTTATTCTGAGATCCCGGCTGATTAACATTAATAGCAACACCACGACATTCGCCCGCCCTCTGGGTACAGGATTCTGCCGAGGCGAAGTCAGCGTTGATAAGCATCACGGAAAACGCTGCTAGTGCAAACACAATCTGGCGCATTCGTCTGTCTCCGCTTAGGGCCTCATTACTACTTTGGCTTTGCCTTCGCGATCTTCTTCAGCTTGGCTTCAAACCGTTTTTTGCCTTCGTCCGCGCCAAGGCGACGGGCGACGGAAACAAAGTCGTCAGGAAGGGGCTTGGGAGGCGCCTTCTCGCGCTTAACCGTTGGCGCTTTTGTTTTGGCGTGTCTGACGGATTGTTTTCTTACCCGCAAACGTCCCGGTAGGTTTAATTAAGCTAATAGAGGCATTTAATGGGATCCATCGTTTCAGGCAATAGGACCGGGGTCAATCGGTATAATCACGGTTAAGTTGTCCGGGCGCGCAACGCGATAAGATTGATCGGATGGAAGGCTGCGCTGAGGTGATGGCCATGTCGATATTCGAGGACGTCGAACGCTTTGCTACGCGCTGATGAGAACAGCAGGGCGCGGGGCCTCGGTTCCGCTCTCCGTTTGGCATGATGTTCGCATCCTCTGTCGCATCCAGCCTTGGAGCTCACATGGGCGAAGTTGTACGATTTATCCCAAAGTCTGATCTCGACCGGGTTCGTCTAATTCGAGAGGCCCGCGCGATATACGAGCGCATATTCCCGCCGACTCCCGTCAGGGAGCCGCGGGACGACCCCAAGGAATGAGCTTTGCAACGCGGTGATTTCGTGCGCCGCAGAACCCCACTGATATAAGGGTTTTTAGGCTGCGGTGGTTCGCGCGTATTCGGCGAAGTTGTGCCCCCCGTGTGCCCCTGGACCCGATGCGCAAATCTCTAACGGATACTCTCCTCAGAGCCATGAAGAAACCCGCCAAGGGGCGCGTTGAACTGGCGGACGCTTCATGCCGGGGGCTGGAATTTCGAGTCACGGCGGCCGGCAATCGATCTGGAGCTACAGATACCGGGCCGCAGGATCCGGCAAACTGTCCCGCGCCACTATTGGGCCTTACCCCGGGATATCGCTGGCTGATGCGAGATTGAAGGCGGACGCCCTGAGGGCGGGCGTTGCCAATGGCGAGAACCCGAGCGAAGCAAAGCGGCGTGCCAAGCGGGAGGCGCCGGGCCGAACGTTCCAAGCCTTGAGCGACCGCTACCTGACCGAATACACGCGGCGCAAGAAAAAGTCCGCGGATCAGGACGAGCGGAATCTAAACCTGCACGTTCTGCCGAAATGGAAAGACCGGGACTATACGACGCTGCGCCGGGCTACGGCCCCAGCCCCGCGGAGGATAGGTGGGGCCGTCATTCCAATGCGCCGGGGGCTGTCGGCGCCGCGGCGACCGCAGACCTGACAGGTGAATTTCGGCTCGAGGTCTGACAGGCGAACGGCATCACTCCAGGGCTCGGCATCAACAACAACGGAATGCGCGCATTTGTAGTCGGCGCAATAGACGATGAGCCGACGAGGTCCGTTGCCTGACCGCATTTCGCCCAGGGTGATCTTCTGGTCGCGCTTCACGGGCGTGAGCTAATGATGCAATAAGTCCCGAAATTCGTGCCAGTCGCCCTTGACCCTCTCAAATCCCCGGAGCCGTTCGCGCTGTGCGGGCGAAAGACTGGCAATGAATGCCGATCGCCGACGCCGATCGTGGACGAAATGCGCTGTAAGCCCGATCGCGAGGCAAGCAGCAAAACCGATGAAAAAACCTGTCCAGAACATACATAACTCCGGTTCAGAACAAGCGTGGAGTATGGTGCACTGCAATGGCGATATTGCGGCGCACTGTAGGGCAACAAGATGGCGACAACCGCAACGGGGGCGAGCGCAAGGAGCGAGCTGCAAAGTTGCAGATTTCCCTCGATAAGATCGCGGCTCACAACTAAGCCAAAAGGGCCGCCGCAGTTGGCGGCCTCTTTCAATCCAGAACTTCGTACTCAAAAGCGACGCCTTCGGGATCGTTTTCCTCAAACCATTTTTGCGCAGCATCCTGATTGGCGAACACTTGCTGGTGTTGACATAGTGCGGCAATGCATCTGACACAAAGGACTGGGGCTCTACATGCTCGCGCCAACTGTCCTCACCATTATGAGCATTGTTTTGATTTTGCTGTTTGCGGCTGTCATACGAGTCATGGGAACCGACCTCGGCTACAAAGTTCTCATTGTTGTCATTGGGTTCATCATTGTATTCAAGACCATCCGTGGTTGGTGATGGTCGGGGTTCTGTGCCGTTACCTTTCTCCCGAGGGCATCGCTAGTGCTACGGCCGAGTAATGGCCGATCGCCTTCAATCCATGCGGCGCAGAATCCGAACAATCGCGGAAGACATCGCCGTGAGAGTAATGCGTAAGAGCCGTCGCTGATCTCAACCCAGCGGCGGCTTTTTCGTGCCCGATTCTTTGCTGATTCTTTGCACACTTTCTGCAACGCACGCCCACAGAAGCGCCCCAAATCAAGCTCCACTTGGAACTGTCAAAAAGGGGATGCGGCATGAAGTGGCTATTGGCCTGGCTGATCTTCAACGCGCTTGTTTTCGTGTGGCGGAGCTTGGTGGTTTTGCCTCAGGTGAAAACTGCGGTGGCGTTTTCGCGTCCTCCGTCTGAAACGGAAATGGCCCCAGCCTTGCAACTGCCAGGGCCGGCGTCTCCATAGATACTATCTTTGGATCCTTGAAATTAAGCCCTTCCGCAGTCCCGGGGAGCGCAAAGCCCGGAAGGCCCTGCAGGCCGCCGAGAGCGCCAAGGCCCTCACGTTCAAGGAATGTGCTGAGATCTATAGATCAGCGCTCTGGATGGGCGCGCATGGGCGGAACTGCGGCACATGCCTGCAGTTAATGATGTATCGACGGCCTACCTGATCTTACGAAGGGAGGGACTAATGATAAAAACGCCGAAAGGCGAGGTTTCGTTCTGGGTTTTCGGCGGAGCCACTGTGGTGTTGGCTACGTGGCAATTTGCCTTGCTGGTCAGCAGTTAAACCCCATCAGTATGGGCCCCAAAACACGTACAGCAGGCCAGCAGCCACAGTGAACACTAAGACGGTCTTCCAGATGGGAGGTCGAGGTGGGTAAGCCATCAGCTCATGTAGGCTCGGCGACGGAAGGTTGCCAGTCTAGTCAACGCCGCTGGCCGAGCTTGTCGTCTTGGCCGTGATCGCGCTTCACCTTGCAGGACAATTCGACATGAAAGCGGACTGCGGCGGCTGCAGTAGCTTGCCGAACGAGATTCACGGTAACCATTGGGCGATGGTGTTTATGAACTCGCTGGCGCGACAGATGCGAAAGATGGGGCCGGAATTTGCGGAGCCCAAGCACAAACTGTCCACACGCAAGCGACGCCCGAAGGATTGAGGCAGTGACGACAACGGGCGCGGGGCTTCGGTCCCGCGCTCAAACCTGTGTACCGACTCAACGCAGAAGCGTACCTTGCACCAGTGTTTGACGCATCAGTGCCGAGGAGGCTGAAATGCGCGACGTTTCAAAACTGAAGTTCATCGGCTCGTCATTCTGCAGCCAATATCAGAGCCAGGCGAAGTTTTATATCGACGAGGCGCATGCATCGGGAATGCGTCACCTCGTGGTGGTTTATGAGAATGGTGAACACGACTTCATTGCCGGCATTCCTGACGAGTGGGCAGACGAAAACGTGCAGGACTTCATCTTCTGGCCGATGAAAAATCCGAACTCGCCCTATCCCGCATGGGAGGTGCCGGCGCGCGCCTATGGCAGTCCAATGCTCTATGCTTGGTGGAAGGGCCGCCCTCCGCTTCAGCGAGAAGCCTCTGCGCGGAGTCAGAAATAGCCCGTGGATTCGCTGGCGCCGTTTCCGGCTCGCATACCCCAGTGCCAAGCCAGCCCCAGCGGCGGCTTTTCTGTGCCCGCCGAACTCTCAATCTCCACGAGCCCTCCTAATGGCGCGCCTCCGCCTAGCCGAGATCCAGGCGCGCAGACCGTAGCCGGCCGCAAAACTAAGCCCAAGCAAGATAGCTGCGGTCGTCAACATCGGTTGTTTCCACGAGCCACACCAAGTCCATTTTGCTATTGTAGTTTGGCCTCGGTGAGGCGCAAAAGCCGGCTTTTGCGCTCGGCGGTGCCCTGTATCAAACTGGATCCTAGCACCAATCATGCCATGGCCACGTCAGCCCGTGCCCATTCTGGTCTTTAGCGGGCCTGACATCGGCGGCCCCGCCGGCTGCAGGCCTTGCAGGTGAACTTCGGCTCGAGGTGCGACAGCCGAACGTCATCGCCCCTGGACTTGGCATCGACCACAACGGAATGTGAGCACTTGTGGTCGCTGCAGTACTCGCGCCTGACGTCATTGCGTCGCAACCTCGGCCAGATGCACAGCACCTTGATTAAGGTTGGGCGTTGATGACGAGCCCGGTCATGCAGGCGCTGGTCAATGTGAGGCTGCACGAGGCTTCCGCGCGGCGTGGCGTACCGACTCACGCGCGAGTCCTGGCAGGCGAAGGCGCCGGACTTCAATCGCCCGCTCAACTATCCAAGCGTCGGAGTGGTGTAGTGGACCGCCGGCCTTCGTGGGGACAAAGACCAGCGGCCCGTGTCCTACCGCCAAAGCGGCCCCGCGCGTCTAATGGAACCGCCAGATTGCAGGACGATGAAATGGGTATAGGGCGCAATGCAGGCGGACAATTTGAAACGAGTTTTAGCCTAACTACTCAACATTAACGGAAGGGGCTAACGCCGTGATGCCAAGACTTCAGAAGAGACGCTTCCTTTAATCCTGGCTCGCTGCAAAACAAAAATCCCTTAGCTGCCAGAGCCGGGCGATGGCTACCGCCGATACCCCAGCAGCGGCGACGAGGTCGACGGCAGTGCGCGCCCATGGCGCATTCGCATTCCATGCGTCGACTTCGTGCAGAGAAATGAAGCGAATGATCGCGAAGCCTAAAGTCAGGCCCATAAGGCCGATGGCGAGGCGATAGCGCTTGATGTAATGCCAAGCCCACAGTAGGCCCCAAACGATCAAGGCGATGACTACGACGGCGATGGCGATGCTTGCCGCAATCTGCAAGCTTCGGCGGTCTTCGTACCAACCCCTTTGCTTGAAGATGTCGCGCAAGAAGCCTCCGAACCCTCGCAGCAAGCCGAGGCCACGCGCCGTCTTCATTAGGGATAGCAGGAAAAACGCGCCCGATAATCCGGCCCAGATCAGTGCGTCAGAGCCTGGCAAGCCGTGGTACTGGGCCCGTCGGCAGGCAACAGCGGTCCACAGGCCGAACAGGCAGGCAATCGTCAGTGCCACCACACGCAATACATCGTCGCTCATGCAGCAAGTAATATTTCGCCGGAACGGCGATGGCAACGAGGTCAACGACCGGAGACTAGCGGCGTGGCAAATGCTGCTTCAGCAACAAACAAAAAGGCCGCCCAAAGGCGGTCTCAAGAGATGACCGGCTTCCGCTCCGCCAACCTCGAGACCTAAGAAACTAAATCCAATGTCACCTCCGAAAGCGCAAATTGCGATCCCGGCAAGGGTGGTCTCACCAAAGGTGCGCCATAGGATGAAACGGCGCTGCAATTATGTCCGCAATGAACAAAAGTTTGGCGCGAAGTAACAAATTCGCCAAGGTCCTCGCCATGGTGTCGCCACCGTTCTCCCGCCTAAGGCTGGAGAAAGAGAGCCACACGGAGAGATTGAAGTTGATCAAGCAAGGGGACAGGGTCAAGCTCACCGCACGCGCCGCAGCCACGTTCGACAACAGGCGCGGGGGCAAGTCTGTTTGGACTGATCGGCGCGGCGTGGTCTTGCGCATCACCACTAACAAAGCCAACGCGGTCGTCCTGTGGGATGGTCGGATGTCGAGGGAATACTTGCCGATCCGCGCTATCGAATTCGCAGCTTCGCTGGCATCCATACGGACGCCGCAGTGACTTGTTCAATTGCTCGCGGGAATCTTTCGCTCGCGCGGCTTCTTTAAGGGTACTAGCCCCATTTCGCGGACCTTAGTTTTCACAGATCCCATTCGCCTGCCAAGGGCTCTCGCTATATCGGCCGCGCTCGCCTTTTGCTTCACCATCTTTTCGAGCTGAATTAGATCGGCTTGTGTCCACGGCGTCGTCATTTCTTCGCCTTCAGCCCCAGCTCTACAAGCCGGCGGATGGGTATGGGTTAGGTCCGCAACTGGTCGCGCGCAACATATGTCCGATAGCAAAGTACGGCACACCCGATCGCAATCGCGCCTAAAACCATTCCGCTCGTTGTGTTGCCATCTCTGAAAGCCTGGATGCTTATGGCGAGACTTGCAAGAAAGCCGCCGACAATAGCGATCACCCAACACAAGATGAGCAGGCGCGCTCCGATGTTCCTCGATCTATCGCTCATTTCTTCACCCTCAGCGCCAGTTCGACCAGCCGGCGGATGGCTTCGAGGCGTGTAAGTTCAGGCTCCTTTTGCTTGGTGATCCAGCTATCTATGGCCGAATTGCAAGTCGTGTGAAAGTGTAGAAAAAAATGCCGAAGATAATTCTGATGTTGTTGCTGACAGCGTGTACGACTTCACCCATTGCAACGAAGAAAGCGGACGCTCGAGAGCCAGCCGTGCAAGACGAAATTGCGTGCTACAACGTGATCACCGGTCGCACCTTCTCTGCAGCCGAATGTAACCTTCTAGTTTGCCGTGGTAAGGACGGATCAGGCAGACAGTTTTCTGGAACTCGAGGTCATCATGGCGATGGCTATGGGCCCTGCATTCGCCCGCGAGGAGAAGGCGAAAGCAACAATGAGATTGAATGTAGATTTGGTCCCGGCTTCTTGGAGAGTCGGGGCAAACCCGTTCAAGCTTTTTCATCACCGAATTGCGCCGAAGCGAAAGTGGAATTCCGTCAATGCCTGAATGGAACTATGCTCGGCAGCTATCAATATCCTAATTGTCAGTAACTCTGCCCGGGCGGAGTTAATTCACCGGCGGCGCCGCGACGTTGTAGGTGAACCTAGGCTCGAGGTCGAAAAGGCGAACGTCATCGCCCGCCTCAGGGAGCGGCATCCACGACGACGGAGTGTGAGCAATCGCGGTCGACATCGCCGTGAGAGTAATGCGTAAGAGCCGTCGCTGTCTCAACCCAGCGGCGGCTTTCGCATTGAGGAACTCATGGCACTCAGGGAGTGGCCGGGTGTGGCAAATCAGCACGTGGAACTTTGGAGCGAGTCAAAAGCTTATTAAACGCCTGAGATAAGCGTCACGGAAACGCCGATCCCCGTTCAGTAATGGTGCGTGATCATGCGTAAAGCCGACCCAGAACTACCACCCGTCCACCCGCGTTGCCCCAAATGTCCGTATCGGATGTTAGCGTCTGTAGCCTCTGCAGGACCGGAAGGCTTCGAACATTACACTTTCGAATGCTCAGGATGTGGCCATAGCGAAACGAGTTCGGTTGGATGGCCATTCGACCGCCCGTTCCTAACTGAGGCGACCTTCTCGATCACTGCGGAGACCAAGCGCTGCTAGTCCGGCATCCCGCAATGGGTATCTTTGCGTTCGGGATTGAACACCCGCTCGACGTGACGGTTGAGCGCCCGCGTGACCGCGATCCGCGCCAGCATTGTCGGACCACTTCGCGACACCAACAGCGCCTCGATTGCGACTTGCCAGTCCGGTAAAGCGGCTTCCCTCTTTGGGAGGCCGGTTATGTAATCGGCGGCGTCCCGTAACGTGAGGAGTTTCCGGCCGTTCGGCAGCGGTATCGGATCCTCGAACTTGCGCTGCCAGTTCTCGTCAGCCATCTGGCAAACCGACCCTACCTAAGCAGCACAATGAAGAAGGCCGCGACAGCCAACCAAACCAGCGGACGGGTCGCGACGGCTTATTTGATGAGCCACCACCAGAGCACGAAGGCTATGGAAGTGGTGCAAATTGAAATGAGAAACGCAGTTGCGGTTAGCTTCGCCCATTCCCAGTACGACACAAATTTCAGTTCCAGTCGGCCCCTGCCGCACTGCATGATCTGTCGGGTCGGTAAGTGACACCACTGGCTGACTTGCATGTCCGGCATCCCCGAGTGGATCCGTAGTTCTACGGGCTGGGCACATTTCGCATAGTCAGGCGCTTCAAACACTGTGAGCGTTGCGAAACTCGGGCTGACCCTCATGACGCGTCACCGTCGTTCGAGCAGCGAGACCGTGAAGGACGCTCTGCTGTGGGGCGTTGGAGTTGTGGCGCCCATCCTGCTGCTGATGATCATACTCATATGGGGAGTGAGATGACTCCGGCGGTGACCGCCTCATTTTGGCTTCGCCTTCAGCCAGCCCGTGACGGACTTCCTTGCCGAACCGGAGCCGACGCAGAAGCCGACGCCTGTCATCGTGCGGATCGGGGGCAGCGAATGCGCCTGATCCGGCGGCTCGTCGGCTTCTGAAAAGGAAACGGCCCCAGTTTGATCTGGGGCCGCCAACCTTGAAAGGTTTTACTTCCGGGGGGCTTTGGGGGCTAAAACCGGAAGCCTGACAAAGCCTGCCGCAGGTTTGTGAAGCTTTGAAAACAAGAGAAGGGCGCAACCCTGGCACCGGCGACGCCACGCAAAACCTGTACGGGACCAAATTCCGATTTCTAGGTGACAAAGCGAACCGACGCTCGTGTCATTCTGATCTAAGATGTTCGCGTTTCATCACGTTCGGAATGTTTTCGATTCGCCCGGCCAAAGCCGGGCTTTTCGTTTGGGAGGAGAAACGGCCCCAGCGGGGCTGATGGCTGGGGCCGTCATTCCATTGCGCCAGGCGCGCCTAGCGACCTCACGTTCCTATTCTCGCTTGCTCGAACAGTGGCCGGACATCAGCGCCCGCCGGTTCACGCTGGCGGGCCCTTTCTTTCGCCAAATTTCTGTCACCAACATTGCGTGTTTTTAAGAATCGATGGGAGATTTTTCGTGGCGATAGGTACAGTGAAGTGGTTCAACGCGACAAAGGGCTATGGATTTATTCAGCCCGACACTGGCGGCAAGGACGTGTTCGTCCATATCTCGGCCGTCGAAAAAGCGGGGCTGAGCAGCCTCAATGAGGGTGCCAAGGTGAGCTACGAAGAAACGAGCAACCGTGGCAAGACGTCCGCCGAAAATCTGAGAGTCGGATAAAATCAATTCCGTCCGCTCGCCGGCATCCCGCGAGAATACGGAAACCCGCCGATCTCAACCCGGCGGGTTCCTTTGGTTTGATGGGGGCGGGGCCGCCTCTTGGGCGACGAAGCGGCCCCTAATCGGGCAGTACACAGGCGGGGACTATTCGCCATCTGCGCGACCTGCTGTCACGCTAGACGTGTTTGGATCGGCCGCAACGAAACTCGCTTGTTAAGCTTGATGTCCGCGTTGCGGGTTAAATCCGGAACACGGCTCATTCCAGAACCTCGTATTCAAAGGCTACGCCTTTTTATTGGACTAGCGGGCGAGGGCCGTTATCCGATCGCATTTCCCCGAGTGTCATCTTCTGCCGGCGCTTCACGAGCCTAATGATGCAATAGGTCCCGGAAGTCGTGCCAGTCGCCCCTGACCGTCTCAAAGCCCCTGAGTCTTTCACGCTCCGCTGGCGAAAGACTGGCAATGAATGCCGCGCGCTGACGCCGATCGTGGACGAAATGCGCTGTAAGCCCGATCGCGAGGCAAGCAGCAAAACCGATGAAAAAACCTGTCCAGAACATAGGGAACTCCGTTCAGAACGCGGATCATGCTGCACTGCGGTGGCGATATTGCGGCGCACTGCGGAGCGATTTGCAGCGCGACTTCGTGTCGTCCGGAAGCGTCGTGCGCCGGGGCGCCCTCGTGGCGCTTACTGAGCCACCCCGATGATTTGCCAGCCCAGGTAGATAATCGGCGCAAAGATCGCCAGAAGCAGGAGCAGGGAAATGATGAAGCGCAGGGGCGTCATAACCAGCCCCCAACCATCGCTCTAGAGTGGACACGTTGTGTACACGCCAGAAACTCGCAATAGTCTAGAGAGGCGGAAATGTCATCTAAGTATTTGATTTCATTGGTGAGCGCGGAGGGACTCGAACCCTCGACCCCATGATTAAAAGTCACGTGCTCTACCGCCTGAGCTACGCGCTCACTTGCCGCGCTGTGTAGGGGGCGGGCCCCTGCGGGTCAATAGTGCCGGCGCGACAAAAGCTGTAGTCGCGCAAGGCGAATTTTCTTTGTGGCCGTGACGCTTAGCAGGGCTTGTTGAAGCGGACAGGGGCCGCTTCATCCACCGTCAGTTCGCCTCGCGGCGGATTTCTGACGCAACCGGCTGGGACTGGCTGCTGACGGTCGGCAGGCTGACCGGGCGCAGCCCGATCAGTTCCGCCGTCCGCACCGCGCTGTTACGCCAGAAGGCGAAGGAATTGACGCGGGAGTTCTCCAACAGCGCGATCGCGACTGCGGCCAGGAACGGCAGGCTTTGCAGCACCAGCACGCCGGCGAAGATATAGATCTCGCGCACCTGCTTGTAGCCGTTCGTCACGACGAGCACGGTGGCGCCGACCAGCAGCAGCACGCCGATCACGGCCTCCCAGAACGCCTGGAACTCGATCGACATCCGCGACAGGCCGCCCTTCGAGGTGCGGGCAAAGGCGAGGTGCTCGGTGATCAGGCCCTGGGCAACGGCGCGCGACACCGTCCACTGCACGCTCATCGCCGCGATCATGGCGCCCAGCATCTGCCCTGCCTTGATTTTCACCCGCAGGCGATAGAGCGCGATAAAATGTACCAGCGAGACGACGAAGGAGGCGATGATTGGCAGCGTCAGTATCTTGTCGGGAATGGCGATGTCGGCAAATGCCACGATCGGCACCCAGATCAGATTGAGGATCGCAACCACCACGCCGAGGCTCTCTGCGCCGAGCCAGTTCAGCCAGCCGAGCGAGAATTCCCGGCGCTGATCGGGTGAAAGCCGGCTCGCGCCAGGCAGGAAGCGCCGCCAGTGCTTCTTGACGATCTGGAAGCCGCCATAGGCCCAGCGGTGGCGCTGCTTCTTGAAAGCTTCATAGGTGTCGGGCAGGAGGCCCTCGCCATAGCGGACGTTGGTGTAGTGCGTCAGCCAGCCCTGCTGCTGGATGGTCAGGCCGAGATCGGTGTCCTCGCAGATGGTGTCGCTGGACCAGCCTCCGGCCATATCCATCGCGGAACGGCGGATCAGGCACATCGTGCCGTGCACGATGATGGCGTTGCATTCGTTGCGCTGGACCATGCCGATGTCGAAGAAACCGGCATATTCGCCGTTCATGATGTAGTGCATCAGCGAGCGGTCGCCGTCGCGATGTTCCTGCGGCGCCTGCACCAGGCCGACGCGTGGGTCGGCGAACACAGGAACCAGATCCTTCAGCCAGTCGGGATGCACGACATAGTCAGCGTCGATGATGCCGATGATCTCGGCGTCCGCCGCGGTACGCTCCATGGCGATGCGGAGCGCACCGGCCTTGAAGCCCTGCACCTTCTCGGCGTTGATGAACTTGAAGCGCTCACCAAGCGTGCGGCAGTGGTCCTGGATCGGCCGCCAGAACTCCGGGTCGGGCGTGTTGTTGATGATGCAGACGCATTCGAAGTTCGGATAGTCGAGCCGCGACACCGCATCGAGCGTCTGCTTGAGCATCTCGACCGGCTCGAAATAGGCGGGAATGTGGATCGAGACTTTCGGAAAGGCGACGGCGTCGCCGATGGTCGCCGGCGGCATTGGCTCGGCGCTCTTGGCGACCAGCCGGCGCGGACCGTGGCCGAAGGCAACCGCCGCGATTTCGTCGATGCGGGCCATCGCGATCAGGACCAGCGGCACCAGCAGGATCAGGCCAAGCGTCAGCGCAAACGCCGAGCCGAACACGAAATAGTGCCCGGTCCAGTAGGCGAACACGGTGGAAGCCCAGGCGCCGACGCCGTTGGCTGCCGCCGAAAGCACCAGCGCCTGCATGATGGTCGGCTGCTCGAGCCGCAGGATCGGCAGCGACATCAGGATGCCGACCAGGAGCGCGATCGCAGCCAGCTTCCAGTAGTTCTCGTTCACGATCGGGCCGGTCCACGCGAATTTCGGTTCGCGGGACGCATCGAGAATGCCCCAATAGGGTCCGACGCCGCCTTCGAAGAATTTCCAGGGCTGATCGAT
>Ga0184612_10000956_pt1 | contig 13818 bp, 12 predicted proteins | sample PLM3_60_coex_FD_133163 | JGI IMG/M metagenome (GOLD analysis project Ga0184612, IMG submission 133163) | Groundwater sediment microbial communities from an aquifer in East River, Colorado, USA - PLM3_60_coex | ecosystem: Environmental > Terrestrial > Soil > Riparian zone | place: USA: East... | reverse complement strand
GGATATCAATGCCCTTGAGCAGTTTCCCCGCCAGATAGCCTGTGGGCGTAGAACCGAAGAGATAAGCGATCGCCAATCCAACCACACTCGCTATCCAGAAAACCATGGGATTCACCTCGACGCTCTAATTTCAGGAAATCATCATTTTGGTCGTCTACGTCTTTGACCGCTATGGGTCATTTTCGACGGATTCAGCGAGGGTTGTGGGATGGTTGATGTCCGCATTGCCCCCGAAAGCTCCGAGGCCGGGGCTGGGCCGGCAGCGTTGCGTTTGCCCGGATGCCTGTGATTCAAGCTCCCAAACTGGGGGGCGAATCATGCGCTATGAGCTCGCCGATTGTGAATGGGATGCCATCAAGCCGATGCTGCCCAACAAGCCGCGTGGCATTCCGCGGGTGAACGACCGTCGCGTCCTCAATGGCATCTTCTGGGTCTTGCGATCTGGAGCACCTTTGGCGCGATCTACCGGAAGCGTTTGGCCCCTACACCACTTGCTACAACCGCTTCGTTCGCTGGCGGCGGGCCGGTGTCTGGAGCCGTATCATAGATGCACTCGCCGCTGCCCATGATGCGACTGTCCAGATGATCGATACCTCCATTGTCCGCGTGCATCAGCATGGAGCATGCATCATAAGGAACCAGCGGCAGTCGATGGGACGGTCACGGGGCGGGTTGACCAGTAAGATTCACGCGCTCGTGGATAGCAATGGCCTTCCGGTACAGCTGGCGCTGAGCCCGGGTGAGGCCCACGACAATCGACTTGCCAGCAAACTCCTGTCTCGTTTGAAGTCCGGATCAATGCTGCTAGCCGACCGTGGCTACGATGCCGACTGGATCAGAGAACTTGCCATGAAGAAAGGCGCATGGGCCAACATCCCGCCAAAAAGCAATCGCAGCGATCCAATCTGCTTCAGCCCTTATCTCTACCGTGCCCGCAACAGGGTCAAGCGTTTCTTCAATCGCATCAAGCAATGTCGTCGGGTGGCGACGCGTTACGATAAGCTTGCCGCCAGTTACCTTGCCTTCGTCCAGCTTGCGTCAATCAGATTATGGTTGCGCGTTAATGAGTCCGCGCCCTAGTCAATCCTCACCGTAATCTGACTATTCTGATCCCGGCAGCTCGAACGTGGGGTGTGTCGCCGCTTCAAAAATTTTACAGTCCAACGTCCACAGCACCAATATGTATCCCCAGGTGTGACGCCCATAGGTCTCATCCTCCACTACCTGGCTCGCGTCATACCGGTATATGTATCCGTGCTTGTCACTATGCGTGACTTTCTCGCTGCCCATGACAATTCCCGGCCTATCTGAGATTTCACGCCTGACAAGATTGGTGCAACTCAATTCACCGACCTCTTCACTGTTCAAGACCCTTTCCCCCTCCTGCACTGTTGCCGACGGCGAACGCATCACCACCTCCTTCGCAGTGGCCGAGACGGTAGTCAAAGTGGCAATGAGCAATGCCACAGATTTCGAAACTCCATTGCTTTTCATTTTCATGGTCCATTCCGGCACAGGGATTCTAACACGGATCTACAGCCCATTTCGTTATCTCCGACCACCGCAGCGTCCACTCTCCGCTGGGCTCCTTTTGATACAAGAGCTCAATTTTCCCGCCACACCGGGTCTCACCTGCCTTCATATGCAATCCCAAAAACAGTCCATCCGTGATCTCAACATCCTGTTCTGCCGCAATGTCGAACTGCAAAACTTTGTAGACGTTTTCCGAGTCTCCTTCACCCGAGTAGATCTGAAGGATCGAGACTCTTGCTCCCTCATCTGCAAGAGTCTTTAAGAGGTGCGAAACGTCATCGTTAACCGTCTGCTCCGAGGGGCCGCATCCCGCAAGGAGGGTGACGGCGATGCAGCAAACCAGAGTCCTTACTCGATCGATTACTGTTTTCATTTGCCGCTATGCAACGGAATTGGATCGATCTGTACGTACCTTCCGATAATGGCGTCATAGTGGCGGAAGTAGTTACCAGGAACTCTTCGCCGAGAGGATCGAGGTGAGCGTCCAACGCGAGCGCCTGGGACGTGTCGTTCATCTTCTGCGGGCAGCGATAGAGGTCGCAATTCTTGATACTCGGCAACCGAATGACTACATTATCCAGGACCCAGCAGATACGCATCTCGAAGGATGGATGACATGCTGCATCTTTCCCGCTTCGCCATCGTCGCAGTCCTCCTCGCCGGCTCGCAGAGTGCGCTGGCCGCGGACCCGAGTTTGCTGGCGCCCTATCTGTTCGTGGCGCCGCAACAGCCGTTGACGCCGATCGAGCAGCAGAAGGCTCTGATCTACCAGTCGCAGGTCGACAGCCAGCTACGCCGGCTGGAGCGCCAGGACACGCAAGGCCAACTCGATTCCTTCGATCAGCGGCTGCTGCTCGACACGCGCTCCGAACTCCAGCGGATGGACGGGGTCCTGGGTTACTAAGGCTTTCCACCTTCGGCCCATTGGCTTCGAATGATCGTCTGAAGATCGCCTCTGTTGCTGCCCCCGCTTTGGCGCGAGGGCATACACAGATCTCAGTGTCGAGCTGGCTGGCGGCCAGCAGAGTATGAAACCCCTCTCCCCTTGGGGGAGAGGGGTTTTCGCGCGCCAGCGCGCCGAGAGTCCTTGCACGGTTCGATCTGAACTGGAACGACATGACCCCTTGCTCGTAGCTGTCGACCTTCCGCCCAGACATTGATTTATCAGCGCGCTGCCGCGCGCCAAACCCCTCACCCCCCGCCCCCTCTCCCCCAAGGGGAGAGGGGAAGTTCATCGCGTAACTGCGATCAGCGCACAAAGGCGCCGCCGGCTTCACCCGGCCGCTATCGACCCGAAGCACATAATTGCGCCTGATCTCAAGCGGAAGCGATTCTTCCCGCACGCGCGTGGCGGATTGCCCAGAAGGTAAGCACCGCCCCGATGATCGCCGGCAGAGTGACGGCGGGAAAGTCGCGCGGAATGACCGAGGGTGAGCAGATGCCGACCGCCACCTCCCAGAAGTGAAACAGGGCATGGCCGGACAGCCAGATCGTGGGGGCCGCCCAAAGAAGCACGCGGAACTGCGGCCGTGCCGCCCCAACCAGGAAGGCGGCGCCCATCAGCACGAAGATCAAGCCAATATCGCGCAGGAAATGCTGGTTGAAGGGTCCTGTGGACGTCACGCCGGGCACCGCAAAGTACCAATTTTCAGGCGACACGAGCATGAAGATGCCGTTGGCTTCCAAGGCGACGCCGAGGACCACGGCCAAACCTAGACACAGTGATTTCATCGGTCGATCCGCCTATTTCTAAGCTATGGAACGGCGGAGCCAATCCTCGAAGCGCGTCGCGCCGATGCGCGGGTTCTTGCCCGGGGTGAGGGATTGATCGTTCAGCTCGGCGCCGAAGTAGCGCGCGTGGACGTCGGCGACCACCTGGCGTGCGTCATGCTTCGCGCTCAGGAAACGCCGGACGAGTTCGTCGAGACCGATCCGTTCGGGACCCGCCAGCTCGATCGTGCTGTTCACAGGCGCCCCCAGCGTGACGTCGGCCAGTGCGTCGGCAACGTCATCCGACACGATGGGCTGCAGGTGGGCCGGCGACAAGCGAACCGTTTGCCCCTCGGTGGCCGATTGGGCGATGCCGCTCACGAATTCGAAGAACTGCGTCGAGCGGAGGATCGTATAGGGGATCTTGGAGGCCTTGATCAGGTTCTCTTGGGCCAGCTTCGCGCGAAGGTAGCCGCTATCGGGAAGGCGGTCGGCGCCGACGACCGACAGGGCAACGTGATGACCGACGCCGGCGGCTGCTTCCGCAGAGAGCAGGTTGCGGCCCGACGTCTCGAAGAACTCCAAAACCGCCTTGTCCTCGAACGACGGCGAGTTCGCCACATCGACGACGACCTGAGCGCCGGCAAGCGCCTCGGCCAGTCCCTCTCCTGTGATCGTATTGACGCCCGAGTTGGGTGACGCCGGCGCAACCTCATGACCCTTCTGACGAAGCCTGTTCACGAGCTTCGTTCCGATCAGGCCGCTGCCTCCGATAACGACGATTTTCATGACCTACTCTCCATTCGATGTCGACCACGTCCATCGAGATCAATGCAAGCGAAGAATGCCGCTAGGTTGACCGGAAGTCCAAAGTCACTTCCGTTACTCCGCCGCCGCGCGCTTCGCGCCGGCATCGCCGAAGCCGCCGCCGCCGGGAGTCTCGATGACGAAGACGTCGCCTGGGGCCATCTCGACCCGACCGGTTCCCGCCAGTTCCACGCGGCTGCCATCGGCGCGCTGCACATAGTTGCGACCGACCGCGCCGGGGCCGCCGCCGGCCATGCCATAGGGCGGCACGCGGCGGTGGCCGGAGAGGATCGCCGCTGTCATGGCTTCGCGGAACTGGATCCGCCGGACCGCGCCGTCGCCGCCGCGATGCTTGCCGGCGCCGCCGCTGCCGCGGCGGATGGCGAAGCTCTCCACCAGCACGGGGAAGCGCCATTCCAGCACCTCCGGATCGGTGAGGCGTGAGTTCGTCATGTGGGTGTGCACTGCATCGGTGCCGTCGAAGCCCGGCCCGGCGCCGGAGCCGCCGCAGATGGTCTCGTAGTACTGATAGGTGTCGTTGCCGAAGGTGAAGTTGTTCATCGTCCCCTGGGACGCACCCATGATGCCGAGCGCGCCATAGAGCGCGTCGGTGATGCATTGCGAGGTCTCCACATTGCCGGCCACCACGGCCGCGGGATAGCGCGGGTTCAGCATGGTGCGCTCCGGCACGATGATTTGCAACGGCTTCAGGCAGCCGGCATTCATCGGGATCTCGTCATCGACGAGGGTGCGGAAGACATAGAGCACCGCCGCCTTGGTCACCGCAGCCGGCGCGTTGAAGTTGCTGCCCTGCTGCGGCGAGGTGCCCGTGAAGTCGATGACCGCGCTGCGCGCCTTGGTGTCGATGTCGATGCGCACCTTGATCATGGCGCCGTCATCCATCTCGTAGGCGAAGGCGCCGGGCTTCAGCACGCCGAGCACGCGGCGCACCTGTTCTTCCGCATTGTCCTGCACATGGCCCATATAGGCCTGGACGACACCGAGCGTGAAATGGGCGACCATGCGGCGCAGTTCCTGCACGCCCTTCTCGTTGGCGGCGATCTGCGCCTGCAGGTCGGCGATGTTCTGCCGCGGGTTGCGGGCGGGATAGGCGCCCGATGCCAGCAGCGCCAGCACCTCCGCTTCGCGGAAGCGGCCGCGATCGACCATCAGGAAATCGTCGATCAGCACGCCCTCTTCCTCCACCGTCCGGGAATCCGGCGGCATGGAGCCCGGCGTGATGCCGCCGATATCGGCGTGATGGCCGCGGGAGGCGACCCAGAACAGGATGCCGCCGGAGGGCGGCTCGGCGAACACCGGCGTGATGACGGTGACGTCGGGCAGATGGGTGCCGCCATTGTACGGTGCGTTGAGCATGAACACGTCGCCGGGATTAATCGCCGCGCCGCGCTGGCGGATCACCGTCTGCACGCTTTCGCCCATGGAGCCCAGATGCACGGGCATATGGGGCGCGTTGGCGATGAGCTGCCCTTCGCCATCGAAAATGGCGCAGGAGAAATCCAGACGCTCCTTGATGTTCACGGAATGGCTGGTGTTCTCCAGGGTCGAGCCCATCTGCTCGGCGATCGACATGAACAGATTGTTGAAGATCTCCAGCATCACCGGATCGACGGCGGTGCCGACGGCCACGCCCCGTTCCGCCGCCTGCACGCGGTCCAGCACCAGGTGGCCGCGCGCGGTGAACGTGGCGCGCCAGCCCGGCTCGATGACGATGGTGCTGATGGGCTCGATGACGATAGCGGGGCCATCGATGGCGTCGCCGGGAAGCAGATCGCCGCGATCATAAAGCGGCGTGTCGCGCGAGACGCTGCTGCCGCCTTCGCTGATCCACATGGGCATCGCGGCTTTCGGCCGGAGCGGCTGATGGCGCGGCGCGGCGGTCAACTCCGGATCTTCCACATTCTCGGTCTTGCCGATTACTTCGACGGAAACCGCCTCAACGATGTGCGCCTTCTCTGGCACGATGAAGCCATAGCGCTGGCGGTGCGCCGCCTCGAACGCGGCGACGATCCCGGCGCGGTCGCCGAAGGTGACGACCAGCGGCGAGTCCGTGCCCTCGTAGCGCAGGTGGACGCGGTGGATGACGCGGACATGCTTTTCGTCGATCCCCTGACGCGCCATCTCCGCGCGACCATCGGCCTCGATCTCCTTGAGCAACTTCCGGAGATCGCTGACCACTTCCTCGCTCAGGCGCGCTTCCACCGCGTGTTCGCGCAGCACGCGCATATCGGCAAGGCCCATGCCATAGGCCGAGAGCACGCCCGCCAGCGGATGCAGGAACACCCTGGTCATGCCGAGCTGATCGGCCACCGCACAGGCATGCTGCGCACCGGCGCCGCCGAAGCAGCAGAGCGTGTAGTCGGTGACGTCATAGCCGCGCTGGATCGAAATCTCCTTGATCGCGTTCGCCATGTTGGCGACGGCGATGCGCAGGAAGCCTTCCGCGACCTGTTCGGGGCTGCGTTTGTCACCGGTTGCCTCTCCGATCGTCTTCGCCAGCGCCTCGAACTTCGTGCGCACCGCTGCCGCGTCGATCGGCTGATCCGCCGCCGGGCCGAAAACGCGCGGGAAGAAATCCGCCTGGATGCGGCCGAGCATGACGTTGCAATCGGTCACGGTCAGCGGCCCGCCGCGCCGGTAGCAGGCGGGACCGGGATTGGCGCCGGCGGAATCCGGGCCGACGCGATAGCGGCCGCCCTCGAAGAACAGGATCGAACCGCCGCCCGCCGCCACTGTGTGGATCTGCATCATCGGCGCGCGCATGCGCACGCCGGCGACCCGGGTCTCAAAGGCGCGCTCATACTCGCCGTCGAAATGAGACACGTCGGTGGAGGTGCCGCCCATGTCGAAGCCGATGATCTTGTCGAAGCCGGCGCGCCGCGCCGTCTCCACCGCGCCGACGACGCCGCCGGCCGGTCCGGACAGGATGCTGTCCTTGCCCTGGAAATGCCGGGCATCGGCGAGGCCGCCATTGGACTGCATGAACAGCAGCCGCACATCGCCCAACTCGCCGGCCACCTGATCCACATAGCGGCGCAGGATCGGCGACAGGTAGGCATCGACGACCGTGGTGTCGCCGCGGCCCACCAGCTTCATCAGCGGGCTGACCTGATGGCTGACGGAGATCTGGGTGAAGCCGATCTCGCGGGCGATGGCGGCCGCCTGCTTCTCATGGTTGCTGTGGCGATAACCATGCATGAACAGGATCGCGGCGGCGCGGATGCCCTGATCGAAGGCCGATTGCAGCGCCGTTTTCAGGGCAGCTTGATCCAGTGGAATCAGGACCTGCCCTTCGGCGGTGACCCTCTCCTGGGCCTCGATCACCCGCTCATAGAGCAGCTCCGGCAGCTGAATATGGCGGGCGAAGATATGGGGCCGGTTCTGGTAGGCGATGCGCAGGGCATCGGCGAAGCCGGCGGTCACCACCAGGACGGTCCGATCGCCCTTGCGCTCCAAAAGCGCGTTGGTCGCCACCGTGGTCCCCATTTTAACAGAGGAGATATGCGCTGATGGAATGGCTGCGCCAGGGCGCAATTCCAGCAGCTCGCGGATGCCCTGAACGGCTGCGTCGGGGTACAACTCTGGGTTATCGGATAAGAGCTTATGGGTCAGAATGCGTCCGTCGGGGGCACGGGCCACGATGTCGGTGAAAGTGCCTCCGCGGTCGATCCAAAACTGCCAATTTGATTTTGTGACAGGCATACTACTGATTCCGCCCCCTGGTGACGTTTTCTGACAAGAAATTGGACAGCAGCCCTGTTTATAAATTCACCCTAGTAGCCTGTCGACCTGAGCCGCAGTGGTAAACGCCCGCGGCGATGCTTCAAAAGAAGAGCGTAACGGGGCGGTCGAGGCTGCGGCGCGGTGTCGCAGATGCGCAGTGGGTGCGACCCAAGGCCTTGAATGGCCAGGGTTCATACCCAAATTTGTCGGGTTTGCGACAATTGGTTATGGACAGCGGTGCTGGGGGGCCAGCGCCGTAAGAAAGGGTTTTCAAAAATGGCCGACGACAGCCACAAGAAGCCGGAATCCGACAAGAAGTACGAGCCGAGGCGGAGGAAGTGCCTGCGCTGCCAGGAGTCGTTTACCAGTGCTTGGCCTGGTGAACGCGTCTGCTCGCCCTGCAAGCAGACTAGCGATTGGCGGGACGGTATCGCGGCCTAACGGCCCGATCGCCTGCCGCCGCACAATTTTGCCGCGGCGTCCGAGGTTCATGAAGGATGGCGACGAGCGCCCCCTAACGGCGCCACGCTTGAGCTTTGCCTAAGCTAGCCGTGCCGCCCAGCGGTGCTGCCGCCGTCGATCGCGATGATCGAGCCGGTCATGAAGGCGGCGCGGGGCGAGGCGACGAACACCACCGTCTCCGCCACCTCCGCCGGCGTGCCGATGCGATTGAGCGCGGCGAACTTCTCATAATAGGCATAGTAAGATTTGGGATCGCCGCTTGCTTCGGCGCATTCCCGCATGAGCTCGGTATCCATCGATCCCGGGCAGACGCAGTTGACGCGGATAGCCGGCGCCAGCTCGACGGCAAGCGCGCGCGTCATGTTCACCAGCCCGCCCTTGGCGGCGCAATAGGCGACATTGTTGACGATCGGACGCAGCCCCAGCTCGGAGGCGATGTTGACGACATTGCCGCCGCTCTGCTTCAGCGCGGGAAGGGCCGCGCGGGTGCAGAAGAAGCTGCCTTTCAGGATGGTGTCGACATGCTTGTCCCAGATCTCTTCGGTATGGGCTGCGATCGGCATCTCCCAATTGATGGCGGCATTGTTCACCAGCACATCGAGGCGGCCGTAACGGCTTAGCGCCGTTTGTACGATTGCCTCGCAACCGCTGACTGACGAAATATCGCCAGAGGCCGCCGTCAGGCGTTCGCCGCCGCCGAGACCGGCGATGGCGTGCTCGATCCGATTGAGATCGAGATCGTTGAGCACGACATTGGCGCCGCGGCCGTGAAAGGCGGCGGCGATCTTGAAGCCCAGGCCGCGCGCTGCGCCGGTGACCAGAACCGACCTGCCGCTGAAATCTTCATCGTTCATGGGATTGCTCCACGATTGAAAAGCGTCAGCCGCGGTAGCGGCTGAAATGAAGCGCCAGCACCGTCATTCCCATGGTCAGCGCGATCAGGATGGTGGCGCTGGCGTTGATCGATGGATCGAGCGAGGTGCGCACCATGCTCCAGACCAGCGTCGGGATGGTGTTGCCGCTGCCGATGGTGAAGAAGGTGATGATGAAGTCGTCGAGCGACACCGCCACGGCAATCAGCGCAGCACCGACGATGGTGGCGCGGACGATCGGCAGCGTCACCGTGAAGAAGGCCTGCAGCGGCGAGGCGCCGAGATCCCGCGCGCTTTCCACCAGCGCGTGATCGAAGCCCACCATCCGCGCATGGACGATGAGGATGACGAAGGGCTGGGTGATCACCAGATGGCCGAGGATGACCGTCGGCAGGCCCAACTCCACATCCAGGACGAGGCGCAGGAACGACATCAGGGCCACGCCGACGAACAGCGACGGCAGCATGACGGGCGCGCGCAATTGCAGCAGCAGCGGGCCGCTGACGCGCTCGGGCATCCGCGACAGCAGCAGCGCCGCCATGGTGCCGATCACCGTCGAGATGACGGCGACGCAGGCGGCGATGATGGCGCTGTTCTCCGCCGCGCCCCAGAAGGTGTCGTTGGCCAGCAGCTTGCGATACCAATCGAGGGTCAGGCCGCCCATGGGAAAGGCAGTCAGCGCGTTGCGGCCGAAACTGAAGAGAACCAGCAGCACCATCGGCGTCAGCATGAACAGGACGACTGCGGCGCCGAAGATTGCCCAGATGGCGGCGGAGACGCGCATCGTCACGGCCGCAAACTCCAGCGCAGCACCAGGCCTGCCGCGACGATGAGGACGGCAGACGCGGCGAAGGTGCTGAAGGACATGGCGCTGCCCATGGGCCAGTCGAAACGCAGGGAGAATTGCTGTTCGATGAAGTCGCCGATCATCGCCGTGCCGGTGCCGCCGACGAAGCGCGGCGTCACATAGTCGCCGGCGGCGATCAGAAACGACAGGGTGAAGGCCGTCAGCAGGCCCGGCAGGCAGAGCGGCAGGACGATATCGCGAAACGCCTGCCGCCGCGCCGCGCCGAGATCGCGGGCCGCCTCGATTAGATCGTCCTCGACGCCGCGTAGCGAGCCGTAGATCGGCAGCACCGCCAGCGGCAGCAGGAAGTGGGTGAGCGTGGCGACGACGGCTCCGGAATTGTAGATGAAGATGGTCAGCGGCTCCTCGATCAGCGCCAGCGCCAACAGCGCCGAATTGAGCACGCCCTCTTTGCCGAGGATCGCCTTCCAGGCATAGATCTTCACCAGATAGCCGCCGAACAAGGTCAGCAGGGTCACGAACAGCAGCGGCAATCCGAGCCGCCCGGCGCGGAAGCGGATTAGATAAGCAAAGGCAAAGGCGATGACGGTGGTGACGACAGCGGTTTCCGCGGCGATGAGCAGCGTGGCGGCAATGACGTCAGCGTACTTCTCCCAGGTCTCCACGTAATTGGAGACGGTGAAATCCCGCCGGATGCTCATGGCCCGCACCGACCAGAAGCTGAGGATGAAGAAGAACGAGGCCGGCAGCGCGAATGCGATCAGATAAACCAGCGCCGCTGGAGCCAGCGGCCACCAGCGGCGCAGGTCTTTTGCCGATGTCACAAGTTCAAGCCCGCTTCAGCCGCTCATATTCCTCGAGGAAGTCGTCATAGGTGGCGTACTCGCCCGCTTCCGTCGGCGGCACCGGGAACAGCCGCGCCAGTTTCATGAACCCATCGATATCGCCGTAATTGTAGCCGGCCTTCAGTTCTTCCGGCAGCGACGGCACGGCCTTCAGATTGGTGATGCCGGCGCTCTGCTCGGTGGCGAACTGGATCTGCGGATCCGGCGACAGGATGTGGTTCATCATGCTGTAGACCAGATCGGGATGCGGGCAATCCTTGGGAATGCAGAGGCAATCCATGAACAGGCCGGTCCCTTCCTGGGGAATCGAATAGGCGATGGTCTTGCCCTTGCCCTTTGCCCAGACGGCTACTGCTTCCCAGCCGATGGTGGTGATCACCACTTCGTTGCGGGCGAAGGCATCGGCCATGTCGCCATAGGTGGCGAAGAAGGCGCGCGCCTGCTTGGTCTTCACCTCGATCAGGAAATCGATGACTTTGGCCAACTGCTCCTTCGACAGCAGCGTGCCCTGCTCCGCGCCGGTGACCGTGCGGCCCCAGACCAGGAGGTTGCCCAGGGGATCGTCAACCATCGCCACCTTGCCCTTGTATTCCGGCTTCATCACATCGAACCAGGAGGCGGGCGGCGCGGTCACCACCGAGGGATCGTACATAATGGGCAGCGAACCCCAATTCCACGGCACGCCCATGAGCTGGCCGTCATGCTTGATGGCTTCCTGGGCGGTGAATTGCGGAATGAGATCGCCGAAAGCGCTGATGCGCGCGACATCCACCGGCTCCAGCAGCCCGCCTTCGGCCATCAGCGGCAGATAGCCAAAATACATGGTGATGAGATCCGTATTGCCGACGCCGCCGGCCTGCAGCTTGGTGATGATCTCTTCGTTCGAGGCGATAAAGGTGGGCTGGAAATCGATGTCATTGTCCGCCAGGAATGAACCGGAGGTGATCGGCGTCTCATAGCCCTGCCAGCCCATCCAGGTGATCGTGGTCTTCGCTTCGGCGCGGCGCGCCGGAAATCCGGCGACGGCAAGCGCGCCGGCGCCCGCCAGCCCCTTGGCGAAGCGGCGGCGTGACAGCCATGGCGCCTTGGCGACCAATTCTTCCATCGATGTTGTGATCTTCATGCCCGGGGTACTCATGACCGCGTCCTCCCTATTTGTTGTTCTGTCCTGCGCGTTTTCCTGAGGCCCGGTCTTCCGCCGGGCGTCGATATTGTTGTTGCGCGCCGTTTTAACGTTAGAGTTGCCGTAGACGCGGAGTCAAGGCGACCGGCGCAAGCAGACCAATCAGGCCCAAGGCGTGAAGCTGCATGAAAATCACTGAAATCGACATCATCGAGTTGCGGGTTCCCGGCTGGCGCGGCGACAGCTTCGACGGGTCGCGGGACGATTGCGTGATCCGAATTCATACCGACGACGGCGTCACCGGGATCGCCGAGGTGGATTCCGTGCCGGCGATCGTGCGCGCCGTCATCGAGGCGCCGCGCTCCCATACCCATGCCATGGGCCTCAAGCATGTGCTGATCGGTCAGGATGCAACCGACGTCGAAGGGTTGTGGGAACGCATGTACGAGGCGAGCGACTATCACGGGCGGCGCGGCGTGGTGATCCACGCGATCAGCGGCATCGACATGGCGCTGTGGGACATCCGCGCCAAAGCGCAGGGCAAGCCGCTATGCGAGGTGCTCGGCCGCAAGAAGCGCGATCGTCTGTTGGCCTATGGCACGATCTATCCGCTCGGCGCGACGCCGGACGAGGTGAAGCGCAATATCGACCGCGGCCTCAAGATGGGATTGAAGGCGATCAAGATCGCCGCCGATCCGTTCTGGCGCGACGACCTTAAGCTGACAACATCGCTGATCCGCGCCGCGCGCGAACATGTGGGTCCGGCGATCCGGCTGATGGTAGATCTGGCGGGCGCGATAACAACGCCGGAGCAGGGCCTGCCGTTGATGCCGATCTTCCGCGATCACGATTTCGCCTGGGTGGAGGCGCCACTGCCGGTGGACGACGTGGCCGGCCATCGCCGGTTCCAGGGCTTCGGCATTCCCATCGGCGGCGGCGATCTCGGCTGCACCACGCGGTTCGAATATGAGCAGATGCTGGACCAGGGCGGCATCGATATCGCCCAGCCCGATATCAGCATGGCCGGCGGCTTCACTGAAGTCGTGCGCATCGCCCGCATGGCAAGGGCGCGAGGCAAGCGGCTCGTGCCCCATGGCTACAAGACCAATATTCTGATTGCCGCCAATCTTGCCTTCCTCGCGCAGCACGACGACGAGGAGATCCTGGAATATTCCACCAGCGACTCGCCGCTGCGCTGGGAATTGACCAATGAAACGTTCAACATCGAGAGCGACGGCACGGTACGCGTGCCGGCCGGGCCGGGCCTGGGCGTCAGCCTGAGCGACGCCGCGCTGGCCAGATTCAAAATCGCGTGAAGAATAGGGCGGCCGCGTGCCTGCCGCGGGGGTGCGACAAACCGGCCGCCGCATTGACGACAGGATGGATGTACGGTTGAGCTAAGCCATGAGCATTTTCGGACTCATCCTCGGCGGCGCGGCCGGCCTGATCGCATTGCGCGGGCCGCTAGGAGCATTGCTGGGCACCGCTGTCGACCGCTGGCGGCGCCAGGAAGCGGACGCGACTCCCGTCGACGGGGTGGCGTTCGATGGCGAGGCGGCCGCCGGGGCCGCGGTCGATGGCGCCGAGATGGATGGCGCAATGGACGGCGCCAGTCCGCGGATGGCGACGAAGCGGGTCGCCTTCACCATCGCCGCCATCGCGCTGGGCGCCAAGATGGCGAAGGCCGACGGCATTGTGACGCGCGACGAGGTGGATGCCTTCAAACGGGTCTTCCATATCCCGCCGGACGAAATGGAGAATGTAGGCCGCATTTTCGATCAGGCCCGCAAGTCGCCGCTGGGCTATGAGGCCTACGCACGTCAGATTGCCAGCATGTTCCGGCGCCAGCCGACTGTGCTGGAAGAACTCCTCGACGGCTTGTTCCAGATCGCCAAGGCCGATGGTCATGTTCCT
>Ga0184612_10000955_pt1 | contig 13820 bp, 18 predicted proteins | sample PLM3_60_coex_FD_133163 | JGI IMG/M metagenome (GOLD analysis project Ga0184612, IMG submission 133163) | Groundwater sediment microbial communities from an aquifer in East River, Colorado, USA - PLM3_60_coex | ecosystem: Environmental > Terrestrial > Soil > Riparian zone | place: USA: East... | reverse complement strand
CTCCCAGTCTTTCCCCTCTACTCCAACCATCACGGCGGCTGGCTTGCCACGACGGGTGATGACAAGCTGGTCCTGTTGGGACATATCCACACATTCCTTGATTTTTTTCTGAAGGTCACGAGCGTTTACTGTCTTCATAAAATATTCTCCGTCTTGGTTCCTCGTCGCTTTCTCCGAACGGCTCGCACATAGACTACCGACTCGGTAGCTGAAACGTCATAAAAGACCCGGTACTCACCGACACGCAGCTCCCAGATCGGCGCCACCGTCTGCCAAGGCGGAATCAGATTGTCCAGAAGCTTCCGATTCCTGGTTCTGGTTTCGGGTTCACGAGTAAGTTGTTCCTCAATCGAATCTAGGATCTGATTTCTATAATAAATTCGAATGTTCCTGAGATCTTCCTCAACACCCTCAGCAAATCGGATCTCGAACACGCACATATCTTCGCATATGCATTGTCGAGGGGCAATGGGCGATGGGGCTAAGGAGGACTGCCGTGTTCGTAACCGGGACAACTGCCGTGGACGTGATCGTGCTCGGCAAAATGCCGTGTTAGTGGGAGATTATCGTGATTGTGGCCGCGGCTTGTCCGTCAAAGATTGGGAAAGGCGCAGGAGCATTTGGATGACACGGTCGTAACCGGTCCGTAGTTCCTCGTATGTCTCATTCGAAATAATACTTCAAGTCTCTCGCGAGAACAGTTGGTAGCACACCTCGCCGGCCGATCCGCGGGCGATACCGACGAATTGTCGATACTGCTTGCTGCCGAGTCTCATGGCTCCTTCCATAAGATTCATGCCGACGGAACCAGCGGCACGCCGCGTTTGATCTCCCAGACTGAACAATTCTTCTTTCGGAAACACTTTGGTAGCCGAATACGTCTTGAGCGCCAATTGATGAGCCAATTTGAACACGTCGAGATCTTCTACGCTATTCATTTGCTTTTCCTCCGAAGACACGAGCACGTAACCCGAACACGCCCATCACGGCTACAGCCTTTTCAAGACGTTCCAAACGTTCAACCGCTTCGCTCCGTTCAAATCGTTTAGGATTTTCAGGACTCGGACGCGAACTTCCACGTATCGGGAATTCTCGAAACGTCGATATGAGTCAGAATATCCGCGCTGCGGGGTAGAATTCGCGGGGATAAATCAAATCTACTTGCCGGAATAATGCTCACTGGCCTTTTTATATATCTGGTCCAGACGCATTCCTTTGAAGAGCTTTTCCTGAATCTGGAGGTAGTCTTCACTGCCCTTCGAAAAGTGACGAAGGAAGCGAGCCGCCCCACTATAGCCCAAGGCGTCGACCAATGCCCGAATACCGTTATCCACAAGATCTCGTTCGCTCTTAACCTTTGCCATGACGACTGCCCTCGTGTCGAATAAATTCCACCGGATTAGCGACTTTGATTTGAAGCATGCCGAATGAGTTGTTCAAAAAATGTCTGTCAGTCTCCGGCTTATACCCGCTTGGTCTTTTTACGTTTGGCGCCGTAGGATGCGGGGGACTCGGCGATATGCATCCGACTTTTTCTTTCCGCCGGCTCGAACACAACGCGCACCCGGGCACGTAAGACGCTGGCGACTCGGCGAAGTATACTCAAAGAGTGACCTTCGTAGCCGGGGGATTCAAGACGGCTAATCTGCTGTTGCGAAGTTCTGAGCAACTTGGCGAGGTCCTTCTGGGATAGGCCGGCCTTTTCGCGCAGCGCCGAAATCTGCAGCGCAACATCCCACGCCTCCCCGGCGCTCTTAAATCGGGCGGCAAACGCAGGATTCTGTAGTTGCCTATCGAGATAGCGATCGAAATTGGTTTTTTTCATCGTTCTGTTCTTTTCCTCCAGTCGCTCATCCGTTCCCGTGCGGTATCGAGGTCACGAGCTGAAATCGACTGTCCTTTGTTACGAATCCCGTGCAGCGCCACGATCCGGCGGTTTTTCATGAAAAACCAGATAACGCGGGTGTTGAGCTTGCCGACATGGCGCAGCTCAAAAAGACCGTCGCCAAGTGCTTTGGATAGCGGCTCACGATGATACTGACGATTGCGCAGCTTTGCCAGACCCGCGACCACCGCGGCGAAATCATCCGGATCACTGGCCTTCAACTGGTCCAGGAACTCCCGCACCGGGCAGCTACCGCCGCCGTTTCATAGAACTCTACTATGAAATCCATCGCAGTACAACATCAATATTGATGTATTGGGCAGAACAAGCCGTGAGCCAGGAACTAGTGATCATAGGCTCGACGGAACTCCTTACAAATAGCGGGGCCGGTCAAATCGTTCAATCACTAACGAATACTGCGGCCCGTTCCAATCGTTCCAGCCGTTCAATCGCTTTGCTCCGTTCATCACGGGGACCGGTCCGTTCCAAACGTTCCAAATGTTCCACCGCTTCACTACGTTCAAATCGTTTAACACTTTTAGGACCCGAACGGGAACTTTCACGTTTCGGGAATTCTCGAAACGTCGAAATGAGCGCCTACTTGTCAATCAAGGAGCGATTGCGAGATCGGTTAAAGTGAGGCGGCAGGAATGGTCAGGGTCCGCTGAGGCTTTTCGTGCCGCTCAAAGATACCGTGATATACAGAGTCCATCTTTTTCAGGATATCCAGCTTAAAATACTTCTCGCCGCATTGGCGGCAAACGCCGGCGGGGACGTTGCTCACGACCATTAGATGTTTTTGACGGCGATAATCGTATTCAATAGTCTGCTCGACCACTTCTCCTCCACAATAGCGGCAATCCGCATAACGGTTCATGACCGGCCTCCCCTGGTTCTCGGATCAGTCCACTTCGGCGCCGTCGGTGTATAAACGGTAATAAGTCTGAGCATTCTTTGAGTTTCACCCTTCATTGTCGCCCATCCCAGGACCGCGTGGAGCGGTCGACTCCCTCAATCGCTTCGCAGGTATGGGTTACGGTTTTTCGGCGACGACTTTGCCGTTTTTCCAGACATAGATGGGAGTGCCGTGCATGCGGGCGGTCTTGCGCGCAACCTTGGCGGCGCGGCGGAGCGCGCGGCCGGCTGCGAGAGTTAGCGGAGATGGTACGATCTTCTTGCTTTGTGGTTTCATGGTCCCTGCTCTAGGACTTTAGCAACATCGTCCACACACCCGATCAAGTGAGCAATCAAATCGTAAGGGCGCTTTTTTCCGCCGCCCTTCTCTTCCTGTTTGGCGAGGACGCCGATCGCGTCGCGTATCACCTCGGATTTGGTCTGGCGTCTCTTTCGCGCCAGCCTGCCGATCAACGACTCTGTCTTTTGATCTAAGCGAACGCTTAAAGGCATAAATGGATTCTCCTCATGCGATACAACAGCGTAGTACAGTTTGGTTCGACGCCTCAACTGGACGTGGCTTCAGGAAGGATAAAGGCAAAGGGAGAAAGGATAAAAAGACGTGATCGTGATTCCGTGCTGATCCTTGCGGGGGAAACTTCGACGTTTTCGCCATTGCCAAAACGTCGAAATGAGCGACGTCGAACGTCGTCCGTAGGCTGCGGCCGTTTGTCTTCGGCTAAAATTTAATCTCGATGTTCGTAGGTCGTGAGCTTGTTGGCTTCAAGGCTCTGCTCACGTCTTGATCACTGCGCCCTTGCAAGTCCGGGTTTGAACCCGCGTGTGGCGAGCAGGAATGTTCCCAACACCATCAAAGCTAGACTAAACCACTGCGCTTCCGTCAATCCCAGCGCCAGCGGCGGGTTGATGCGCCAGAATTCCACGACCAAGCGGGCGATCCCGCCAAGAATTAAATAGAGCCACGCCATCGTTCCCGGCGCATAGCCGCGTTTGCGCAATGACCAAAGGATGCCGAACACGACGACACCCTCGATGAATTCGTAAATCGGCGTTGGGTGAACGCGGACTCCCGGCGGATACGGAACACCGGTATTCGGGTCGGCCCAGCCGACAATCGCGTTGTGATAAGCAACGCCCCAAGGAACAGTTGTGATCGTGCCCCAATCTCCGTCACCCGCTACGTGACAACCGATTCGGCCGACACCGTATGCAAGCGCCAACGCCGGCGCGCCGATATCGGCACCGACGAGCCACGGAATCCCATGCTTCTTCAACACCCACGAGACGGCGATGGCGCCGCCGAAGAAACCGCCGTACCAAGTGAAGCCTGCGCCCGTGAAAATATAATTCATCGGCGCGGCAAGAATGTTGTTCCACTCTTCGACGATGAACAGAAGCCGCGCGCCGAGCAGCCCACCGACCGCCGCCGCGAAAACCATCGTCGAGGCAAGCTCGGGATTGTAGCCCCTGCGTTTGAGCTCGGCATGAACCACCCACGCCGCGGAAAGCGCCGCCAGCGCCATGAAGGCGCCGAAACTGTAGATTGTAATCGGACCGAGTTGGAAGATAATCGGATACATCGATTAAGAAATGCTGCTTGATGCCAAGGTAGCAGATCAGTTATCGGAATCCAGTGTTACCTGCTGTTTTCCGACGAATAAACGATATCGACCACTGTGTTGGTGTTGTCGATCAAGATTCGCCGGCGCAGCGTTCCCAGTCGTTCGTGCCAAATTTCCATCTCGTAAGGACCGACCGCGAGGCGGTCGATCACGAAATTGCCGCTGTCATCGCTGATCGCGAAAAACGGGGTATCGGTCACCACAATCGCAGCCGACATCCAGGTGTGGAGCACGTCGCAGTCGATGCGGATCACGCCGGGGCGATCCAGTCGTTTGGTCACTTGGCGCCACTTCGGCAGCCCGACGTTGAACAACGTTTCCTTGCCCAAACGGGCGTGCACGGTGTGCAGAATGGGATCGCTGTTTTTTAACAACAGCTCGCTACCGACCGTCGCCACTTGGACGTGGGGGCTAAAGGCGCAATGTTTATTATCCAGGGTCAGCCGGTTGGATTGAGTCGAGAATTTCCTGCCGAGCGGACGAAAGGCAATCACGGCATTTTGCAGCCCGCCTTCGAGGCCGATCAGCAGCGTTTCATTGCGCACCGTCGCACCGCAAAAGGAGCGGTTCTTAAAGACCGCCAGCGGCTTTGTCCTTTGCGGACTGCCGGCGACGCTGATTTTTCCATGAACCGTTGCCGTTTCGAGGGAGAGCCGCGCCTCGGCCCGTGGGTCGGCGCGGGCGTCTGATCCGGTCACGACCGCGGCGCGCACCGATGCCAACGTTACGCTCAAACCGAGGAGCAGAAGTTTTGCCGCACGCATGGGAACTACTTCATGAGTAGGTTAGATCGTAACACCGCTGACCTTATTGAGACCAGTGCTTTTCTCTGTTAACAGTTGGGACGAGTGATGAAGACTGAAGAAACCTGGGTCGAGGACGCTTTCTCTCCTGCTCGCACTGTGCCATCCCCTGTCTCGAGAACGCATTGATCCCAACGTGCGCGTCGTCCTTCAAAGAGTCAGCGAAGCTCGTGTAACCGTGGGACACGAAATCGTTGGAGAAATCGGTGCGGGCCTGTGCATTCTCTTGGGCGTCGGCAAACAAGACGACGAAGAGAGTGCGAAGTCGCTTAGCGACAAGATTACGAACTTGCGCATTTTCGCAGACGAGCAAGGCAAAATGAATCGCTCGATTATCGACACCGGCGGCGAGCTGCTCGTGGTCTCGCAATTCACGTTGTACGCCGACTGCGGCAAAGGCAACCGGCCGTCCTTTTCCGGTGCCGCGCTTCCCGCCGACGCCGAGCGGCTTTATCAGTTTTTCACCCAACGGCTGCGCGATGGGGGTCTCAAGGTCGCTACCGGACAATTTCAAGCGCATATGAACATTGCCCTCATCAATGACGGGCCGGTGACTATTTTTATCGAAAGCTGAAGATGCAGGTCGTTCTATTCCAACCGGAGATCCCGCCCAACACCGGCAGCGTCGCCCGCTTGTGCGCGGCCACGCTTACACCGCTCCACCTTATCGAGCCATTGGGATTCAAGATCGATGACAAGCATCTCAAGCGGGCCGGCCTGGACTATTGGGAATATGTCGACCTGCACGTGCATGAATCCTGGGATGATTTTGTCGCCAAGGCCGCGCCGGAAAAGCTTCTGTTTTTCTCCAAACGCGCGACCAAGTCTTATACGTCGGTTGACTATAGCGATGAGCACTTTTTAGTATTTGGACCCGAGACGCGCGGATTGCCCAAAGAGTTTTTGGATGCCCATCCCGACTGTGCGCTGCGCATACCGATGATGGGAACAGGCGTGCGCAGCCTGAACCTTTCCAACGCGGTCTCGATCGTTTTGTACGAAGGACTGCGTCAGCTGGGCAAGGCATAGTTTTCGCGTAGGCCTTGACCCTGGATTTGATAATGGTTATTTATCGGCAACAAATTTCACACCGGAGGGGGGGCTGGTATGAGTTTTAGGGCTGCGATCATTCGCCCGCGAATGATTTTATTTTTGTTCGCAGGTTTGTTTCTTTCCTTGACAAGTTGGAAATCACATGGGCTCGCCGCTGAAGCACAGAAAGCGGAAGCCGCGCCTCCGTCGAAGGAATCATTCAACCTGATTCTGCCGTTCAAGGATCTCACCGTGGGTCAAGGGCAAGAGGCGACGATGGACGCGGAGGTCGTCAACCGTACCAAGGACCCGGTGGAAATAACTCTGACGATTGAAGGCGTCCCCGCAAGATGGGACGCCAACTTCAACTCCAGGTATCCGAGCTTTCCAGTGCGCTCTGTGATGGTACAAGGCGGCGATCAAAACTCGAATAAATCAACAACCCTTGAGTTCAAAGTCAAAATTCCCGAGAACACAAAACCGGGAACGTACCCGATCAAAGTGACCGCCAAAGATACCAAGGGAACAACTCAATACGCCGAAACCATCAATTATCGGGTCAGTTCCAAAAAGATTGAAACCGGTGGCATCAAGCTGAGCAGCCAGTATCCCGTCCTCAGCACGGGCTCAGGACAGACGGTAAAGTTCACCGTCGATCTCAAGAACGAAACCAATAAACCGCTGACCACTTCGGTGGTCGCTCAGCCGCCGCAGGGCTGGACTGTGCGCTTCAAACCACAGTTCGGTGATCAGCAAATTTCTTCGATTCAGTTGAAGGAAAACGGTTCGGAGACGTTGAGCGTCGAGATCGACACGCCGGCGACCGCCGAGGCGAAAGAATATCCGGTGACGATTCAGGCGCGTGCCGGCGCTTTTGAAGCGTCGACGAATATGAAGGTTTCGCTCAAGGGAACTCAGGATCTGAAAATGGGCTCATTGGCCGGCACCCTCAACACCTCGATTACCGCGGGTAATAAGACGCCGATCGACTTTGTCGTCGGTAACGCTGGAACCGCGCCGATCCGAAATCTTGGATTTGTCACGAAGAAGCCCAATGACAAATGGACCGTCGAATTTAAACCGGATAAAATCGATGCCCTGGGACCCGGCGAAGTGCGCCAAATCAAGATGGAAATTCTCGCGCCGGATCGGACTATCGCAGGCGATTATCTCTTGAACCTGACGGCCAACTCGGCGGAAGCCAACAAATCAGTTGAATTCCGCGTCACCGTTTCGACGCCGACAATCTGGGGCTGGATCGGCTTTGCCATCGTCGGCTTGGTCGTGCTGGGCTTGGCCATCGTCTTTATCCGCTTGGGACGTAGATGAGCGCCGTTGTCGAAACCAAGGATTTGACCAAGCGCTATCGCGAGACGCTTGCGGTCAACGCGCTCAATCTCACCATCGAGGAAGGCGAAGTGTTTGGATTTCTCGGCCCCAATGGCGCCGGCAAAACGACTACCATCCTCATGCTCCTCGGACTCACCGAACCAACTTCGGGAAATGTCTTAGTCTGTGGATTCGATCCGGCGCGCCAATCCCTAGAAGTCAAGAGTCGCGTCGGCTACCTGCCTGAAAACCCCGGCTTTTACGATGATCTCAGCGCGCGGGAAAATCTATTATACATGGCGCGCCTTAATCGCATCCCCGAGGACGAAGCGCGGCGGCGAACCGCAGAAGTTCTCGATCAAGTCGGTCTGGCGGCCGACGACGGCCGTCGGCTAGTCAAAGAATACTCGCGCGGCATGAAGCAGCGTCTCGGCATCGCCGAGGTTCTCGTCAAGAAGCCGCAGGCGATCATCCTCGATGAGCCGACTTTGGGCATCGACCCGGACGGCGCCATCCGCATCCTCGAACTGATCAAGGATTTGAATCGCCAACACAATTTGACCGTCATGCTGTCCTCGCACCAGCTCCAGCAAGTCCAGCAAATCTGTAACCGCGTCGGCATCATCGTCAAAGGCAAGCTGATCGTGCAGGGCGAGATGGACGAGCTCGGAAGATCGATATTGAAGGGCCGCCAGTGGAACTTCTTGTTGGAAGTGAGCGGCAACGTCGACGGTCTGGAACGAGACTTAAAAAATATTACCGGCGTCGATGAAATTGAAAAGCGCGCGCACGGCTGGTTTCTTCGCTGCACTCAAGACGTGCGCGGCGAGGTCGTCACCCTCGTGACGCGTAAAGGGCTGCAATTGCTCCAGCTCCGCTCCGAGGATCCGACGCTCGAGGAAATCTATCTGAAGTATTTTCGCGAGGCCTAAAATGACTGTGGTATTTTGGAAGGAACTGGCGGACCACTTCAGCAGCCGCCGTTTCATGATCCTGCTGATCATCATTATTCTCTCCGGCCTGTGGGCCACCTACGCGACCGGCCAGGCGATTCGGCAAAACACCGATACGGTTCCTCCGCAGTACGTCTTCTTGCTCCTGCTCACATCGAGCGGCGACACGCTATTCTCGCTGGCGACTTTTCTCGCATTTTTCGGTCCGCTCGTCGGTATTACTCTCGGATTTGACACGATCAGCGGCGAATACGCCCGCGGCACGCTCAGCCGCGTGCTATCCCAGCCGATTTATCGGGACAGTCTGATCAACGGCAAGTTTCTCGCCGGTCTTACCACGGTGGCTGTATTGTGGGGCTCCATCCTACTTTTGGTCGTCGGACTGGGAATCAGTTTGCTCGGCTTTCCGCCCAATGCCGAAGAGCTCTGGCGCATGCTGATCTTTACGGCGATCGGCGTTCTCTATGTTGGCTTCTGGGTGGCTCTAGCTACGCTTTTCTCATTGCTGCTGCAAAAAACCGTGACGGCTGCTTTGGCGTCGATGGCGGTTTGGATATTCATGTTTCTTTTCGTGCCGATTATCAGCCAAGTGATTTCTGGAGCCGTCATACCGGATGCAACCACGCCGGAAGCGGTCGCCCGGCGGGCAGACATCGAAAACATCCTAGGCCGCATTTCGCCGAGCACTCTGTTTTTAGAAACGGTCAGCATATTACTGAATCCGGCGGCTCGTGGCGTAGGCCTAGTGCTGCAGAGTCAAGCGGAAGGTATCCTGCCGACTCCGTTGGCGCTCGGCCAAAGTTTGATCCTCGTTTGGCCGCATATCACGACCATCTTCGCGCTCGTGGCGGTGTGCTTCGGCATTTCCTACATCCTCTTCATGCGCGCCGAGATCCGCGCTTAAAATACTCCCGTTCGTTCGAGTTCCCAACGACGCCGACTGCGCTCTCGCAGTTGCCCTTGTCGTTTCTACGTCTTTCGCGCTTGCAGAACGCCCCATACGAGCCCGCCTGGAATTATTTTGAATTGTAATTGTTGATATACAAACGATTTGTGTTAAGTATAGAAAAACTTTTTTCTTCTAACCCGACCCAGGAGGATTCATGGCTTACCACGACCTGCGCGAATATGTTTCGACCCTTGAGAAACACGGCAAACTCAAGCGCGTCACCAAAGAAGTCGATAAAGATTGGGAAATCGCCGCGGTCTGCCGCCAGCTTTTCAAGAAGATATCGCCGCACGAACGTCCTGCTCTAGTTTTTGAGAATGTCAAAGGATTCAAAATTCCCGTAGTCGCCGGCGTGCTGGGCGCGTCCAGAGAAATTTATGCGCTCGGCCTGCAAACGGAAACGGTCGAGGGCATCAACCGCAAATGGGACTATGCGTTAGGCAATCCGATTCCGCCTCGGCTGGTTACGGTTAAGGACGCGCCGTGCAAAGAAAATATTCTTCACGGTAAAGATGTAGACATTACCAAGTTGCCCGTTCCTGTCTGGACGGTGGGAGAAGATCCAGGACCGTTTTTCACTTCCCCATACCTCATCACCAAAGATCCCGAGACCGGCGTGCGCAACGTCGGCACCTACCGAATGGAGGTAAAAGGCCCGAACAAGACCGGACTCCTCATCGGTAAACGCCAAGATATGGCGTGGCATGTCCTAAAGAACAACGCCCAGAACAAACCCACACCGGTGGCCGTCGTCATCGGCGCCGAGCCATCGATCGGCTATGTGTCGGTATCAAAGATGTCGGAAGCGCTCGATGAATTCGCCGTGGCCGGTGCGCTCAGAGGCGAGCCAGTCGATCTAGTGCCTTGCGAAACCGTTCCTCTAGAAGTTCCGGCGACAGCCGAAATTATTCTGGAAGGCGAGATCCCGCCTAATGCGGTCGAACACGAAGGGCCGTTCGGCGAATATACCGGCTACATGGGTCCCGCTGGTAACGAGCCTTTTTTTAACATCAAGTGCATGACGTTCCGTAACAAGCCGCTCTATCAAGCGTTCATCAGTCAGATGCCGCCGTCGGAATCGAGCTGCATCCGCGGCGTGGGCCGCGAATGGCCGTTGTTTAAACATATCAAGGACACGCTGCGAATCCCGATCAAGGATCTTCGCCTGAAGGAAGCCGGCGGCGCCGGAGCGTATCTGGTCATCTCGCTCAAGAAGCAGTTCGACGGGCAAGTGCGCCAACTGATGTACGGCGCCTGGTCCTTGCGCACCGGCTTCGGCAAAATCACCGTAATCGTGGATGAGGATATCGACGTGTGGGACGATTTCGCCGTCGATTGGGCGTTAAGCTGGCATGTCCGGCCGGACAAGGACGTTTATATCGAGCGGGATGTTCAAGCCGTCGGTCTTGACCCTTCTCAGGCCCCCGCCGATGTCCTTCAGCACCATCCCAGCCGTTACGTCGGCTCACGCGTCGCGATCGATGCCACGAGAAAGCACAAATACCCGGCGATTTCACTGCCGCCGAAAGAGCACTTGGATTTGGTCGCGAGTCGTTGGAAGGAGTACGGGATCGAAGACTAGAAGATCCAAAAGGTTCAAGTCGTTCAAACGGTTCAAACCGTTAGTGCACGTTATGCCTAGATCCGCAGTCCGAGAAACAGCTTGAACGGTTTGAACGTTTGGAACTGCTTGAACGCCTACGCGCGGCCGCCGCGCATCTTCTTCGCCGCCGCCATAATCGATTCGATGATTTTCTTATAGCCGGTGCAGCGGCATAGATTGCCGTGCATGAAGTGCTTGAGCTCCGCCTCGCTGGGATTGGGATTCTCGTCCAGCAATACTTTTGCCGCCAAGATCATGCCGGGGGTGCAAAAGCCGCACTGAAATCCACCGTGTTCGATGAATGCCTGCTGGAGCGGGTGTAGATTGCCATTATCGGCCAGGCCTTCAATCGTCAATACCGAACGGCCGCGAACCTCGAAAGCCAACGTCGTACATGCGCTCACCGGCCGGCCATCGACCAACAACGTGCACGCGCCGCAGACCTGCACATCGCAGGAGAGTTTCACCCCAGTAAGCCCGAAGCGCTCGCGCACCACGTCGAGCAACAGCTCATGCGGTTCGACTTCGATCTCCTGCAATCGCCCGTTGAGCGTAAACGAAACCGCTATGGACTGCGCATCCCGATGTCTCGACATCGCCTTTGACATGCACCTCTCCCCTGCTTAGATCTTGCGCACCGGTTAACTGATCGCGGCCTGAAAAGCGCGCTTCAATAAAACACCGACAATATGCTCTTTATATTCCTGAGAGCCATGGAGATCGGTGAGCGCCTGAGACGCGCGACCGGCAATCACGCCTGCTTGCGCAATATTGCGCGCCGCTTCGTCCGTACTCTTGCCGCTGAGCACGCCCTCCGCTTCCGGCACGCGCCGCGGCGCGGGCCCGGCGCAACCGACGGCGATCTTAACATCGTTCAGCGTTGAGCCACGTAAGTTAAAAGCCACCGCGACGCCGACGCTCGGTCTCTCCAGATAACCGAATTTCAAGTACGCGCTTCGCGCATTCGCGGTCGGCGCAGGAATGTGAATCTCGGTGAGCAGTTCGTCCTCTTGGAGGGAGGTTTCGTAAGCATCGACGAAGAAATCTTCCGCCGCGATTTCACGTTGCGAGGACGATTTTTGAGCAGTCATCTTCGCGCCCAATGCGATCAGCAGGGTTCCCGGGTCGGCATGGGGTTCGGCAAAACACAGATTTCCACCGATCGTTCCTGCCTGTCTGACGCGAACGTTGGCGACGTTTTGTTCCAACTTTACTAAAACAGGCAGACGCTGTTGCAGCACGGATGAGGTTTCCAGTTGGTGATGGGTGCATAACGCACCGATCTTGACGGTCCCGTTGTTGGCGACGACATCGTTTAGTCCCTTGAGTCTTTTGACATTGACGAGCCTCTCGTAACGAACCAGACCCTCTTTCATCGCCAAGAGCAATTCCGTACCGCCGGCGTAAATCTTCGCGCTGTCGCCGAAGCGGCCCAAAATTTCGGAAACTTCCGCGACGCTTTCCGGCTCATCCAAGCGGAACCTTCGCAGCATCTAAGCGCCCCCTTCCAGTTTCTGCTTGACCGCTTGGGCGAACTCATCGAGCACTTGATCGGCTTTACGCTTGATGATGCCGTGCCCCAACGCCGCCAGCTTTCCCAAAATGTCGACTCCGGCGACAAATCCAAGGATAGTCTTGTTATCGTGTTCGCGCAGAGTCACATCAAGATCAATTTTCATCCGGCTGCCGATCTTGTTGTCCGCGCCCGTCGCTCGCGCCTTGATTCGAGTCATTTCCTCCCGCTCCAACACTTCGATCGTGGTCGGAAACTCGACTTTGAAGGGACCGACTTTTTCCACCATCGTCGCCGCGTACCGCTTACCGTCTTCTAAAGTCTTCGCTTCCTTACAGCCGGGCACGCAAGCGATGAAACGATCGACGTCCCAGATGAAATTCCAGACTTTCTCTTTCGGCGCGGAAATTTCCACTTCCTTTTCAAATTGCAAACTCGAACCTCCGAATCAGTTTTCTTTTTTGCTATCAGAAGAGCGTGAAACGCGCAAGCAAAGTTTGCCGCGGCTGAATACCGACTGGCGGACCCTTGGCGAAAAAAATTACGCACTCATCCGCGCATAGAAAGACGGATGACGGTCGCTTTCGCGCCGAGGAAGCGATGAAAGTTACTGCGGACGGGAAACATCGATCACGTCCTTAAGCTCCTTATTCAGATAAGTCTTGAGTTTCTTCTTCACTCGCTCTTCGATTTGGCGCACTCGTTCCCGACTGATGCCGTATTTATCGCCGATCTCTCTCAGCGTCAGGGGATCTTCATTTAACAGTCTTTCCCGATAAATGACCAGCTCTTTGTCCTTCAACCCTTTCGCGAATTGGTCCATTTTGTGGCGCAGCAAATCACGATATTGGGTCTCGGCGAATTGCTCTTCCGGGGTCTGCTTATTATCCTGCAGAAAATTCAGCAGCGTCGCCTCGTCATCCTCTCCGATCGGTATGTCCACCGACAGGTCGCGGCTGCCCAGCCGCTGCTGCATCTCCACGACCTCGTCCTCTTTCACGTTCAGACGTTCGGCAAGCAACTTGGGACCCGGCGTCAAACCCTCTGCCTCGATTCTGTCTTTTTCTTTCTGCAAGTTGAAAAAGAGTTTTCGCTGAGCCTGCGTCGTGCCGATTTTGACCATGCGCCAATCGTTCATGATGTAGCGGATCATGTACGCGCGAATCCACCATACGGCGTAAGAGGGGAAGCGAACGCCGCGATAGGGATCGAAATT
>Ga0184612_10000954_pt1 | contig 13822 bp, 14 predicted proteins | sample PLM3_60_coex_FD_133163 | JGI IMG/M metagenome (GOLD analysis project Ga0184612, IMG submission 133163) | Groundwater sediment microbial communities from an aquifer in East River, Colorado, USA - PLM3_60_coex | ecosystem: Environmental > Terrestrial > Soil > Riparian zone | place: USA: East... | reverse complement strand
CGTCGTCGAGCACGAGGCGCGCCCCCCGACCGGCCAACCGCAGCAACCCGACGACGAACACGGTCAGTGAGATCACCGCCAGCAGCCCGAGCACCAGTCCGACCCCGGCCACCACGGCGCGGGGCGGGTCGAACGAGAGCAGCACCGAGGCGCCGACCACGCACAGGCCGAGCCCAGCGGCACCGAACCCCACCCCACGCAGCGCGACCGCTGTGGGCACGCGGTAAACGCGCCGGTCGGTGGCCTGGTCGCTGTTGCTCACGAGACCAGTGTGACTGATCAGGTCTGAACGTTGGCCGAAGTCGGCGTGATCACTCGTAGAGGACGTAGCTCGGCTGTGGCCGGAGGGCCAGGACCTGTGCCGGAGTCATCAGGGACCCCCGCCTGGCATCTTCGTCGAAGAAGAGCTTGAAGCCGGTGTAGATGTGCGATGAAAGGCCCTGGGTGAGCCGGTTCCAGGTGGCGATCTTGTCGGCCGGTACGCCCACCCCGTCGATGCTCTTGACCAGGACGACCCCCGGGTGCGGCCGCAGCGCGTTCTCCTGCGCCACGGTCGCCGTGTGGAACTGGTGGTAGATCATCACCTTCTCCGGCAGGTTGTGTGCCTGAACGAGCGAGGACAGGTACGCGGCCACCGAGTCCAGCTCCGCACCGGTGGTGCTGCCGATCACCTGGCCCGGCACCTGGCGTCCGCCCACCGCCCACTCGGCGTCGAGTGCCAGCCCGACGTCCGGTTCCAGGAGCCACCTCTCGAATGCCTTCACGTCGGGCAGGAAGTCGGCTCGCCCGGGCTGGATGTTGAGGACGAGCAGACTCTGGTGCCGTCGGGCGGCGGCAAGGTACTGGTCGACGACCTCAGCGGGCTCGTGTGTCCGGTAGAGGCCACTGTCGGTCGGGGAGCCGTGCGCCACGACGGCGATCAGCTCGAAGACCGGCAGTGGTGTGCGGCCGTCCGTCGTGTACGAGACCCCCAGCCGTTCTATTTCTGCCGCGCGCTCGTCGACGTCGCCGATACCGAGGCGGCCGAACGATTCGCCCCGGCCGCCCGAGAACCCCACCAGGCGGTGTTCCGGGAAGATCGTTCTGCCGCCTCGTGGCAGTTGTGGGGGCGGGGTCAGGGTCGGGCTCGGCGACGGATACGGCCTAGCGATGGCCGGTGCGTCTGCCCTGCGCTGGCCCTCGACGTCGTCGTCGGACGTCCCCGCGCAGGCGGAGAGAAGCAGCCCGAAGGCGAGCACTGCGGCGGCAGGCAGTCGACGCACCCGCACCAGTCTGCCCGGTGGTCCCGGAGGGTACGCACACCCTGTCGTTGACCCAGGCTTCACGGTGCCGTGTTGACCGCCCGCTCCTCGGACTCGGCCAGTAGGCGGCAGAGCGGACACAGGTCGAGCCCGTGCTGGCGCGACCATGCCGACAGGCCCGCTCGGGCCTCCTGCGGCGTCTGGCCGATCGCCCCGGTGTCTCCACACTGGTCGCAGACGATCACCACGAGTGCACTCATGGCGGCCCCGTTCCTCGCTCTCCGCTGTTCCACACGACGGCCCAGCCGTCAGCATGCACGGTGAGCGCTCCAATGGCGAGTCGAGTCCACGTCCCGGTCCCTTGCGCCCTGGAGACCACGAGGCGACACGGGTGAACGCTCAGGCGAGGGCGGCAGACGCTGGGAAGCTGCACCGACGAATCGGTGCAGCTCGTGGAGATCTTCCGGCTGGAGAGCCGTCAGCTTCACCGCCCGAGGCGGGTGGGACGGAAAATCTTGCGTGTCCTGCACTGACATCTCGGTGCAGTCTCCCAGCGGCAGCCCGCGGTGCCACCGACGTGCAGGCCAAGGCGGTCCCGCTCGACGAGCACGCGGGTGTCCTCGCATGCAGGTTGCGGAGGCACGCGGGCACCTCTGTGCCGTGGTCCGAAGCGAACGTACAAGACCCGGCTCGGGCGTGATCGACGGGCTACGTCATCATCTGCGGCGTGACGACCTGGAACCCCGCCGACGGGGGTGGCGGCGACCCGGAAGATGTGCTGGTCGGCCAGCACGTCCGGCTCCGGGCGCTGCGCGTCGCGGACCTGGGCCTGTTGCGCACGTGGTGGACGGATCCGATGCTCGCAGTGTTGTCGGGTTCGACCGTGCGTCCCGGACCGCTGGACCCGAGTGTCGAGATGTTCCGCCCCTGGGGCCCTGACTCCGACGCGGCCGCCGGGCTGGGTGTCGAGTCGCTGTCGGACGGCGAACTCGTGGGCCACGTCGCCCTTCAGGTCGACCCGGGCGAGCGAGCAGCCGCACTCGCGATGGTCCTCGGGCCGTCCCACCACGGCCAGGGGTACGAGAGCGATGCGCTCCGGCTGGCCACCCGGTACGGGTTCACCACAATGGGACTGCACCAGATCGAGATCACCGCCTGGGCGCACCACAACCACGGCATCGTCGCCTACAGCGAGGCCGGCTTCATCGAGATCGAGCGGTTGCGCGACGTCGTCCTCCATGACGGAGCCTGGCACGACCGGGTGGTCATGCGGCTGCTGCGGGCAAACGGACCCAGCGCCTGAGCGGACCTGATGGAACGGCTTTCACACCCTGTCAAGTAGGCCATGGGTATCTTCCGGAAACATTCGCTCGACCGTGCAGTCGGGATTCGGCGACGATGAATGGCATGACGACATTGCACAGAACGGACGACTGGTTTCTCCGGCCAGCTGCTCGGGACTGGGCCAACAGCTCGCCCACGCCTGGTGCTCGGGCATTCCACCAGAGCCTGCCTGGCTACGCCCCCACCCCATTGGTGACCCTTCCTGCGCTCGCCGCTGAGCTCGCGGTGCGTGCGGTCCTTGTCAAGGACGAGTCCTCGCGTCTCGGGTTACCGGCGTTCAAGGTGCTCGGCGCGTCCTGGGCCATAGCCAGGGTCATCGCCGAGCGCACCGGCGCCAGTACTGAACTCTCGTCGCTGCGCCGGGCCGCAGCCCTGTCCCGGCTGCGTTTAGTAACTGCTACCGACTGGAATCACGGTCGCGCCGTGGCGCGCATGGCCAGCTTGCTGCGACTGGCGGCGACCGTGTTCGTGCCCGCCATGATGTCGCAAGGTACCGCTGATGCCATCGCCGCCGAGGGTGCCGACGTGGTGCGTACTGAGGCTGACTACGACGGGGCGGTTGCGACTGCTGCCAGGTTCGCGGACGAGGACCCGCGTCGGGAGCTGATCCAGGACACGGCCTGGGACGGATACGAGCAGGTCCCGGCCTGGGTTGTCGAGGGGTACGACACGATGCTCGACGAGGTCGATGAACAGCTCGGCCGCGTGCCTGACCTTGTCGCCATTCCGGTCGGTGTCGGGTCGCTGGCTCAGGCGGTGGTCGCCCACTACCGCCGATCCCGAGTATCGCACCCGGCCATGCTGTCGGTGGAGCCCGACACGGCTGCCTGCGTGTTAGGCAGCCTCGTCACTGGAGCTCCGGTCAGCGTGAGCACCGGCGCCACCGTGATGGCCGGGCTGAACTGCGGCACGGTGTCCACATTGGCGTGGCCGGTGCTCCGTGATGGTTGTGACGCAGCCGTCGCGGTCACCGACACCGCTGCGTTACAGGCCGTTTCTGACCTCGGTCACCTCGGAGTTTCGTCTGGACCTTCCGGCGCCGCCGCCCTGGCCGGTCTGCGCGCCGCCCTCGCCATTCCCAACCGTCGAACCGCGTTGGGGGTCGACAGCACCTCAACTGTCCTCCTCCTGAGCACCGAAGGAAACCTTCGGTGACCGGCCCGGACACGACCGGCCCGACGGTAGCGATGTGACCGCGGTCGAGCGAGGGAGCTCAGATGTCATCGACCTGCTCGAGGCACTGGTAAGCATCAACTCCGCCAATCCCGGCCTCGCCGACGCTGCGCCCGGGGAAGCCGAGGTCGCGGCGTACGTCGCTGCCTGGGCACGCGCGGCGGGTCTGCGGGTCGAGATCGTTGAGCGGACGCCCGGGCGGCCGAACGTCCTGGTCCGCGGTGGCCGCGCCACAGGCGGCCACCGGCTCATGCTGTGCGGACACCTCGACACCGTCGGGCTCGCCGGGATGGACGCACCGCTGACACCGCGCATCGAAGGTGACCGGCTCTACGCTCGCGGCGCGTACGACATGAAGGCTGGACTGGCAGCCGCCCTCATCGCTTGCCGGGACGCGGCGGCAACCGACATCGCCGGCGAGGTCGTTGTCGCGGCCGTCGCCGACGAGGAGCACGCCAGTGCCGGCATCCAGGAGGTCCTTGACCACCTGGCCGGAGCAAGATTCCACGCCGCGGTGGTGAACGAGCCCACCGAACTGGCCATCGGTATCGGCCACCGAGGCTTCGTCTGGACACAGGTCACGGTCACCGGGGTCGCCGCCCACGGTTCCCGACCACAGCTGGGTGTAGATGCCATCCTGAAAGCAGGCCCCCTACTTGCTGCCTTCGCAGAGCTCGACCGGGAACTGGCTACTCGACCGCACCCGTTCCTGGGGCCCGGAAACCTGCACGGCTCCCTGATCGTCGGCGGCACAGAGGAATCAACCATCCCCGACCAGTGCGTCTTCACCGTGGAACGGCGCACCCTCCCCGGCGAGAGCGTCGCGACGGTAGAGGCCGACGTCGAAGCACTCCTGGCCCGATGCCGCGCCGCCGACCCACACCTCGTCGTCACTGCGCACACCACGCTGGCACGGGCGCCCTTCCAGACGCCCCCGGACGCCGGCATCATTACCGCCATGGCCGCCGCAGCGGCACGGGTGACCGGCAGTCCGGCGGAGACCGTGCCGCTCAGCTACTGGTCCGACTCTGCATTCATCGCAGACGCGGGTATCCCCACAGTGCTCTACGGCCCGGACGGAGACGGCGCACATGCCGACGCCGAGTGGGTCAGCCTCAGCGGCACCCGAACCTGCGCCGAAGTGCTCACAACGGTAGCGATGGAGCTCTGCAGTTGAAGAGAATTCGTCCTGACGGAGAGCGCGACGTGAACGTCCGCACAGGCCGCAGAGCGGAGCGAAGTCGACCGCGAGCCATGTTCGTCCGATGCCGTGCTCCCACGTGGGCCCGTAGCGCCTGCACCAAAACGTCGGGAATCTCGTCAGGGACTGACGCTGAGCGAGCGGACCTCACCTAGCGCTATGACCTGCGTGAACGTTGTAACAAGGACCACAGCGGAGCCTATGGAACGGCTTTCACACCCGTGACATAGGCCATGAACGGCCGGGTGACGACGAACCATCGGAACGTCCGCATCTGCCGATGTGCGATGAATGACGCGGGCTGCGTCTAGCGACGTGATGCGCTTTTGAGCGCCAACGCGCGTGCACTACGGCGCAGCGCCGTCGGGCGCGGAGCTCAGCCTGACCGCCGGTTCGCTAGACGCGGCTTGTCCTAGCAGCGTCCGGAGCGGCAGCGTGGCCACAGGGAGCCCGTGCTGGTCGTAGTAGTCGAACATGGCCCGCAGCCACGCCCGCTCGCGCGCGTCGAGCCCTTCGCCGGTCCAATCGTCGATGCGCTCAGCGTCGACGCCAGCCTCGGCTGCGAGCTCGGCACAGCGCCGATCCGGGTCGCCAGCTCATACGTCGCGGCGACGTGGTTCTCGCCCAGCGGCACGATTGCCGCCGCCTCGGCGACATCCGCAAAGTCCGCAAATCCGAAAGGTGCCTGCAGAATGACGGGAGTTGAGCAGGATCAATAGCGGCGGATTGTCCGTCGCAGCGATAGCATTGCAAACGCATCAGCCGTTACAACGACGCCCACGTGGTGTGGATCCAGATCATCCTCGAACACGCTTCGGCCGACAACTCACGTGCTTCAATCAGTCAAGGGTGAAATCTAGTGTCGCGCTAGGTAAGTAACCTTACCTCGTGGGATCGTGATGCATGTCGTTGACTGTGGGTGTGCAGGTGCCGGCGGCCGACCGGGTGGTGTTGTCCTTGTGGACGCGGTCGGCGTCGGTGCGGGCGGGGATGGCGCAACGGGCTCGGATCGTGCTGCTGGCCGCTGATGGGGCGGGCACCGCGGAGATCGTGCGTCGGGTGGGGGTGAGCAAGCCCACGGTGATCGGCTGGAAGCGTCGGTATGCCAGCGAGGGGATCGCCGGGCTGGACGACCGGCCGAAGTCGGGTCGACCCAGGACCGTGGACGAAGTGGCGATCGTGCTGGCCACCTTGGAGCCTCCGCCGTCACGTCTGGGGGTGACGCACTGGTCCAGCAGATTGCTCGCCAAGGAGCTGGCAGTCAGCGACTTCACCATCAGCACGACGTGGAAGAGGTGGGGCTTGCAGCCGTGGCGGTCCGAGACGTTCAAGTTCTCCACCGACCCGGAGCTGGAAGCCAAGATCCGTGACGTGGTCGGCCTGTACCTGCATCCGCCGGAGCGGGCGGTGGTGTTATGCGTGGACGAGAAGAGCCAAGTGCAGGCACTAGACCGCACCGCCCCGATCCTGCCGCTGCGCCCCGGGATCCCGGAGAAACAGACCCACGACTATGTGCGGCATGGCACGACCACCCTGTTCGCTGCGCTCGAGGTCGCCACCGGCAAGGTCCTCGACGCCTGCTACCCCCGGCATCGGCACCAGGAGTTCCTCAAATTCCTTCGCCAGGTCGCGAAGGCCTACCCGCGCAAGCGGCTGCACATCGTGTGTGACAACTACGCCACCCACAAGCACCCAGACGTCAATCGGTGGCTGGCCAGGAACAAGCGGATCACCCTGCACTTCACCCCGACCTCCGGGTCCTGGCTGAACATGGTCGAGATCTTCTTCTCGATCATCACCCGCCAAGCGATCCGGCGCGGCACCTTCACCAGCGTCAAAGACCTCATCGCCGCCATCGAGATCTTCATCGACGGCTGGAACGAACGCTGCGAACCCTTCATCTGGACCAAGACCGCCGACCAGATACTCCCGCACGCCACGGGTGGTCAAAGATCTTAAATAGCGCGGCACTAGTTCGCTCCGCACGTCTACACATGCACATGTAGGTCTCTAACGGCGAACAAGTCGTCTCGTTTGGTCCAACAGTCCAATTGGACTATTGCCGAGCGCGGACATGCCCATGTGAGCGACCACGGCGACGTCAAGTTGTGGATCTTGTCCGGGGACGCTCACCCCTCCGGTTCTCGCTCCGCCACCAGAATCGTGATGTCGTCGTAAGCCTCGGCGCCGTCCCTGAACTCCCGCACGTCTTCCACGACGGCCCGGCGCACGTCGTCGGCGGACGCGCCTGCGAGACCCGACAGCAGCTGCCGCAGGCGGTCCTCGCCGTAGAAAGCGCCACCGGGGTTGCGCGCTTCGGTGATGCCGTCGGTGTAGAACACGACGGCCTCGCCCGGCATGACCCGGAAGCTCCCCTCAGTGAGGAGCGCGCCGGCGAAGGCGCCCAGAACGGGGCCGCTCACCGCCACCGCCTCGACCGAGCCGTCCGTGCGGACGACCAGCGGGGCCTCGTGCCCCGCACTCGCCAGCCTGACCTCGCCCGACCTCACGTCGACCTCGGCCAGCGACGCGGTGACGAACCTGGAGGTGCGCCGCTCGAGGACCAAGATCCGGTTCACGCGGGCCAGGGCGTCCGCCGGTCCGGGCGCGTTGTCGGCGGCAGAGTGGAGCAGGGCCTTCGCGTCGGCCATCAGCAAGGCCGCGGGTACGCCCTTGCCCGTGACGTCGGCGATGAGGAGGACCACCGCGTCGTCCGCGCGACGAAGCCGGAACACGTCGTACAGGTCGCCACCGACCTCGCGCGCAGGCTCGTAGTCGGCGGCGAACCGCCAGCCCTGCACCTCGGGGAAGCGGCGAGGCAGCAGCGAACGCTGGATCTGCCGGCCGATCACCAGCTCCTGGGCCTCTCGCGCGCGAGCAGCATGGTCGCGCGCGCCGGTGATCGCCAGCTCGAGCGAGCAGCGGACGAGCGCGGCGAGGTCCGCCGAGGTCCCCACGTCGCAGACCAGGCGTCCGATCGTCCGGTCGTCGAGACGCACGGGAAGGACGTGCCCCTCGTCCGCGACCGGGGCCCCCGCGAGGAACCGGCCGTCGGCGTCGGTCAGCGCGATCGACACGCCGCCCGCCGTCGCGGAAGCCAAATCGAGCAGCGCCGCGAGCCTGGGATCGGCGATGAGGTCGTCGAGCTCTGACATGGGTACGTCGTATCCGGACCGGCCCCGACCAGTGCCGACGCCTACCCAGCGAGCGCGGCGGACCGATCCGGGAAGATCGGCAGGATCTGCTTCATGCCCGTGCGGTCGAGCACCGTGTCGATGGCCGGGTTGGGCGCCACGAGCCGCAGCTGCTCCTGGCGGTTCCCGCTCTCGGCGTCGGCCTGGACGGCGTGGAAGGCCTCCCAGCCGGAGTCGGGGTCGTGGGGCGCATCGCCCCGGTATACGAGGGCCAGCGAGTGCAGGGCCACGATCCCGGAGCTCGCCATGTACTCGAGTCCCGTCAGGTCCAGGACGAGCGTGCGCACGCCCTCGCCGTACAGTCCCTGGCCCGTATCGATGAGTCCATGGAAGTTGGAGGCGTCCAGCTCGCCGTCCAAGCCGATGACCGCGACCGAGTCCGAGACTCTCTCAACCGACGTCTCCACGGTGTTCCTCCCTCGCGTCAGGCCGTCGCTGCCGGCCGGGTGATGATCACCTCGTTGCCCCCAGCTGGGAGCGCCCGGTGGTCGAAAGTCGTGCACATGTCGCGGATTAGCGCGATCCCCATCCCGCCGAAGGGCCGGCGTTCGAGGGGGACGGCCGGGTCGAACGCCGGCGACGTGGCGGGATCGAACACTGGGGCCGCGTCGCGGATTCGGACCCGGACGTCGGGCCCGTCGCGAAGGACGTCGATGTCGACAGGTCCCGGGGCGCCGCGGTAGCCGTGGACGGTCACGTTGGTGACCCACTCGTCAACGGCCTGGACCAGGCCCCTCACGGCCGGCTCGTCAGCTCCGAGGCGGCGCGCGACCAAACGGATGTGGGCCCGCACCTCGGCGAGCACCTCAAGGCTGGACTCCACGTGGAGGGTCTCGGTCATCACGCCAGTAGTGTCGACGATGACCGCCGTCGTGCGCACGCGCAGACGTTATCAGGGCGGCTTGCCCGAACCGCCCGGCCGACGACCGAACCCCAGAGTATTCGGACAAGATCCTTCGGAAGGGTCTCGCCCCGGTGGTGTTGGGCAACAGCTCTAACTTGCATCCCGCGTAATGCGTCCACGCGAGCCCTGCGGCCTACTGCTGCTGTCCTGACTTTCCGTCCGTCACTCGGGGCTGCCCGGCTCGGTCTTCTCGGTGCGGATCGTGGCGGTCGCGCCGGAGGTGAGCTGCACGGTCTCTGGCAGGCTCTCGGCAACCTCGGGGGCGGCGACGCCGACCGTAACTGAGACGTCCTCGGGATTTGGATAGGTCCAGTACACGCTGCTGGGGTCGGTCGCCCACTCGGCGCGGCTCGCGAACAGTTGCACCGACACGGCGTCTAGTTCGTCGATGAGGGCAACCCCTATCACGGGCACGACGGGCGCGGCGGCGGGGGTGGCCTGGGCTGTCGCGATCGCGTCGGCGGCGAGTTGGTCGACATCGATGGGTCCCGTTTCTTCGGGATCGATGGTTCCTGTGTGCGGGAGGTAGAGGATCGCGTCACCGGTTTCTTGGTTCAACGCCAGGTGGAACTGCTCCTCCTGGTACCTGGAGTCGTTCACGGCCAGAAGTGGCTCCACCACCGACCTCGTCGTCTCGAACGCCGCAAGTATGTCCGCACCCGGCTGAGTCGGTGAAGCGCTCGGCCCGGGTGCTGCGACCGTGCCGCTGCCGCCGCCGTCGCGATCCCAGATCTGAACCGCCACGCCGCCGACCGCGGCGACCGCGCCGGCGATGAGGGTGGCTCCAGCCGTCCTGGCCCGCACCTGGCGGCGCCGCCCCTTGCTCACAACGGCGGCGAGCATGACCTCATCGAATTGCACGCCCTTGGTCGAGTCCTTGAGGGCGGTCGACAATGCCTGCTCCTCTAGCGAACGCATGTGGATCACCTTCCGTGCCGGTAGTCGTAATCGCTGATCTCGGCGCTCTTCCGCAACGTGGCGAGAGCCCGGAGGGCCTGGGTGCGAACGGTGGACGGAGCGCAGTCGAGAATCTCGGCGACCTGTGCGTCGGGCAGGTCGAGGTAGTAACGCAAGACGACGACGGCACGCTGTCGTGGCCCGAGTGTCATCAGCGCGCGTTGCAGGTCGGCGTGGGCGATCAGCGTGGTATCGGGTGGCTCCTCGCCAGCCGATGCGCTGTCGACGAGAACATCCTGCCGCGCTTTGAAGCGCTGAAGCCGACGGCCGAGGGACAGGTGGCGATTCACCAAGACCCGGCGGGCGTAGCCGTCGCGGTTCTCCATGTCTCGGATCCGAGGCCATTTCGCGTACACGCGCATCATCGTGTCCTGAACGAGTTCGTCCGCGTCATGGGCGTTCCCGGTGAGAAGCAATGCCGCACGCCGCAGCTGCGCGCCGTTCGCTCGCGCCCATGCCTCAAAGCTCTGTGACTCCGAACCCCCCAAAGCTCACCTCCTACATTGTCTAACGCCCGCCATCCCACCAAACGTTGCATGCGCCCCGATGGCCGCGGCGGCGGTTCGGGCGCCGAGAAGCCACGCCGACCTGCCCTTGTCCCCTAGACGGGCGCCTGAAACATGATGTTGTTGCATGTACAACGATTGCGGAGGGCGTGGGATTCGAACCCACGAGGACGGAGTGGGCCCCGCCCTAGAACTTTTCAAGAGTTCCCCGTTCGGCCTCTCCGGCAGCCCTCCTGGCACGCCTAGTTTTCCATGCCGCGACGGCCTAGGTCTTTACCGGCTGCCGATCCCGAGGGACTATCGAATCTCCGACGTACCCCGGCCGAGCCGGAGGTGGGCGATCATGTCGCAGCCCCTGCCCGAACCGGTGGACGTGGCCCGCACCCGTCGTGCCGAACTCCTGGCCGCGATCACCGCGCTCGAACGCGCCCTGGCGGCACCTGCCCGAGATCCGGTCTGGTTGGCGCGGGTCCACGCGCGCGCCGATCGGCTGGCCAGCGCGTTCGACGATCACGTCCTTGCCACCGAGGGCCCGGACGGCATGTATGCGGACATTCTGCGAACGGCGCCACGGTTGAACTTCGCGGTCGCCAGGCTGGTCGCCGAACACGACGACGCCCGAATCTCGATCATTGCTCTCGGCAAGCAGGTCGACGACAGGGCCGGGGGAGATCGCGACGCGATCGAGCGCATCCGCGAGGATGGCACCGAGCTGCTCGCCCGGCTGGGCCGGCATCGGCAACGTGGCGCGGACCTGGTCTTCGAGGCCTACGAGCAGGACATCGGCGGCTGCGACTGACCCGGCTGGGTTCGCGGCCGCACCCGCGGGGTGGGTGATCGGGTCGCCGTGCGAGCCGTGCCCGGGCACGGCTACCGTCACCCCGTGACGACGACGCCCGGGGCTCGACCCTGGACCCTGGCCGCCGATTGCGGCGGCACCGGGATCAAGGCGACCGTGCTCGACGCGGCCGGCATTCCCGTGCGCGCGCGCGTGAAGCTCCGAACGCCGTACCCGTGCCCACCGGACGTCCTTCTGGCGGCCGTCGTCAACCTCGCCGCGAGCACCGGCCAGTCGTTCGATCGCGTTTCCGTCGGCTTCCCCGGATTGATCCGGGACGGGATCGTTCACGCCACTCCGCACTACGTCACAGAGGCGGGGCCGTTCACGCCGCGGCTGCCCCAACTGGAGAAGGAGTGGGCCGGGTACGACGTCCGGTCCGCGCTGGAGAACGCGCTCGGCCGCCCGACCCGCGTGCTCAATGACGCGGAGGTGGCCGGGCTCGCGGTGATCGACGGTCACGGGTTCGAGGTCCTGTTCACGCTCGGCACGGGTCTCGGGTGTGCGCTGTTCGACGACGGCCGGCTGCTGCCCAAGGTGGAGATGTCCCAGGCCCCGTTCCGCAAGGGTGAGACCTACGACCAGCAGCTGGGCCACCATGCCCGCAAGCGGCTCGGCGACAAGCGGTGGAGCGGGCGGGTCGTCGAGGCCATCGACGCTCTGCGCCCGGTCCTGTGGTGGGACCGCGTCTACGTCGGTGGCGGCGGAGCCAAGCACCTGACCCGCGACCTCGGGCCCGACGTCACCATCGTGACCAACGAGTCGGGCCTGCTCGGCGGCGTCCGCCTCTGGGACGACGCCACGCAACGCTGACGAGTCAGATCCGGCCGCCGCCGTCCACGTAGACCGTCTGGCCAGAGACGTAGGACGCGTCCTCGCTCGCCAGGAACGCGATCACGGCGGCGACGTCCTCGGGCTGGCCGATCCGGCCGACCGCGACTGCCGCCGCCACGCCCTGTGACAGCTGCTCGAACGTCACGCCCAGCCGGGCGGCGGTCTGCTCGGTCATCGCGGTCGCGATGAAGCCGGGTGCCACGGCGTTGACGGTGACGCCGAACCGGCCCAGTTCGATCGCCAGCGTTCGGGTGAAGCCCTTGATACCGGCCTTCGCGGCCGAGTAGTTGGCCTGCCCGCGATTGCCGTCCGACGACGTCGACGACACGTTGACGATGCGCCCGTAATGCTGGTCGACCATGATCCGCTGAGCCACCTGGCTGCACAGGAAGGCGCCACGGAGGTGGACGGCGAGCACGGCGTCCCAGTCGTCGTCGGTCATCTTGTGGATGAGGTTGTCGCGGATGAAACCCGCATTGTTCACGAGGACGTGCAGGCCGCCGAGCTGGTCGACGGCGGCCGCGACCATGGCCTCGACGTCCGGTCGTATGGACACGTCGGCGCCGAGCGCGACGGCGTGACCGCCGCGGGCGCCGATCTCGTCGGCGACGACCGCTGCCCCTGCGGCGTCGACGTCGACCACGCCGACGGCGGCGCCTTCAGCGGCCAGCCGCCGAGCCGTGGCCGCGCCGACTCCGCGTGCGGCGCCGGTCACGAGCGCGACCTTGCCGCCGAACCTCACCGCCACGCCTCCGGTTCGGTGACGACGCGCCATCGGCGGTGTTGCAGTGCCGGGTTCTGTACTCGCACAGCGCGCAGCCGCTCAAGGTCGACGTCTGCGGCCGCGACCCCTTCGGCCTCACCCAGCGCCACAACCGTCACCCCCATCGGGTCGACGAGCATGCTCAGGCCGCAGTACGTACGCCCGCACTGGGCCGCGGCTGCCACGTAGGCGGTGTTCTCGATCGCCCGCGCCCTGAGCAGGGTGACCCAGTGGCTCTCCTTGAGCGGCCCGCGCACCCATGCGGCCGGAACGGTCAGGACGTCGGCGCCGCTGTCCACGAGCGCGCGGGCATGCTCAGGGAACCGCAGGTCGTAGCACGTCATCAGGCCGACCCGCACGCCACCGACGTCGACGACTACCGGCGTCGGCGCCGCGGCCAGCAGCCGATCCGACTCCCGGTAGCCGAACGAGTCGTACAGGTGCGTCTTCCGATAGGACCCCAGCACGATGCCGTCGGGCCCCACGGCGACCAGCGTGTTGTACGGCCGCTGCGGGTCGTCGGACTGTTCGAACATGCCGGCGACGATCGTGGCGTCGAGCTCGCGGGCACGCTGTGCCAGCGCAGCGACGAACGGCCCGTCCAGGGGCTGTGCCACGGGGCCGAGTGGCGCCTCGGGCGGTCCGAAGTCGTGCATGACCGCCTCGGGCAGCACGACCAGATCCGCGGCCACGTCGGTGAGCCGGTAGATCGTGTCGATGTTCGCGCCGGTGTCGAGACTCGCTGCGAGCTGGACCAGGGCGACGCGCATGGCGCTCATCCTCCCGCACGACCAGACTGGCGCCGTGTGGGATGCCGTCGTCCTGGCCGGCGGAGGAGGCCTGCGGCTCGGGGGCGTCGACAAGCCG
>Ga0184612_10000953_pt1 | contig 13835 bp, 9 predicted proteins | sample PLM3_60_coex_FD_133163 | JGI IMG/M metagenome (GOLD analysis project Ga0184612, IMG submission 133163) | Groundwater sediment microbial communities from an aquifer in East River, Colorado, USA - PLM3_60_coex | ecosystem: Environmental > Terrestrial > Soil > Riparian zone | place: USA: East... | reverse complement strand
GGAACAGCGCCGCGGGTTCGGAAGCCAGGCGGGGCATGAGCGCCTGGGTCTCGGGGTCCCCGAACCGGCAGTTGAACTCGAGCGCCTTGGGGCCCTCGTCGGTCAGCATCAGCCCCGCGTACAGGACCCCGCGGTAGGGCACACCTTCCTCGGACATCGCGAGGACCGTCCGCTCGAGGATCTCGGTGTGGATGCGTTCGGCGGTCTGTTCGTCGACGAACGGAACGGGCGAGTACGCGCCCATCCCGCCGGTGTTGGGACCGGCGTCGCGATCGCCGACGCGCTTGAAATCCTGGGCCATCGCCAGCGGCATGACTCGGCGCCCGTCCGACAGCGCGAACGCCGAGACCTCGGGCCCGGACAACCGCTCCTCGATCACCACGGTCGATCCGGCATCCCCGAACGCCCCGTGGCTGAGGCACGCCTCCACGGCCTCGGCCGCCTCGTCGGCGGAATCGGCCACCACCACGCCCTTGCCCGCCGCGAGCCCATCGGCCTTGACGACCGCGGGCCCACCGCCGAGCTCGTCGTGCAGGAACGAGAGCACGTCGCGTGGATCTCGTTCCCAATCACTGCGCGAGAACGTCGCGGACCGGGCCGCGGGGACGCCCGCACGCTGCATGAGCGACTTGGCCCAGGCCTTGGAGCCTTCGAGCCGGGCGGCGGCGCGAGAGGGCCCGAACACGGCATGTTCGCGCGCCTCGAGCGCGTCGGCGAGCCCCGCCACGAGCGGGATCTCCGGGCCGACGACGGTCAGCTCGACGCGCTCGCGCTCGACGAGGGCCACCACGCCCTCGAGGTCGTCGCTCTCGACGGGCACGCACTCGGCCTCGAGCGCGATCCCCGCGTTGCCGGGTGCCGCGAAGAGCGTGACCACGGCGGGATCGCGCGCCAGCCTCCAGCAGAGCGCGTGCTCGCGCCCGCCACCGCCGATGACCAAGACCCTCATCCGGCGGACAGGCTCTGCGTTCGGTCGGGTCCGACCGAGACCACGCTGATCGGCACCCCGACCAGTTCTTGCACGCGTTCGAGATACTTGCGCGCGGCGTTCGGGAGGTCGCCGAACGATCGCACGCTGCCGAGGTCCTCGTCCCATCCCTCGAGCTCCTCGAACACAGGCTCGGCTCGATGGAACAGCGACTGGTGCGGCGGGAAGTCCTCGAACGTCTCGCCGTCGGCGCGATAGGCGGTGCAGACTTTCAGGCCGCGAGAGCCGCTCAGCACGTCGAGCTTGGTGACGAACAGCTCGGTCAGACCGTTCAGCCTGGCCGCGTAGCGACCGATCACCGCGTCGAACCACCCGCAACGGCGTTTGCGACCCGTCACCGTTCCGAACTCTCGCCCGAGCTCGCCCAGACGCTGGCCGTCGGGGCCGCGGTCCTCGGTCGGGAACGGACCGGCGCCGACGCGCGTGACGTACGCCTTCGTGATGCCGATCACCCGATCGACCTCGCGCGGTCCGATGCCTGCCGACGCGAGCGCGTATCCAGTGACCGGGTTCGACGACGTCACGAACGGATAGGTCCCCTTGTCGAGATCGAGCATCGTCCCCTGCGCGCCCTCGAGCAGGACCTGCTTGCCTACCAGGAGCGCGTCGTGCAGGAGCTTCGACGTGTCCGTGACGAGCGGGCGCAGGCGCTCCGCGTACCGCAGGTAGTCCTCGACGATCGTGTCCGGCGTCAGCGGCAGCCGGCCGTACACGCGGGTGAGCAGCTGGTTCTTCTCGCGCAGGACGATGTCGAGCTTCTCCCGGAAGATCGCCTCGTCGAACAGATCCTGGACGCGGAGGCCGATCCTCGCCGCCTTGTCGGCGTACGCGGGACCGATCCCGCGCTTGGTCGTTCCGAGGGCGTTCTTGCCGAGGAACCGCTCGGTCACGCGTTCGAGCTCGAGGTGGTAGGGCATGATCATGTGGCAGTTGCCCGACACGACGAGCCTCGACGGGTCGACGCCGACCGCCGAAAGACCGTCCATCTCCTCAAGCAGGACGCGTGGGTCGACCACGACGCCGTCCGCGATCACGGATGTGATGTGCGGGTAGAGGACACCAGAGGGGATCAGCTGCAGCTTGAGGGTGTGGCCCTCGGCCAAGATCGTGTGCCCGGCGTTGTTGCCGCCCTGATAGCGGACGACGAGGTCCATCCCGTCGGCAAGGTAGTCGGTCGCCTTGCCCTTGCCCTCGTCCCCCCACTGGGTCCCGACGACGATGGAGGCCGGCATAACGGCGCCAGTCTATCGGCGAGACCTAGGAGCTCTTCGCGGTGGCTCGGGCGAGCAGGTCGTCGGTCTGCTCGATCAGCGGGATCGCGCCGAGGCCGCTGAAGATCTCGCGAGCTTCACGGAGGTGACCGCTGGCTTCGTCGGATCTGCCGAGAGCAAGCAGGCAGCGACCCGACCCCATCTCGGCGAACCCGGTCTCGAGCCGGTGCCCGAACGCCGACCACGCTTTGGCCGCGTCGACAAAGGACACCCGTGCATCGTCGATCTCCCCGCTCGCCTCGGCAAGGACCGCGCCGCTCGTCAGGAGCGACAGCCGTGAGCGCAGAAGCCTGGAGTCGTCCTGCCGCCGACACGCGTCCAGAAGGTCCAACTCCCCCGCCTCCGCGAGGATGCGGGCGGCCTGTGTATGTGTCATCGCACTCGCGAAGGACCCCTCCTGTTTCCCGACGAGCTCCACGCGCTCCCTCAAGAGGGCGACGGCAATCTCGCGGTTGCCTCGCTCCAACTCGACCATCGAAGCGATCGTGAGCGCCGGGATCACGACCTGCGGGTCGCGGACGGCCCGGGCACGGTCCAGATGGCTCAGGGTGGCCTCAGCCAGCGCTCGGTCCCCGCGGTGCAAGAGCACCTGCGCCTTCCACGGCTCGGCGATCCTGCTTATCTGCGTGCGATCCTGATCCCAGTCGAGCACCTCGTCGGCGACCCGGAGCAGCTCGTCCCACTCGCCCAGGTCGTGCAGCATCCACGTCGTCTCGGCCCGCGACCACATCGCCGCCGCGATCAGCCCACGTCGCTCGGCGAACTCGATCGACTCGCGGTGGAGCTCGAGCCCCGCTGCTGGCCCGTCCGTGAGCCACACCATGTCCCCTAGGTTGATAAGGGCCACCGCCGTCATGCTGCTCAGACCCAGGTCCCGGAAGCCTTCGAGCGCTTCGCGCTGGTCATCCAGTCCGCCGACGTCGCCGAGGTTCAGGCGGGACAGTCCGCGGAACCCCAGTGCCCGATACCTCTCGCGCGGAACCTCGAACCGCTCGGCGAGCTCCATCGTTCGGGTCGCCCACTCGATGCACTCGCGGGAACGTTCGTCGATCATGAGGCCGCCCGTCTTGTTGGCGTACGCATCCACGAGCTCCGGTCCCGGTGGCTCGCTCTCGAGGAGCGAGATCGTCTCGTCCAGGATCGCGTCCGCGGCGGCACGGTCTCCTTGCAGGTACCGGACGCGGCCCAGCATCCCGAGGGCTGCGGCTTCGCCAACGCGATCTCCGAGCTGGCGGAACTCCGCCACGGCCGCATCCGCCACGGCGACGTTCTCCTCCGTGATCTGATCCCGCGCGAGTGCCCATGAGAGCCGGATCCACACCCGCTTGCGAGCTGGATCACCGAGCGGAAGGAGCTCCAGCGCCCGCCGGTAGTACGTCTCAGCCCTTGCGAGGTCCAGCTCATGCGTCCGCTCCCCGGCCATGGCGAGCGCACGCCCCGCGGACGCCTCGAGCTCCGCGAGGTCGGTCCCCCCTGCGGCTCGCGAGAGCTCGAGGGCCTGCTCGTAGTGATGGGCGAGGAGCTCGGCGACATCCTCGGCGCGCTCCCCCGCCGTCGCCTCGATCCATCGAGCTGCCATCAGGTGCTTGTCGGCACGGGCCGAGCGCGGGATCTGGCCGTACGCGACATCCCGGATCAGCGCGTGCCAGAACGCGTACTCGGCCTGGTCGCGGACGGACGAGCGTTTGGCCGGTCGAACCAGCTCTTTGCGTCCGAGCTCGTGGAGCCCGTCGCGCACCGTCGCGTCCTCGCGACCTCCCATGTCGGCGAGCACACCGGACCAGAACACCTTCCCGACGACGGCCGCGTCGTGCAGGAGCGCCTTGCGCTCGGACGACAACGTGTCCAGACGCGCAGCGATCAACGCCTGGACCGAATCGGGAACCGTGACGTCCGCGTCGGCGGCGAGCTCCCAGGTTCGGCCCCGGCGCACGAGCGCGCCGCCATCGATCAGCATGCGGACGAACTCCTCGGCGTAGAGCGGGTTGCCCCCGGCGCGGTCGAGGAGCGCCGCTTGCGTGTCCGCCGGCAGCACCGCCTGATCGAGCAGACCGGCGAGCAGCAGTGCAGTTTCCTCCGCCGAAAGGGGTGACAGACCGATCGTGGTCGCGTTGCGCTTGCCGCCACCCCAGCCGGGCGCGCGCTCGTACAGCTCGGGCCGGGCGGTGCACAGGACGAGGATCGGCGCCTCGCTCGACCACTCCACGAGGTGCTCGATGAAGCCGAGCATCTGCTCGTCGGCCCAGTGCAGGTCCTCGAAGATCAGCACGAGCGGTCGCGTCGCGGAGATCGCCTCGAGCATGCCTCGCCATGCGGCGAACGATTCCTCGCGCTCGGCGCCGCCTTGCGACGCGACACCCACGAGCGGAGCGAGCCGGGCGCGGACCCACTCGCGCTCGTCCTCGTCCTCGACGACCTCGGTAACCGCGCCCGCAAGCTTGGCCGCCGCCTCATCGGGGGCGTCGGACTCGAGGATCCCCGCGTGCGATTTCATCACCTCACCGAGCGCCCAGAACGTCACACCCTCCCCGTACGGCAGGCACCGCCCTTGGCGCCAGTACACGAGGTCGGGCAGGTCGTCGACGAAACGCTGGAACTCCCAGAGCAAGCGCGTCTTGCCTACCCCGGGCTCGCCGGAGATCGTGACCAGCTGCACCGCCTCATCGCGAACCACTCGGCCGAACAGCTCCCGCAGCAGGTTGAGCTCGTGGTCACGGCCGACGAGCGGTACCTGCGTCCGCTGCTCGACATCGACGCCGAACCGGCTCCGCGCGCCGGTCGCGCGCCAGATCGGGATCGGTTCGTCCTTGCCCTTCACGGTGACGGGCTCGAGCTCCTCGTACTCGATCGGGCCTCGCGTCGCACGGTAGGTGAGCTCCCCGACCACGATCCCCCCGACCGGAGCGACGCCCTGGAGCCTCGACGCCGTGTTCACGACGTCGCCGCTCACGAACCCCTCGCCCGCCTCCGGTCGAGCGCCGAGCGTGACGACAGCCTCACCGGTGTTCACCGCGCCACGGATCGCGAGATCGAGGCCGGGGCGGTCCTCGTTCAACTCGGCGATGGCGTCGACGATCCGCAGCGCGCTGCGCACGGCGCGCTCCGCGTCGTCCTCGTGGGCAACGGGAGCTCCGAACACCGCCATCACGGCGTCGCCGACGAACTTCTCTACTGTGCCGCCGAACCGCTCGATCTCGCGCTTCAGCAGCTCGTGGTCGACGGCGAGGGTCGCCTGGACGTCCTCGGGGTCGGCCCGCTCGGATCGAGTGGTGAACCCGACCAGGTCGACGAACAGGACCGAGACAACCTTCCGCTCCGTGGCGACCTTCGCCCGCGCGCCACCGAGAGGTGTCGCGCACTCGGAGCAGAACTTCGCCCGGTCGCCGTTGTCCTCCCCGCAGTTCGGGCACCGTTGCACGGGAGGAGTCTAGGGTGATGGGCGCCGGCGCGAGGCCCGCTCAGGAGGTCTTCGCGGTGGCCGCGGCGAGCAGTTCGTCGACCTCCGCGACAAGCGGCGCGGCCTTGAGTGACGCGTACTGCTCCCGCGCGTCTCGAAGACGCTCGGTCACCTCGCTCGGCCGGCCGAGCGCCAGCAAGCACCGGCCTGCGCCGGCGAGCGCTTGACCGTGCTCGAGCACCGACGGGAACGCACCCCATCTGCCCGCCGCTTCCTCGTAGAGATCGAGGGCGAAGTCGTACTCGCCCTCGATCTCAGCGAGCGTCGCGCGAGCGGACGCCATGCTGTTCGCATCCCTCGTCATGTGCCCGATGCCCTGCTCGATCAGGGATCGGAGGAGTTCGGCCGCCCCGCCAGCGAGGCACACGGGCGCCGCCCAGTCGAGGAGCCAGCTCCGGACGCCCACGAACTCCCGCAGCAGCTCGTCCGCCTCTTCCGCCAACGCCTGGGCTCCATCGACGTCGCCCCGAGCGAGCCGACCGAGCGCGGCGACCCGGAAGACTGGCACGACGACCTGTCCGTCGCCGATCTCGCGGGCCCGCGGAAGCAGCGTCGTTTCGACGACGTCGCCGGGGTCGGAGAGACCACGGTGCAGCAGCACATCCTGTCGGTAGATCTCGGCGAGCACCGCGATCTGGCTGTCGTCGCGCTCTGGGTGACTGGCGAGGACGCGTGCGCCGATCTCGAGCAGCTCGTCCCAGGCGCCGAGGTCGTAACGGGTCCACATCGACTCCATCCGTGCCCAGTCGCCCGTCCCGCCGGCGCCGCGCCGCTCCGCGAGATCCGCGCCGGCCTCGTGCAGGGCCTGGCCGTTCACCGGGCCCTCGACGAACCACACGCGGTCGCCCAGGTTGACGTGCGCCGCCGCAGCGAAGGAAACCGGTGACGACTCGATCGCGATCCGCAGCCCTTCGCGAAGATCTTCGAAGCCACCATCGACGTCGCCCAGGTCGATCCGGGCGCTGCCGCGCCACTGGAGCACGACCGCGAGATCGTGCTTCGAGCCGAACTCCCGGACCACGGGGAGCGCTTCCTCGCTGGCGACCAGCGCCTCGGCGCTCCGACCCGCCAGGCCGTGCGCGTGAGCGAGCCGGACCATGACGGCCGCCGACTCGCGGCTCGGGGGCCTGCCCTCGATGATCCGCGCCGCCTGCCCGAGCAGCTCGAGCTGCCGGCCGGTGTCGCCACGGCCCCACGCCATCCGGGAGAGCCAGGCGAGGGCCTCGGCCTCGCCGAGCGCGTTCCCGGTCGTCCGCGCCTCATCGACGGCTTGGAGGAGCAGGTCGTCCGACATCTCACCCGACCAGGGGACGAGCATCTGGCCGCCGAGCAGGAGCACGCGGAATCGCTCCGGGTCTGTCGGCCGGGTGAGCGCCAGCGCCCGTTCGAGGAGGGACCTCGCCTTCCCGACGTCGAGGCGGATCGCCCGCTCCGCGGCCAGTATCACGAACCGGCGTGCCGCGGCCTCCAGCTCCTCGATCTCCTCGCCGGCCGCGCGGGCGAGCTCGAGTGCCTCCTCGTAGTGATAGGCCAGCACCTCGGCGTTCTCGGCGACCCGCTCGCCCGCGATCCGTTCGATCCACGCTGCGGCCGCGCGATGCTTGGCGGCGCGCGCCGCGCGGGGGATCTGCCCGTACGCGACGTCGCGGATCAACAGGTGCCAGAAGGCATACTCGGTCTCTCCCTCGATCGACGGCCGTCGGGCCGGACGCAGGAGCTCCTTGCGCGCGAGCTCGTGCAGACCTTCCCGCACCACGCGCGGATCGAGGTCGCCCATCTCGGCGAGCGCCCCCGCCCAGAAGACCTTCCCGATCACGGACGCGTCGTGGAGGAGCGCCTTGCGCTCGGGAGACAGGGTGTCGAGGCGAGCCGCGATGAGCGCCTGCACGTTCTCCGGGACCGGGATCTCGTCCTCACCGGCGACCAGTTCCCACGTGGGACCTCGCTGGACGAGGACCTCACGGTCGACCAGCATCCGGATGAATTCCTCCGCGTACAGCGGATTCCCACCGGCCTTGGCGAGCAACGCCGTCTGCGTCTCGGCCGGAAGGACGGCTCGGTCGAGGAGGGCGGCGATCAACCGCGCGGTCTCCTCGGACGAGAGCGGCGAGAGCGACACGGCCGTGTGGTTGCGTTTCCCGCCTCCCCAGCCGGCTTGACGCTCGTACAGCTCGGGGCGCGCGGTGCACAGGACGAAGAGCGGCACGCCGCTCGCCCAGTCGGCCAGGTACTCGACGAACGCGAGCATCGCCGGGTCGGCCCAGTGCAGATCCTCGATGACCAGGACGAACGGATCGGTCGCCGCGATCGCCTCGAGGAAGCCCCTCCAGGCCGCGAACGACTCCTCGCGCTCGGCGGCCTCGGCCTGTTCGCCGAGACCGACGAGCGGGGCCAGGCGCGCGCGGATCCAGTCCCGCTCGCTCTCCTCCTCGACGACGGCCGAGATCGTCTGCGAGAGCTTCGACGAAGCTTCGTCCGGCGTGTCGTTCTCGAGGATGCCGGCGTGGGACTTCACCACCTCGGCGAGAGCCCAGAACGTGATCCCATCGCCGTACGGCAGGCAGCGTCCCTGGCGCCAGTACACGAGCTCGTGGAGCTCGTCCACGTATCCCAGGAACTCCTGGACCAATCGAGACTTCCCGACTCCAGGCTCGCCGGAGAGGGTCACGAGCTGCGGGTTGTGCTCGCCGACCGCCCGCCGGAACAGATCCCGCAGGAGCGCGAGCTCGTGCTCCCGGCCGATAAGCGGTGTCGCCGCCGCGGTCTGCACGTCGACGCCGAAACGACCGCGCGCGCCGACCACCCGCCAGACCACGATCGGCTCGCCCTTGCCCTTGACGGTGACCGGCTCGAGCTCCTCGTACTCGATCTCGTCTCTGGTCGCGCGATACGTGAGCTCCCCGACGACGATGCCGCCGACCGGCGCCTCTCCCTGGAGCCGCGAGGCGACGTTCACGACGTCGCCTGTCACGAACCCCTCGCCGAGCTCCGGCCGCGCTCCGAGGGCCACGACGGCCTCGCCGGTGTTGACCGCGCCTCGGACCGCAAGGTCCAACTCGGGGCGCTCCTCGTTCAGCTCGTCGATCGCCTGAACGATCCGGAGCGCCGCGAGGACTGCGCGCTTCGCATCGTCCTCGTGTGAAACCGGCGCTCCGAACACCGCCATCACCGCGTCGCCGACGAACTTCTCGACGGTCCCGCCGAAGCGCTCGATCTCCCGTTTCAGGCGCTCGTGGTAGACGCGGAGGGTCGCGCGAACGTCCTCGGGATCGGCACGGTCCGACTTGGCGGTGAACCCGACCAGATCGACGAACAGGACCGAAACGACCTTGCGTTCCTCACCCGGCGCGACTGGGGCGGAAGCGAGCGAGGAGCCACACGCCGAGCAGAAGCTCGCCGTCTCGGCGTTGTCCTGACCACAGTTGGGGCAGGGTTGCACGCGAGGAGTCTAGGCCGTCGCTCCGTCCGGACCGGCGACCAGACGGCTAGGAGCGCTCGATGCGGAAGCTGATCCGGACCTGCGTGTGGTACTCGGTGATCGCGCCGTCCTTCACGACCGCGCTGGTGCCGAGGATGTCCATCGAATCGATCCCCCGGATCGTCTTCGCGGCTTCGGACAGGGCCTGCTGCGCTGCATCGCGCCATGACTCCGACGACACGCCGACCAGATCGATCGTCTTGATGACCGCCATCGTTCTCCCTCCTTAGCTCCCGTTGTAAACGTCGATGAAGCGACGATAGTTCGCGGCGATCTGCTTGGCCGCTTCCTCACGGCCGAGGTTCCCGTCAACGAACCCCTTCAGCGGATCCCACCAGATGGACCGGCCGATGGCGAACCCGATGTAGCCGGGAACGCCCGAACCCGTCCGCAGCCAGTGGTCGACCGCTGCGTCGTCGGCCCCTCGCCCGAGGACCACGCAGGCGACACCGTGCCGGCCGCCCGCCCGTGCGGTGGCCGAGATCATCTCGCAGTCCTCGCGCCGGTCGATGCCCTCGATCTTCCAGATGTCCGGCTCGACGCCCGAGGCCTGCAGTTCCTCGATCGCGGTCTTCATGAGCTTGGGCCGCTCCTGTTTGTCCCAGCGGTCCTCGTCGCCCCCGGCCGCCTCAATCTGCTCGGGCGTCGCCGGCACCAACAGCTCGAACAGGAACGTGCGGCCGTTCGCGTGGAGCCAATCTCCGAGGCGCTTCAGACGCTCGGTCTGGCGCGCGTTCATCTCGAGATCACCCTCGGGGTTGTAGCGCACGAGCACCTTCGAGAACGCCGGATCGAACGTCTCGATGTGCGCGCCGAAGTCCTCCCCGTACTGGAAATCGAACTCCTCCTGCCCGCTCTTCTCGACCGGCATCGCGAGCGACACGCCCTTGGCCTTGGCATCGCGTGCGATGTCCACTCCGAACTGCTCGTCGACCAGCACCCCCGCGGACTCGGCGGTGACCCCCTCCTCGAGCGCTCGAAGGGCGCCCTCATAGATCACCCGCTTCGCGTCGGATATCCGCGTGGTCTCCTCGTCGTTCGGCTCCCCGGTCACGCCGAAGAACTTCTTCTGGAACGACCCGCGGTGATCGAACGCCAGGATGTACAGCGTCTTGTCGTACCCGAGCGCCATCTCTCGCTCCTTCCCTCCGTAGTCTCAGGTCTGCTCGAATGGGTTCGCCGGCTCCAGGAGCTCGACCCGGACCGGTTGCGCCTCCTTCTTGAACAGGACGCCGTGCGAAGGCGAGCAGACGACGAAGCCGTAATGCATCGGGACGGCGATCTGGGGCTCCATCCGCTTAACGAAGCCCGCCGCCTCCCGGTAGTCCATCGTGTACGTCCCCCCGATCGGAACCATCGCGACATCGGTCGCGAGCGACTCGAGCTCGGGCAGCGCGTCGGTATCTCCCGCGTGGTAGTACCGGACGCTCTCCAGCTCGAGGACGTACCCGACCCATCCATTCGCCTTCGGATGCATATCGAGGCGTTCCTCGGCCACGTTGTACGCAGGGACGGTCTCGAACCGCACGCCGGCGATCTCATGGGACTCACCCGGGGAGACCGGAGTCACGTCGCCCGAGAGCTCTTTCGCGACATCCCTCGGCGCCACGACCTTCGTCCCTGGGGTCGAGAGTCGTTGGATCTCGCTCGGCTGTAGGTGATCGAAATGCGCGTGGGTGATGAGGATCAGGTCCGCCTTCACGTCGTCAGGAGCGGTCCCCCAGGGATCGAGGTAGACGGTGAGCCCATCGCCGGCGTATCGCATCGCCGACTGCCGGAACCACGTGACCCCGTCGAGCACCCCATCCACCCTTTCGGTCGCTGCCTCGACCGGTAGTCTGGCAAATCGTCATGGGGACGCGCGAGCCGGTCCGAACCGAGGGGGGCGTCAGGGCCGCGGTTTCGCTGCTGCGACGCAACGGCGACTTCCGCCGTCTGTACGTGGCCTCCCTCATCTCGCTGGGCGGCGATTGGTTCCTCCTGGTCGCGCTGTTCGGGCTCGTCCTCGAGATCTCCGGGCAGGCGGTGGCCGTCGCGTTCACGATCGCGGCCCAAGACCTCACGTACTTCCTGGCCTCCCCGTTCGCGGGCGTGCTCGCCGACCGGCTGGACCGGCGCAAGCTCATGATCGCCGCGGATCTCGCCCGGGCGGTCCTGGTGCTCGGGTTCCTGTTCGTGGGCAGCGGATCAACACTTTGGCTCGTGTGGTTGTTGCTCGCTGCGATGGCCGTCTTCAGCTCCGCGTTCGAGCCGGCGTCGGCCGCCGCCCTGCCGAACCTGGTGGACGGACGCGACCTATCGATCGCGAACGCCCTCACGGGATCGCTCTGGGGAACGATGCTCGCGGTCGGTGGCGCCCTCGGTGGTCTCGTTGCGGGGGTGTTCGGCCGCGACACGGCCATCGTCCTGGACTCGCTGTCGTTCTTGGTCTCGGCCGTGCTGATCCTGCGGATCCACCGGTCCTTCTCGGAGGCTCGCATCCCCTCCGAGCGGTCCAGCGTGCGCCGCGACACGATCGAGACGGTGCGCTACGCCCGCAGAGATCACCGCGTGCTCGCGCTGCTCGCGGTCAAGTTCGGCTGGGGGGTCGCGGGCGGAGTGCTCGTCCTGTTGCCGCTGCTCGCGCACGACACGTTCGAAGCCGGCGACATCGGGCTCGGTCTACTGATGGCCGCACGGGGGATCGGCGCGCTGATCGGGCCGTTCGTCGGCCGCGCCGTGTCCGGGGCTGGAGACCGACGCTTGTTCGGCGCGATCGGAGCCGCACTCGCGGTCTTCGGGATGGGCTACGCGCTGCTCGGCCTCGCGCCTGCGCTCGTCGTCGCGATGGCCACCGTGTGCGTCGCACACGTCGGTGGCGGCGCGCAGTGGACGCTGTCCTCCTACGGGCTGCAGCGGATCGTGCCCGACCGGATCCGCGGCCGGATCGTCGCGTTCGACATGATGCTCGTGACGCTCACGTTCGGCATCTCGGCCATCCTCACTGGGCTGCTTGCCGATGCGTTCGGCCCACAGGTGACGGCGTTCGCGATGGGCTCGGTGGCGGTGTGCTGGGCCCTCGCGTGGACCTGGCTCACGAGCGACGTTCGGCGAGCCACGATGCTCGAGGGCTGCGGGCCCGCCCCCGAGCTCGAGTTCGAGCTCGTCGGAACCCAGCCGGCCTAATCGCTACGCGTCCGGCGTGCCCGGCGGCGCCGGGGGCGTCCCGCTGCCTTCCGGAGCTGCGGGCGGGGCGACCGGTGGGACGGGCGGGCCGCCGAAGGTGACCCCGGGTCCCTCGCCGCCGAAGCTCACCTGCGGGGCGCCGGCCTCGCGCATCGCCTCCTCGATCTCGAAGAACTCCTCCTCCTTGAAGCCGAACATCGATGCGACCAGGACCGACGGGAACTGCTTCACGCGCTCGTTGTAATCGCGCACGTTCGCGTTGTAGAAGCGGCGCGAGGTCTGCAGCCGGTCCTCCGTATTGGCGAGCTCGGACTGCAGCGCCAGGAAGTTCTGGTTGGCCTTGAGGTCGGGATACGCCTCGGCGACGGCGAGCAGCTGACGGAGGGCCGCGACGAGCGGACCCTCGGCGGCGGCCTGCGCGGCCGGCGACCCCGTCGCGGCGGTCGCCGCAGCCCGGGCCCTCGTCACGTTCTCGAACGTCTCCCGCTCGTGCGACGCGTATCCGCGAACGGATTCGACCAGGTTGGGGATGAGGTCGTACCGGCGGCGTAGCTCCGTGTCGATGTTGGCCCAGGCGTCCTTGATGAGCTGCTTCTGTGAGACGAACCGGTTGTAGGAGACGATGCCGATGATGACGATCAGCAGGACGATCCCGCCGATGATGAGGAGCGCTGGGATCACCGGACGATCCTTTCTGGAGCGGTCGGCGGAAGCCTAGCGGCTCAGGCGCGCAACGGCGAACCTAGGCGAGCGACCCGGGCGGTGCGGCCGTGGCCAGCGGATACAGGCCGAAGACGACCCGAGGGACCTGGTCGCGGAACCGCCTCAACGTGCCGAGCAGCGGGATCAGCTCGAGCGGCTTGCGCCGGTCGCCGAAGCACAACAGCCACCGACCGCACGTCTCGAACCTGAACCCCGGCGCCGACGACAGGAACCAGCCCATCATCCGCTGATCGATGAGGTCGTTGGCGAACCGGCGGTCCTTCGCCTTCATCGCGTCGTTGACCTCCTGGCTCTCGAACGCGATGTCGTCCATCCCGACCGCGTCGGCGAGGCGTGTGAGCAGGTTCTCGCGCACGATGGTGACCGGAGAACACGCGGCCTCGATCTCGGTCACGGCACAAGAGAAGTACCGGTAGGACTTCGAGCGATGGCGGTCGGAGTCGGTCGACTCGGTGTAGTACCAGTAGTCGAACTCGCGAACCGGCATGTCCTGCCACGATCCCCACACCGCGTTCTCGGTGCCGCGGCCATCACCCTTCTGCAGCAGGGTGAACGGGAGATCGAGGCACCCGCTGGTGTCGATCTGCGAGTACTCGAGACGCAGCTGGCGGGCGGCGAACACGAGCGCTTCTCGGCGCTTCTTCTTCTGGTACCAGCCCCAGTACGCGCCGGCGGCCACTAGGACGAGGAGACCGACGACGAACAGACCTTCCATCCGCTACCCGGGTCCGGGCGCCGTCTCACGCTCGGGCG
>Ga0184612_10000952_pt1 | contig 13837 bp, 9 predicted proteins | sample PLM3_60_coex_FD_133163 | JGI IMG/M metagenome (GOLD analysis project Ga0184612, IMG submission 133163) | Groundwater sediment microbial communities from an aquifer in East River, Colorado, USA - PLM3_60_coex | ecosystem: Environmental > Terrestrial > Soil > Riparian zone | place: USA: East... | reverse complement strand
TCCGGCTTGGCGTTACCGAAGCCGCTGGTGCAGGCCTTCAACTGGCCGGAAGTGCGCACCCGCGTCACCGTCGATGGCGTGATTGCGGTGGTGGATGGCCCAGCCGCCGCCGCCGGACTGTTCGCGACCGATCCCCAGGCGATCGCCGCCCAGCGCGCCGCCGATCCGTCGCTGGATCACGCGAGTCCGTTGGAAGAATTGTTCGAGGATCAGATCTGCTGCGCCGATCTCGTGGTGCTCAACAAGGTCGACCTGCTCGGCAACGGCGACCGCGCTAAGGCGGAAGAGGCCATCCGCGCCCATCCGGTGCGGCAGCCGAAGATCCTGCCCACCAGCTATGGCGCGATCGATCCCGCCATATTGCTGGGCCTGGGCGCCGCCGCCGAAGATGATCTCAATGCGCGGCGCTCGCACCATGACGGCGAGGCGGAGCACGATCATGACGATTTTGACAGCTTCGCCATTGCCGTGCCGCGCCTGACTGATCCCTCCACGTTGCTGGCGCGGCTGTCGATGGCCATCGATTGCCATGACATCCTGCGGGTGAAGGGCTTCCTCGACGTGACCGGCAAGGAGATGCGTCTGGTGCTGCAGGGTGTCGGCGCGCGGCTGCAGCATTACTATGACCGGCCCTGGCGCGCCGATGAGGCGCGCGCAGGCCATCTGGTGGTCATCGGCTTGAAGGGCCTGGATCGCGCGGCGATCACCGCCGATCTCCTGGGCTGAGGCAATCTGAATGCACCTGCTCGCCGCCAAGCCAGGCACGATCAGCGACGGACGCGAGGCCGTCGATCTCGGCCAGACGCCCGGCGATATCGTTTATCTCTCGGCTGCGGATACAGAGCTGTCCTGCCTGGCTCAGGCCCAGGCGCGGCGCGATGCGGCGGCACCCACGCTGCGCCTCGCCAATCTGCTGCATCTGACTCACAACCTGTCGGTCGATCGCTATGTTGAGTCGGTCGTCTCGCATGCGAAGCTGGCAATCGTGCGGCTGCTCGGCGGCGTGCGCTATTGGCCCTATGGCGTGGAGCAACTGGCGCATCACTGCCGCGACCGGCACATTCCCGTCGCCTTCCTGCCCGGCGACGATCAGCCCGATCCCGAGCTGTTCGAGCGTTCGACCTTGCCGGCCGATGCGCTGCATCGCCTCTGGCAATATGGCGTCCAGGGCGGCATCGAGAACGCGCAGAATTTGCTGGCCTATGCCGCGACGTTGATCGGCCACGACGCGGAATGGCGCGAGCCGGTGGCATTGCTGCGCGCCGGACTCTATTGGCCGGGCCGCGACCGGCCCTCGCTCGACGATCTTCGGCAGGAATGGCGCGCCGATGCGCCCGTTGCGCCGCTGGTGTTCTATCGCGCGCTGGCGCAGAGCGGCGATCTCGCGGTCGTCGACGCGATGATTGATGCGCTTCGGCGCCAGCGCCTTAATCCGCTGCCAGTCTATGCGGCAAGCCTGAAGGATGGAGTCGCCGCCGACCTGCTGGGCCATCTGTTCGGGGCCGCTCCGCCGGCCGTCATTCTCAACGCCACGGCCTTTGCTCTGGGTCAGCCGGGCGCAACGCGCGAGCCGACGCCGTTCGATGCGGCGGACTGCCCGGTGCTGCAGGTGGTGTTCGCCTCGAGCGATGAGGAAGGCTGGCGCAACGGCACTCAAGGACTCTCGGCGCGAGATATCGCCATGCATGTGGCGTTGCCGGAAGTGGATGGCCGCCTGCTGTCGCGCGCGGTGTCGTTCAAGGCGGGGGCGCTGCGCGATGAGCGTACCCAGTGCCCCGTCGTCGGCTATCGGCCGGTGGCGGACCGGGTGGAGTTCGTTGCAAGACTGGCTGCTGCTTGGGCGCGCTTACGGCAGACGCCAGCGACAGAGCGCCGCGTTGCGCTCGTGCTCGCTAACTATCCCAATCGCGATGGCCGCATCGGGAATGGCGTCGGGCTTGATACGCCGGCGGGTACGGCCGAGGTGCTGAAGGCGCTGGGCGCGGCGGGATACTCTGTCGATGATGCGCCCGCCGATGGCGCGGCGCTGATGGAGCTGCTGCTGGCGGGGCCGACAAACAGTGTCGGTCGCTGTGGTGACCCCAGGCTTTCGAAGCAAGGCACGATAGACACCCCTCTCCCCTTGGGGGAGAGGGGGCAGGGGGTGAGGGATCTGGCGCCGGCAGGCGCGGATGAATCTTTCGACCTCGGTCATGCGTGGCAGCAGCGGAACGAGATCGTCAGCGAGCGTTCAGGTATCCATGTTGGCGAAGATTCTCTGCGCGCTTACGCGCGAAACCCCTCACCCCCTACCCCCTCTCCCCCAAGGGGAGAGGGGAAGAGCATAAGCATCGAGCAAACGCGACTCCCGCTCGCTACCTACACCGCCTTCTTCGCAACGCTGCCCTCGGCCCTGCGTGACAAGATCGCCGCCCAATGGGGCGTGCCGCAGAGCGACCCGTTTTTCACAGACGGGGCCTTCATTCTCCCCGCCCATCGCTTCGGCAACATCATCATCGGCATTCAGCCGGCGCGGGGCTACAACATCGATCCCGTGGCGACCTATCATTCGCCCGATCTGGTGCCGCCTCATGGCTACTTTGCCTTCTATGCCTGGCTGCGCCGCGAATTCGACGCCCACGCCATCGTGCATATGGGCAAGCATGGCAATCTGGAGTGGCTGCCGGGCAAGGCGCTAGCGCTGTCGGCGGAATGCGCGCCGGAGGCGGCGCTCGGGCCGATGCCCCATCTCTATCCCTTCATCGTCAACGATCCCGGCGAGGGCAGCCAGGCGAAGCGCCGCGCTGCCGCGGTCATCATCGATCACCTGACGCCGCCACTGACCCGCGCCGAGAGCTACGGGCCGCTGCGGGATCTGGAACAGCTCGTCGACGAGTACTACGAGGCTGCCGGCCTCGATCCGCGCCGCTGCAAGACGCTGCGCGACCGCATCCTCGAACTCGCAGGATCCATTGGCCTCGACAAGGACTGTGGCGTCGACCGCGGCGACAGCGCCGATGCGGCTCTGGGTAAGCTGGACAATCATCTCTGCGAACTGAAGGAACTGCAGATCCGCGATGGACTGCATGTGTTCGGTGTCTCGCCTGTGGGCGATCAGCTCATCGATCTGCTGGTAGCGCTGACCCGCGTGCCTCGGCGCAATGGCGAAGGCGCCGATGCCTCGCTGATCCGTGCACTGGCCAAGGATCTCGATCTGGATTTCGATCCGCTCACGGCGGAGATGGCTGCGCCTTGGACCGGGTCTCGGCCCGAAATCCTCGCGAGCGACGAATCCTGGCGCACCCATGGCGACACGGTGGAGCGGTTGGAATTGCTTGCCCGCTCTCTTGTCGCCGGTGAACGTCGGGCGCCACCGGAATGGACGCGCACGCTGTCCGCCCTCACCTATATCAGCGACACGCTGCGCCCCGCCGTCGCCTCTTGCGGCGAGAGCGAGATTGCCGGCCTGCTGCGCGGCCTCGACGGCCGCTTCGTCGCGCCCGGGCCCTCCGGCGCACCGACCCGCGGCCGGCCGGAAGTGCTGCCCACCGGCCGCAACTTCTATTCCGTCGATACCCGGGCCGTGCCGACGCCGGTGGCCTGGACGCTCGGCTGGAAATCCGCCTGCCTGCTGCTGGATCGCTACCGGCAGGAACATGGCGCCTGGCCGAAATCCCTGGCGCTCTCGGCCTGGGGCACGGCGAACATGCGCACCGGCGGCGACGACATCGCCCAGGCGCTGGCGCTGATGGGGGTGCGGCCGACCTGGGATCAGGGGTCGGGCCGCGTCGCCGGCTTTGAGATCATGCCGCTGTCGATCCTCGACCGGCCGCGCGTCGATGTGACACTGCGGGTCTCTGGCTTCTTCCGCGATGCCTTCCCGGCCCAGATCGATCTGATCGACAGCGCCGCCCGCGCCGTGGCCGCGCTGGACGAGCCGGAGGCGCTGAATCCCCTGGCCGCGCGCGTGCAGCAGGACGCGAAGGCAATGATCGCCGCCGGCCTGCCGCCGGAACTGGCGCAGCGCCGCGCCGGCTTCCGCGTCTTCGGCTCGAAGCCCGGCGCCTATGGCGCGGGGCTGCAGGCGCTGATCGACGAGCGCGGCTGGGAAACCTCCGCCGATCTGGCGCGCGCCTATGTCGCCTGGGGCGGCTATGCCTATGGCAGCGGCAGCCGGGGCGTGGCGGAGCACCGCCTGTTCGCGACTCGTCTCGGCGCGGTCGACGGCGTGCTGCACAACCAGGACAACCGCGAGCACGACCTGCTGGACAGCGACGACTACTACCAGTTCGAAGGCGGCCTCGCGGCGGCGGTGAAGGAAATCTCCGGCCGCAAGCCCGCCGTCTATCACAACGATCACTCGCGGCCGGAATCGCCGCGCATCCGCCGGTTGGAGGAGGAGATCGCCCGCATCGTGCGCGCCCGCGTGGTCAATCCGAAATGGATCCGCGGCGTGATGCGCCATGGCTATAAGGGCGTGTTCGAGATGGCGGCGACGGTGGATTACATGTTCGCCTTCGCCGCCACCGCCGACTGCGTCGTCGACCATCATTTCGACGCGGTGTTCGACGCTTATATCGGCGACGACGCGGTGCGCGACTTCATGCTGGCGAATAATCCGGCGGCGGCGCGGGAAATGGCCGAGCGGCTGCTGGAGGCGCAGGACCGCGGATTGTGGCGGCCACGCGCCAATGCGGCGCATCTGCGCCTGCGGGAGCTGGCAGGAGAGAGAATCGCATGACGAATGATCCGACACCCATCCCCGACAATCCGAACCGCCGCGCCGATGAGAAGGCCGCAAAGCGCAAGGCGGCGCGGGCCAAGATCATGGCGACCAAGACCATCGAGAAGGGCCTGCTCATCGTCCATACCGGCAAGGGCAAGGGCAAGTCGACGGCGGCCTTCGGCATGGTCATGCGCTGCCTCGGCCATGGCTTCAAGGTGGGCATCGTGCAGTTCGTCAAGGGCGGCTGGGAGACCGGCGAGCGCACCTTGCTGGCGGAATATCCCGATCTCATCGCCTTCCGCACCATGGGTGGCGGCTTTACTTGGGAAACGCAGGATCGCGGCGCCGATGTGGCGGCGGCGCGCGCCGCCTGGGAGGAGGCCAAGGCGCTGATGGCCGATCCGGAGATTCATCTCTTGCTGCTGGACGAGCTCAACATCGTGCTGCGCTACGACTATCTGCCGATCGCCGAGGTGGTGGAGACGCTGAAGGCGCGCCGGCCCGATCTGCATGTCGTTGTCACCGGCCGTAACGCCAAGGCGGAGCTGATCGAGGCCGCCGATCTGGTCACGGAGATGACCATGGTGAAGCATCCGTTCCGCTCCGGCGTGAAGGCGCAGGCGGGGATTGAGTTCTGACCATGGCCACTGCCGCCATCATGTTCCAGGGCACGGGCTCCGATGTCGGCAAATCGCTGATCGTCGCCGGCCTGGCGCGCGCCTTCACGCGCCGGGGCCATCGCGTGCGGCCGTTCAAACCGCAGAACATGTCGAACAACGCGGCGGTCACGGCCGATGGCGGCGAGATCGGCCGCGCCCAGGCGCTGCAGGCGCGGGCCTGCGGCGTGGCGCCCAGCGTGCATATGAATCCGGTGCTGCTGAAGCCGCAGACGGATATCGGCGCGCAGGTGGTCGTGCAGGGACGCATGCAAGGCACGGCGAAGGCGGCGGAGTATCATGCGTTGAAGCCGCAGTTGATGCCAAAAGTGCTGGAAAGCTATGGGAAGCTCGCGGCCGAATCCGATCTGGTTTTGGTGGAAGGGGCGGGCAGTCCGGCGGAAATCAATCTCCGCGCTGGCGACATCGCGAACATGGGCTTCGCCCGAGCGGCGCAAGTGCCGGTGGCACTGATCGGCGATATCGATCGCGGCGGCGTGATCGCCAGCCTGATCGGCACGGTCGCGCTGCTGGAGCCGGAAGAGCGCGCATTGCTCAAGGGGTTCCTGGTCAACAAATTCCGCGGTGACCTCAGCCTCTTTGACGACGGCCGCAAGATCATCACCCAGCGCACCGGCCTCACTGATCTTGGCGTCGTCCCCTGGTTTGCCGGTGCGGCGCGACTTCCGGCGGAAGATGCCATGGCACTTTCTTTGCCACCCCATAATTGTCATCCCCGCGTAAGCGGGGACCCAGGAGAAGCAGGGCGCGCTGCAACCCTGGGTCCTCGCTTACGCGAGGATGACAATCATTGTGATGGACCAATCAGAATCGCCGTGCCCCAACTCTCCCGCATCGCCAACTTCGACGACCTCGATCCGCTGCGCGCCGAACCCGACGTGATCTTGGAGATCGTGCCGGCGGGGCGGCCGCTGCCGGGCGATGCCGATCTCGTCATCCTGCCCGGCTCCAAATCCACCGTTGGCGATCTCGCCTTTATGCGCGCGCAGGGTTGGGACATCGATCTCCAGGCCCATCATCGCCGCGGCGGCTTTGTGCTTGGCTTGTGCGGCGGCTATCAGATGCTCGGCCGCAGTCTTGACGATCCCGCGGGCGTCGAGGGCCCGGTGGGCCGCGTCCCCGGTCTCGCGCTGCTGGAAATCGATACCGAGATGACCGGCGACAAGACATTGGCGGAAGTCACCGGCGAGCACCCGGCAACAGGCACGGCTGTGCGCGGCTATGAGATGCATATCGGCCGCAGTAGCGGGCCCGGACTCTCACGCCCGTTCCTGACGTTGAAGAACGGCGCCGGTCTTCGCCCTGAAGGCGCGGTCTCGGCCGATGGAAGAGTCGCCGGCTGTTACATGCACGGGCTCTTTGCCTGCGATGCCTTCCGCCACGCCTTCCTGTCCTCGATCAAGGCGCGCGCCGAGACCGGCGTCGCCTATGAGTCAGAGGTGGAGCGCACGCTCGACGCGCTGGCCGATCATCTCACCGCCCATCTGGCCCTGGATCGCATCCTGGAGATTGCCCATGGCGTGCGGTAGCTGGATGTCAGAGCAGCGCGATGATCGCGATGATGCCCAGCTGCAACGCGCAGGCGGCGACGAACAGCTTCAGCCCCCGGCGGATGTCGGCGGCAGTGAGATCGGCGCGGCCGCCGGCGCCCATATAGGCGTCGTTGACTTCGACACCGTGATAGCGCCGAGGCCCTGCAATCGCGAGACCCAGCGCGCCGGCAAGAGCCGCCTCCGGCCAGCCCGCATTGGGCGAACGGTGTTTGGGAGCATCTCGCCACATCGCTTGGAGGGCGCGGTTGGCGTCGGCGCCACGCACAAAAATCGTCGCTCCGGCGACGATGACTCCACAGAGCCGCGCCGGTCCCAGATTGAGCAGATCGTCGAACCGCGCTGGCGCCCATCCGAACGCCTGATGCCGCGGCGTGCGATGGCCGATCATGCTGTCGGCGGTGTTGATCGCCTTGTAGGCGATCAGTCCCGGCAGACCCAGCAGCAAGCCCCAGAACAGCGGCGCCGTCACGCCGTCAGACAGATTCTCCGCCAGCGACTCCAGCGCCGCGCGGGAAACGCCGGCCTCGTCCAATTCCGCGGTGTCGCGGCCGACGATCTTGGCCACCGCCGCGCGGCCGGCGGAAAGGCCGTCCCTGACCAAGGCCCGGGCCACGGCGGCGACATGATCATAGAGGCTGCGCTGGGCGATCAGCGTGCTTGCCAATGCCGCCTCGATCAAACAGCCCAGCCATGTCTGGCGCAGGAGATTATCGAGCGCCCAGCCAAGCGCCAGCGATCCGGCCGTCAGCGCCAGGACCGCGATGATCCCATTCCGTTTGCGCTGGGGCTCGGCCGCCCGCGAATCGTTGAACCGGCGGTCCATCCAGCCGATGATGCGGCCCATCAGCACGACCGGGTGCGGTACGGCGCGATAGAGCCAGTCCGGGTCGCCGAACGCGGCGTCCAGAATGGCGGCCAGCAGCAATATCCAGGCGAATTCGATCATGGGCGGGCATTGTGTGGGGCCTCGGCTTCGGCTCGTCAATGCGGACTTGGTTTCGATGCAAGCAGACAGGGAAGGCGATAGGGTCATGAGCAAAGTCGGCGTAATGGTTTGCGGCCACGGCAGCCGCGATGTGGAGGCAATCACAGAATTCGGCACGGTCGCCGCGGGCATCGCCAGCCGCCTGCCGGAGTATCCGGTGGAGAGCGGCTTCCTGGAATTCGCGCGGCCGATCATCCGCGACGGGCTGGAGAAGCTGCGTCACCGGGGTGTCGAGCATATTCTCGCCGTGCCGGGCATGTTGTTCGCTGCCGGCCATGTGAAGAATGACGTTCCGTCGGTACTGAACGAGTATCGCGCGGAATTTCCGGGCCTGAAGATCGAGTATGGCCGCGACCTCGCCATCGATACGCGTTTGCTGCGCGCCGCGGGCGAGCGCATCGAGCAGGCGGAGAAGGTATCGAGCCGCCGCGTACCGCGCGCGGAGACCATGCTGATGGTAGTCGGGCGGGGCACTTCCGATCCCGATGCCAACTCCAACATCACGAAGGTCGCGCGCATGCTGTGGGAGGGCATGGGCTTCGGCTGGGCCGAGGTCTGCTACAGCGGTGTCACTTTTCCGCTGGTCGGGCCGGGGCTTGAACATGCGGTGAAGCTCGGCTATCGCCGCATCATCGTCTTTCCCTATTTCCTGTTCACGGGCATCCTGGTGAAGCGCATCTACAGCATCACCGACGAGATGGCCGCGAACCATCCGGAGATCGAGTTCCTGAAGGCGCAATATCTCAACGGTCACCCGCTGGTGCTGGACGCCTTTGCCGACCGTGTGCGGGAGATTCTCGGCGGCGAGAACAACATGAACTGCCAGATGTGCAAATACCGCGAGCAGGTCATCGGCTTCGAGGCGGAGGTTGGCCTGCCCCAGGCCGGGCATCATCATCATGTCCAGGGCATCGGCACCGATGGCGACCATGGGCACGCGCACGATCAGCACCACAATCACGGCAATCATGACCACGGACATGACCATTCCCACGATCACGATCATCCGCACGATCACGATCATCCGCACGATCACCACAATGATTATCACGACCACCATAGCCATGGCGCCAATGGCCATGACCACACCAACGGCCATCATCATCCGCCACATCCTCACGCCGATCACCCGCACGGCCCGGGCAAGCGGAATCCGGAGCGACTGAAGTAAGGCAGCATGAACGACCTGAAGCGATCCTTGACCTCGTCCCGGACTCCCCGCCGCAATGTGGGCGGCGAAGAAGAAGCTGCACAGTTCAGCTATCTCCGCGATCCCGCCGCGATCTACCGCGAGTCCTTCGCCGCCATCCGGCGCGAGGCACGGCTCGATCATCTGCCGCCGGATATTGCCGACATCGCCGTGCGACTTATTCATGCCTGCGGCATGACCGACATCGCGCAGGATCTCGCATATACCAACGATATCACAACCGACGCGCGCGCCGCGATGGCAGTGGGCGCGCCTGTCTTCTGCGACAGCGCCATGGTCGCCACGGGTATTATGCGCGACCGTGTGCCCGCCAAGAACGATGTGCTCTGCACACTCGCCGATCCGCGCGTGCCCGCGCTCGCGAATGAGCGGGCCACTACGCGCTCTGCTGCCGCCGTCGAACTCTGGCTCGATCGCCTCGACGGCGCTGTCATCGCCATCGGCAATGCCCCGACGGCGCTGTTTCATCTGTTGGAGCGGCTGGCCGACGGCGCATCCCGTCCCGCCGCGATCCTCGCCTTCCCGGTTGGCTTCGTCGGCGCAGCGGAGTCCAAGGACGCGTTGATCGCGAGCAGTTTCGGCGTGCCCTATCTCACGCTGCGCGGACGCCGCGGCGGCAGCGCCCTCGCGGCTGCGGCCGTCAACGCGCTCATCCTCGGCCGCGATGGAGAAGCCCCATGAGCCAATGGCTCTCCATCATCGGCGTCGGCGAGGAGGGGCTCCAAGGGCTGCCACCGGTGACGCGCCAGATCATCGGCCGCGCCGAGCTGCTCGTCGGCGGCGAACGTCATCTGGCCATGGTGCCCAACGGTACGGCCGAGCGCCTCACCTGGGCCTCACCGTTGTCCCAGACCGTCGAGGAGATCAAGCGCCAGCGCGGCCGCAATGTGGTCGTCCTCGCTACCGGCGACCCTATGTGGTTCGGCATCGGCGTCACGCTGGCGCGTCATATTCCCGCCGCCGAGATGCTGATCGTCCCCAGCATTTCCGCCTTCACGCTGGCCGCCAGCCGTCTTTGCTGGCCGCTGGCGGATGTGGAATGCCTGACGCTCCATGGCCGCGCGCTCGCGCTGATGCGGCCGGCCATTGCGCCCGGCGCTAGGCTGCTGCTGCTGGCCAATGACGGCGCAACGCCGGCGGCTGTGGCGAAATTACTGACGGAACTGGGCTACGGCCTCAGCCGCATCACCGTGCTTGAGCATATGGGCTCGCCCGAGGAGCGTCATCTCCAAGGACTTGCCGAGGATTGGACTGTCGGAAAGGCCGAGGATTTCAACACCATCGCGGTCGCATGCATGGCCGGACCTGACGCCGTCGCCCATTCCCGTCTCGCCGGCCTGCCCGACGATGTGTTCCATCATGACGGACAGCTCACCAAGCGCGAAGTGCGCGCGGCGACGCTGGCGGCGCTGGCGCCGTTGCCGGGGCAGCGGCTCTGGGATGTGGGAGCCGGCTGCGGTTCCATATGCATCGAATGGCTGCGCGCCGCCCGCTGCATGCGCGCGGTCGCAATCGAGCGCGAAGCCGCGCGCTGCCGGATGATATCAGACAACTGCGTCGTTCTCGGCACACCCATGCTGAAGATCGTCGAGGGCGAGGCGCCCGCATCGCTCACCGGTTTGAAGCCGCCCGATACGATCTTCATCGGCGGCGGTCTGAGCAACCCCAAGCTGGCGGTGACCTGCTGGGCGGCGTTGAAGCCCGGCGGTCGCCTGGTCGCCAACGCAGTGACGGTCGAAGGCGAAGCGGCGCTGTTCGCCGCGCGCGCCCGCTGGGGCGGTGACCTCACGCGCATCGCCATCAGCCGCGCCGACGCCATCGGCCCGCATCTTGGCTGGCGGCCGCTGATGCCGGTGACGCAGTATTCAGTGGTCAAGCCGCGAGGCGCGTCATGAGCGCCGCGCAGGTTTATGGCCTGGGCGTCGGCCCCGGCGATCCGGAGTTGCTGACGCTGAAGGCGCTGCGGCTGCTGCGTGCCGCGCCGGTGATCGCCTATCCGGCGCCGGAAACCGGCGACAGTTTCGCCCGCAGCATCGTCGCACCCCATCTGCCGGGCGGGCAGAAGGAGATCGCCATCCGCATGCCCATCGGCGACGGCAGTTTCCCGAAGGCGGACATCTATGACCGCGCCGCCCGCGACATCTTGTCGGAGGTCCGCGCCGGCCGCGATGTCGCGGTGCTCTGCGAGGGCGACCCGTTCTTCTACGGCTCCTTCATGTATCTGCATGCGCGGCTGGCGCGGGATTGCACGATCAGCATCGTGCCCGGCGTATCGTCGCTGATGGCCTGCGCCGCCATGGCTGGCGTGCCGCTGTCGGCGCGCAATGAATCGCTGACGGTGATTCCCGCGCCGTTGCCGGACGAAGCGTTGCGAACGCGGCTCGTGAACGGCAATGCTGCGGCGATCGTCAAGGTCGGACGGCATCTGCCGCGCGTACGCCGCGTCATTGAGTCCGCGGGGATCATGTCGCGGGCGCTGCTGGTAGAGCGCGCGACACTGGCAGAGCAGCGCATCCGGCGCCTCGCCGATGTGGACGATGACAGCGTGCCGTATTTCTCCATGATCCTCATCGCCGGCGAGGGCGCGCCATGACCGCTCTAGTGGCTTTGAGCGCCGGCGGCGCAGCGCTGGCGAAGCGCATTCAGGCGGCGCTGCCGGGGGCGCGGGTCCACGGGCTGCGCCGTCGTGTCGCCGGCGCGGATGTATCATTCGACGATACCGGCGAGCATCTGCAGGCCTTGTTCGCCGCGGGCGAGCCGATCGTCGGTGTCTGCGCCGCCGGCATTCTGATCCGCTGTCTGGCGCCGCTACTGAATGAGAAGCGCTCGGAGCCGCCGGTGATTGCCGTTGCCGAAGACAGCAGCGCGGTCGTACCGCTGTTAGGTGGGCACCATGGCGCCAATGAATTTGCGCGGAGAATCGCCGATGTCCTCGGCATCCAAGCCGCCGTGACCACGGCCGGCGATGTCGTGCATGGCGTGTCGCTGGACGACCCGCCGCCCGGCTGGCGTGTCGGCAATCCCGGTGCCGCGAAGATGGTGATGGCTGCGCTGCTGGCAGGAGAGCCGGTTGATGTCGTGGTCGAGGCGGCGAGTGATGATTGTGTGTGGCTGAGTCCACTCACGCTACAAGCAAGTCGAGTTGGGTTGACTCCCTTAGACTCCCCTCTCCCCTTGGGGGAGAGGGGGAAGGGGGTGAGGGGGTCGCCGCCGATAGGTGTAAATGAACCTTTGTCGCCTGATGAAGGGCATTTGCTGGAAGGCGGAAGTCTTTCGCAAGCAGCTGGATCTGAATTGAGCGAAGACTTGCGCGCTAGGGCGCGAAACCCCTCACCCCCTGCTCCCTCTCCTCCAAGGGGAGAGGGGGTTGCTAAGTGCGGCATTCTTGTAACCGACCGCGCCACCCCGATATCTGACGGCACTCTCCTTCTCCACCCCGCCACCATAGCGATCGGCGTCGGCTGCGAGCGCGGCACAGATCCCGCGGAACTGCGCGCGCTGGTGATGCAATGCCTGAAGGACGCGGGCGTGGCACCGCAATCCGTCGCCGGCATCTTCTCCATCGCGCTGAAGGCGGCCGAACCAGCGATCCACGAACTCGCCGCCCAATTGAATGTTCCCGCGAGATTCCTCACCGCCGATGCGCTGCTCGCGGAAACGCCGCGCCTCAGCGAGAAATCCGAAATCGTCTTCCGCGAGACCGGCTGCTGGGGCGTGGCCGAGGGTGCCGCGCTGGTGGCGGCTGGATCGAATGCGCAGCTCATCGCCAGCAAGCAGCGCAGCACGCGCGCTACCTGCGCCATCGCCCGCTCGCCCCGGATCATTCATGCGGACCGCATCGGCCGCGCCCGCGGCCGGCTGTTCGTCGTCGGCATCGGCCCCGGAGAGGCGGTGGCGCGGACGGCCGAAGCCGATGCGGCGATACGCACGGCGACCGATCTCGTCGGCTACAGACTCTATCTTGACCTACTCGGGCAGCTCACCGCCGGCAAGAAGCGCCACGATTTCGACCTGGGCGCCGAGGAAGCGCGCGTCGCCCACGCGCTCGATCTTGCCGCCCAGGGCCGCGACGTCGCGCTGATCTCCTCCGGCGATGCCGGCATCTATGCGATGGGCAGCCTGGTGTTCGAACTGATCGATCGCGTCGCGCAGCCCGACTGGGCCCGGGTCGAGATTTCCTGCACGCCCGGCGTGTCGGCGATGCAGACGGCGGCAGCGCGGCTGGGTGCGCCGCTGGGCCATGATTTCTGCGCGATTTCCTTGTCTGATCTGCTGACGCCCTGGCCGGCAATCGAGCAGCGGGTGCGCGCGGCGGCAGCGGGAGACTTTGTCGTCGCCTTCTACAATCCGGTGTCGCAGCGGCGGCGCACCCAGCTTATTGCCGCGCGTGAAATCCTCCTGGCTAAGCGCCCGCCGGAAACGCCGGTCGCCATCGCCCGCAATCTCGGCCGCGAGGGTGAGCGCGTGACAATCACGACGCTCGGCGCCCTCGATCCCGCGCAGGTGGATATGCTGTCGCTGGTGCTGGTGGGCAGCAGCACGACGCGCCGCGTGCCGCGCCCCGAGGGCGGCGAATGGCTCTATACGCCGCGTGGCTATGAGGCAAAGCAGGGCGCGGCGAAAACCCGGAAAGACGACGCTGCATGACGGTGCATTTCATCGGCGCGGGGCCGGGCGATCCCGATCTCATCACCGTGCGCGGCCGCG
>Ga0184612_10000949_pt1 | contig 13844 bp, 10 predicted proteins | sample PLM3_60_coex_FD_133163 | JGI IMG/M metagenome (GOLD analysis project Ga0184612, IMG submission 133163) | Groundwater sediment microbial communities from an aquifer in East River, Colorado, USA - PLM3_60_coex | ecosystem: Environmental > Terrestrial > Soil > Riparian zone | place: USA: East... | reverse complement strand
GACCGGGCCGCACGACGACCGGGCCGCACGACGACCAGGCCGCACGACGACTAGGTGGTGGTCGCCGGCTTGTTGACGTGGACGTCGTCGACGACGATGTTCACCTCGGTGACCTCGAGGCCGAGAAGGCTCTCCACGGCGCCGATCACCTGGGCGCGCACCTTCTCCGTCACGGTGTACACGACGTATCCGTACACGATGACGATCGTGAGATCGATGGCGGCCGAGCGGCCGGACAGCCGGACCCGGGCGCCCTTGTTCTCGGACTCCGCGTCGCCGAGGCCGAGACGCTCCTTCACCGCGGCGAAGACGCGGGACACGTCGCCGCCCAGGTCGTGCACGCCGTCGACCTCACGGGCGGCGATGCCGGCGATCTTCTCGACGACCTCGTTGGCGATCGTGGTGGTGCCCCGCTCCTCGACGATCTCGGCGTTGTTGCGCAGCCGGTCGACCACGTCCGAGGCGAAGCTCGCCGTGGCGCTCGCGGCCCGTTCGACGGCGTCGCCGACCCTCTCCGCCACTTCGCCGGCGCGGTCGCCGACCTTGTCCGCGACGTCTCCGGCCCGAGCGAACACGCTCAGACCCTCGTCCGGGGCCGATGATGCCGCGACGGCATCCGCGTCCGTACGCGGCGCGGGAACCGTCCCTTGTGTGCCGTCACTCATGGTGGTCTCCCCTACGTCTCGACAGCGCACCGCAGCCTACCGGCGACGAGCGGGCGACGACAGTGGGGCCGGCTCTCCCCTTGGGCAGCGGTGGCCCCCGAGGGATCAGGCCCGGACCAGCTCGCCGCAGCCGTCCAGCAGATGCAGCTCCGCGTCGCAGGCCGCGGCCGCCTCCGGGTCGTGGGTGGCGAAGACGACGGTGGTGCCGCGGTTGGCCTCCGCTCGCAGCAGGTCGAGGACTCGCTGGCGGTTCTGCGCGTCCAGCTCGCTGGTCACCTCGTCGGCGAGCAGCACCGACCCGCGCAGCGCGATTCCCCGCGCGATCGCGGTGCGCTGCTGCTGGCCGCCGGAGAGCTCCTCGACGAGCTGGTCGGCCTGGTCGGCCAGGCCGAGCCGCTCCAGCGACTCGACCGTACGGCGGCGGGCCTCGGGCGGGGAGACGCCGCAGGCGACGAGGGCGACCTGGATGTTCTCCTGCGCGGTGAGGATCGGCGCGAGCCCGTTGTCCTGTGGCACCAGCACGACGTGCTCGGACAGCGCGTGGTCCCGGTTGCGCAGCGGCACGCCGCCGACTGACACCGAACCCGTGACCGGCCTGACCAGCCCGGCCATGGCCCACAGCAGCGTCGTCTTGCCGGCGCCGGATGGCCCCGTCACCGCGATCACCCGTCCGGGCTCGGCGGATATCGACACGTCGCGCAGCACCACGGTGCGGTCGTAGGCGACCGTGACCCGATCGACCACGAGCGGATTGCCCACCCTCTACCTCACTTCCCAGAGATCCTCGTGGCCGCCGGTGTAGCCGCCCGCGTACTCAGTCGACTGCCCGTACTCCGGCGGCTGGACGTAACCGCCCGCCTGTGGTTGGCCGTAGATGGCCGGCGGCAGCGCACCGACACCGGGCTGGGCAACGACGCCCTCTGGTACGACAGCGCCCGCCTGGGGGAAGTTGCTGGCCGGTACCAGCCGCGCCGTGCCGTCCGGCTCGAGCCAGATCTGGACCAGCGTGCCGGGTGGGAACGCCTCCAGCACCTCAAGTGGCAGGTGGACGCTGCCGTCGCGACCGACGACGGCGAAGTCCTCACCCCGGCGCCCCTCGGCGCCCACGCGCCCGTCCCGGATGGTGACCGTACGGCCCATCTGAGCGCTCACGTCGGGATCGTGGGTCACCACGACCACGGTGGTACCGGCCCGGCGTACGGCTTCCAGCGCGGCGATCACCTCGTCGCGCGCCCGGGTGTCGAGCTGGCTCGTCGGTTCGTCTGCGAGCAGCAGGCCGGGCCGGTTCGCCAGCGCGACCGCGAGCGCCAGTCGTTGACGCTCGCCCGGGGCGAGCTGCTGCGGGCGCATCCGCATCCGGCCGCGGCTGGTGAGACCGACCAAGGAGAGCACGTCCCGCGGGCCCGGCAGGGTGCGGCGCCGGTCGGACGGCGCACCCCGCTGGGCGAAGCGGACGTTCTGCTCGGCCGAGAGGTAGGGCAGCAGGTTGCGCCCGGTGCCCTGAAGCACCACGCCCACGGTCGTGGCGCGCATCTGCTGCAGCTCGGCGGGGCCGGCCTTGGCCACGTCGTGCTGCCCAACGATGAGCCGGCCGGCCGCCGGCTTGAGGAGGCCCGCGACGACCGACAGCAGCGTCGACTTGCCCGAGCCCGACGGTCCGAGCAGCGCCACCGACTCGCCCTCGGAGATGTCGAGGTCGACACCAGCGAGAGCCACGACGTCGTACCCCTCGAGGCGATAGATGTAGACGAGCCCCCGGCAGCTCACCCCGACGCCGCCCGACGCCCCCGCGACCCTCGCCTGGCCGCGCAGGCCGCCCTCGTCCGCCCGGCCGGCACCCGGCCCGCCCAGCCCCTGACCGCTCAGCCCGCCCAGCCGCTGACCGCCCGGCCCATCCGGGCCCGAAGCTACAACCGTCATTGCCAGCCCTCCCGGAGCCGGTCGGGCGTCGCCCGCCGTACGGTCCGCAACACCACGACGACGGCGGCGAGCAGTCCGACGACGGTCACGGCCACCGCGATCGGCAGTACGCCCGGTCCAGGTTCGTAGGTGATCTCACCGGTGGCGGTGCCCACGGTGACCAGTGGAATGCCCGGCAGCATCAGCGCGGCGCCGGCCACGCCGGCGGCGAGCCCGATGACCAGCGGCAGTCCGAGCAGGTGCAGGTACTCACGGCGCAGACCGCGCCGGAGCACGCGGGGCCGGACGCCGGCCACGCGCAGCGCGGCGAGCTCGTAGCGGCGGCCCTGGGCGCCGATGTACGCCGTGAGCAGCACCGCGCCGACGGCGAGGACCACCGCCGCGGCGCCGGCGATCAGATACAGGCGCAGCCCCAGAGCCGGCGCGCCGCGCGAGAGCTGGTCGAGCTCGGCATCGATCGAGGTCTCTCCAAAGATCTGCAGGCCGGCGGCGGCCAGGCGGGCCGTCAGGTCGGCCGGCGCCTGCGGGCCCGCCCACACCTCGTAGTTGAGCCGGGTGTTGTCCGCCAGCGTCGACGTCCGCTGCGCGGAGCGGACGGCGTAGTCGAGGTCGAAGAGCAGCCCGCGCCGCCCGACGCGGGGTAACGCCGATTCGCGCCCCACGACCGAGAACGCCTGCGGCTGCTCGCCGAAGGCGGGGAACGTGAACTCGGTGGCGTCCTCGTCGTCCGCCGGCGTCGCCCCGGCGAGAACCACCGGCAACACGTCTGGCGTGTCTATGTACTCGACGACGACATCGCCGGGATCGGTCGAGCTCAACTCCACGGTCAGCGCGGCCCCCGGCTGTACCCTGACGGTCGCCCGAGGAGCTCGCGCCGAGTTCGCCCGCCACCGGCCGGCGGCCTCGAAACCCGCCCCGACCGGGCCGGATTGCGTGGCGATCGCTTCGATGCGTACGTGGGCCGTTACCGGGCCCGCACCGGTAGCCGCCCGCGAGATCGCCAGCCCCAGCAGCCGGCACCCGGCCGTACACCCGTCGAGCTGAGCCGAGTACCGGCGAGAGCCCGCGACGAGGGCGCCGAGCTGCACGGTCCGAGCTGGCTCGCCGGCGGGCGCGACGATGGCCGCCAGCGTCAACCGGCCGGACAGGCCGCCGACCGCCGCGTCGACCCGCACGAGGCGGTCGAGAGCCAGCGGCGGCGCCTGCTGCGTCCGCAGCCGCGCGGCCACGTCGGCCAGCTCGGACCCGTCGTGACCACGCCACACCGCGACCTGGGCCAACCGATCCGACTGCACGCCGAGCAGTTCCACGGTGGAGTTGCCGTAGCGCTCCGTAACCCGTACCACGGGCATCGCGCCCCCGTCCGGGTCCGCATCGGCAACCGCGGCTACGAGCGCCGCCGGGTGGGCGGCGCCGACCTCGACGACCCGGTCCGCGCCCACCGAGTCGGCGGCGACGTCCCGGCGGGCCTGGGCGGCCACATCCCACGCTGTCGCCGCGAACGAGAGCAACGCGACCGCGACGGTCACCACGACGATCAGCCGCTGTCCCAGCGGTCGACGGGACAGCTGCGCGTGCGCGAGGAGCGCCGGCACCCGACCGTGCCGGGCGAGCGATCGGACGCGCATGCGCGACCACAGACCGAGCAGCCGTGCGGCGATGACGCCGGCGACGACCGCGAGCAGGGCCGGTGCCAGCAGCGCGAGCGGAGCGGTCTGGTCGCTCACGGCGGCGACCAGGGATGCCGCCGCGAGGGCGACGATCGCGCCCTCGACCAGGCCGGCGCGGCGGCGGCCACGCTCCGGCACGCGGCGCAGCAGGGCCAGCACCGGGCGGGCCAGAGTCCTGGCCCCGGCCAGGCGGATCGCCACGAACGCGGCCAATAGTGCCAGCAGCGCGGCCGCGAGCACGGGCCAGCGCAGCTCCACGTGCACGCCGCGGCCGAGCATTGACCGCGCCGCGAGCTCGACCATCCCCAGCCCGCCGACAACGCCCACCGGCGCCGCCAGCAGGATCAGCGCGACGGCCTCGGCTCGGCCGAAGCGGGCGGCCCGACGCAGCGAGAAGCCCCGCAGCTTCGCCAGCGCGATCTCCGGCGACCGCTCGTCGGTCAGCGCCGCGACGAGCAGGAACAGCACGAACCAGCAGAGCAGGATCAATGGGACCGCTACGATCGGCACGGTGCGACCCAGCGCCGCGGCGTCGGCGTCGATGTCGGCGAGCACACCACGGAGTGCGGTCGACAGCTGCAGTTGAGCCCCGTTGACGGCCGTCTCGAAGCTGGCGAGGTCGACGCGCAGGCGCCCGACGTCGTCCAGTCGCACCGTGTCGGCGCGCAGCCGGTAGTCCAAGTACACCGACGGCAGCGCCCCGGGCAGCGTGATGTCCGCCTCGTCGGCGGCGAAGACCGCGTCGACGCGGGGCAGCGAGGACTCGCCGTCGGGCATGCCGGCGGCGAAGAACCCGCCCCTCCCCCAGTACGGATCATTGGGGTTCTTGGGGGCGTAGAGGCCCGCGATCGTGAGCGACCGCAGCGTCCCCGGCGCCGTCTCGGACACGTTCTTTCCGCGCACGTCGATGGTGTCGCCGAGGTCTAGCCCGTATTCGGTGGCCGAGCGGGCACTGAGCATGACGGTCCCGGCGTCCGCCGGACACTCCCCCGCCGTGATGGTCAACTGCCGGCAGGCCGCGTCGCGGTAGGCCAGCCGGGCCAGCACGGGCTCGCGGCCGCCCGTGAGCACGGTGTCGAGATCCGCGCCGCCCACCGGTGGGTCGAAGTGCGCCTCCAGCGACGGACCCCGGGCGAGCAGGGTCCGGACGTCGACCTTCGCCTCGCTGACACTTTCCGCCGCGGGGGCCGCGCCACTGAGCGGGTCGGAGCGAACCTCCAGACTGGTCGCACTCGTCGGCGCCGAGGTCAGGCCATCGGTGAGCACGGACTGCTGGGCCGCGCGGCTGTAGGCCGGCGCCAGCACGGTCGCGGCGGTGGCCACGGCCGCCAGCACCAGCACCACGAGCGACCGCCCGGCCCGATATCGGATGCCGCGCAGCACGACGGTCCAGCCCGCCAACGTCGTTCCCTCCCCTGTTTGCCGCGGCCGCGTTGTGTCAACGGCCGCGCGCCACACCCTAAAACGTTCTCGAGTGGCTGTCTTCCGCCCGGGTACCTCTGGCTACGCCCCGCCCATGACCCGTTACCCGCCGTCGAGCGGCACGGGCTGATCCAGGGGCCCCGATCTGTCGAGGCTCTTCAGGAGCGCCGCGGCCGCAGCGTACGGGTCCAGTGCGCCCTGCGCCACCTGGGCCGCGAGGGCCTGCAGCTCCGTGCCCTCCCGCAGGTAACCGATCCGGACGCGGAGGGTGCCCAGCGCGATCTCTTCGACCTCGACCGCGGCCCGCCGCTCGCGTCGCGGTTGCAGCTCACCGTGCTCCTCCAGCCAGGCTCGGTGCTTGGCGATCGCGGCGACGACGCCGTCGATGCCCTCGCCACGGACGGCGACGGAGCGCACGACCTGGGGGCGCCAGTCACCGGGGCCCCGCTCGCCGAGCCCGATCATGCCCTGGATGTCGTGGTACGTCGCGTCAACGCCGTCGCGGTCGGCCTTGTTGACCACGAACACGTCGGCGACCTCGAGGATGCCGGCCTTCACGGCCTGGATGGCGTCGCCCATGCCCGGCGCGAGCAGCACGAGCGTCGTGTCGGCGAGGCTTGCCACCTCGACCTCGGCCTGCCCCACCCCGACGGTCTCGACGAGCACGACCTCGCAGCCGGCGCCCTCGAGCACGCGGACGGCCTGCGGAGTGGCGGCGGCCAGACCGCCGAGGTGTCCGCGGCTGGACATCGATCTGATGTAAACGCCCGGATCGGTCGCGTGGTCCTGCATCCGCACCCGGTCGCCGAGAATGGCCCCGCCCGTGAACGGGCTCGACGGGTCGACCGCGAGCACGCCCACCCGGCGTCCCTCGGCCCGGTAGGCGCGCACCAGTTCGTTGGTGATGGTGGACTTGCCAACGCCGGGTGAGCCGGTGAGGCCGATGATCTGCGCCTGGCCGGTGTGCGGGGCGAGCGCCGCGGCGAGCTCCGGGAGGCTCGGGTCGCCGTTCTCGACCAGGCTGACGAGGCGGGCGACGGCGCGCGGGTCTCCCTCGCGCGCGCGGGCCACGAGAGCGGGCACGTCGCGACTGCGCCGCAGAGACTCGGTCACGCCAACCCTCCCAAGATCTCAACTTGGTGGGTTAGCGGGGCCCGTTTTGCCACGTTCATCACGGTAGTTTGATCACCGCTAGCCCACCAAGTTCGGATCTTGCGGTCACGGCGTCGGAACGTGGAGTACGAGGGCGTCGCCCTGGCCGCCGCCGCCGCACAGCGCCGCTACCCCGGTGCCTCCGCCCCGCCGCCTTAGCTCAAGGGCGAGCGTGAGGACGAGGCGGGCGCCGGACATGCCGATCGGATGCCCGAGAGCGATCGCGCCGCCGTTGACGTTGACGATGTCCGGGCTGACGCCGAGATCCTTTGTGGACTGGATGCCCACCGCGGCGAACGCCTCGTTGATCTCGATCAGATCAAGATCGGCCACGGAGATTCCCTGCTTGGCGAGGGCGTGCTGGATGGCGTTGGCCGGCTGCGAGTGCAGCGAGTTGTCCGGCCCGGCGACATTGCCGTGCGCGCCGATCTCGGCCAGCCAGGTCAGGCCGAGCTCCTCGGCCTTGGCCCGGCTCATGACGACGACCGCGCAGGCGCCGTCGGAGATCGGCGAGGATGTGCCGGCTGTGATCGTGCCGCTGGCGCCGAAGGCCGGGCGCAGTTTGGCCAGCGTCTCGACCGTGGTGTCGCCGCGGACGCCCTCGTCCTCGGTCACGAGGATCGGGTCGCCACGCCGCTGCGGGATCTCGATGGGCACGATCTCCTCGGCGAAGGCGCCGTTCTTCTGCGCCACGGCGGCGAGCTGGTGGCTGCGCGCGCCGAACGCGTCCTGCTCCTCGCGGCCGATTCCTCGGGCGGCGGTGTGATGGTCCGTCGACTCGCCCATGGAGATGCCATCGTACGCATCGGTGAGCCCGTCGAACGCCATGTGGTCGAGCAGGGTCACGTCGCCGTACTTGTAGCCCTGGCGCTGCCCCGTAAGCAGGTGCGGGGCGTTGGTCATTGACTCCATCCCGCCGGCGACCACGATGTCGAACTCGCCCGCGCGGACGAGCTGGTCGGCCAGCGCGATCGCGTCGAGTCCGGACAAACAGACCTTGTTGACGGTGAGCGATGGCGTCGAGAGCGGGATGCCGGCGCCCGCGGCGGCCTGCCGGGCGGGCATCTGCCCGGCGCCGGCCTGCAGCACCTGGCCCATGATCACGTACTGCACCTGCTCCGGCGCGACGCCCGAGCGGTCGAGCGCCGCCCTGATGGCGATGCTGCCCAGCCTGGTCGCGGGCAGGTCCTTCAGGTTGCCGAGCAAGCGCCCCATCGGCGTCCGCGCGCCGTTCACGATCACCGAGCTCATGATCTACCGCCTCCGCCCGCACGCCTTAACGATTGTTCGGTCAGACTAACGCCATGACATCGGACACTCCTCCCGCCACCGGTGCGGATTCGGTCACAGCCCGCCAGGACCCGTCCGAAGCGGCCCCCGAGCCGGGCTCGCCCGGCGTGGGGGCCGGCATCGGCCTGGAACGCATCGACCACGTCGGCATCGCGGTCGCGGATCTCGATGAGGCGATCAATTTCTACGTGCGGGTGTTCGGCATGCGCTGCGTCCACGTCGAGACGAACGAGGAGCAGGGGGTACGGGAGGCCATGCTCGCGGTCGGACCGACGCCCGAGGGCGGCTGCGTGCAACTGCTGGCACCGCTCACGCCGGAATCGACGATCGCCAAGTTCCTCGACCGCAGCGGACCCGGCGTCCAGCAGGTGGCATACACGGTCGCCGACATCGACGCGGCCTGCGCCGCGCTGCGGGAGCGCGGACTTCGGCTCCTCTATGACGAACCGCGGCGCGGCACCGCGGGCTCGCGGGTCAACTTCGTGCACCCCAAGGACGCGGGCGGCGTGCTGGTCGAACTTGTGCAGCCGGCGGCCTGACATACTCGCCGCCATGCCGCCGCCGTTCCGCTTCGCGATCTCGATGCCTCCCCTGACCCAGCCGACGGGCACGTGGCGCGACCAGATCCGGAGGATCGAGGACCTGGGTTTCAGCACGGTGGCGATTTCGGACCATTTCGCCAACGGCTGGACGATGGACCCCATCGTCGCGATGAGCGTGGCCGCCGAGGCGACGACCCGCCTGCGGGTGAGCAGCCTCGTCCTGTGCAACGACTTCAGGCACCCCGTCCTTCTGCACAAGTCGATGGCCAACCTCGATGTCTTCTCGGGCGGTCGGCTCGAGCTGGGGCTGGGCGCCGGCTGGTTGCGCGATGATCACGACGCGGCGGGCCTGCCGTTCGACCCCCCGGGGGTCCGGATCGACCGCCTGACCGAGGCGATCGAAGTCATGATCCGGCTCTTCGCCGACCGCCCGGTCACCTTCGCGGGCCAGCACTATCGGATCACCGAGCTGGACGGGCTGCCGAAGCCGGTGCAGCGGCCTCACCCCCCGCTCGCGGTGGGCGGCGGTAGCCGGCGGATCCTCGAGCTCGCCGGGCGCACGGCGGACATCGTTGCGATCAATGTCAGCCTGGGCAGAATCATGGATCCCGCGCACTCCGACGCGGAGCTGAGCACGGCCCGACTGTCGGGGAAGATCGCCTGGGCCAGGTCGGCCGCGCAGACTGCCGGGCGCGACCCCGACGCCCTTGAGTTCCAGCTCAGCGTGCTTGATCTTCGCGTTGCCGCTGGTGGCGTGGAGCACCGGTCGTCCTCGAGCCTTGCCGCCTACGCGTCGCCGGAGGCATTGGCTGCCTCGGCGGTGGCGCTGCACGGGACGGTCGACGAGTGTGCGGACAAGCTCCTCGCGCTACGGGAACGGCACGGCATCAGCTACCTCCATCTCGGCAGCAACGTGGACGCCGCAGCTCCGATCGTGCAGCGCTTGGCCGGTCGCTGACACCCGCTGCGTCGTGGCTAGCTACGAGTTGCGTCTGCAAGGACCAAGAGGTTGACGAGGAACGCAACCGTGGCGGGTTGGGGCTGCTGAGTTCCCCGGACCACGGCGTCAAGCCAGTCCTCCCGAACGAGGTCCATGCCCCTCAGCGGCGCAACGGCATCGGGCTCCGATCGCCAGTGTGCAACTACCAATGCCGCCATCTCGGTGGCGCCGAGCTGCGGCCGGCCGGCCCGGCGCAGCCGCTGGCGCAACTTGCCAGCCGCCTTGCGCGCTGTCACTCGGGCCAGCGCCGCCCGCGTACGCATTCCCTGGACACCGAGCCGCTCCGGTACCAGGCCGGAGTCGAGCGGGACAGCCGCCAGCCCGGGGTCAAGCCGGGCGATGAGCATGCCGGTGAGGCGGCCACCCCGCTTATCGTCGGGCGCTGCGTGATGAGCCAATTGGACGAAGCGGCGGTCGAACATCGGGTTGATGAAGAAACGGTTCGCGGCGGCGACCGAGCCGTGGGCGCCGGCCCATCGCTGCATGCGCTGGAAAAGGTAGAACTGGTCGGTCGCCCGCAGCCACTCGGACGAGGTGCCCTCGAAGCTCGCGTTGATCAGGTCGAGCGCGTCGTGGCGCGCGGAAACGGCGAAGTCCGACGTCAGAGCGTCGGCAGTGACGGCCTCGTTTGCGAAAAGGCGCCAACGCGCTAGCTGGTTCACCAGCCGCGGCTCGGTTGTGGCATGGCGGGGCTGACCGAAGTAGTAGAAACCCCGAGCCGTCTCGCCGCCCAGCCCGGACAGTCGGTGGCCCTGCTCCAAGTTGCTCTCGGCCAGCAGGAGTGGCGCGAGAGCTAGCGGACTAGCCATGCAGTCGAGAGCGGCCGACGCCTCGAGCGCCAGCTGGTGGGCCGTCTGTGGGCTGATCGGGGGTTGATCATCGAGCCAGTACACGAGGTGGTCGAGCTCGCATAGCCTGCTGAGCTTCGCGGCGAAGGCCGAGTCAGACCCACCGTGAACGTCTACGGTGAGCGCCCTCAGCCCTTGCCGCCTGGCCGGCGGCACCGCGCTCAGCAGAACTCGGGTGTCCTGCCCGCCGGTGAGCTGCAAGACAGTGTCCGGGTGATCGGCGAGGTACGCCTCGTGAAAGTCACGCAGCAGCCTCGCCATCTCCTCGACCACATCCGGCAGCGCGGCGCTCCGGCCGTCAAGGCTGAGGCTCGCCTCGGCATACCGGCGCACATGCACGCGTCCTGCGTGCATTACCGCGACCGAGCCGGCCGCGAGCTTGGTCACGCCTTTCATCACGGTACCTAGCCCGACCTGCCATCCGACCAGGCTCTGCAGCCCGAGCGCCGCGGTGTCGAACTCAGCCCCGCCGAGCACGCCCAGCGCTAGGGCGCTTGTTGAGATCGCCGCGACCCCGTGGCCCTGCCACCAGAAGAGTTGCCGGAAACCGAGCCAGTCGGTGGCGGCGACGACGGGTTCGTCGGCACCTGACCGGTGAGCAGCGGCGAAGGGCGGGAGGAGGGTGGTAAGCGTTTCGCCGTCGACCGCCGTTCCGTTGCCCAGCAGCTTCGACAGCGCCGACGTCGACATCTCACCCGACGGCGTACGAGCGGCGCGCCCCAACCGAAACGTGAACGCTCGGGTTTGATCGTCGACCTCGTCGTCGGGATCAGGGTCCGTGATGGCCACCCATCCGTCGGCGCCTCGGTGCACAACTGGGGTCGCCGCACCGGACGAGAGGTACGAGATGGCACGCTCCGCCCGGTCGTGGTCAAGCGGCGTTGCACGGTTGGGGGCCCACGACAAGGCTAGGAACCCCCTCATGCGTTTGCCACCTTTATCCTGAACGGCGGTTGCGTCACGGAAAGGTCCTCTGCAACAAAAGATTCACACGGTCGGCCCGTATCGATTCGGGAGCATCGTAGTCGCCACGGACCCGGCCAATGTCACCGCAACTAGACAGATTTCCGACACACCCACTCTGAGGGGAAAAGCTGCAGATCGCAGACCCCAGCTCCCATCGAGTTAGCGCATTGGGAGCCATTCATGCGCACGATTGCGCACCAGTGAGTGCGGTTTCTCACCAATAGGTACACGAATCTCCTACCAAGCAGTAACCTCCGCCGCAAGAGACGTTCTGGCCTTGTCGCGCGCTCTGGCCGCCAGCGACGACTGGGGCCGAGACGTCTCGAAGCCGCAATGGCGCGATTGTCGTAGCCAGGTGTTCCGGACTCGAGGGCAACGAGAGGCTCTACAACACCGAGATGAGGTTCGCATCGTGCAGCACATCCTCCAAGCGATCATGTCGGCCGAAATGGCCATCGACCCGCGCGCGGCGCTCACCGACATTGGCGCGCTGCCGGTGCCGGAGTCGTACCGGGGCGTCGTGGTCCGCGCCGAGGACACCGCCATGTTCGAGGGCATGGCGAGCCGGGACAAGGACCCCCGCAAGTCGTTGCACATGCGGGAGGTGCCCACGCCAGAGCTGGGTACGGGCGAGGCCTTGATCGCCGTGATGGCGAGCGCGATCAACTACAACACTGTGTGGACGTCGATCTTCGAGCCGGTACCGACCTTCGCGTTCCTCAAGCGGTACGGGCGGCTGTCCGCGCTGACCAGACAGCACGACCTTCCCTACCACGTCGTCGGCTCGGACCTCTCGGGCGTCGTGTTGCGGGTCGGATCCGGCGTCACGAAGTGGCAGCCGGGCGCTGAGGTCGTCGCACACTGCCTCTCCGTCGAGCTCGAGGACGCGGCCGGGCACGATGACACGCTGCTGGATCCGGAGCAACGCATCTGGGGCTTCGAGACCAACTTCGGCGGCCTCGCCGAACTCGCGCTGGTCAAGGCCAACCAGCTCATGCCGAAACCCGGTCACCTCACCTGGGAGGAGGCCGCCTGTCCGGGGCTGGTCAACTCGACGGCGTACCGCCAACTCGTCTCCCACCACGGCGCCCAGATGAAGCAGGGCGACACGGTGCTGATCTGGGGTGCGTCGGGCGGGCTCGGCTCCTACGCGACCCAGTTCGCGATCAACGGTGGCGGGATCCCGGTGTGCGTTGTCTCCTCGCCGGAGAAGGCGGAGCTGTGCCGGAGCATGGGCGCCGACCTTGTGATCGACCGCGCCGCAGAGGACTTCCGCTTCTGGTCCGACGAGAACACCCAGGACCCGGCCGAGTGGAAGCGGTTCGGCCAGCGCATCCGGAAGCTCACCGGCGGCGACGACCCGGACATCGTCCTGGAGCATCCGGGGCGCGAGACCTTCGGCGCCTCGGTCTACGTCGCCAAGCGGGGCGGGACCGTGGTGACCTGCGCGTCGACGAGCGGCTTCCTGCACTCCTACGACAACCGGTACCTCTGGATGAACATCAAGCGGATCATCGGCTCGCACTTCGCGAACTACCGCGAGGCCTGGGAGGCCAACCGACTCATCGCGCGGGGTCGCATACACCCGACGCTGTCCAGGACGTACCCCCTCGAGCACACGGGCCAGGCCGCGTACGAGGTGCATCGCAACGCGCACCAGGGCAAGGTGGGCGTCCTCTGCCTCGCCCCGGCCGAAGGTTTCGGAGTGCGCGACCACGAGCTGCGCGCCCGCCATGAGGACGCGATAGGCAGGTTCCGCGGTCGTTAGCTCGGTCAGCGGTCAGGCGGCGCGGGCTCCTCCAAAACAGGCACATTTCACCCGTTCGAGGTCTCCCGCATCACGGCTAACTGTTGACCATGCTCATAAGGTGCGACAAGATGGCGGACGCCCTTGCGAAAGGGCCGGGTGAGTCTGCAAGTATGTGCCACATGCCCCAGCAGCAGTCTTCCCTGACGTTCTTCGAGAACGCCAACTCCCAGCCTGACTTCACGGTCGTGCTCCGCGGGTACGACCGGCCGCAGGTTGATGACTTCGTCCAGCGCCTCAACGCTGCTCTGGCGCAGTCGGAGGCTGCGCGCGCCGAGGCAGAGCAGCGACTCAATGAGGTGCAGCGCCGCTCGCGCCAGACCGAGCAGGCGCTCACGTCCGCCCAGCAGAAGCTCACCGACCAGAGCAAGCAGCTCGAGGAGAGCGGTCGCCCGACGCTGTCCGGCCTCGGTACCCGGGTCGAACAGATCCTGCGCCTCGCCGAGGAGCAGGCCAACGAGCACCGTGGCGAATCCAAGCGCGACTCCGAGGGCATTCTCTCGGCCGCGCGCCTGGAGGCCCGCGAGATCACCGACAAGGCCCGCGCCGAGGCCGCGGCGAT
>Ga0184612_10000948_pt1 | contig 13853 bp, 21 predicted proteins | sample PLM3_60_coex_FD_133163 | JGI IMG/M metagenome (GOLD analysis project Ga0184612, IMG submission 133163) | Groundwater sediment microbial communities from an aquifer in East River, Colorado, USA - PLM3_60_coex | ecosystem: Environmental > Terrestrial > Soil > Riparian zone | place: USA: East... | reverse complement strand
CCTACCCCGGTAATGGTGTGTACGCGCCGGATGTGTCACGTGAAATGGTGGCCTAGCCGGAATGAGCCTCAGGCGGAATGCAAAGGACTCTAGGTGACGATCAAGCTTGAAAAGAAAGGCAGGCGCATTGAGATTCGCTCAGGCGAACCTCTACCCGGAATGAAGACCACGATCCCCGGCGCGTATCAAACCGTATCAGGGTACTGGACCGTTCCGCTATCGCTTGAGTCATGCAAGCTGCTGCGGCAGAAATTCGGTAAGCGTTTAGTTGTCGGCAATGAGTTACGCCGATGGGCCAGGGCGGTAGTCGAGTCGCGGCAATACATGTCCAAGCTCTCATCCGCCCAAGACGCACGGCTAGAGCACCTACCCGAGCGTGCGCCCAAGCTCGCTAAGGCAATGCGCAAGCGTACTTATCAACGGGTAGGCGTTCGGTTCGCTGCCGACAACGGAAGCGCTACGGGGATATTTGATGATCCGGGACTGGGCAAGACGCTTATTGCCTTGGGAGCAATCCTTGAGGCTGGCATACCAGGGCCGTATTTAATCATTGCCCCTAAAACCGCCTCAGACAGCGTCTGGCGACGGGAAATCATTAGGTGGTTACCCAGTGAGCACCGCGCTATTACGGTGCCTGAGATGCGCCTACAGCGGGAGCGCAAGCTACGCCTATCCCGCTACAGCCCTAAGACATGGCTGATAGTCCATCCGGAAATGGTCATGGTGCAATCTTGGTGGATATGCCAGGAAGTAGTTACCAAGACCAAGCGCCAGCGAAATAAGCGAACGGGTAAGCGACGCGTCCGCAAGTACGAAGAGGTATGTGACACACGCACGGCGGAAGGCGGAAGGAATCAACGCATCCTCAAGTGCGGGCACGTGAAGGGAAAGAAGACCAAAAAGCTATTGGTGCACGCGTACCCGGCGCTCTTTGAGCGAGAGTGGGGAGCGATCATCAATGATGAGTGCCACGAAAGCCTTATCCGGCGCTCGGGTACACCTACCCAACGGCGCAGAGGAATGGATTTGCTCAAGGTTCGGCCGGACGGAATGAAGCTCGCCCTGAGCGGAACCCCCTTTGACAGCAAGCCCCATCAGCTTTGGGGCACGCTCAATTGGCTAGACCCTGTGCAATATTCCGCCTTCACCAGGTGGGCGGAATTGTATTGGCAGAAGGGAGGCTATACCGGGTATCAGATTGGAGAGTTCCGCAAGGATCGCGAGCAAATGCTATGGGATTCCTTGTCAGCAATTGCCTTGCGCCGGACTAAGGCTGAGGTGGCTAAGGACCTACCGCCCAAGGTGTACGTAGGTTCCCCGCTTACGCCCAATGAGCCGGATACTCCAGTAGGTGTCTGGCTTGAAATGGAAGGGAAACAAGCGCGGGCATACGAAGAAATGGAGAAGATCAGTATCACGGACCTTGACTCAGGCAGGCTTGAGGCAACATCGGCGCTGGCGGAACTAACCCGCTTGAAGCAATTGGCATGCGCCTATGGGGATATTCATTCGCGCTTTGTCATGGTGCCCTGTGAGAAGAGCCAATTCCCGCACAGAGAATGCAAGCACGGTAGACACAAAGAGGAACGGTTCTTTTACGTCCCATCGCTGCCCTCGAACAAATTCACATGGACGGTTGAGAGCCTTGAGGAATGGGGTTACCCGCGTAATCCAATCACTAAGGTAGTTATCGTGAGTTTCTACACGGGCATATTGGAGCTATTCCAGCAGGCCCTAGAGAAACACTTCAAGACGACACCCAAGAATCCATTGTGTACGGCCATAACTGGCCGTACACCATCGAAGGACCGTCGCTCAATAATCGACCGCTTCAACGAATCCGACAATGAGCATGTGATGCTGTTGAACGTCAAGGCAGGCGGAACGGCGATCACGCTCGACAGTGCCGACCGAATGATATTCATTAGTGAGACAAGGATTCCAGATCAGCAGAAGCAAGCGGAAGACCGTATCCATAGGGTAAGTAACCCTAGGCACTGCATGTATTACTACCCTCGCTCCCTTGGGACTGTTGATGTCGGCACAGCAGTAGTCAACCAGGAAGCAATTAGGGAAACGCATCGATTGTTAGACCAGCGCCGGGGAGTCGATTACATGCGTCATGTGCTCGATCTCAGTCGCCGGTAAGGCAAGCTCCTAGCAAGGCGGAAAGTCGCCTGTTGACAGCAAATCGGCACCAATGTACGTTGACCACTTCGGCCCAAAAAATGGGTTTCAGAGATGAGAGGGAAACACAATGGCTACTCGCCAACCAGTCCGTAAGCCAGCGCCGCGCAAGGCCGCACCTGCCAAGCGGACTGCTGCGCCAGCGGCACGCAAGAGCGCTCCCAAGGCTGCCCCTAAGCCGCAGCGCGCCGACGTTAGCTCCTACGCTGACAAGGCTGCCACGGACTATCACAAGGCGTTTGCGAAATGGATTGTTACCGAGGTCGGGTACGATCCGGAAACCGCGTCATCGAAGCGCATGGCCTTCCTAAAGGGTGTCTCGATCGCCACAGCGGCGCGTCCCGCTTTCATGGAGAGTGAATTCCTTGAGGAGTGGCGCGACAAGACCGGTACCGCCAAGCGTGGACCCAAGCCTAAGGACGAAGATGAGGATGCACCAGCCCCGGCGCGTCGTCGCCGTGCGGCTGAGCCGATCGAGGAGCCTGAGCTTGACGAAGACGAAGACGAATTCGAGGATGCCGACGAAGACGAAGATGAAGACGAAGACGACTTCGAAGACGACGATGAGGAGTCGGACGACGAAGACGACTTCGAGGATGACGAAGACGACAACGGCGAGGATGAGGAAGACTACGAAGAGGAGCCTGAGCCTCCGGCGCGTCGTTCTCGTAAGCCTGCCGCCAAGGTTGCCCCGGCGCGTAAGGCCACGCCTGCCCGTAAGGCTGCCCCTGCAAAGGCTGCGCCTGCTGCTGCTGCTGCCAAGGGTCGGCGCAAGGCTGCCGACGATGACGATTTCCTGTTCTAACTAAATCCCACAACTCCTAAAGGACAGGCACCCAACCTCCCCGGGGTGTCTGTCCTTTGGGCTACCTAGGGATAGGAGAGGAATGAGTTCGATAGCGTTGGTTCGCTCGCATGAGCGAATGGATTACAAGCGCTGCCCTACCAAGTGGTATTGGAAATGGCGCGTGGGTCTGGTGCCCGTGGCAAAGTCATTCGGTGCGCTCGACCTAGGTACATGGGTGCATTACGCATTTGAGCACTGGTACGGAATGGGTCACAAACGCAACGGTGATCTGGTTGAGCATTTCCGGATCGCCGTGGATGCAGCAATAGCCAGCGCGGTAGAGGCTCAAGCGCCGCTATGGGCTATTGATCAGGCTGAGGAACTTGCCGCCCTAGGTGAGGCGATGATGATTGCCTACCAACGGTTCTACGGCGTAGACAAGTCCATCTATGTCTTGGCGGTAGAGATACCGCTTGAGTTCAGCATCCCTGATCCGGATTCCGGCGAGGTAATCGCAATTCATAAGCTCAAGCCAGACATGGTTTACCGGGATCTACAGCGCGATGTATGGCTGATGGAAAACAAAACAGCCGCTCAAATTCGTACTGAGCATTTAGTGATTGACGACCAAGCCAGGCCCTACGGTGCCATGGCTGAACGCGCCTTGCGCAAGCTAGGAATCATTGACCCTAGGGCAGAGTTCAAGGGCATCATGTACAACTTCATTAGGAAGGCGCTCCCTGATGAACGCGAAATGAATAAGGAAGGCAAGTACCTAAACAAGAATGGGACGGTTAGCAAGCGTCAACCAACCCCGTTGTTTCTGCGCTACCCCGTGAAGCTGACCAGGCCTGCCAAGGTGCGCACGCTTGAGCGCGTTAGAGGCGAAACGATTCTACTCACCATGCTCACGGATTCATTGCGCAACAAGCGGATTGACCCTAGGGACCTTCCGAAGACGCCACACAGCTCATGTTCCAAGACATGCCAATTCTTCACGATGTGCGTCGCGGATGAGCAAGGTACCGATATCCGCGACATGCAAAAGAACATGTATGTACGGCAAGACCCATACGACTACGAAGACTCGACAGATATTCCAGTCGGGTTTGAGATGGGATGAGAGATGGAATTCGTGTGCCAGCAATGCAAGGGCGGCAACCATGGTGACTGTCCGGGTGACACTCAATGTGATTGTCAGCATCGGGTGCCCAAGTGAGCGCCCCTGATTCCACAGCGGGCAAACAGTCGCGCTACGCCAAGACTGAACGAACCGTTGTCAGCATGTCTGACTTCCAAGCGGAAATAATCCGGCTCGACCAAGGCCAATCCGAATCAATTAACGGGCTGGTCTATGGCGACTCCAATGCGGGTAAGACCATCCTGAGCGGCACGCTACCGGAGAAAACATTCTGGTTGGTGTGTGAGCCTGGCTTCAAAACAGCCGAGCGCTACAGGCATAAAAAAGGCTTGCCGCCGCACAAAGGCGCTAGGCGGATATCTGATTCCGCTACGGCGTGGGCTGCTGTCGAATGGCTTGAGTATCGCAAGCGCTATGAGCGCCTTGACTGGATCGTGCTTGATGGTCTGTCGACGATGCAAGACCGTTTCCGCCTGGCCTACGCGGCTGAGGCATTCGACATCAACCCTTCCAAGCGCCAGCATCGGAACCTTCCGGATCGCCCGGATTACTTCAACACACAGAACTTCCTCAAGTCCTGGATTCCTCGCCTGGTGGACCTGCCCGTAAACCTGCTCATCACGGCGCATGCCTATCGCACGGATGCAACTGAGGATGGTGACCTACTGGTTTTCCCTGGCATCCAAGGGAAGGTTACCGAAACAGCTAACGCCATCTCAGGCTTGATGGATTTCACGGCGTACTACGCCGCGCGTCGGATGCCGGTCAAGGATGGCAGTTCGAAAATAGTTCGTCGGTTGTGGTTCTCACAGCCCGATGGCAAGTGGGGAGGTGAAGGTGTGCGGTACATCGTTGGTGACAAGTTCGATTCGCTAGGACCACATATGGACTTCCCAACGATGCCAAGGATTCTCGCAAAAATAAACGGAGAGGAAACCAGTGCGCCATAACTTTAGCCTGTTCGGCACTGCCGCGATTGTTTGCTTCATTGCGGTAGTAATCGCAATGCTGATCGCTGGCGCGGTTGAGGAAGCTACCAAACCGCAACCAGGTTGGACACCGAGCAACGGTCCCACCGTAAGCACACGATAGGAAATGGAGAGGTAAATGGGCAGAGTCAATTGGGGCATCAAGGCTAGTGATGTCGATGAGTTCGACAGGGACTCGCAATACAAGCCGTATGACGGTCCTGTGCCGTCTAACGGCGTGTTTCAGTTCCAAGTCAAGGTGCTGAAGTACGCCGCAGCAACGAAAGACAAGGTGGCTCAACTGCGTGTAGGGCTGGAATTGGTCCCGCGCAAGGGGCGTAAGGATGAGCGGAAGTACGGCGGTTACTTCATCATGCTTTTTGCTCCTGTAACTCCGCGTACGGGGTTCCGCTACGTTCCCTTCCTGGACGCAATCGGCGTGTCCGGCGATGAGTTCGAGCGCAGCACCATCACGGATACTGAGGGCAACATCACGAAGATTGGCAAGTGGCGCAACGATGGCCAGGAAATCATCCTCGCAGAGTTGAAGGATGGCGTCGATCAGAATAACAACCCCCGCAAGGAAATCGGGTGGATGGGCTACGTGCCCGAAGAGGATGACGAAGGCGATGAAGAGATCGCAGAGGAGGATTACGAAGAGGAGTATGACGAAGAGGAGGATGGGTTCTAATGGCTGAGAAGTCAATTGAGACCATCAATGAATTCGCAATCAGCGCAGGGCAGAACCTGCCTAACCACTCAGCCTCAGTAGCCGGACGTAGCAAGTTCATTCGGCAGGGAGTTCCTGAGGTGCCTACCTTCCGCACTAAGCAGCAGGCATACCGGTACGCCGCATGGCTGCTGTTCATGGCGGACAATCACTTGCCCGATGAAGAGGGTTGTGAGGAACACGGTTTCGCTGACATCGCAGTAGCAATCGCGAACACGTAGAAAGGAAAAGCAATGGCTGTATGCGACGTACCTCTCGGAAGAATTGGGACGCGTTCGTGGACAGCGTCAAGGTCGGCAAGTTCGACATTGTGTAATTCCTAGATTGATTCAGGGGTACCGGGTTTGCGCTCGGTACCCCAACCCACCAGAGAGGCAAGACCATGAACAGTCTCAAGCGCCTGGCAGAAGATATCGAAGAGAGTAAACAGTACGGGGGTCATGTCATCCGGAGTCATAGACGGCCACCAACGGGGAACATGCGCAAGGCTGCCGCTGCATCAATGCTGATCGCGGCACTAGCTCTGACACTCGCTCCCGTTGCTGGCACACCAGTACTCAGGCAGGCCGTTGACGCCTCTGTAGTCGACGCTGAGCCGTTGGAAGTGGTTGACCCTGCCACGACTACCACTATTGAAATCGAGCACATCAAAGAGCAAATCACGCGGTCACGTCGTGCGGCAGTTGCCGCGCCTACCCTCGCTCCGGCAGTTGTCCGGGTAATCAAGCCCACGTGGGTACATCCACTGGCCAGCGGCAAGCAAGGCAATTCCTGCTACCGCACCAGCAAGCGCCCTAGCCATGGTGGTGTAGACCTAGCCCAACCAGCAGGCACCCCAATTCGTTCCGTCGCGGCAGGCATCATCTACCGCAAGGCGTACGAGAGTGACGGCGCTGGCTACTACGTGACCGTTCGCCATGACGGAAATGTGTTCAGCCAGTACCACCACCTACGCGCCCATTCCCCGCTTGGTGTCGGCGCACGCGTTAGCGTCGGACAGACCATCGGCTACGTTGGCCGGACAGGCAACGCGACGGGTAATCATTTGCACTTCGAAATCCGTACCGGCTCAGTCGGCAATCGGGTAAACCCTGCACCGTTTATGCGTGCACGGGGAATTAATATCGGCTGTTAAGAGTCTTAACAATTAGGGGAGAGGAGAGGAAATGTTTCTAACACGTAAGGCAAGAGCACGGTTTCGACAGATGACTAGCCTACGCGAGTTAGCGAAGCAAGGTAGGGTATTGCCTCCGGCGCTCGGGACAGTGCCCTGTGAGTACATATCCATTCCGGCGCTTGACATTCCACGGCTAGCAGAGCAGTACGCGCAAGCTATGGAGAGCGAGAAGACGGATGACTGGTGCCGCTGTGAATGGATTATCCACCCGGACGACGTTGACAAACCGAAGGGCAGCAGGCGTAAGCGCCGGGGGGATCAAGCGCCGGATTGCCCCGTGCATACAAAGGAAGGAATGCTGATCTACTTCTTTGAATGGGTGTTCACCCGTGGCAAGAATTGATTGGACAGAGCTAGAGTACATCGAAGACGCTAACCACGGTTGGCGCACGGCGCTTGATGGAGACCTGTCAGAGGTGTACGTGTCCGGCGAAGGTGACAACCCTCAGGCGTTTGTGATCGGCGAAGCGCCTGGCGCTCAGGAAGAGATGTTGCGCCGTCCCTTCGTTGGCCCATCGGGAAGGGTTATGCGTGACCTGATGGCCATTGCTGGCCTGTATTCCGCCTACACGCACACGGGAGGGGAACCAAATTGCTGGCTTACCAACGTAGTCAAGTTCCGTCCACCACGGAACCGCACACCAACTCCGATGGAAATCCGCGCTGCTCGCCCATACCTGGCGATGGAATGGGCCGCTGTAGGAAAGCCACGCGTGATTGTTCCCGTTGGGGGAACGGCGCTAACGGCCATCACGGGCAAGCCGCAATCGATCCTGATTGCAGCTGGAAAGCTCCACAAGTATCGAAGTAGGGAAGGGATCGACCTTTTCATTTGGCCGATGGTTCACCCCTCCTACGGGATACGCGGAGGACCATCAGTGCAAGAGGTACTTGAGAAGGACTGGGAAACGTTCGCTGATTGGATGGCTAAATATGTTGCGGCTACGTGACCGCCTTGCCGGACAGCCAATCAGATTCCATTGTGCTGAAACGAAATCGGACTTGCGTGAGGTGGCGGAATTCATCCGCCGCCATCGCGCGTTGGGCATGGACACGGAATCAACTGGGCTGAACAGCTATCAGCCAGGCTGGCAGTTGCGTACTGTCCAATATGGGGATGACGTTGACAGCTACGTTGTCCCCCAACGGTTTCGTAAATTCATCGCCTGGTCTATGCAGCAGCCCGTTAAATGGATTGGCCACAATGGACCACACGACATCCGCTGTATCGATTCGCACCTAGGCTTTGATACGGGGGTTGTTTGCGCCGGGGAAACCTACCTGCCCTCGCACCATGCCGACAGCAGGAATCAACGGGAAGGCGGAATAGGTCACGGGCTAAAGGAATTGGCAATCGCGTTCATCGACCCTAGCGCCGGTAAGTGGGAGATCGAATTAAAGCGCGTGTTTAAAACAATCAAGGTGCCCATGCCTGGTGAGTTCTTTAAATCGGGACCAAGGAAGGGGCAGCCTAAGACGCGCAATGCCAAGCTAGGTGAGGGTTGGGGATTGATTGACCCTATGCATCCGGCGTACATCGCTTACGCAGCAGCTGATCCGATCCTCACCTATCGCGTATGGCGGAAGTACCAACCTATTGTGCAAGAGTTCTATGACCTATACGAATTCGATCACAAGGTACAGATGGCATGCGATCTATTGCAGCGCAGAGCTATCCGCCTTGATGTGCCGTACACCCGCACACTGAGCGACGCGTTCACCACCAAGGCGGAACGCTACATAGATCGGGCAAAAGAGTACGGCTGTACGAACATCCACAGTGGACGGAAGGTAGCCGCAACGTTGCTCGACCTAGGCGCTCGGCTGAAAGATCGCACGCCTACCGGCCAATATCAAGCAACTGATGGCATCCTGCGCCGACTAGCCAAGGCCAGCAGCGATCCGGATATCAAGGAATTCGTTCGCTGTGTGCTGGTGGCAAAGCAATTGCTCAAGCGCCGAGTGAACTACACAGAAGCAATGCTCAGAGAGATGGATAGCGCCGGACGGATTCACCCTAGCATCAACAGTCTAGGCGCGCGTACAACGCGTATGAGCGTCAGCAGGCCACCTCTACAGCAGTTGCCGACTAAGGATAGGGACGATGAGTGAGCGGAAGTGGGGAGATCCTAACGACCTTGATCCTGAGGATGATTTTCAAGCATGGGTAAACAGAGAATTGATTGTTGAATACGAAAAAGAATTCGATCGTCAGATTGATAGGAGCAGCGATGAGCATGGGTTTCAAGTTAATCCGCGAGATGACCCAAGAGGAAATGATTGAGGAACTACTTGCAGGGCAGAAAGCTCTGATGCTGGAAATGGATATGGACACGCTGAAGAAATACATAATCCACTACCGCCAAGGGCAGGTAACCAAGCGTCTTGTCGAGGAAGCTGACCTATCTCCTGAGGCATACCCGATTGGCTTTCTAGGATTCGGGGAGGATCGTCAATGAAAATGAAATCCAGACTGCTGCCGTTCGCCAGCATCACTGAACGGCCATACGATCAAGCACTACTGAAAGACGTTGACTGGTATACGATCCGGCCAACCTACGTGCAACTGGCTGATCTCCACCTGACGCAAACCCATTGCACCATAGAGGGATTGTTCGGTAAGCGTTACTCGAACGACCCTCATATCCGTGTGGTCCATTGGGATGAGCGCCTGTACGTGGAAGATGGGCACCACCGTTTAGTAGAGCAGGCGTTAACCCGTAACGAAGTAGCGTTAGCTCGGGTGTACATGTTCGGAATATCACGTGTCCAATGAAACTACTTAGCAGCGCAGCGATTCGCCGCTGTCTGATCGCCGATGTCGGCAAGGTGATTCTCACTGCTGACTTCAACCAGATCGAGCTACGTATTGCCGCTGGCCTGGCTGGCGAGCAAAGCCTGATCGATGCTGCCAAGCGCGGAGAGCACCTAATCAAGGCCAGCGCGGTAAAGCTATTCGGCGACGACTACAACCCTGATCAATACCGCTACACCAAGAACGTTACCTACGGGTGGCTATTCGGTGGTGGAGCCAAGACGCTATCAGATCAGGCGGGTATCCCCTTCGCTGATGCAACGAAAATCGTTGGGGAGTACCAGGAAGCGTTTCCCGCACTCACTGCATACAAACGCAGAGAGCAGGAAGCGATCCTGAAGAGTGCGCTCACGCCAATGGAATACAAGCTGTATCGGACGCTGCGCTCTCAGATGTACGCCTGCCGGTATGACACCAAGGAAGGTCAGCTAGCCAGGGCAGCAATCCAAATCCAGATCAAGCGCTTGCTGTATCGGAAGATTGGATACGCGATCACGCCGTTCGGTCGGCGCTTGATTGTGGATGCGCACAAAGCCTACAGCGTCGTGAACTACAAAGTCCAATCAACTGCCGCTGACCTGATGAAGCATGCGCTATTGGATGTCATGGCGGATAAGGAATTAGCACCAACGGTGTTGCTGCTCATCCATGATGAAATCCTTGGGCAGGCACGGAAGCGCCAGGCGGAACACATTGCACAACGCTACGCCGAAGTCATGAGCCGTGAGTTCATGGGAGTTCCGATCGCGGCTAGCGGCAAGGTATACGGCAAGTCATGGGGTCACGGATACATGGAGGGGAAATGACAACGTTCAACGCACGAATGGTAGAGGGGTTGACACTCGATGCTGTTAAGGCCAAATCGCTTGCTCAGCATATGCGACTGGGTGAGGCTAACTCTCACTTCAATCCTGAAGTCTCAACAGCCCAACGCCTAGCGATGTTGGGTGAGTGCGTCGGCGCAAGCTTCAAGTACGGCGCGCTAAATTCAGACCCAGTACGTCTACAGGATGCCTTGCTAGAGCTGGCAGCGTACGCGGCAACGTGGGCCGAAATGCTTGACAAGGAACATCTCGCGCGCAAATTCGAATGGCTGGTAACAAACCAATGAGCTTCCAGCGGATAGAGGAACTGGTACGCCAGAGATTCAACGGCAACCATCGCGGTTGTCGGTTGCACATGAGCAGTGAACTATCCAAGCGCATGATGCAGCGCTACCAACCGCCTGAGGCTGAGCGAGAGATAGAGCGCTTGCGTAACAGCGTGTTTGGTGCGCCGTTGCTGTATCACCTGATGGATATTCCAATCATCAACGATGTCGGGATAACCGATGAACTGCAATGGATTCTGGTGGACAGTACCGGCGAGGAAGTCGAGAGGGGGGAGGTTGATGCGCCTACTCCCACGGAAACCAGAGAGCCTCAAACCAGTGGCACTGCAACCGAATGAGTTTCACCTAGTCGTGTTCGATCCGGGCGGCACGATCGGTTGGGCGCACTTCGTAGTCAACTTCAGAGCGTTTTCACGGCCAGAGCACAAGGTGCTAGCCAGCCTGCAATCGTGGGATTGTGGGGAGTTCTCAGGCACCGAGACGGCGCAACTGACATCAGCGGTAGAGCTAATCCGGCGCGCGCATTTCGAGCCGATGCCCTTCGTCACCCGGACTGATGTGCTCAGTGAAGATTTCGCGCTGGCACAGCTCATAGGCGGAAAGGAATTAGTTAGCCCTATCCGAATAAATGCTGTGCTCGATTGGGAATGCCGGAAGCAAGGGCTAACGCTTGAGCTTCAGGACCGTAGCCAGCGCACACAGATCACAGCTGATCGCTTGCACCTAATGGGTTTCGATCCACCAGGACGTAAGCGTTGGTCACCAAACGGGCCAGGCAAAGACGCTTTCGCGGCTATGCAACACGGGGTGGTAAAGCTAAGGCGCATAAAGCAATCGACGCTCTCGCGACCATGGAAGCTGTCCGATGGGACATCATCAAATGCAATCTGGGACTGCGCTTGTGCGAGAGGCAGGCGCTGTGATCTCACCCATCCGTGATAGGGAGGTAGATAGCGATGGCGAGTCACCAGGTACTTACTTATTCATCTAGTGATGCGCTCAAGGCCTACCGGGAATTGGGCGAGTTAACTGACGCAGAGCTGCTAGAACTGCGGCACGATTACACGGAGACTAGACGCCTGTCCTACTTCCGGAACATATACGGCTACCACGCCGGAGCGATCGCACGTGGCGTCTATGATCGATGGGCAGCCAAGCACTATTGCAAGGCTTGTGAGCAGGCAAGTTAGCTAGTGTGACTCACATCACACTTGACAGGAATTAACTCCACATGGAGTCTGTGACCAGTAAGCCCAGAGAGGGCACCAACCAGAGGAAGGCAAGACCATGGCTGACGCAACAACTACTCGCCCGTCACGCTCGCGCCGTACCAAGGCGGATGCTGCTGAGGCAGCGACCCCCGCAAAGACCACGCCTGCCAAGGCGACCAAGGCAGCGCCTGCCAAGGCTGCCGCCACCAGCACGGGCGAGGATGGACGCACCCGCGTGCCGGTCGTGCTTGTATACGTTGGCGACACCAAGAGCTACGCCGTTTTCGTTCCTCCGGCAGGCTCGGGCTGCGTTGGCAAGTTCTACGCGCCACTTGGCACCGAAGAGGTCAAGGTGCTTTTGATCGGCCCTGCAAGCTGACTTTCTAGGGGCTGTGCCTTGGCGATCGGCACGATACCCCGCACATTAGACCCCGGTTGAGGTTGGGCATGCCTCACCGGGGTCTAAGTGTATTTAAATACAGAGGAGGAATTAAATGGAATTGATCGGCAAGGCGATGGGTGGGCCGAGAGATGGCGTCAAGCTGATGTGCCCTAGCTCGTGGAATGGACGCGTAGCACGGCCCACTGTGGGCCGTAGCCTTCCCATTTACTACCGGGGTCACTACGCATGGGATCGAGACTTTGAGGTGTGGGTGTGGCACGTAGAGAAGCCAGCAGTAACGAAGATGCTCAACGCAGAAACCCCCCACCAACGGTGAGGGGTTCCCTTGCACAGAGAGGAGAGGAAATGGTGTACCAGCGTTCGGCGCTCCCGAACAACCGTGCCGACCGTAGCACACCAGGCGCGAACGTCCCTAGCCCTGTGGCGTTGGGGTGGTCACCCTTCCATACGGCTGCTGAGGATTACTTGCAAGCCGGTTACCTACCAATCCCCTTGCCGTCTGGTAAGAAGTTCCCTCCCCCCAAGGGAATACCCAATGACATCGACTACTCAGAGACAGTCTTGGCTGAGTGGCTCGCTGGCATCTATCGCAACGGGGACAAGGAAAGGGAAGACAGAGGACCAAAGAACATCGGCTCAATCGTGCCGGATGGTGTTGTCGTGCTTGACATTGACGGACCATCGGGCAGGGAAACCCTTGCAGAGCTTGAAAATTCACTAGGCGCACTACCGCCAACGTGGATGACGTTCCGTGGTGACGTCGAAAGATATCATCTCTGGTTCGTCACACCAGGTGGGCTAACGTGGCCAGGCAAGTTAGGAGCGGGTCTTGATATTATTTATCGTCATTACCGCTATGTGGTTGTTCCTCCGTCTGTCCATCCCAGCGGTACTCAATATCGATGGGTCAAAAATTCGCGAGGCAGCGCAAGGCTTTTGCAGTATCTGCCATCGCCCGATGAATTCGCAGACTTGCCCGAAGCGTGGCTTACACTCTCCGGCGCAAACGGGTATGTCCGGCGTGATAGAGCGGAAATTGATAGCCGCTTATGGATTCAAGAACATGGTGCAGGCTCGCCTTGCGCGCAAATGCGTAGGGTTGTTCTCACGCACCTGAAGCTAATGAGAAAGCACGCTGACCTAGGGGGCTTACATGATTCGATGGTTAACGCAGTCTGGTCCGTTCTGGCTGAAATCTCTCAAGGGCATAGTGGCGGTTACGCTGCGCTACGCAAACTCAAAGCTACGTTCATAGTTCAAGCCGACGAAACCGGCAGGCGCGAGCCTGGTGCGCCGGAAGCGGAATGGATGCGTGCATGCGTT
>Ga0184612_10000946_pt1 | contig 13895 bp, 13 predicted proteins | sample PLM3_60_coex_FD_133163 | JGI IMG/M metagenome (GOLD analysis project Ga0184612, IMG submission 133163) | Groundwater sediment microbial communities from an aquifer in East River, Colorado, USA - PLM3_60_coex | ecosystem: Environmental > Terrestrial > Soil > Riparian zone | place: USA: East... | reverse complement strand
GAACGGGCGGAGCTCGAGCTTGCCGCCGTTGGCCTGCGGGTGCCGCGCGGCGATTGCGATGGCCTCGTCCAGGTTGTCGCACTCCAGGATGTCGAAGCCTGCGATCCACTCTTTCGACTCGGTGAATGGCCCGTCGGTGACGAGTACCTGCCCGCGGCTGACTCTGACCGTGGTGGCGTCGCTGACCGGGCGCAGGGCGTCACCGGTGATGCGCTTCCCCCGGCCGTCGACGTCGGCCAGCCACTGCTCGATGGTCAGGTCGTCCTCTGATGGCTCGGCCTCGGCAGCTGTGACCGGGTCGACGACGACGAACATCATGTACTTCATGGGTTTGTACTCCCGGCTAGGTGGTGGTGACGAAGATACGACGATCGGTGAATCAGCCGATCCGACACTCGAGGTGGCGAGTCACTGAAGACCTACAGAACCACCCACTGCCGGCCGTCGATCAACTCGCGCACCGCGTCGAGGTGCCCGGCATGGACGGCGGTCTCGGTGACGACGTGCATCACGACCGAGCGCAGATCCGGGAAGTCCATACCCCAGTTCGCCCAGTCCGCGTCGGGCTGCTTGGGCGCCGCGTCGGGAGCCGTCACCGCAATGATCGCGTTGGATCGGCGAATCTCGGCCCTGTAACGCTCGAAGACATCTTCGGCGGAATCCTCCGGCCCCACGTGCCAATCGCCGTTTCGTCCCTGCGGGAAGTAGTCCAGTGGCTCACCAGCGACGACGCAACGGAACCAATAGTGCTCATCGGACAACGCGAGATGCTTGACCAACCCCAGACAGTGCCATCCGGAGGGCAGCACCGGCCGACGCAGTTGCTCCTCCGACAATCCGTCCAGGATGCCAAGCACGTGCCTGCGTTGCGCCTCGAGGTGTCCGAGGAGCACCTCCATCTCCCGGTTCACCCGCGGCACCGGCACTTCCGCGCGCCACCCGCGTTCAACCGGCCTCCGATCTCGCTGGGCAATGAACATTGGACGACCCTCCCTCGCGTGACGACGACCACGCCCCCACGACGAACCAGAGGAGTCCGAATCCGACAGTGTCCGGCGATCCTGTCAACGAGTGGGCAAGGAAAGCCAAGAAGAGGGCGGTTCCGCGAAGGCCGGCATCGCGCGGCCGTCATTCTCTACTGTGCGGGACTGTCCGGCCTGCCCACAGGCTGGCGCTGAACGCAACACCCCAGAGCAGCAACCAGGGGTCCCAGACATACGCATGCCAGGCCAGCGCCCTCCGGTCGGCGCCGGGCGCGACCTCGAGTACGCCGGCCTCGACGAGTAGACCCGCCAAGGTCAGCACCCCGCCGTAGAGGACGAGGATGGTCGCGGCGATCCAGCCGAGGATTCGCGGCACCCGCCCCCTCGTCCACGACGGCAGCCGCCGGGCGCCGACGCCGGCGAGCACTGGCGCGGCCAGCGCGACAATCCCCTTCACCACGACGATCAGCCACAACCCTGCGACCAGGGCAGGTTCGCGTTCCCTTCCCCAACGCTCGAGGCTACCGCCGATGGTGTCCAGCAGCGCCGTACCGCCGAGTGCCCAGTAGGCGCTGACGGCCGCCTGTCCAAGGCCGAGTGCACAGGCAACGACGGCGGCGCGCTTGCCGGCGAGCCTCGGCACCCGGGAAGTGTGTCAGGCCATGGGTTCATCGAGGCGGAGACGACCGATGCAATCGGGGCATGACCGCACCCGACAACGATCAGGCCGCCGGCGTCGCCAGTCCTGCATGACATCGCGCGGCGTCGAGGGGTTGCCCTGCCTGTGCAAACAGTCGTGTCGCCTCTTCGAGCAGGGCAGCTGCTCGTTCCTGATCGCCCGCCGCCTGGGAGACGTGGGCATGAGCTTCGAGGATCGCTCCCTGCCACGACGTGCCCTCCCACAGTTGGGAGGAACGTTCGGCCACTGCAAGGTGCTGACGGGCGTCGTCGATGTCGCCCACGTCGGCGCAGGCGATCGCCGCGGGTACCGCGAGCATGATGTCGCAGAAGGAGCACGTGTCTTCGAAACCCATGGTCTCGCCGGCCTGATCGACGACCACCCGGGCGGCCTGCGGGTCGGGAGCGGCCAGGATCATCGTGCCGAAGATACGCTGCACGAGGTGCATGGCCATGACCGACCAGCGAGCGCGCGGCAATGCCTGTCGCAGCAGCCGAGTCGCCTCGTCCCGGTCTCCTTGGAACAGCCTGAGCTCGGCGAGCCGCTGCATCGAGTTGGCCTCCCCACCCGGTGCGCCGATCTCACGGTGCAGGTCGACAGCGTCCTGCAGCTCACGCTCGGCCTCGCCGATGTCGCCGGCGAGCAGTGCCGCTTCTCCCAGCAGAGCCGTGGCGAAGGCCTCTGCCCGCAGGACTCCCGTACGTCGGGCCGTTTCGCGCAGCGACGTCGCGAGCGACTTGACCTCGGCGTAAGGCGTCGTCCCGTAGAGCAGGAACTCCGCGACGCATAGGTATGGGTCGAACAAGGTGCTCGCGAGTGCCGGCGTGTCGTGCGCGCGCCGTAACTCCGAGCGCAGGCGGGAGAACAGCTCGCCGCGGTGATGTGCCACCAGCGCCTGCAAGGTGAGCAGGTCCAGCCGCTGCCAGGTGTCGCCATCCGAGCGCACCAGGCCGCCGACCTGTTCGGCCACTCTCCCCGCCCCTTCGGTGTCGCCGCTGAAGTACGCCAGGTTTCCTTGCGCCAGCAAGATGGCTACGTCGGCTGGCCCGCCGTCCGGCTCGAGGCCAGCAAGGACGGCGGCGGCGGTGTCGAGGTCGCCCTCCTTGCCGGCGGCGTGGCCCATCCGGGCTCGCAGCAACCGCCGGTCGGGCTCGGCTGCGACGGCCAGCGCCTCGCGGTATGCGGCGATCGTGGCCCGATCCCCGATGGCCGACAGCAGATCGGCGCGCAGCGCCAGCAGCCGGGCACGATCTGATGTGCTCGCATGATCGCGTACCGCATCGACGAGTGCCAGCGCGTCACGATAGGCACCGACTGCGGCTTCGGTCTCTACCGCCTGGAGGACGTACGGCACAGCGTCGGACGGCCGTCCCGCCGCGATCAGGTGGTGAGCGATCCGGGTCGGGGCGGCGCCGATGGCGCTCAGCCTGCTAGCGGCCTGGTGATGGAATGCCCGCTGCTGCCCGGGCGCGATGTCATCAAGCAATGCGTCTCGGATCAGGGCGTGCCTGAACCTGAAGCCGGAGCCGGTGTGCACGACCACAAGTGCAGCCAACGCTGCATCCAACGCCGCGTAGGCCTCCGGCTCCGGCAGCCCGGTCAGGGCCACGAACTCGTCGGTGTCGAAACTGATGCCGATCACCGCGACACGCTGCAGAGCCTCGCGGGTCTTGACTGCCATCCGGTCGAGCCCGAGCGCGCCGGCCCCTCGGGCCGTCATCCCCGATCTTGATGCCCTGGCCATCTCGACGATGGCGAACGGCAGACCACCCGTAACGTCCCAGATGTGCTCGAGCGTTTCCGCAGACGCATTGGCCACCTGGGCTCGGACGAGGGCGTCTGCGCTCGCCCGGTTGAGCGTCTGCAGTGGCACGTGGATGGCCATGTTACGGCGGAGCAGACTGGTCTTGATCTGTTCCATCTGTTGTCCGCCGGTGCGGTAGCCGACGACGATGAGCGCACGCTCGCCGGTGACGCACCGGGCGAGGTAGTGCAGCAGACGAAGGCTGGCCTCGTCAGCCTCATGCACGTCGTCGATGGTGAGCAGCAGACCGGTCCCTGCGGCTGCCAGCCGCAGTAATTCTGCAACGGCGACGAACAGCCGCTGGTGCGTGCCCTCGCCGTTCCACGTCAATTCGTGTCCGGCAAGTCCTCGATCGATTTCCTCGCGGAAGGTTTCGTTGAGCCCGTCGAGCAGAGTCGGATGTTGCCGACACAGGTCGGAAAAGGAATCAAGGACGGGGGCGTACGGCCAAGGGCCCTCGATGGCCGCCGCGACGCCGTGGCCAGTCCGCCATCCGCCGCGCTCGGCTTGTTCGCGCGCCCAATCCAGCAGCGCCGACTTTCCCACGCCGGGCGGACCGGATACGAGAACGGTTCGGCCGGCCCCGTGACGGGCTTCCGTCAGCAGGTCGGCGAGAACGTTTTGCTCCGCGCGGCGACCGACAAGTGTCTGCTGACGGACATCGGGTTGCTGAGCGGACAGTGCGCCGAGAATCCGGTCCCGCACGGCGAGCACCCGTCGGCTCGGTGTCACCCCGAGCTCACGGCGGAGCGCGGCGTCCAAACGCTCGAACTGACGCAACGCAGCGAGGTAGTCACCGTCCGCGACGCGCCCGCTCATCAGCGCGAGGTTGGCGTCCTCGTCGGTGGGGTCTTCGGCGAGCAGTCGATCCCACTGGCCTGCTCGACGAAGCAGGTCGATGTACCGCAGCTTCAGGTGATCCCTGCGGCGTTCGGCCCACGGTTCGTAGAGGTCTCCCGGCAGGAGCGTGCCTCCGTATGCGGCCGCGGCCGCAGCGGCCTCGGCTGGGCCGCCGTCAGAGAGAGCCGCATCGGCGAGTGCCTCGAACATGTCGACGTCGACGACGACATCGGCGTCCGGCAGCAGGGTGACGGTCTCTCCGCGGAGCACGACGGCGCGGCGATCCCCGCCCAGGGCGACGCGGGCGTAGTGGGCGAGCTTGTGCAGCCGTGGCGCAGCCTCGGTAACGCTCAGGTCGGGCCACATAAGGTCGACCAGCTGTTCTCGGTGCCGCTGCCGACCCGGCGCCAGTGCCAGCACCTTGACCAGGGACGCGGCCTGTCGGCGCGGCCATTGGTCGGACGCGACGGGGCTTCCGTCGAGCACGACTTCGAAGGTGCCCAACAGCTTGATCTCAACTGTCTGTGACACGTCCCCCCAGGTCACCATCGGTCGGATTCAACTCATCATGGGCGGCGACCAGCCTGCTGTACACCCGTCCGCGCACTCCCCATTGCGGTGCATCAGGCGACGCGCCACCAATCGCCGCGATCGCCCTCGTCCAGGCGTTGAAGAGCCTCGACCTGCTCAGTCATCGCCGAACTGGCTTCGAGCAGCAGTCGGCGCAGCGTCGCGGTCGTCCAGCGAAACGACGCGATTGACTCGACCACGGCGAACAGCGGGTCTGCCATCCTGTCTCGCTTGGCCTGGTAGCAGGCCAGAGCGGAGGCCTCGCTCGCGGCGCCGTCGCGGATGTCTCGCACGGCCGAAGCGAGGAGCTCAGCGTCTCGGAAGGCGTCGGTGATCCCGTGGGTGCTCAGCGGATCTTCGAATGCGCCCGCGTCACCCACGAGCGCCCAACCCGGACCTCCCGCTTGGCGCAGGTAGCCGGATTCTCCGGCGAATCCGCGGAGCCGGGTGGGCGGCCGTGCGCTGGAAACCCGTCTCCATGCGTCCCGCGACACCGTGTGAAGAAGCGTGTAAAACCCGTCGCGGGATCCAGCTGAGCGTATGGCGCGCATGCGCTTGGCCGTGGTACCGACGAAGGCGGCGGTCTGCCCGTCGTTTGTCGGAATCATGCCGGCTGCCGTGCCTGGTGCGTAGAACCATTCGTAGCCCTCAGCGGGAAGATCGTCCCAGTAGCCGTAAAGGAAGGCGCTTCCTCTCGATGCTCGACGAACGACTGGCGCGGCGACGGACCGCGCCACCGACGAGCGCACACCGTCTGCCCCGACGGTGAGCGGCGCGGACGCGACGAACGCTCGGCCTTGGGAGTCGCGAGCCGCAATGCCAGTCACCCGGCCGGAGGGATGCCGGAGGATGTCGGTCACGGTGGTTTGGAAGCGCATCTCGGCGCCCGCCTCCATGGCCGCGTCGGCGAGGATCCGGTCCAGCACGGTGCGCCGCGGGGCGTACAGCGACTGCACCCCCGCGGCCGGTTTGAGCGAGATGGGCACCGTGTCGTCGGGGTAGTGGAACAACACGCGGGTGACCGGCGGTGTCCCGGCTGCTGCGATGCGGTCGAGCAGGCCCCAGCGGTGCAGCTGGAGAACCCCGCCGCGCATAAGGGCATGGGTGGACACAATGTCGCTTCCGTAGCGCGCCCGGTCGAGCGCCAGGACCCGCAGGCCCTGTCGCGCCAGCAGCATGGCGGTGGCCGATCCGGCGCAGCGCGCCCCGACCACGATCGCGTCATACGTCATGCTCACGGGTTCACCCGTCCCTCGCCAGGAGCACCCGAGCGGATGTCGGTCCCGACCGGTCCGCGCCGGCCAGATGCTCAACGATGGTCTGCGCATCGTGTCGGGCTCCGTCGATGAACTGGGAGTTACGACGGTGCATGAAACGCAGGCCGATGACATAGAGACCAGGAGCGGGCGTGACGCCCCGGTACTGCTTGATCTCTCCGTAGACGTCTGCGACGGGGACGCGCAACCAGGGGTAGCGGTAGTGGGAACCGGTGGCCCACACGACCGTGGATATGCCGGCCGCGCGCAGATCCAGTGATTCCGGAGCACCGCTCATCAGGACAGCGGGCACGTCGGCCGGGGGCAGCACCTCGCCCTCCAGGCCCGATGTCGCGATGTACTGGTCGATCGTGCGGAGGGTGCGACGCAGTCGAGCGTCGGCGGCGGTGGTGGTGAGAGGAAGGTCGTCGCGGAACCGCGCCCGGTGTCCGTCCAGGTCGTCCAGTCGGCCGGTCACGACGACCCCGAGCTCGCGCAGCCGGCCCAGATTGAGGTCCGGACGGCCCAGACCGCCGACCAACTGGGCGGACGGTTCGCGTCGTGCTCGCCGTGCGTCGCCGGCGTCGTCGATGGTCCGGTCCAAGGCGCCGATCTGCTCCAGCCACCACATGATGTCCATGCCGCGGTATCGCCTCGGCAGGCGCGTGTGCGCGCCAACGGCGAGTACGACGTCCCGGCCCGCCTGCCGCAGCTCCGAGGCGATCTGCACGCCCGATGCGGACGCTCCGACGACGAGTACACCGCCGTCCGGCAATGCAGCGGGGTTGCGGTAGCGGTTGGTGTGGATCTGCCAGACGTCCGGGTGCAGCCGTGTAGCCAGTGCAGGCACGCGTGGTCGCGGGCCGGCGGCCACGACGACGTTCCGGGCCGACCAGGCGTCGTCGGTGGTAGTGGTGACCTGGTAGCCGCCGTCGACGGGCCGCACAGCGAGGACCGACGTCCGCTGCCGGACCGGCGGGTCGAAGGACTGCGCGTATGACTCCAGGTAACCCACGAGCTCCGGCACCGTCATGAACCCCTCGGCGTCCGGGCCCTGATGGCTCCAACCCGGCAGGCGGCTCATCCAGTTGGGGGTTAGCAAACGCAACGAGTCCCACCTGGCGCTGCGCCAGCTCTCCGCCAGCCGGCCGCGGTCGAGGACGACGTGGTCGCGTCCGGCGTCGGTCAGCAAACGGCTGGTCGCCAGGCCGGCGTGCCCGGCGCCGATGATGACGGTGTCGACACGTTGCATGTGTCTCGTCCTTCGGATCACGTTGGTGGCATTACGCCCGCCCGGTCGTCTGAACCGGGCGGGCGCGCTGCGTGGTCGCCGGGCTGTTCTCAGACGACCGTGACGTCGATGTCGACTGGAACGGAGTTCGTGATCACGTCGAACACCGCGGACCGTGCCCGGGATTGTTCGACGAGCTCGCGCAGCTTCTCGGGCGGGGCGTCGCCGGCGATGGTGAAGCCGACCCGGATCTGGTTGTAGCCGTTGCGGACCTCGTCGGACAGGCCGAGGATTCCGAGCAGGTTGATGTCGCCCTCGACGGTCGACTCGACCTCGGTGAGCTCGACACCCCGGGCGGCGGCGATGTTCGCCAGCCCGGAGGTCAGGCACGCCGCCAGCGCGGCGAGGAGGTACTCCACCGGAGTGGGCGCGTTGTCCGCGCCGGTCAGCACAGCGGGGTGGTCGGCGTCGATCACGGTCTCGTGCTTGTGCTCGAGTTCCTGGCCCGCGCCGTAGAAGCTGTGCAGCGACGACCGGTTGTGGGTGCCCTTCACCCACTTGTTCCTGGCCCGGAACTGGAACGCGGCCAGATCCGGCTGTGCCTTGACTGCGTCGAGGGTGGCGAACAGCGTCGGGGTATCGACCCCGTTGAGCGGTAGGCGCTCTGTCGTGATGGTCATTGAAGACCCCTCTCTGTGTGACGGTGGCAACGTACGAAGGCGACCTTCCCGGAACCTTCCGCACGCTTCCAGATCGCGCCGCGATCGACTTGCCTCTTATGAGTCGGTCGATCGACCGACCATGGGTTGGTTGAGTATTTACGCCTGGAGCGGTACTGTCAAGGTCGATCGATCGACCGAATTCTGCGGAAAGGAAATGTCCCGTGGTGGACGTCGTTGCCACTGACACCCGCACGCTGATCCTGGAGGCGGCCCGCCGCCGGCTGCTGGCCGACGGCTACGCCGGCCTGTCGACCCGCAAGGTCGCTGATGAGGCGCGGGTGCCGCTCAGCCAGCTTCATTATCACTTCGGCTCCAAGCAGGGCCTCATCCTGGCGTTGTTCGCGGAGGAGAACGAGCGCCGCCTGGAGCGCCAGGCCCGCATGTACGCCGAGGACGCCCCGCTGTGGCAGCGCTACGAGCGCGCCTGCGACCTCCTCGAGGACGACCTGGACTCCGGCTACGTGCGGACGCTGCAGGAGATGATCGCCGCGGGCTGGTCGAATTCCGACATCCGTGATGCGGTTCGCGAACTGCTCGGCGGCTGGTTTGCCCTGCTCGCCGATGTGGCGCGCGAGGCCGAGCACCGCCACGGCCCGCTCGGCCCGTTCACCGCCGAGGAGGCGGCCACCCTCGTCGGCTCCGCGTTTATCGGCTCGGAGGCGCTGCTGCTGCTCGGCTTCGACCGCCAGCTGCTGCCCATCCGCTCGGCGCTGCGGCGCATCGGCGTGCTGATCAGGCGCCTGGAAGAGGGACCAACTGCACAGGAGAGGTCGGACGATGCGGGCATGCCAGCCGTCTGGTGACGGCTACGTCGAGCGCGACGGGGTCAAGATTCACTATGAGGTGTTCGGCGCCGGCGAGCCGACGGTCCTGCTGCTGCCGACCTGGTCGATCGTCCACTCGCGACATTGGAAGATGCAGATCCCGTACCTGGCGCGACATTGCCGCGTGCTCACGTTCGACGGGCGCGGTAACGGCCGCTCCGACCGGCCGACGGAGCCCGAGGCGTACGCCGAGAGCGAGTTCGCGTCCGACGCGATTGCGGTCATGGACGCGACGCAGACACCGCGCGCGATCGTCGTCGGCTTCTCGATGGGCGGACAGCGAGGGCTGCTGCTCGCCGCAGACCATCCCGAGCGGGTCGAGGCGGCCGTCTTCGTCGGCCCGAGCTACCAGGGCGGCGGCGAGCCACTGCCCGGGCGAACGGTGTACTCCTGGGAGGACGAGCTCGACACCGACGAGGGCTGGGCGAAATACAACAAGCACTACTGGCTCCGCGACTACCAGGGCTTCCTCGGCTTTTTCATGTCGAGGATGTTCACCGAGCCGCACTCGACCAAGCCGATCGAGGACGGCGTGGGTTGGGGTCTCGACACGACGGGCGAAACGCTCGTTCTCACCCACCAGGGCCTGGAACCTGACCAACAGCGCGAGCTTGCGCGACGCGTCCGCTGCCCGGTTCTGGTCATTCACGGTGAACACGATGCGATCGTCTCCGCGACTCGCGGGATCGCCCTCGCCGAGGACACGGAGGGTCGGCTGGTTCTGCTGGAGGGCTCCGGCCACGCACCGCACCTCCGCGATCCGGTCAAGGTCAACTTGCTCCTCCGCGACTTCGTCAAGCCGGCGCCGCCGCCGCGGCACTGGGTGCGCGGGAAATCCCGTCGCAAGCGGGCGCTCTACATCTCCTCGCCGATCGGGCTCGGGCACGCACAGCGGGACGTCGCGATCGCTGCCGAGCTGCGCAAGCTCCATCCCGACCTCGACATCGACTGGCTCGCCCAGCACCCGGTGACAAGGGTTCTGGATGCGCGCGGTGAGCGAGTCCACCCGGCAAGCGCGCTGCTGGCGAACGAATCGAGCCACATCGAGAGCGAGTCGGCAGAGCACGACCTGCACTGCTTCCAGGCGATTCGCCGAATGGACGAGATCCTGCTTGCCAACTTCATGGTGTTCCACGACCTCGTGCGCGAGGAGCAGTACGACGTCTGGATCGGCGACGAGGCCTGGGAACTCGACTACTACCTGCACGAGAACCCCGAGCAGAAGCAGTCGGCCTACGCCTGGCTGACCGACTTCGTCGGCTGGCTGCCGATGCCGGACGGAGGCGAGCGCGAAGCGTTCCTGACCGCCGACTACAACGCAGAGATGATCGAGCACATCGCGCGCTTCCCGCGCGTGCGTGACCACGCGATCTTCGTCGGCAACGACCAGGACATCGTTTCCGACGCGTTCGGGCCGGAGCTACCTCTGATCCGCGACTGGACGCGCGAGCACTACTCCTTCGCCGGGTACGTGACCGGCTTCGATCCGTCCGACTTCGCCGACCGGGCGACGTTGCGGCATGAGCTCGGCTACCAAGACGACGAGCAGGTCTGCATCGTCACCGTCGGCGGCTCCGGCGTCGGCGGACACCTGCTGCGGCGGGTGATCGAGGCGTTTCCGGAGGCGAAGCGGAGAGTCCCGGCACTGCGGATGGTGGTCGTCACGGGCCCGAGGATCGATCCGGGCACACTCCCGCGGCACGAGGGCCTCGAGCTGCGCGCCTACGTCCCTGAGCTCTACCGGCACCTCGCCGCCTGCGACCTCGCGGTCGTGCAGGGCGGACTGACGACCTGCATGGAGTTAACGGCGAACCGGAGGCCGTTCCTGTACTTTCCCCTCGCCCACCACTTCGAGCAGAACTTCCACGTCGCCCACCGCCTGGACCGCTACCGGGCGGGCCGGCGGATGGACTACGCCACCACCGACCCCGACGCCATCGCCGACGCCATCGCCGCCGAGGTCGGCCGCGTGGTCGACTACCGGCCGGTCGCGACCGACGGTGCCGCCCGGGCCGCCAGCCTCATCGCCGAACTCATGTGAGGGAGCAACGTCCTCGCCCGTGTCGTCCCGGGCCAGGGCATTCTTCACCGCCGTCAAGCTGGGCGACTGCATGTGCGACCCAGCTGGCGGAGGGACCGTCCTCGCGGGAGCGGTTACATAGGTGTCAACAGTTGGCATGCATGTATCCCAAACAGGAGGGACTCTCGTCCCGGATCGAGCTGTGCGCAGGCGCAGGGGCTAGACGGATTCCTCCTGTCGGCACCCTCGTGAGATCACAGGGGAGCTCAGCCGCCCAGCACCATGCTGAGGACCCACAGAGTCGGCATGCCAGCCAGAACCGCCGCGATGGCAGACTGCGTCAGGAAGACCGCGAGAATCGCCGCCGCGACCGCGACAAGTGGCGGGAGAGCCAAGGCAAACTCGACTCCAATGGTGCTCGCGGCAATTCCGCCGGCCGCCAATGCTGCAAAGGCAGCCGGAGCCACGAACGCGGAGGTCCGCTCCAATCGCTCCGGCAATATGACCCTGTCGGCAAGCATGACCAGGCTGACGCGGAACAGGTAGCTGCCCACTCCGGCGAGCAGGACGACCAGCCACACGTTCATCCGTTGCGCTCCCTAACCGTGGCTCCGGCAATTAGCCCTGTGACGATCCCAAGCACGACGCCGAGGTGCAGCGGGGCCGAGCTCGCGACGACTGCCACCGCGGCGGCGGTCAGCGCGGCTCGGCGCGTCGCCCGGTCATCGAGACGGCGGACCACCTCCCCAACCAGATAGAGCGGGATCACGAACTCGAGCCGGAGTGCCGTAGGCAACCGAGCACCGAACACCGCACCGGCACCCAGCGCCAGCAACCAGGCAACCCACAGGGTGATCGCGCCACCCAGGTAGTACCTGTGCGCGTCATGGCGATCGCCGTGACGCTGGTAGCGGTCCATCCCGACGACAAACGAAGGGTCGATGAGCAGATACGCCGCCGTCGCTCGCCACCGCCAGCTGGTACCGCGCCAGTGGGCGGCGATCGCCCCCGAGTAGAGCACGAGGCGCAGGTTGATGATCAGCACCGTGAGCAGGATGACGGCAGGCGCAGCGCCGACGTTCAGCAACTCGATCGTCGCAACCTGGGCGCTGCCGGCGTAGACCGTCGGACCGGTGAGCCAGCCTGCCAGCGTGGGAATGTCCGCCTGAGCAGCGCTGACGCCGATGATCAGGCCGAACGGAACTATCCCTGCCAACCATGGCAGCATCGCTCGCGCACCAGCGGCAAAGGCATCGCCCCTGACCCGCGCGACCGGTTCGACCGTCCCATTGGTCATTGGGTGCTGGCCAGGGTGGCGCGATGCTCCAAATGAGAGTTTGTCTGTACCCGCTCCAGCGGCTGGATTACGTGGACCAACGGGTGCACATGTTCGGGGCTCATCCCGGCTCTCCTTCGTTCTGCTGCGGTATACGTACCGGAGCCGGCTTCCCGGAACCTTCCCTCGTGAAGGCCAACTGGGCCACACCTACGGTGGATGTTGTGCCGCCGACTCGAGGGACGGGCTGGATGGTCGGCGCGCTGGTGCTCGGCGCCGTCGCTGGGTGCGCCGCCGGAGGGCCGGCGGCGCCGGCCGACCGACCCGCCGCCCCAGCGTCAGACTTGCCCGGTATCCAGCTTCCGCCTCCCGCAGCGCGCTGGGATCTGCAGCTCGGCGGGGACGCGCCGCTCTCTGCAGGTGTCGCCGTCGTGGAGCGCGATTGGTGGGCCGGACGCCCGCTCGCGGGCGGATACACGATCTGCTACATCAACGCCTTCCAGACCCAGCCGGACGAGCCCGGCACCGACCGGCCCGATCTCACCCGGAACTGGCCGGCCGATCTCGTCCGGCGCGACCTTGAGGACCCCGGCTGGCCGGGGGAGTTCCTTGTCGACATCAGTACGTCCGAGTACAGGGCGGCCGCGGCCGCGCACGTCAGAACCATGATCGAGGTCTGTGCCAAGCGAGGCGCCCAGGCGGTCGAACTCGACAACCTCGACTCCTGGACCCGCGAGGTCGCCGGGGCGGCGGTGCCGTTCGGGCGCGAGGACGCTGTCGAGTACGCCCGGCTCCTCGTTGACCGGGCGCACGCGGTGGGGCTCGCCGCCGCGCAGAAGAATGCTGCCGAGATGCTCCGACCCGAGGACCAGGCGGACATGGGCTTCGACTTCGCCGTGGTTGAAGACTGCGGTAAGTACGACGAGTGCGGGGCGTACGCGTCGGTCTACGACCAAGTGCTCGCAGTGGAGTACACCGACGAGGGCTTGGCGAATGCGTGCGCCACCCTCCCGCCGTCGGCGAGTGTTATCCGACGCGACCCCGACCTTGTACCCGCCGGTGAGGCTGGGTACGTCTACCGCACGTGCTGAGGCAGGCTGCTTTGTCCACCTGGTGGGTCGACGGGAAGGCGACCGTGCGCGATTGTGGGCCTGGGATCGTCTTGTTCAGTGATCCGGGCGAGCAACATCCGCTCCGCACTTCAGGAGGTTGACCATGCGACGTCTCATCGGCGCGGTCTCGGTAGCTGGCGTCCTCGTCGGCGCCGTATTCACGGCAGCAGCGTCCGCCAAGCCCTTCGCCGAGGTGATCGTCTTGCCCGAGCGACCTCTGCCGAGGGGATCGCCATCGGTGCCGGATCTGGCTTCTTCGCCGGGGATCTGTTCCAGGGCGATATCTACCGGGGTGATCTTCGATCCGGCTCGGCCTCCCTGTTCGTGGACGCACCAGCCGGCCGGATGGCCGTGGGCATGAAGGTCGACGTCGGCCACGATCTGCTCTTCGTCGCCGGCGGCTTCAGCGGTCAGGCCTACGTGTACGACGCCCGGACCGGTGCGGACGTCGCAGTCGTGGACCTCACCGATCCGGCACTCGGGACGATCATCAACGACGTGGCGCTGTCAAGGGATGCGGCATGGTTCACCGACTCCGTCCAGCCGCACCTGTATCGCGTCCCGATCGCTCCTGACGG
>Ga0184612_10000945_pt1 | contig 13912 bp, 11 predicted proteins | sample PLM3_60_coex_FD_133163 | JGI IMG/M metagenome (GOLD analysis project Ga0184612, IMG submission 133163) | Groundwater sediment microbial communities from an aquifer in East River, Colorado, USA - PLM3_60_coex | ecosystem: Environmental > Terrestrial > Soil > Riparian zone | place: USA: East... | reverse complement strand
GCTTTCATTGCGTCGTTGGGGGAGCTTTCTCTTTTGGGGACTCCTTCGGCGGGCTGTTTTGAGGTTCCTCTTTTTTTTCATCTCCTCCCCACCCGATAATATTTTTCGGAATTCCAAGCACGCCGAAAACCCATTCCGACATCGTGCTCAGCGGCGCTGGAGTGATGGTGGGCTCTTCGATGGGACCCCTGATATTGAAGCTTGCGACCAAAAAAGAATTTTTAATGGCCGCGATGCCTCGACCGATCAAAGGGATGTAATTGATCGCGGTGTCGATTCCGGCGAACGGACGCACGGCAACAACAAAGTCGATCTCGTCCCTAGGCACGTCGATCTTGCCGGCGCCGGTCATACGGAGATCGTTGCTATCCACGACCAGGTTTTGCGTCTCGTAAACGCCCCTAGCAATCTTGAAGTCGCCGCTAATGCTGTGAAAGCGAATACCCTCTTTAGCCAAATCGGGCATTTGCAGCGTAAACCACCGGGACAGGTCTAGCAGATTCAGAATCTGAACCAAGATACGCATGCGGCGGATAATGCCATCCTCGATTTTAAGAGCGAAAGCACCGTTGAGATTTCGCTTGCGCTCGGCGGCGTCTTTTCCGATGGTTTCCACATTCCCCGTCAGATTGACCTTTCCCGTCATTTCGGTGGTGGTCATATCGAACCAATTTAGAAATGTCTGAACCAGAACGCCCTGGATCTTGGATTGGGCCGATACCCCGAGGGTATCCGGTTTGTCAGCTATGGTGGCAACGCCCCGTATAGTACCGCTGGCGGCACGCATCGTCGGGTTGATCAGGCGCCAGACGCGCCGGTCGATGGTCACATCGCTGTTGAAATCGGCGAAGTCGAAAGATTTGATGCGCCCTTTTGCGAGGGCGATTTTGCCTTCCCCCTGGAGCTTGGCGTAAAACTCCTGCGCCTCCGGATCGATTTGGGAAATGAGATAACTGATGTCGAGATTGGGCGCCGAGAAATCAAAGAGCAGCTGCGGCTTTTCCGCGTATCGCCATCGGCCGTTGAAGCTGGCGGGAGAACCGACCAGTAGTCCCTTGAGATTCTGAAAATCGATTCCGGCCTCATCGATTTTGATCTTGCCGGAGAGTTCCCGCAGAGGTTGCAGCAACGGCTCCACGGCGAGTTGGACGTTGACCAAATCCAAATTACCCGTAAACTTGCGACCTTCTTGGGTTCCGAGAGGCCCTTGATAATGAACAAAACCACTGACAATGCCAGGGTCCTGCAAGGAACCAGTAGACAGCAACAGCCGCGCGATCACGCCGGCCTTGACCTCCGTCGAGTCCACGGACAAGTCGAACGTCCCGTTGTCGGCGCCATAATCCTTCAGCGCCAGTTGAATTTGAATCGGCGATCCCGAAAGCAAGGCTTTGACCTTCTCACCTCGAATCTCCTTTGGTGTGAAAGTCAGATCGCCTTTAACCTCGGTGAGGGAGTATTCGCCCATTCGGAGGCGGGCGTTGTCCAAAACAACTTTACCTTCCGTCTGCAGCGATGCATCGTCGGCGCGGCGCACGGCTAGGTCCATTTTCCCTCTACCGCCCATGTCTTGAACCGAAGAAGCAAGCTTGGAGACTTCAGCCGGTAGGATTCCGAGCTTCATTTGCTGATGCAGCTCCGTAAGGTCCAGATCGCCGCGCGCCTGAACCTCGAAAGTCGCTTCCCCCGATGGCAAAAGCCGGTAATTGCCGTTGACATCCGAAAGCCGCGACTCACCATAATTGCCCTTGAAGTCATTGAAAGCGAAAATCCCGTTCTCAAGTTTTATGCGCCCTTGCACCCCGCGAAGTGGAAGATAACCCTCTCCCGCCGGTTTTCCCGCGGCATTGCGCAATTCGCCGTCCAACGAGATTCGCCCTTTGGCTATGCTCTCGGGTAGCCGTCGAATTTCACTGAGGTTCCCGTTGATCGCCGCCTTTTTTAGCTGAAACTCTCCCTCTTGCAACGCCCCGATCCAAGTCTCCCATTGGGGGGAACCGATCATCTTCGACGGCAAATACTTGCGATAAACCGTAACCGGTAGAAAGGGCGCCGACAAATTGAGTTGAACATGAGGATCTTGGCTGTCTTTCGATCGCACCTCCCCCCGCAAAGTGAGTTTCAGCTCGTTGGAGCGAAGATCGAAGCGGGAAATCCCCAGCCGCTGCTTTGTCCAATCGATGTCGAAATCGGCCCTACCCTCTCCGAGAGAAAGGGGGGAGGAAAACATATTGAGATCTTCAACGACAAGCTGCGTGAACAGAAGATCCCCCGTGAGGTGGATTTGCTCTGCGGGGTTGCCCTCTATGTGGAATTGGGGCGTTAGAACCCCTTTCACTGATTGCAGCGGCATAACACTGCCGGCGTAGCGTTGCAACATTTCGGCAGGCAGATTCGAAAGTTGGACGTCCGCATTCAACCACGCTCTGGGAACCATGAGAGCTTCTTCCGGGAAAACCATTTTCCCCTTCGCCCGTAGCGTCGTTTTCTTTCCGTTGCTTTCTACACCGCTTTTCACCTCGAAGCTCACCGCCGCCCCTTTGGGTTCCAGACGCTTCCCTTTGATTAGCTCTCCGACAAAATCGCGCAGTTGCTGCCCGCGAATCCGCTCGAGTTCGAGGTCGACGTCGCGGAACCGGGTCGTTCTGTTATCTCCCTCAGCTTGCTGATCCTCAAAGTCGACCTCGCCATCCTGAATTCTGATCGCATGTAGATCGAGACCGAAGTCAGTTGCTTCTTGTTTCAAGAAAGGCAGATTCAGCAGTTTGTCGAGCAGCGGAATGCGACCGTCCTTGTCGCGCACCATCCGCGCGGCCGGTTTGTAAAGACGCAACCTATAAAGGACCACCTTTCGTTCGAACAGTGGCAGCAGTGCCACCCGTGCGCTGATTCGTTGCGCGGTGATGGCCGGCCGCAGCGCATCAGGCTCGGAGAGTGCAAGGTCACGAAAGGCGATTCCTAGAATCCGCCCTAGCTCCAGGTCTGCTTCTCCGATCTGCACCTTCATTTCCGTCTTCGCCTCTATTTCACTGACTAAGAAGCGTCGAAATTCGCCGCTGCGGATCAAATGGTACAACGCAAGCGCCGCGACGATGATAAAGAGAACCAGTGTGAAAAGAACGACGCCGAAGAACTTGAGGGCTTTTCGCATAGAAAGGGGTGAAAGCGATCGGATTCTATCTGCTTTGCCGCCACCGTAGTATCGCGAAATTAATGCTAAAGGAACTCCTGTAAAGGCGCAAGCCAGCTTTTCAACTATCTGGCGATTCATCCATCTCCTTGTGAAGCACGCAGAGGCTAACGTTTCTTGCGGTCATGGTTCTCATGGCAAGGAAACTCTGGTATCTATCAGGGCGGGGAGAGCACCGTGGGCGGCAGCCGCTTCGCATCGTTTAAGGACATCCTACTCGGCAAACCGAAAGATCCTCTCGATCCAAAGGTTTTTCATCAGATCTCGCTGGTTGCGTTTCTGGCCTGGGTCGGGCTGGGCGCCGATGGTTTGAGCTCCTCGGCCTACGGTCCTGAAGAAGCCTATTTGGCGCTGGGACAACATTCCCTGCTGGCGTTGCCGCTGGCCATTATGATGGCCATTACCGTGTTTACCATCTCGGCCAGCTATGCGCAGATCATTGAACTTTTCCCGACCGGCGGTGGCGGCTATTTAGTAGCCACCAAGCTCTTGGGGAAAAATGCTGGCTTGGTTTCCGGCTCAGCCCTTGTGGTCGACTACATGCTGACGATCACTATATCCGTCGCCAGTGGCGCCGACGCATTGTTTAGCTTTCTCCCCTCGTCGGTTCACGGCCTCAAATTGTTCACCCAGATCTTTCTCATCTTGGGTCTGATCTTTCTGAACCTCCGTGGGACGAAAGAGTCCGTGCAATTCCTTTTGCCGATTTTCCTTCTGTTTGTCATCATGCACGCCATAGCGATCAGCCTAGGCATCGGAACAAAAATCGGGGACCTACCCTCCATCGCCTCCCAATCGGTTCAGCAGACCGTCGGTGACATTCACGGCATCGGGATCTGGGCCACGCTGGCCATTCTCCTCCACGCTTACAGCCTCGGCGGCGGCACCTACACGGGCATCGAAGCTGTCAGCAACGGTCTCCAAGTTTTGCGCGAGCCGCGTGTGGAAACGGGGAGGCGCACGATGCTTTACATGGCGGTCTCCCTGGCCTTTACGGCAAGCGGGATTTTACTTTGCTATTTGCTGCATCAAGTATCGTCGGAAGCCGGCAAAACTCTGAATGCCACCCTTTTCTCGAAAGTCTACGGTGTTTTTTTTGGAGTGGATTCAGGAATCAATGTGCCGCTGGTGATCCTCACGCTAGTAACCGAGGCCGCGATTCTGTTGGTCGCGGCACAGACCGGTTTTATTGACGGTCCGCGGGTCCTCTCCAATATGGCCCTGGACTCCTGGGCGCCGCACCGTTTCTCTCTCTTAAGCGATCATTTGGTCACGCGAGATGGAATTTGGTTCATGGGGCTGGCTTCCATGAGCTTTCTTCTCTATAGCCAGGGCGACGTCAGGCTCCTGGTCGTCATGTATAGCATCAATGTCTTTCTCACCTTCACACTCTCTCAGTTAGGCATGTGCAAGCACTGGTGGGAGGTGAGAAAAACCCAGTCCGTTTGGCTGCGAAAGTTCTGTGTCAACGGGCTTGGGTTGCTCCTCACCGGAACGATATTGCTCGTCACCGTCACGATCAAATTCGGAGAGGGCGGATGGGTTACTTTGCTGGTTACTTTCTGTTTTATCTCTCTATGCACCTTCGTCCACTCTCACTACGCTCGGGTGCGGCGCGCGCTCAAACGCCTCGACGATACGCTTCTGACGATTCCTTTTCAGCCGAATCTAAAAGAGCCCGTTCCGTCGAAGAACCCAACGGCCCCCACCGCGGCAATCATCGTGCGCGACTTTGACGGTGTCGCGGTTCACGCATTGCTCACCATTCCAAGGTTATTTCCAAATCATTTTAAGAATGTCGTTTTCATTTCGGTTGGCGTAATCGACTCGGGCCAGTTCAAAGGACAGCAGGAGATCGAAAATCTCCGGCGCGCCAAGGAGGAAGACCTCAAGAGTTTTGTCGAGTTCGCCAATTGCCTCGGTTGGTACGCCGAATATCGCTACTCTTTGGGAGTCGATCTCATGGCGGAGCTGGAAGAGCTTTGCACCGCCGTGGTCCAGGATTTTCCAAGATCAGTCTTTTTTTCCGGCAAGCTGGTTTTTCAGGAAGAAAATGCCGTGAGCCGCTTTCTACACAATCACACGCCCGCAACTTTGCAGCAAAAGCTTCAATTTGCCGGACTCGACATGATGATTCTTCCGATTCGGATCTTCGCCGATACCCAGACTAAGCAACGGGGAGCGGCAGCTTGACGGCTGCTCTATCGGCAAAGGCCCTGCCGCGGGATTCTTGCCCGAGTGCGATCACCAGCGGCAACCATTGCTGTGATGCGTAATTGGCCGTTGATGCGTATTTACCTTGACAGCCCTGATTGAACTTGTTAGAAAAAAAAACCTTTTAGACAAAGAGCGACTGAAGACCATCCTCAGGGAGGGGGGTTCCATGACGGAAAGAGAAGAGGAGCTATTGAACAGCAGGCAAGTTGCGGTAATACTAGATTTGAGCCCAGATACCGTGAATGAATTCGCCCGCAAAAACATTCTGCCAGCCTTCAAAAAAGGTAAGCAGTGGAGATTTCGCAAGCGGGATATCTCGATTTTCTACAAAAAGCAGAGTAGGGACATTCGGGATGCCTGAAGCACAGGGGTGGGGTGGGGATCATGGGTGATATTGAGGCACACGAAAGTCGCTTATACTCTGACTTCGCTCCGCTTTACGACAAAGTATTCGGCAAGATCTTCTACTCCCGACTGGAACGCGTTATCGAGGGACTTGAGATCCCCTGCGGCGCAAAGGTTCTAGAAGTCGGCGCGGGAACCGGCACGTCCTTTCCCGCCTACCCAACCCATTGTGAGGTCACGGGCATTGACCTGGCGCCCGACATGTTAGCCCGGGCTCGTCAAAAAATTCGCGAGAACGGTTGGTCGCATCTGAAAGTCATAGAGATGAATGCGCTCGAGCTAGAGTTTCCCGAAAACAGCTTTGATTACGTCATGGCTTTCCATGTCGTCACCGTCGTGCCTGATCCTATTCGAATGATCGAAGAAGCGAAGCGCGTGTGCAAACCGGGCGGAAGAATCGTAATCGTCAATCACTTCACCAGCAATTTTCCGCTGCTGGGATCTTTCACCCAGGCGTTAGATCCCATTACTCGCTGGTTAGGCTGGCGAACCGATCTCAAGCTAAAACCGTTTATTGAAATGACCCACCTTACCGTGGAGAAGGTTTATAAACTATCCAAGACCTCGCTCTACACTGTTCTACTCGGCACAAAAACAAAAAACGGCTTTCATTTCACGCGCGAACTGTAGTTGAGCCGGATAGAACAGCGCCAGCTAAGCGGAACGCTGAAAACTCCGAAGCCAGCTGGATCAATTGGACGTTCTTAAGCGTGACAGGCGATTCGATGGAGACTAACGCGGCAAGTCTTTGGAGCTATCCTTTTTCGCGTCATTAGCCGCGTCTTCACCGTCGTCGTTGGTCACGCCCTTTTTGAAGTCTCGAATCGCTTTGCCCAAGCCACTGCCGATTTGCGGCAGCTTGCTCGGTCCGAATATGACCAGCGCAATAACCAAAATCACCAAAAGCTCCTGCAGTCCGAGTCCAAACATAAGTCCTCCTAGCTTTTACGCTTGAGCGCAAAGAATACAGCGTTGTCCCCCCGTTGCACAAGCAGCAGGATCCGCTCTCCGCGTCTCCCCTGGCGCACGGCACGTTCGAAATCACTTATATTATTGACTGGGCGTTGGTTGACTTCGCGGATGACGTCAGCGGGTTCCAATCCCACCTGATCCGCGGGACTCCCGGGCTGAACTTCGACGATCAATACTCCCTTGGTCGAACTTAAGCCCAAGCGGCGCGCGGCCTCCGGGGTAATCCGCTGGACCCGGACTCCGATTTCCGGGTCCCTGGCCTCTGCTTTTTGAACAGGGTCGCCCTCGTCGGGCAATTCGCCGATCTTCACCGAAACGATTTGCTCTTTTTTGTCACGTGCGATTTTCAACGTCACCTTCTGGCCCGGCGGCGTATCCGCGATCAAAGATGGGAAATCTTGGCTCCTGGGAACCGGCTTGCTGTTGAACTCCAGGATTACATCCCCAGGTTTTACACCAGCCTCGGCCGCGGGACTGCCCTCCCCTACTTCCGTGACCACGGCCATCTCGGCCGGATTCCGCGTGAGCCCTAATGATGCGGCAAGCTGCGGTGAAACGTCTTGGACACGGATGCCTAACCAACCGCGCACGACCCGGCCGTTCTTTTTTAACTGATCGACAACCTTCTTCGCCAGATCGATAGGAATCGCGAACCCGATACCGACATTGCCTCCCGATTGGCTGAAGATAGCGCTGTTCACTCCGACAACCTCACCGGAAGCATTGATAAGTGGACCTCCACTGTTGCCCGGATTGATCGACGCGTCGGTTTGGATGAAGTTATCATACGGGCCGGCGCCAATCACCCTGCCTTTGGCGCTGACAATACCTGCGGTGACCGTGTGTTCCAACCCGAACGGATTACCGATGGCCATTACCCAGTCGCCCACGTCCAACTGGCTGGAGCTGCCGAGCCGTGCGAACGGCAGATTGCCGCCGGACCTTCTGATCTTGATTAGGGCCAGGTCGGTCCGGTCGTCCTTCCCGACCAGCCGCGCTTCATACTCCGTTTGATCCGCAAGCTTCACTTTGATCGAATCGGCATTTCGCACCACATGGTAGCTGGTGAGGATCTCGCCGTCATTGCTGATTAGAATGCCAGAGCCTAGACTCCGTTGGCTATTTTCCCGTGGCTGCGCGTCGCCAAAAAATCGAGAAAAGAACTCGTCTATCGGATCATTGGAGCCGCTGCGCGGTGAGCGTTGCGCTGTCGTCGAGATGTTCACCACCACCGGCATGGTTTTCTTGGCAATGGCGGAAAATGACGGCGGACGATTGTCCAGGGCTGCGAGGCTGGCCGCCTCTGCCCATGGCATTCCGAGAGCGATGTGCAAATCGGTCCCCGACAGCAACGATACGACTGCCGTACCGTACAAGAGGGCCAATGACTTTCGCTTTTGCGCCATCCGGCTTCTTCTCCTTCGCTGGGCTTCCTTCGCTAGGGCAAGATAGCAAATTTCCATCGTGCTTTTAAGCGGGCAAATAGCATGACAAATTTGCAAATCCGCATACCAATGGTTATGAAGGAACGAGTTTGATTCCCGAGAGACCGAATGAAGCCTGCCCCCATCGATCATGACACCGTACGGGAGATGCTCCGCACCGCCACGCCAGACCGTGTCCTGAGATTTATTGGCCAGCGCCATCCCGCTGATATCGCACTGCTCTTTAAAGGGCTGGAACCGCCCGAGGTCAGGCAGCTTTTCGATATCCTCTTGTCGGCGCGCCGCGCCGACAAAGCGCTGAAAGAGCTCCCTCCTGAACTGTTGCCCGACATCCTAGCCCTGATCGACGATGACAAGGTGAGCCGGATGATTGCCCGGGCCGACCCCGACGACGCCGTGACATTCATCGACAGCCTTCCCGAAGAGCGGCGGGAACGAATTATCGCGCTCTTAGACCCAAAGCGGCGCGCTGAGGTCCGCGAGTTGATCAGTTATCCGGAAGGAAGCGTCGGCCGCATCATGACGACGGATTTCATGACCTTCCTGCCGAGCACTACCGCCCAGGGCGCCATCGATAAGATCCGCGAGCGCGGCGAACTGGAAACGTTCTTCTATCTCTATGTGGTTGACGAGGCTGGTAAGCTGGTAGGCGTCGTCCCCTTGCGGAATTTGGTGGTGGCGCCGCCAAATCGCCTCCTGGGCGACATGATGATCGCCGATCCGATCAAAGCCAACGTCATGATGGACCAGGAGGAAGCGGCACGCTTGGTGTCAAAATACGAGTTGCTTGCCTTGCCCATTGTCGACGAATCAGGACGACTGGAGGGGATTATTACAGTTGACGACGTGATCGACATTATCGAGAAAGAGGCCACCGAAGACATGTACAAGATGGCGGGGTTAGCGGAGGAGGATCGTGTCTTCACGCCGGTCTCTCGCTCAGTAAGAATGCGGCTGCCATGGACCATTTTAAACTTGATGACGGCAAGTTTGGCGGCCTCCGTGGTAGGCTTATTTGAAGGGACCCTGCACGAGATCATCGCTCTGGTCACTTTCATGCCCGTCATCGCAGGCGTCGGCGGGAACGGCGCCACTCAGACGGCCACGGTCATTATTCGCGCCATTGCATTGGGTGAACTCGAATTTTCTTCTGCCTGGAAGGCCGTCGTTAAACAAGTCCTGGTCAATATCTGTATCGCCCTCGCCGCGGGTGGCGTGATAGCCGTGGCTGCCTTTCTCTGGAAAGGCAATCCCTTTCTCGGATTGGTTCTTGCGAGCGCAATGATTCTCAACCTCGGCTTGATGGCAGGCTTTGCGGGAGCAGTCATTCCGCTGGTATTAAAAGCTCTAAAATTCGATCCCGCCATGGGAGCAGGCATTATCGTAACCGGCCTCACGGATGCCTTCGGCTTCCTTTCGTTTTTAGGTCTCGCCACTCTATTCCGCGGCTACCTAAGCTAAATTGACTTCAGCAAAGCATCATCGGCGGGCTTAGGGCTCTTTTTCACTAAAAACAGCAGTCCACCGATCAAGCTATCCACCACTACAATCAGGAACAGCAGCAATCCGAACGCGACAGCCTTCTCGGAATTGATCCCGATAAGACCGAGCAAGAAAAGATATCCCCCTTCGCGCAGCCCCAGACCGTTAAGACTGACGGGGAGTGCGGCGAAGGTCCCAACAAGCGGGTACAAGATAATACAAAAAGAAAACGGAACATCAATTTGCAAAGCTTTGCCCATCATGACGTGCAGCCACGCCTGAATCAGGTGCAGGACAAACGAAATGACTATGGCCTGGGGAATCACTCCCCAGTGGGCGCGATAGGCGTTCATGGCCAGTCTTAATTTAACCAAGATCGGATGGCCGTCATCGGGGAAAAAGCGGCGAAGCAAAGGAACCAGCAAACCGCCGGCCACCAACCCGATGGAGAGGGCGAAGGTCAGAGAACGAATTGCCGGCGGCACAGCGTAGTAAGGGAATAACACGAGCCCAGCAGCTCCGAGCCAAACCAAAACCGTCATTCCCACAGCGCGATCCATGAAAACAGACACGGCTGCAGGAACTGTGGAGACAGCCCATCCCTTTTGCCGATTTTTTTCTCCGTCCCGGGCAAGATAATAAACCCGGGTGACGTCCCCTCCTACCGTGCTCGGCGCGAAGAGATTGAAAAACATCCCGATAAGATAATAGAGACTGAAATCCTTATAGCGAGTATCAAAGCCCAACGGGCGAGCAAGAATCGCCCATCTAAGAGCGGCGAATAACTGCGCGAAGAGATAGACGATCAACGCCAAGGCAACGTAGGAAAAATCCGCCGAAGCGAGGGTGTGCAAAAAGCGCTCAATATGAATACGTGTGAAAAAAAACAACAGCAGCCCCGCGCTGACCAGGAGCTTCAGCATAAGAATTAGCACCGGCTTAGCTTTTTTCATCTTTTTAAGGGCGGCTGGACAAGCGCCTGATTTTCTTCCTTGGCGAGGCCATCCACAAAGACCTTGCGCCCTTCGATGCGCAATCGACCCTCGCTATAAAGTTGGATCGCGCGGGGATAGATGCGGTGCTCTTGCTCGAGAATGCGGGCGGCAAGAGTCTCGTCGGTGTCATCCGGGAACACCGGAACCACCGCTTGAATAATGATAGGCCCCTCGTCGCACGCTTCGTTGACAAAATGCACCGTGCAGCCGGAAAACCGCACGCCGTGCTCCACGGCTTTCTTCTGGACATGGAGTCCGGGAAATGCCGGAAGCAACGCGGGGTGAATGTTCATGATGCGGTTGGAATAGGCGCCCACGAATACGGGGGAAAGAAGCCGCATAAACCCGGCAAGCACAACCAGTTCCACTTCACGCGCTCGCAAAATATCGACCACCGCCTGATCAAAGGCCTCTCGACTAGCGAACCTTTTGTGATCCAGGACCTCGACGGGAATCCCGTGTTTTTTGGCGCGCACGAGGCCGTAGGCGTCGGCGCGATTGCTGAGCACGACCTGGACCTTCGCGTCCAGTTCCTTCGCTTCGATGGCATCGATGATGGATTGAAGATTAGTACCGCTGCCGGAAATCAATACGCCGATGGGAACTTGTCGTCGCATGGGTTGTCCCTTAGGAAACAAAAGTAACCCCTCGCCTTCCTTTTTTGATCTCGCCAATCATAAAGTGCCGCTCGCGCATTTTCTTGAGCAGCGAGGTAACGCCGGCCACATGCTGCTTGCCGACAACCAGGATCATGCCCAAGCCGTTATTGAATGTCCGGTCCATCTCATCTCGTGAAACGCGTCCGATTTTTTGGATCAAATCGAACACCGGCGGAACCGGCCAACTTACCCGTTTGATCCAGGCGCGCCGCCCTTCAGGCAAAATTCTCGGCAGATTGCCCGGAATACCTCCGCCCGTGATATGGGCTGCGCCTTTGATCGGATATTTTGCGAACAGACCGCGAGCAATTTTCGCGTAGATCCGCGTCGGCTCTAACAACTCCTCGCCCAAACTCCTCCCCAGCTCGGGCATGTGTTGATGCAGTTTCAGCCCACCCACCTCAAGCAAGACCTTTCTCGCCAACGAGTACCCGTTACTATGAAGACCGCTGGACGGAAGCCCGATCAGGACATCTCCGGGGACAATGGACTCGGAATTGAGAACTCTTTTCCTTTCGATGACTCCGACGACGAAGCCAGCCAGATCATATTCACCGTTGGAAAAATCACCGGGATGCTCAGCGGTCTCGCCCCCGATCAATACACAGCCCGCCTGACGACAGCCTGCGGCAATACCCCGCACAACCATCTCGGCGACATCGACGTCAAGCTTGCCGCAGACAAAGTAATCCAGGAAGAAAAGCGGCTCGGCGCCTTGAGTGATGATATCATTCACGCCCATGGCCACAAGATCAATGCCGACGGTATCGTGTTTCTTCATCATGAACGCCACTTTGAGCTTGGTCCCCACGCCGTCCGTGGAAGAAACCAGCACCGGGTGGCGATAGCCTCGACCCTTTAGATCGAAGAGCGCGCTGAATCCTCCGACACCTGCGAGCACTCCCGATCTCTTGGTTCTCGACGCGATGCGACCGATGCGGCGCACCAGTTCATCCCCTGCTTCGATACTTACGCCTGCTTTGGCGTAGGTCATGTTTCCGGATGGTGCCATTCGAAAGGTGAAATGCCTGTGAGTGTTAATTGAAATGGAGATCGAAATTACAAGTAGTATAGCCTACGAACGAAACAAATTCATGCGGTGGACCCCGGGATAGCAGCGGGAATACCGTCAACACCCTGAAGCAGGGCGCGTATCTTCAGAGTGTATTCGCCAAATTGCGTCGTACTCATCATCTCCATCGTTCTCGGGCGTGGCAAGTGGATCGCGATCTGCTCCAGGAGCCTGCCGGGTCGGGCCGACATCACGATTACATGGTCCGACAGAAACACGGCTTCCTGAATGCTATGGGTCACGAAGAGGACGGTCTTCCTTTTCTCTTGCCAGATGCGCAGTAACTCGATATCCAACTCATCCCGCGTCATGGCGTCGAGTGCTCCAAACGGCTCATCCATGAGCAGCAGCTGCGGGTCCATGACCAACGCGCGGCAAAGGGAGACTCGCTGCTGCATGCCGCCGGAAAGCTGATGGGGATACATTTCCTCGAAGCCTTCCAAGCCGACCAGCTTGAGCAACGCGCGAGCCCGTTCCGTGTGGCTGGCCACCTCCAGCTTCGCAAATTCCACCGGCAAAAGAACATTGCCCAACACCGGCCGCCACTTTAAGAGAACCGGCGACTGAAATACCATCCCGACATTTTCAAGGGGCTCATCAACCGGTTTGTCACTAACTGAGATAGTTCCGGAGGAAGCGGGAAGCAACCCTGAAACGATTTTAAGCAACGTGCTCTTGCCGCAACCGCTGGGACCCACCAGGGAGACAAAATCGCCGGCTTGGATCTCAAATGAAATGTGTTCGAGAGCGTGAACGGTCCTCGCGCCGCTCGTAAAAATCCTGGAGACACTCTGGACCATGATCAGCGGCGGCACTGAGATACCTTGGCGGCCCTCACGAACTAGCGCTTGATGAATTGGTTCGTGAAAACTTCGTTGGCTGCCACTTTCCGACCGACGTCGAAGTACTCATTGGTCACCTTTACGGTTTTCTCCACAATGTCGGGCTTCATATAGCCCAAGCCGATTTGTGCGGATTCGAACGGCAAGAACACCTCCGTCAGCGCATTTTTGAGCTGCAAGGTCGTGAGCGCCGGATCGAGCTCGGGTTTGTGCTTGAGCAGAATCTTGAGCGACTCTTCTTGATGATCCCGGGAATAGCGCAATCCCTCCAATGTCCCTTCGACATAGGCTCGAACGAAATCCGGGCGTTTTTTGACATCCTCATCCTTTACAATCAGACTGGTTCCGTAAATATCGAGCCCGGTATCTTTCATGAACACCCGCGAGAGTTTGACCCCGACTTTGGACGCGGCTTGCTCGGCAACTTCGTCGTTGGAAGCGCGGAACATGATGATGAAGTCTGCCTTCTTGGTCGCCAACGCCGCCGGTTGAATCGGCGCCGCCGTTTCTTGAATCTTGATCGACTTGAAATCGATCTTATTGATGCGGCAGTACGCCGGCATTAGAAACCATTGGGCTTGACCGGGACTGATCGCCAAAGATTTCCCTTCAAGGTCTTTGATTCCTTTGATC
>Ga0184612_10000944_pt1 | contig 13919 bp, 9 predicted proteins | sample PLM3_60_coex_FD_133163 | JGI IMG/M metagenome (GOLD analysis project Ga0184612, IMG submission 133163) | Groundwater sediment microbial communities from an aquifer in East River, Colorado, USA - PLM3_60_coex | ecosystem: Environmental > Terrestrial > Soil > Riparian zone | place: USA: East... | reverse complement strand
TTGTCGACCCGGACTTTGTAAATTCTTATGAGATGAGGTTGCTTGCAGGAGATGTCCTGGCGATTGAAAAACAGGATCAGAAGCGATCCGTTCTTATAAATGAAGCGGCTTTAAGAATATTTCGTTTTAAAGATGCAGAGAGTGCTGTAGGTGACAAGTTAATTGTTGGCGGTGATTCATTTGTGATTAAGGGTGTCTTAAAGGACTATCACTGGAGTTCTCTTAAATCAACGATTGTTCCAACTGTTTTGGCTTTAAATAGCGTCTGCGGAAAATATTTGTCAGTTAAAGTCCAAGGCGGGAACTTAAATGAATCCATTAATCAAATTAGGAAACTGTACAGTGATACGTTTCCCGAAAAGCCCTTTGAATATTTTTTTCTGGATGATTTCTTTAACTATCAATATAAGAGCGATCGACAGTTCCATCGGATAGTTAGTTTGTTCTCGCTGTTATCAATTGTTATTGCCTGTCTCGGGCTGGTTGGACTTACTTCATTCACCGTTGGACGAAAAGCGAGAGAAATAAGCATAAGAAAGGTTTTTGGGGCTTCAATTCAAAGTATTCTGATCTTGCTCTCAGGTGGATTTCTCAAGCCAATTTTAATTGCCAGCGCGATTGCAGTACCCATTATTTTGTATGGAACCGATCCGTGGTTACACATATTCGCCTACAAAATTGACCAGTCAATGGATTTGTACTTATTGCCAATAATAGTGCTGATGGTGATTTCGATTCTAACGATAGTAGCCACAACAATTAAAGCGGCTTCAGTTAATCCGGTTGGTAATTTGAAGGGGGATTGATGTGAATTCCATAATCGAACTACACGGTTCAAAACCGAACAATGACCACAAGGAAAAACCGTTAAAGGGCATCTTTTTACTTATGGCATAGGCTTTGAGTAAGGGCTTGCGACTGACCGATATGATTAAGAATTACGTCCTGCTTTTTGTTCGCAATCTCCAGAGGAGAAAATTGTTCTCGATAATAAATCTGTTGGGACTGACCGTAAGCATTGCCAGTACATTGATCATTTATCTGTATGTATCTCATGAATTAAGCTTTGATAGTTTTCACCCCCATGTAGACAGATTATATCGCGTAAACCAGACCTTCATTTGGTCCGAGGATCGAACCAGTCAATTTTCACGAACGGGTCCCGGAGTAGCTCATGCCATGGTAGAGGAGCTTCCCGAGGTAGAGATGGTGTCCAGTTTCCATACTCCTGGTGATTTTATTATAACATATGTTACCCCGACAGGTAAGGTAATGGCGTTCGAAGAGAACGATGTTCTGGCGGCGGACTCCAATTTTTTCAAGGTCTTTAATTTCCCACTGATTCAAGGTGTTGAAGCTTCGGCATTCAAGCATGCCAATACGCTGGTCATGACCAGATCGACCGCTGAAAAATATTTCGGCGCTGAGAATCCTGTCGGTAAAATGGTTACTCTCACAGGATTGAGGCGCGATGAAGGAGTAACTTTCGAGGTAACCGGTGTTATGGAAAATGTCCCGGGAAATTCAACTATGGACTTTCACGTCCTGCTGTCCATAAAAAGTTTTCCTGCAATAGAGCGATTTCACTGGAGTTGGGTGTGGACACAGCTCGAAACATTTGTTCTCTTGAAAAAGGAAGCAAACATCGATCAGGTACGCGAAAAGCTAAAGACAATTCCCCGGAAACGAGCAGACGAAAGTATCAGGGCGGCGATGGGCGTTACGTATGATGAGTACATAAAGTCCGGAAAAAAATGGGAATTGTACCTGCAACCTATTACGACACTACATCTGCCTGAAGAACCAGTTATAGGATCGTTCCCCAACACTGGTAATAGCAAGACTATCTATTCTTTTATTGGTGCAGCTTTGTTCATCGCATTGCTTTCCTGTATCAATTTCATGAACCTTTCAACGGCACAGTTCACACGAAGGATCAAAGAAGTGAGTGTTCGCAAAATATTAGGATTGGGGAAGAAACAATTGAGCTTAAGTTACTTTGTCGAGGCGCTTACATTTTGTCTTATTGCCTTGGTGGCAGCAGTTGCGCTATCCCAATTGTTACTTCCGGGTTTCAATCTTATCACTGGAAAAAATCTCAACTTCTCGCTATTTGGCGACCCCACACTTATTGCCGGACTTTTTGTACTGACCACAGTAATGGCCATAATTTCATGCAGCTATCCAGCAATATTCCTTACGCGGTTTAATCCCGTTCTTGCAATTAAGGGAAAATCAAAAGTCGGGCGAGAAGGAAAAAACTTTCGCAATGGGCTTGTGGTTTTTCAATTCAGTGTATCGATCATACTTATGATCTGCACCGCTATCGTCTTCCAGCAACTGAAATATGTTTCGGAGAAAGATCTTGGATTTGAAAAAGATAATCTGGTTGTGCTGCATCATGTTGAGGCTGTGAAAAATGGAGCAAACCTGGCCAACGCAATGCAAAATGTTCCGGGTGTAATAAACGCATCGTGGTGCACCTCCGCACCCCCTAGAGTGTTTGGTGGTGATTCTTTTTCAGCGGATGGTATAGCTGACAAAAAGCTTCCGCTTAACTATACTATGGCGGATGAAAGCTACATTCCTACATTGGGGATCAAATTGAGGTATGGGAGAAACTTTCAAGCCGGAAATCCGGGAGACTCCATGCGGGTTGTTCTGAATGAAAGTGCTGTGCATCGGATTGGCTGGACGTTGGACGAATCCGTTCTTGGAAAGTATGTTACCTATCCCAATAGTGGCACTGATCTGGCTCGGTTTGAAGTGATCGGCGTGGTTTCCGATTTCAATTTCTGGTCCATTTCTTCACCAATTGAACCGCTGGCTATTTTCAATGTTAAAAATAAATATATGGGTGATGGGGACAAGAGATATCTTGTTCTAAAGATAAAGACGCAAAATGTGGAAACTTGGAAGAGTCTATTCGTTGGACTGAAAGACCGGTGGACTCAACATGCCGGAGATGCCCCGTTTCAGTATTCGTTTGTTGACGAAAATTTTTCGAAGACCTTTTCCACTCAACAGCAGTTTGGAAAGGTGTTGACGGTAATGGCATCGCTGGCTATTTTGATTGCGAGCCTCGGCTTGTTTGGAATGATTATTTACTCGCTGGAGCAACGCACGAAGGAGATTGGAATACGAAAAATTTCTGGCGCTTCCGTTTATAATATTTTGCTATTAATCTCAAAAGGATATACCAAACTTATTGTGGCTGCATTTGTTATCGGTGCACCCATAGCTTATTATATAATGCAGTTGTGGTTGATGGATTTTGCCTACGCAATCAAACCTTCCTTATGGATATTCGTGTTTGCCGGTGCTATTACTCTTTTGCTTGCCGTTGTCATCACCGCTTACCATTCGCTCCAGGCAGCACTAACCAATCCAGTTGATGTCCTTAAGGACGAATAGAGAGTAGTTACGAGTTAGGGGCTATGAGTTATGAGTTAGGTGCTGCCAACTCCTAACTCATCACTCCTAACTCATAACTCTCAAACTTTTTTCGTGAGCAAATCATTATCCCTTCCCTCTACTTTTTCCTGCGATTAAACAGTACCTTTCATTTCCCCCGAAATGAATATAACGTAGCGTGAAAAAATATTTTTGTACGGTGTTGGTCTGCTTTGTGCTATTTGAAGCCCAGGACTTGTATGCCCAGTCTAAGCCGACTCCGAAACACGTCGACCTTACCACAAATCAAGCGGATGAAAATTTAAACGTATTCCATCAGTGGATTCGTTGGAACAATCCAGGAAGTTTTCTTATCAACCACCTGATGCAGCAAGCTTTCCAGTATTATGATATCCGTGACAAGGAGATTGCCCAACTGAACAGTAAGAGTGATTGGATTGAAAGGCAGCAAAATGTAAGGAGAAAGTTAAAGGAGATTGTGGGACCCTTTCCTGAAAAAACGCCTTTGAACGCCAGGATCACAGGCGTCATAAAGAAGAAAGGCTATAAGGTTGAAAAAATAATTTATGAATCGATGCCCGGCTTTTATGTCTCCGCCTGTCTCTTTATACCCGATGGTATTAAATTAAAGGCGCCTGCCGTACTAAATTTGATCGGACATGAACAAGAATCATTTCGCGCAGAGCTGGATCAATTGATTATTTTAAACCTGGTAAAGAAGGGTATCATTGTGTTCACAATAGATCCTCTTGGCCAGGGAGAGCATGTACAATATTTTGATCCTCAGATAAAGCTATCATCCATAGGTTACAGCGTGATAGAGCATTGTTATTTTGGTAATCAATGTTTTTTGACTGGCGGGTCCAGCGCACGTTATTTTATATGGGATGGTATACGGGCCATCGATTACCTACTAAGCCGTAAAGAAATAGACCCGGCCAGAATTGGTGTGACCGGATTTTCTGGTGGCGGTACGGTGACTTCCTACCTCGGCGCTTTTGACGAGCGGGTAAGCGTGGCTATACCTAGTAGTTGGTCCACAGCTTCACGACGGCAACTTGAAACAAAGGGAGCTCAGGATGCTGAAGCAGAATTCTACCATGGACTGGCAAACGGAATCACCTTCGAAGACCTGATTGAGGTAAGGGCGCCGAAACCCACGCTGATGACTTTCACATCCCAGGACGAATATCTGACTCTTCAGGGAGCACGGGAAGCCTTCTCGGAAATAAAGAAAGTGTACGAAGCCTTTGGCAAGGCGGATAATGTAGAATTAGTTGAAGACGATTTTAAGCACTGGCTCACGCCAAACATCAGGCTGGCTATTTATAAATTCTTTATGAAACACTTCGGAGTGCCAGGCGACCCATCTGAACAGGAAGTTGAGTTATTAACGTTGGAAGAATTAAAAGTTACTCCCACCGGGCAGATATCAACATCATTAGGCGGTAAGATGGTATTTGATATCAACAAGAAAGAAGCTGAAGCGCTTTCGCAGAAAATGTTGATCGCAAGAAAGAACCTTGACAGTCATTTGAAAAGTGTGCTATCCAAAGCAAAAGAAATTTCCGGCTATCGCGTACCTGACACCGCGGAGAATAAAGCATTTATTAATGGAAAGTATCAGCGCGATGGATATACTGTCGGTAAGTATGCTTTAGGGGGTGATGGAGATTACGCAATTCCAATGTTGCTCTTTATTCCCGATGACGCTGCTGCCAGGCATCCGGTTATTCTTTATCTTCATCCGGAAGGAAAAATAAAGGAAGCCGGTCCCGGCGGAGAGATCGAGGCCCTTGTGAAGCAAGGATACGTGGTAGCAGCCGTAGATGTTTTGGGTGTAGGGGAAACAAAGAATACTGCTACTCGTGGGCTGGCAGATGGATACACTGCGGTGTTAATAGCCCGAAGCATCGTAGGAATGCAGGCCGCCGATATTGTACGAGTCGTTAATTACCTGCGAGGACGAAGCGACGTTGATCCTGAAAGAGTTGGAGCGATAGGTTTGGATGGGATGTGCCTGCCCCTGTTGCATGCGGTGGCCTTTGATCCTTCAATAAATAACGTCACGCTCGTTCGTCCACTTATTTCATACCGTTCCGTAGCCATGAATAGAATGTACAAGTTAGGCTTGACAAGAAATGAAGGGGGAGGAGAGTGGCACCCCTATGAAGTTGATTTTGCCTGGGGAATTGCCGGTGTATTAACAGCATACGATTTACCCGATTTAGTTGGAAGCATCGCTCCGCGAAAAGTTGTCATGATTGCTCCCGTTGATCATACCCTTGTGGGGGCCCCTGGAAATCTACTCAACGAGGAGTTGGAGTTTCCGCGTACTGCGTTTGCATCAAAAAAAGCGTCTTCGAATTTGCGAGTTGTATCGGCCGGCGAGAATATAACTTCTCTTGTTCAGTGGTGTTTTGAAAAGTGACGACAAAACCGCGTTAGTCGAAATGAATTCATCGCCATCATTCAATTCGTTCCACCTCCTCTAGCGAACTTTTAAGACCGGCGGAGAGCCCATCAATTTTTGACAGGTCTTCACCCCAAAGGGATTTGTTAGACAACACTGAATGCAGCAATTCATCTTTGTCATTGGTTTTCCACGCATCGGTGAACAAGTTCACGACCTCAGGTGAATCATTCACGGGTAAAACTTCCCCCTTCCAGTTTCCTTTATAGAATCGAATTAACGACGCGAAGGAATAGATAAGTTTTTGGGGCAATTTTCCCGTTCTCTTTTTGTACTCCAGGATTGATGGTAGCACACGCACCTTAAATTTTGAAATTGAATTTAATGCAATACTTTTTAGCTCGTGGCGTATAAAAGGATTTTGAAACCGTTCCAGCACATCGTTTGCAAATTGCCGCAGCTCAGCCTCGCTTAGCTCTAGGGTTGGAATAATCTCCTCATATATTGCTTTCCTGATAAATTCGCCCGTTACCCCGTTATCCACAGATTCCTTGACTGTTCTCAACCCGTGCAGGTAGGCTACAGGCGTCAGGGCAGTGTGCGCCCCGTTCAGTATCCTCACTTTTTGCGTTCTATAAGGAGTAAGGTCATCCACATATTTTACAGACAGTCCTGCTTTGCCCGCCGGAAATTCATCCTGTACAAATGCAGGGGCTTCTATTACCCAGAGGTGAAACGGTTCGGCTGAGACCAGCTGGTTATCTTCATACCCGGTTTTCTCCTGTATGTCCTGAATGCTGTCTTTTGGAAATCCAGGAACGATGCGATCTACCAGCGAATTGCAAAAGGTGTTGCATTCGTTTATCCATCGCGTAAAATCGGGGCTTAAATTCCAATGCTCGCAGTATTTGAGGATTACGGTTCGTAAAGCCTCGCCATTTTTTTCAATCAGTTCACACGGCAAAAAAATAAGCCCTTTTCCGCGATCACCTTTAAATGTCATGAATCGGTGATACAGAAGTTGCGTCACCTTTGCGGGAAAACTTTCTCCCAGCGCATCCACGCTTTGGTCAGCGGGATTAAACACGATGCCGGACTCTGTGGTATTGGAGACGATAAATTTCAGATCTGGGTTTTCGGCTGTTGCCAGGAACCGCTCACTGTCTTCATACGGATCCACAACTCCGGCAATACAAGTTATTAGTCGGTTTTCGGAGACCATTTTTCCGTGCTGCAATCCCATCAATGCAACATGGTACAACCCGTCCTGATCGTCATTTTTTTTCGCGCTGCCTTTTCGAAGCGGCCGTACGATCTGCACGTCGCCATTGAAGTCAGTTTTTTCATTCAGGATGTCTACGATCCAATCCACAAATCCCCGAAGGAAGTTTCCGTCGCCAAACTGCAGTACTTTAACAGGTCGAACCAGTTTAGGTCCTGTGTTGATCCGGTTTAATTTTTTTAGCATACGAATAAGTAATGAAAACGAGCTATTAGAAGCGGGCTACTTCTTTCGAAGAGATGACTGACGCACAATAAGCTCGGGTTTCAGAATAATTTTTTGAGGAATAAATTTTTTATCATCGTCGGCGGTTTCTTCGAGAAATATTTCTGCGGCTGCATTTCCCATCCTCAGACTGTGCTGTTCTATCGTCGATAGGGACGGCTCCGTAAAGGAGGTATACGGTTCATTGCTAAACCCCACCAACGCAACGTCTTGCGGAACTTTGATTGCCTTCTCCTTTAATATTTGGAGTGCTCCCAGGATACCAAAGGCACTGGCAGAAAATATTCCATCTGGTATTGCAGGAAGTTTTAACAGTTGCAGCATACAATTTCTTCCGTCTTCCAATTGAAGGTTGCTCTCGACAACAAGTGTTCGATCAAACGGAATCCCGTGAGCCAGGAGTGCTTCCTTATACCCGCGCAATCTGTCTTTGTAAATACTGATGGGGTGTGTTCCCGTGAAATGACCAATACGCTTACAACCCTGTTGTATAAGGTGTTCGGTTGCCTTATATGCTCCGAGGAAATCATCGACAACAACGTGACTTACTTCCAGATCATCGTTAGAGCGATCAAACAATATAAGGGGAATGCCTCGTTCCTTTGCCTTCAGAAAATGGTCAAAATTCCTGGTTTCTTTACCGTACGATGCGATGATTCCATCCACCCTGGCGCTTAATAATGCCTCAACAGTTGCGACCTCTTTGTCGTAATCGTCGTAGCTCTGACAAATCATTACATTGTACTTTGCCTGGTTTGCAATCTCTTCAATCCCTCTAACCACAGAAGAGAAAAAACTTCTGTCCACTGTTGGCACGATGATTCCGATAATGTTACTTTTTCCATTCCTGAGTGCAGCGGCAATATGATTGGGATGATAGTCCAGTTTTTGAGCTGCTTTTTGAACCGCTTTCTTGGTAGCTTCGCTGATTCGTGGACTATCATTCAAAGCTCTCGACACAGTTGACGCCGTGATGTTCAACTTCCGGGCTATGTCGTGTATCGTAGGCTTTTCTTTTTTCATACCAGGTCCCAAAGTGGCGGGTCAAACCATCCGTTAATCATCTCAGCTCAATCGGATTCACAGCATCCATATCACTATAGTCCAGATTCTCACCCGCCATTCCCCATATAAAGGAATAATTGCTGGTTCCTGCTCCGCTGTGTATAGACCAGGGCGGCGAGACAACCGCCTGATTATTTCTTACAAAAAGGTGTCTTGTTTCCTGCGGTTCCCCCATAAAATGGCAGACGACCTGATTGGTGGGCAGATTGAAATAGAAATACACTTCCATTCTCCTATCGTGAATATGAGGAGGCATTGTATTCCACACACTTCCCACTTTTAATTCAGTAAGACCCATTTGTAGCTGACACGTTTCGACGGTACCATTGACAATGAGTTTCCGTATAGTCCGGTGGTTGCAGGTTTCCGGCGAACCGATTTCAACTGTCGCGGCCTCTGCAAGGCTCGTTTTTTTTGTCGGATAAGGGGTATGTGCAGGCGCTGAATTGAAATAATAAAGTGCGTCTTTTCCGGGATGAAACAGTACTTCCTTTGCACCTCTTCCAATGTAGAGGGATTCTTTATTATCGAGCGTGAATTCCTTTCCATCCACAGTTATTGTGCCTGTTCCGCCGACATTGATGATGCCAATCTCCCTTCGCTGCAGGAAAAAGTCAGCCTTAAGCGCATCGAAACCCTCCAGCTTTAGTGGCTTTGTTAGGGGGCTGGCGCCACCGATGAGCAATCTGTCATAGTGAGTGTAACACAATTCGATCTGATCCTCAAGAAAGAGGTCCGCTAATACAAAGGCTTCGCGGAGTTCATTTGTGCTCAGTGTCTTAAACCCGTCAGGGTGGATAGCATGGCGTATTTCTGAAACCATAAAATGAGTGTAATCGGTTGCACAATATAAGGGAAATGTAATAAGAAACCTGAGTGCAGTAAAGAGTTGTCGAACGTTTTCCATTAAGTAAAACGATGCCTAATGTGCTGTGTTATAATAGCATTAGTGAGATATTGGAGCGGTCAGTCCAACACTAAAAAAATTCGTCAGCTTAGAGCAATCGATTGCTCAAAATCGATCCGATTTCTTATATCTTTAAGTAAATTTCAAGTTAATCACTTTCATATGCCGGTATTAAAAGGAGTGGAAGCGAAGGCTTTTCAGGTGAAAGAAGGTATCACGCGCACGCTCGTGCATACGGAAAATCTGATGATGGTCATTATTGATTTTGACAACGGACCCTGGAGAGAGCCAGACCCGCCGCATCATCATGTCCATGAACAAACCTCTTATGTTGCGGAAGGAGAAATTATATTTTTTTGTGACGGTGAACAGAACCAGGTGTTAAAAAAGGGAGACATGTTTGCCGTTCCATCCGGAATACCACACGCCATTCAACTGCTTTCAGAGAAAGTGAGATTGATTGACTGCTTCAATCCTATCCGCGAAGACTTCGTTGCCTAGCCACCTGGGTACCTAGCTACCCCGGCACCTAGCCACCTAGAGAGAAACGCCCCGCTTCCATGGAATGAAATCATCCTGGGTGAGCTTAACAGCTTTTGCTACTTCGCGTCCACTGGCGACTTCAATGATATAATCCAGAATTTCTTCTCCTACCTGTTCTATTTTCTTTGTTCCTGAAATGATTGAACCGCTATCTATGTCAATGATGTCTGGCATTTTGTTGGCAAGTTTAGTATTTGAACTCACCTTAATGACCGGAACCACGGGATTTCCTGTGGGCGTTCCAAGGCCTGTCGTAAACAACATGATATTAGCACCAGATCCTGCCATTGCAGTTGTGCTTTCAACATCATTGCCTGGAGTGCAAAGCAACGTCAAGCCTGGGCGGCGGATATACTCTGTGTAATCCAGAACGTCGGCGACGGGTGAAGTTCCACCTTTTTTTGCAGCGCCAGCCGATTTCATTGCGTCGGTAATCAACCCGTCTTTAATGTTTCCCGGGGATGGATTCATGTCGAAACCAGATCCCACAGCTTCTGCTGCGCGTGCGTAGGCCCGCATAAGTTGTGCAAACCGGTCAGCTGTCTGATTATCAACGCAGCGATTCAGAAGTTCCTGTTCAACACCACAGAGTTCTGGAAATTCTGAAAGTATAGATGCACCGCCAAGAGCCGCCACCAGATCCGACGTATGACCTATTGCGGGATTTGCCGAGATGCCTGAAAAACCGTCGGAGCCACCGCACTCAAGTCCTACTACCAGTTTACTCAACGGAGCAGGTTTTCTTTCTTCTTTGTTCGCCTCGATAAGAGCCAGGAAGGTTTGGCGGATTGCATTAGCTAATAATTCTTGCTCGGTACCTTCTTTTTGTTGCTCGAGAATAATCAGGGGTTTTGAAAATGAAGGATTAATAGCCTTTAATTTGCTGGTGAGAATATCAACCTGAGCATTCTGACATCCCAGACTCAAGACCGTTGCGCCGGCGACGTTGGGATTGTTGATATACCCAGCCAGCAAAGCGCAAAGTGCTTCGGAATCCTGACGGGTACCTCCGCATCCACCCTCATGGGTCAAAAATTTTATTCCATCTATATTTTTGAACAGTTTTGATTTCATGCTCTCTGATTCACTACTTAGGGGAAGGGACTTGATAACGTCGGTCTTGCCTTCCTTATAGAGTTGAACCAATTGATGTACATAACTTTTATATGCGTCATGCTTGGCAAAGCCAAGGGCTTCCTCGAACGCATGCCGCATAGTATTGATGTTCCTGTTTTCACAAAACACCAGGGGTATCACGATCCAATAGTTTGCTGTTCCAACCTGATTATCACTTCGGTGGAAACCCATAAATGTCTTGTCTTTCCAGCGGCTAACGTCGGGTGAGTTCCAGTGGAATTCTTTTGTCTTGCCTGCGAATTCGGAAGATGTATGTTTCACATTATGTGTTCCAACAACGCCTCCCTCAGGAATTGCACTTAAAGTCTTTCCCACGAGAAGTCCATACATTTTGATCTCGGTATCGGCTTCCATGGATGTTATAACAAACTTGTGTTTGGCCTGGACATCCTGGGCCAATGTGATGGTAGAACCATTGTAAGAAATCTTTTCGCCCGCCTTCAGGTCGGTCAACGCCACTAAAACATTATCAGCAGGGTGAATTTTTAGAAATTTATTTGACATACTTGTAAAACGCTTATCTTGCGCAATCGATTGCGCAATCTAGTTTTATTTTTTTATATCTTAAAAATGATTTTTGATAAATAAAGATCACAAATATCAGCGGTAGAATGTCAGTAAGCAAGAAAGATGTGATGTTGAAAATAAGGTCGATGGGCCTGATCCCGGTATTCTATCATCCAGATATGGACGTCCTTTTACGCATAATTTCTATCTGCTATCAATGCGGACTTCGGATTTTCGAATTTATGCATCAGCGCGATAACCGCGGGCTTCGATATTTTGAACACCTTGTGGAACGTGCGGACGAATTTCCTGACTTGATTTTAGGCGTAGGCACAGTACTCGATTCGGTAATGACTGAACGTTACGTTAATGCCGGCGCTCATTTTATAGCCTCCCCCTTCCTGCGGCCAGACATGGGGCAAATCTGCGAACAGAATGAAAAGATCTGGATGCCCGGATGTACAACGTTGGAGGAAATTGAGAGAGCAAGGTCCCTGAGAACGTCTGTGATAAATGTTTTGCCTGGAAATGTACTGGGCTATGAATTCATAGTCCCGATCGCGAAACAGTACCCTGATTTGCAATTGATACCGTCAGGCATCGCAGACCTTCGTGAGAGCAGCCTGGCAAAATGGTTTGAAGCCGGAGTTATGGGAATTAAGTTGGGTCCTCAGGTTTTCACTAAAGAACATATTGCGTTGAAGGATTGGTCAGCTATCAGCAAAAATGTCACAGCGTTACTAAAAAGTATAAAAAAAATACAGGCCACTGTAAAACCCGTCAACTTAGATTCAGTTCCCGAATGAACCCAATATCCACTGCGCTACTTTCATATGGCATGTCAGGAGAAATTTTTCATGCCCCACTTTTAGATACCCACCAGGGATTCAAACTTTCCAAGATTGTTCAACGGAATTCAACACGGGCAAACATCAGATATCCGCACACCAAGGTTGTGCGCGATATTGAAGACGTTTTGAGTGATGAGACCATTGAACTTGTAATTGTAAACACTCCGAACGAAACTCATTATCCATTCGCCGTAAAAGCATTGGAGGCAGGCAAACACGTGGTGGTGGAAAAACCGTTTTCAGTAACGACTAAAGAGGCTGATAGCCTTATTGAATTAGCTAGGAAAAGGGGCAAATTGCTGACCGTGTTTCAAAACAGAAGGTGGGATGGCGGTTTTTTAACGATTAAAAAAATTATACAAGACAAGCTACTCGGAGGTATTGCCGAGTTTGAACTTCATTATGATCGGTACAGAAATTATATCGAGGCAAACACGTGGAAGGAAGAGTCCGCACCCGGGACAGGAATCTTGTATAACCTTGGATCCCACATGCTTGATCAGGTATTGGTCCTTTTCGGAGTGCCAACGGAAATAGACGCGAGGATTGGAATCCAACGACCTGGAGGGAAGGTAGATGACTTTTATGATATCCGCCTCCAGTACCATGGATTTCATGCCATTGTCAAATCCAGCTACCTAGTTCGTGAGGCTGTACCCAGATACATTATTCACGGAACAAACGGATCCTTCATAAAATACGGAATTGATCCACAAGAACAGGCACTAAAAGAGGGTAAGATACCTGGAAGTACGTCATGGGGATGGGAGCCCAAAGAATGCTGGGGTAAGTTGAATACGAATATTGGAAGTTTGCATGTGGAGGGCCAGGTAGAAACCTTACCCGGAAACTACCTTTCATTTTATAAAAATATTTATGAAGTAATCAGAGAAGGTCAGGATCTGGCAGTGAAGCCGGAAGAATCAAGAGACGTTATTAAAATTATTGAGGCGTGCATGGAAAGTAACTCCCTTCGCAAAGCGATAAAATTCTAAACAACTAACATAAAACAATAACAAACTAAATAGGGTAAAGAAAGATGAAAAACAAGGTCGTAACATTTGGTGAAATAATGCTCAGATTGGCAACACCAGGTTATCTCAGATTTGCGCAGGCTACTGAATATGAAGCCACATTTGGCGGAGGAGAAGCCAACGTTGCCGTTTCACTTGCCAACTATGGAATTCCAGCAACCTTTGTTACCAGTCTTCCCAAAAACGACCTGGGCGATGCTGCCATCGCGACGTTACGAGGCCTCAATGTAGACACTTCGCTTATTGTTCGGGGTGGAGACAGGGTTGGTATTTACTATCTTGAATCTGGTGCAGTAAGCCGTGGAAGCAAGGTGATCTATGACCGCGCCCACAGTTCATTCGCTACCATGAAAAAAGGATCGGTAGATTGGAATAAAGCCTTCGAAGGTGTGACTTGGTTTCATTGGACGGGCATTACTCCGGCAGTTTCAGAAGGAGCAGCAGATGTTTGCATGGAGGCGTGTGAAGTAGCTGCTAAAAAGGGGATTACGATTTCCACGGATCTGAACTTTAGAAACAAATTATGGAAATGGGGAAAGAA